>JAABUL010001500.1_pt1 | contig 43959 bp, 53 predicted proteins | sample 5559151 | NCBI WGS metagenome assembly JAABUL01 (sample SAMN10711876, study PRJNA513368) | rock metagenome | isolation source: Antarctica rocks | place: Antarctica: Victoria Land, Pudding Butte sud
GAGGTTATTCTTGGGGAAGGGGGGAGGTTTGCGGGGGATAATGAGGGGATGTTGGGGGATGAGTGGAGGAGGGGGGGGAAGAGGGGCGTTTGGGGGAGTGAGGGCGTGAGGGAAAGTGTGGGATTAATGGTTGGGAAGAGTGTGGGGGTCAGGGATCGATGAGGGAGAGAGGGGGGGACGGGGGTAGATGTGTGATGTGCTGGAAAGGTGGGGGGAGTATTTGGTGGAGTGGAATGCTCGAAGGGGGTTTCATGATCTTTCTGAATATGTGGCAGTCTCAAGGAAGCACTATCGAACTCAAAAACCACCCAAGCATCCCCACCCGCTCTTCCTCTACTCCCTCCCCCACCTTCTCGCTATTCATACAACCCGAAACACCTACAGTATCATTCCTACCTACCACCAAGAGATCTACATCTCCTACTGTACCCCCGATCCAACCCCCACCTCCACCTAAACCTCCTGTAATCCTCTCCTACATAACCCCCACCACACCCCCCCCACACCCTTCGAAAGCCAAAAAAGCACCGTCTTCTTGATTAGTTTGTTGAAATAAATCTATTTGGCATTCCGAGAGTATCGACTAGACTACTTAGACTAGACTAGACTGACAAAGACATGTTGTCGAACAATCTCTTCGGTCAGTCACAAATTCGGTTTTCGCGCCTTGTGTCGGTTTTCGAGGGGGAGGCGGACGGAAATATCGGGGGTTGAGTAGGTAGCTTGGATGAAAGCTCGAATCTCGTACATTGCGGGGGTTTTTTTGGCTTCCGGCGGCGATGTTTTGTGTGATGGTTTGGTTGAGGGAGGGAGTAAGTCGTAGTATACTAAGGGGTGGATTTTTGGATGAGGGGGGGGGGAGGGAGACGGATGAGGGTTTTTTCAGCGGTGGTTTTGTTTGTCAGAAATTTTTTTGTCGATCGATACGTTTTGACCATGTTGCTGTTTCGCTAGGGTTATATGAAGAAAGGGGTTCGATGGATTTTAATCAATTTGTTCTTGTCTTTTTTGGATATTTGCTGGAATGTCGAGTTGAAATGAATCAAGCGATGGGCGTGTGAGACTGTTTTTGATATTGTTTATTTTCGTGTAGATGCGTTTGTGAGTGTGGTTTAGTGAGGTATGTTGAGGTTAGCTGAGATGAATGGTTCTTTTGAAGGCCGTTCAGTAGAGTTGAAAGAGTCTTTTGATAAGAGGTTTGTTTGATGTTGTTCTTGCTGCTGTTTCGCCGAAGTTATAAAAAGAAAGGGGTTCGATGAATTTAATCAATTCGCTCTCGTCTTTTTTGATATTTACTGAAATGTCGAGTTGAGATAAATTAAGCGATGAGCATGTGAGACTATTTTAATATTGTTTATTTGTCGTGTAGGTGCGTTTGTGAGTGTGGTTTAGTGAGGCGTGTTGAGGTTAGCTGAGATGGATGGATTTTAAACCCTTTCGCTGAAGTTTTCGCTAAAGTTTTCGTCTATTGATAGAGTTTTCTGGGTTTGTTCATGCAATCGTTAAACTGATGAAGAGCAAAACCTATTTTTACATTCTCTTACTTTGCTCTCATCTTCCTCAACAGCTCTCCCAACGCCAAACTGAACACTTGAAACAAACCGCGTGTACACCCACACTCATCGTCTCTCATCTCTGACTGTTTACGCTTCCGTCCGTGGTGTCTTGCCGATGAGCGAGGAATCTCGGTTTTCGTCCTACGAGAGCTGTTCTTCGTAGGGTTCCTGTGCTTTCTCTTTTGTTCTCTTGATTTCCGCTGTGTTTGCAAGGTTGAAGATGGCATTGAACGCTGCTGATGGTGGAGATGGCGGGGATGTGTGCGAGGATGGGAGTGGGAAGGTTGTGGCTGTGTTTCGTAAAAGTCTAGTATTTCTGGAGAGGAAGGATTGGTGGATAAGGTTTCCATGAGATCGATGGAGGTGTTCGCGGAAGGTGTTGCTTGAGCGATGCGAGATTGTATCGGGTCAACAGACGGGTGCTCCGTGGTGGCATTAACCACGTTGAGGTCTTCTTTGGCTTCAAGCACCCCTCTGACTGCACACTCTCCTTTAGCTCCAGACTCTAAAAGACTTTCAGACATCATGGATGGTGGAGTCGGAGGCTCTGGATTTCTTCGAGGGGAGAGGCTTGGTGACGTAGAATTTGGAGTTGTGAAAATTTCGTTGCTGGGCTTGCCGCTCGATACATCCTTAGAGATGGTAGGACTTGGATGAATGGATGGGGACTTCTCGAGCTCCTCGGGCTTCTCACAGATTTCTTGTTCAGAGACTTCTGCGGCCTGTCCTCGGGAGGCCTCTGAGAATCTTTCTGGAACAATTTCAGGACCTTTGATATCAGCTTCGGCCATGGTATCCCCAACAGTTTCCCCTAAAGTTTCGATTTGGAATTCTTCCAACATCATAGCTAAGATGTTTGAAGCTACGGCGGGAGGGGTCAAACAGATCCGGCTAATTTGCTCTGGCAGTCCCAAAGACATGCGTGACAGGTTGGGGACAGACTCGTTTTGCATACCGAATCGGCGGCGCTGCGTGGTACCGTTTCTGAATATCCTCATTTTCTGCTCCAAGTCCGCAACAACCCACGCCAAGGCATGCTTGAAATTGGTGGCACGTTGATCGTGTGCGAAGGTTATAGCCTCCGGAACGGTCCATAATGAGTACAACGATTGATGGCAACCGTCAACTCTAAAACGTCCATGGTGTTCTATAAAATTGTAGCAAAGATAACAGGACTGCTTGTTGCAACCAATATAAGTGCAATAGAGCTTGAGGCTAGGGTTCTCTTCGTAGAATACGATGAGCTGCATCTCGGCGTGGGTGCGGTATTTTGGCCAACGATCAATGTTTCTTTGCAGTTTGTTTCCGCCAGCGTCAACAAAATTAGCACCTCCGCGTCGTCTGAGCTGAGTCGCCGTACGATTTGCTAATTCCCGAATTTGGATATTACTGGCAGGGATGCCCTGAACCTTGATGACCTTCCCAAGCTCTAGTAACTTTGCTGCGGCGAATGTAAGGGTGACCGCACATCTATAAAATTTCGAGATCTGCCCTATCCTATGTATTATGGCTAAGACAGATGGGAAGGCAATTCCCGGATTCCTCGGCCGGACAAGATTTGACCCTACCAGCCTTTTGAAGGAGCCAGATCGGCGGACGTCGTAACCCACCTTGACGAGAGAACGCAACTCATGACATTGTGTAGTATCTCTCAGGGCTACTACACTGGATGCGAGTTCTTTCAGTCGTTCAAGCCGGTCCTTGCAAAGTTGGGTGTAAGATTGATGAGTTGCTTCACAATACTCCCCGAGTGATTCGATGTCTTGCGAACATTCTGTGCTGCTGTCTCCAGGGGCAAAGTGCGGACTACTAAGTTCCTGGTTTTTCCGACCATGCACAAAATGGAGCATTAACTCCAAAGCTTTTATATGTTTCAAGAGGCGCCCGTTGCATCAGCTTAGAATCTTAAGGAATATATCGTCTTCTCCCTGACCCGGGTTCAATTCTATTTCCTCATGTATTAATCGGTGAAGACCCGCTAATAATGGCAGATAGAGAATGTTGTAATGGCAGTGGACATGATCGACTGACCTTTCAAAGCAATTCTAGTCATTGTTTTCGTAATGCTCTCTAGATGACATAGAACCTCTTTGCTAAAGCCGGCATTCCTTGCCACTCGTAATACCACAACTTCGTGTATAGGTTCAATCTCTATACATACTGCAGACACGTTCTCAGGCCCTCCTGGCCCAGAAACCGCAAGTGCAAAGTCGTCGAGGAAACCCGGTACCCATCGAAATATGTCTTCTTCACGCTGAAAAGTGGGTATACAGTTTGCAAGGTTTCTTATAGGTGTTTTGACTGGGTGCCCTTGAGAAGGATGTTTCAGTTCAAACAGGATAGCATTCTCGAAGAATCCTTGTCTGTCAAGACCTTCCCAAACTTGAGTAGGAGACATTGCACCAGTTACAAATTGAACGGGGACCGATCATGGCGACGACAGTGCACTCAGAAGACATGCGAGAATTCCAAAGCGTAGCACATTCTCGAGCTGTGCGCACTGCTATTGGCTGATTGAACCAGTCCCGATTGGCCGGAAAGCTGCAGGATACTCCGAATTCTTTTAGATAGTCCAATAGTAGGATTTTCTGCAAATAACCTTGGCTTGAAGTCGCTCTTTTGGGTGATTTGCAGTGCAAGTCCGCCCTACAGCATCGGAAACGTAGCATTGCATATATGCTGTGTAACTTACCGAAATGTGCCACAAGTCGACACGGCATCCTTGTTGTGCTTTGCTACTAAGAAGAATGGAAGACGAGATACTCTTGATCTTCTTTCAATCACTTTGTGCCTTGCAAAAAATTTCGAAACGACAGTTGATCAAGACAAGCTTTGGCAGTACTCAAGTGCCACGTAGCACATTTTGACCGTATATTCCGAGCACTTCCAGTATTCGTTCCTCTCAGTACCCAGCGGCCAGATCTGGGGAGGATGTCTGTTTCATTCCGAGGGTTAGCTCTTCCTTCTACCACAGCCACCACAGAACTTGGAGACAAGGCTGGGCTAATTCTCGTCATCACCGGACAGGCTTATCGAATCCGAGATATTCATATTCCACGTTGGCGGTGTGAAAAGGCCTATTAGTGTCCACGCAGAAGCTATAGCAAGTCAGTCGAATGTGCTGAACTACCGCATCAATGGGCGCATGGGAGAAGCCCAAACACGGTCGGCTACTCTCGAAGATGTTGACGAGGAGACCTTTGTCCGTTTTTGCCAATTTGCATACACTGGAGACTATGCCGTACCATCCTTCGCGACTGTAGAGAATGCTATTATCTCTTCAGAGATCGTGGTAGCCAGGAATGGACAGGCGTGTTCAAGACCGGATCTGGTAGACCCCGTCCCAGACGATGCCGAGTTTGTACAGTCGGCCACGCATGAATATCCTGCTGAGGCAGCAGTCGAGGTTGCACCCGAGGTACAGTGGGGCAGTTGGGGACATCCAAAGAAGTCGAAAAAGTCAAAGAGGCCACGAGGGGAGTTTTCCAATCTCAGAGGGTCTGATTCTGACCGAGAAGCAACGACGTCTAAAAAGGTCCGGTTAAGGCAATCCTTTGACAACAAAGTCTATTCTCTCCCAGAGTCGCAACAGCAACTCACGCACGAGTGCACCCCTCGCCCTAATAGTTCGCCCGAGGAGGACTACACCACCGTATTCCTCGGCCACGCTAGTCTCTACGTCTTTGCGAAGAAGTACGGCGTCGAGTCCCTGAGAGCCCTTACACTCAACAAGCTGCATAATACGCTGGTGACATTCACCCTTTACCCGGCGCGTATCGGCGATATCGTCAAGCTTATTAGCTATACCTACTCCTCGGAGCACACACCGGATCATGAAGACCGAGTGGACGACTTGAGAGCGCTTGTCGTTCACTACGTAGCGTGCGAAGTGGACACGATTGGAGAATCTGAATTGTTCCTCTCTTTACTGGAGGAGGGCGGTCCTTTCGTTCGGGATTTCTGGAGGAAGGTAAAGGAGAGGATTACCTGATTGAATCTAGAATATGTTCTAGTGGTGTGATGTTTCAAGAGATAACAAACTCTCATCTCTGTCGTGAATGTAGGAGCTTTCTGTGAGTGTGTGTGTGTATGTCCCAAGAAGGATGGCCTTGAACCAAATACACAATATCACTTCAACTCAAGTATTTGGTCATCGGTATATTCGCGCAACTGCCTCGATCTTATTATAATGTGAGCACGCTGCAAAACCATAGGAAGGATTTCTTGGGGAAAAAGTAAACAGAGCGGACAACCTAACCACATCCAAGAACCGTCCATCTCCATTTTTCAAGATAAGCAGCCGTCCACAAGAGTGTACCTTAGGTACTCTCAAGGACGATGCCGAGCCCAGGCACAAACAAAAGTATCGCTCTGGCCTATCTATGTATATAGACCTTGATGCAGCATAGCACTCACTCATTCCGGTAACGGTGCGAATGCTTCGGATTTATTATATGAGACGGCTGTGCATTATCACCACGACTGGGGTTGTTGGCACCGGACTTGGATTTACAGACGTCTTCGTCGACATATGTAGCCCGTGCCTTTGGACATTCGAAAGCTGACAGGTTCTGAAAGAGTGCACGAAACTTGTATGGTGGGAAGAGGTATGAAGAATGTCCTAGAGAGCTGGACGAGTGGAGGCTCGATACCTATTAGATGGCATTGAAAGAGCAAGAAGCAGGTATGAACCGGTGAAGGTTGAATTTACTTGACTAAATATGCTAGTTGTCAACAGCTGCTGGCAGAATAGTAACAAACCGAAGTCGAGTGCCCCCGCTACCTATCCGTCTATTGAGATATGATGGTCCCTAAACACCATTGCAAACCTTCCCCTGTCCATTTCGCTCATCGTCACCGGAGAATATGCACAAGCCATCCCGCCCTACTTGTTACCAGTCTTCTCCTTGGCGACTTCTTTTGTTTGTTCCTTCTTCGCGGCCAGGAAACTGCTCAGCCATGCCAAGCTGTCGCTTGTCACCACCAAGCCGGTCGTGATCAATGCTTTGCCGCCGGATACTAGGCCGTCTCCTCCACACTTCTTATACTCGCTGGAATAGGTGTTCAGAACGTAGTCCTTGCCACCACCAGCCATCCTCAGCGGCATAAAAGCAAAGTCCAAAACCGTTCCATAGACCTTCTTGCTATCCTCCTTTACAATTGGGAACTTCGCGTCGACCTTGTTAAGCCCCGTATCGGCGATGTCATCAGCTTTTGAGACATAGGGCTTGACAAGGGAGTATGGGCGTTGGGCGTAGGGGACAAAGGGAGCGACAAGGTTGTTGTAGGTGTTGTCAGCAATGGCGATGGATTTTTGGCCGTAGGGGTTGGATTTGAAAGTTGAGATAGAGTCGGAGACAACGGGATAGGATTGCAGATGCTGTATGACGCGTTAGTCAGGGCACCCAATGCTTGTGGCGGCTTTGGGCCCGAGTGAGATAACAGGTAAGATAAGGTCAGGTGGGGCGAGGACGTGCGTAACTTACAGACAAGGTCTTGGAGTGTGAGTCGCCGTTCACCATGGCACCGTTTTCTTTTGCGTGAGGCATGTTGGGTCTGAGGTTTAGAGGTGAGCTCAGCAGATGATCCAGATGAGAGATCAGAATGTCTGGAACGTGGAGTGGAGTGGAGTGGAGTGGAAAACGTGGTTGAATTACAAGTTGTGTGTCTGGTGATGGAACTGGAAGCTGCTCTTGAAATATTTTAATGTTCTAAGAGGAAGGAAGCTTCCTGATCACTACCAATGTGACTGTTGAGGAGGCGCCAACACGAAGTAGGACCGAAGCATGTGAAATTGCAGGTGTTAGGCAGCTCAGACACCTTACCTGTTGCGTTGCACGCCTTCACTCACAATCTGTGTTAGCTCTTGAAGCTGTTGCTAGTTGCTGGAGTGCTAGGTGCAGATGTGGGTTAGCAGGACTGATAGAGTTTGATGGTTGGAAGTCGGAAGGTGGGCAAGATTGCGAGTTTGTTGAGAGCTTGGAATGTAGCAGTAGAGGGGTGACGGGTAAAAGTTTGGCATGTGAATATCAAATTACTCTCGTAGTCGCCCTGAACAGCTTTTCCCGTTTATTTTTTGACGAGATTGATTTTAGATACTACGTTAGAAATACGAATGGCAGTTATATGATGATTGCATATAATATCTAATTAATAAATATGGAGAGACTCAAGCACTCTTTCTGAATTACGTATTGCGGCGGTCTCACATGTTTGTCTACGCAGTTGCAGCTTTCCGCGCCGTGATCCCCCATCCTCCTCCATTGGACGGGCTGCTCATCCTTACGCTGTGTAACCCTGCTGTCAAATCTGTCGCTCTGATAACGCCAGAAGCAGGTTTGCTTTTTGCGGATGAAGTTGTCCTTAGCTCTCCTGCTTGCCAACAACTGCTATCAAGAAAACTGTGCCATAGAGGAAAATAAAGTACCTCAAGGTATGTGATTGATGCGTGACGCACTTCAGTAATCTGACATCCTGACATGTGATTGTCTCGCTTAATCTAACCTCCTTGTTGGGCAAGATTTTGTGGGGTGCATACCGTGCATATAATTTATTATTGTTCAATAATAATGCATGTCCTTCTCTGGGAGAGGCTCGGCCGTGAACTCCGCCTATTGCAGAGCATCTAAGGTGTAGGAGACCCGGAGCGATGTGGTAGGCGTTGATTAGGAGCTACGCTTCTCTTTGCCAAAGATCCTGGCTTGAGCCGTGCTGTGTGAGACAACGCCCGAATACGTTTGGCAAAACAAGTGAGCAAAGTCTGGACGTTGTGGGGATCCTTTGGAAAATAGAAAGGATCTGCAAGCGCGGAGACTCCTCTTATATATAGACGGAATGGAATTGAATAATTGCTCGAGCTGCTAGGAACCACATAATTGCACCAGAACGGGTTTGCGCCCTGCCGAATACCAACGTGATTTATCTGTTTATTCAAGCATGGATGCTTGATTGGTGTACAGTACATCCACCACATTGCTCAGCTTCCCAATTGTCTCCAATGCTGCATCATATCCTTGATCCCTCTCTGCCTCATCGTACACAATTAGACACCCAGCGCCTTGGTCCAAGACCCCGATGATGACCTTGTCCAAGATCATCTGTGACAGCTTCCTTTCCACTTGCTGCGTGTCAAGCCCCACCATCTTTGCAATATGATCCATCTCCACCTTACTGAATGGCTCGATAACTTTCACAAGATTCTGCTCCAGCATAGCATCGTACAGTCTTCGGAGATGGTTTCTTATGAATGTGTCACCTCCGAGTTCGTGTTTGTAATTCACCAGCGCATTCTCGTAGTCTTCAAGACTTCGATTTGAATGTGCACGAGCAACAGCCTTCATAGCCTCCAAATTCTTGCCAGAATACTTCATGGCCTGTTTTGACGTCATGAGATTATTGACATCGTCCCCAAGGTTTTGCATAATCTTGCATAAAAGCATGTATTGCAGTGCAGAGGTTGCCTTCTGGGGCTCCTCTTGCGAATGGTAGCCTTCTAGCGCTTCGATGAAGTAGGAGAAAGCGGTGTTGAAGTCTTGATCTTCGGCGTGTAATATGCCGGACTGCATGTCCAGCCCTGCTTGCAGTAATGGCGGGGTATAGACGGAGGCTGCTGATGTTCGAGCAGAGGTTAGAGCGGCACGGGCTTTGGGTTGGTTACCGAGAGCGTGGTAGACCCGGGATTCGAGAAGCTGGACTTCAACAAGTACTAGTTTATCGTCCAGTCGCTTGAGTTCCTTTAATAGACCATTGATGAGTGTAAGGGCTTTGTAGTAGTCTTGCTTTTGCATGTAAAGGGAGACAAGACGGGTTTCGAGGTTCTGGCGCAGGAAGCCACGGCGTTCTGAGACCGCCCAATCTATACACGATTTGGTAACTGATATCTGGATGTCGACGGTGTTTGGAATGGGAGTAAAGAGGTCAAGAAGCTGTCGGACTATCGATTGTCAGTAAGAGATCCTTCATTTGAACAAAGATATCGTACATACCTAGCTTCGCGGTCTTTGCTTTAGCAAACGAAGAGAGCGTAGATCTGCTGGTTGTGACGAGCTTTGCAAGCTCGTTCGCATTTTCCTGATCTCGATATATCTCTCCTAGTCCCATCAAAGCTGTTTCATATTCTCGTAGAGCTGCTTCACCAGATCCGGGGCCTTTGGATAGGATGTCTTTATAGATGGCTTCAGCTTTCGATGGATCGCTCTTAGCGAGCTTCTGAGCTTCATCTATCCGCTTGGAGTTCATAGGTACTGGCGCCATGATGGGAATATGGGTTGGGAGGCGTGTCTGAGAGAATTCTATTAGCTGGAAACAGGTAGTTGAAGCTGCTGAGCGATGTTGATGTCCAAAAGCTTAAGACGCTAAAGTAATGTACCGCTTCATCAATACCGGTGAAATATTCAAGCGATGCCGACAAATTTTCCTCCACATTGATTATCCAAAACCAAATTGGAGATCAGCGTCCGTTGTAGTCCTTAAAGATGGTATGCTTTTTGCAGTCTAGGTTTGCTTTCTTAGCTAACAGTCCTTGCAGAAGGTGAAGGCTCTCACCCGCCCAACGGCCTCCCATCAAGCCCCGGGGTCGAGTGTCACCCGCCAGCCCCGCAATCTTGACCCGGCGTTACACCCCTTCGAAAGAGCTAGGGAATATACCAGAGCACTCAACGCAACAAAGCTAGAAAGGATGTTCGCGGCGCCATTCATTGCCCAGCTTGGAAAGGGCCATGTTGATGGAGTATATGCCATGGCTAAAGACCCCGAGTCTCTACAGCGATTTGCTAGTGGCAGTGGAGACGGCGTAGTCAAGGTCTGGGACTTGACTGATAGAGAAGAAATCTGGAATGTACAAGCGCATGAGGGAATCGTAAAAGGCATGTGCTGGACAAAAGACAGGAAACTCCTCACTTGCGCAAGCGACAAATCCGTCAAGTTGTTTGATCCGTATAATACCTTACCAGGTACAGCACCAGTGGCAACCTACCTAGGGCAAACAGCATTTACTGGTGTTGCGCATCATCGAACCCTGCCGAACTTTGCTGCCTCTTCCAGTGTCATTTCCATCTATGATCTCTCACGCTCGGCTGCAGTAGCACTTCAAACGCTACACTGGCCTACTTCTACTGACACCGTCAACACTGTGGCTTTTAATCAAACCGAGACCTCAATTCTTGCTTCATGTGCAACAGATCGTTCCATAGTGCTATATGATCTACGGACTTCCTCACCCTTGTCCAAAGTAACTCTCGGTCTTGCATCAAACGCTATCTCCTGGAATCCCATGGAAGCTTTCAATTTTGCGGTAGCAAACGAGGACCATAACATCTATATCTTCGACATGCGAAAGCTAAACAGAGCTCTAAATGTCTTAAAGGACCATGTTTCTGCAGTCATGGACGTTGAATTTAGCCCGACTGGACAAGAGCTCGTGAGTGCTTCTTACGACCGGACAGTGAGACTTTGGGATCGGGCTATTGGTCATTCTAGAGATATTTATCATACGAAGAGAATGCAAAGAGTCTTTTCCGCAAGGTTCACCCAAGACTCACAATATCTGCTTTCGGGCTCTGATGACGGCAATATCAGACTATGGCGCGCTAATGCCTCCAAACGAGAAGGGATCAAGTCTGCCCGCCAACGCCAGAAGCTAGAATATGATGAAGCGCTGAAGGAGAGGTACAAGCACATGCCCGAAATTCGGAGAATCAGACGGCATAGACATGTGCCTACGCAAGTCAAGAAGGCTGGAGAGATCAAGGCCGAGGAACTAGCTGCAATCAAAAGACGGCGTGAAAATGAGAGGAAGCACAGCAAGAAGGGACTCGTACCGCGGCGTAGTGAACGAGAGAAAATGGTCCTTGGGACGGAGGACTAGTCTCTGTACTGAATCCTTGCTCTTGATCTAGTCAAAGCTATCCAATCCCTTACTCATGGTAGCTCCACCGAGATTTCCGACGTGGTCAACGATGGCCCTTCTCTAGTAAGAGCGCTTTGTAGGGGCGATTTAAAGGTATGCAAAATCCACAGAAGCTTCTCCAAGCCTTCTCACTAAGTTGTTATCTTAGATAACGCTGTATGCCGACATTAATACGGTAGAAAGATTATCCTGCTCAGTTGGGCGGGACGGACCGAGACTGTCCTCAGGCTGGATTCAATCGTTGCGGCACAAAAGCGACTGAACTCACAAAACTCATACGATTTGTTGCATCATTAAGAACTACACTAGCCCTAAGTATGGCTGATAAAACTTCCCTGTGTTGAACCGTACTACGAAAAATCACATGGGTCCATTACAATCTCCCAATTCTCGGGAAATTTTCTTCGCTCGTCCTTCCCAAACCCCATAAGTGACATCTTCCTGACCAATCTTTTGTCGTCGCCACAGCCAAGGGTGCCTTTAATCGCCATCTCTAGCTCCGAATTCATGCGCGCTTCCTCATGAAATTCTTCATCATAACCCAGAACCTCCATCTCCACGACCCCCTTCAACTGGCTCGCAGCCAAAGTCCTCAACCACAAGCAAGCCGGTCGCGCTGGAAGGCCGCGGATGGGAAAAAGCGGGTTGGTACAATCGACCATGATACCTATCCGTTTCACAAGCCTCTTGTTCCTCTTCGCAATTCCGGCCAAGAATACTATCATATCTTGCGGGGCATGGAAGAAGAACATGGTTTTCGAGTAAAGGAGACTGTTCGCTTCGCTATTGAGCTGACGGTTTGCGAGAACGAGGCTCGCAAAGACAGAACGATGAGAGTCATCAATGCGCGGCAGCCTTACCCGCTGTGCATATATTCTTCCGGGTTTTGTGAGGGCATACTTATAGATCAGGTTTCGAAGCTCGCGTGGCAGGAGGAAGAATTTGGGGAAATAATCAGAGGGGGCTATGCTATCCTCAGACTGCTGGAAGCTGTCTTCGATTAATAGAAACGCCGCTTCAACTTCGTTGGCTAATCCTGATAGCAGCCCACATACAGTCTGCTGGAAGTCTCCTACCGCTAAAACAGAGCGGTAAAGTTGTCGTTTCATGGTGGGCCCTGAGTAATAATATGTTACTGTGCTAATGCCCGTTGGATCGCTGGGATTGAAATTAGATGGAGATGGTTTGATGCTTGTTTGACGGCAACACAGGATGGATGTCAAGATGGTGGAATATCTGGAGATAGCTGGGTGCTGGAGTTGTTGCTAAGGGCAGGAGTTTTATATAAGTACGGTGTGACATTGTTCAAGTCATGATGAAGTTTACTATAAACGGATTGATGGAATTCAAGGGTCACTATGAACGGTGGTTAGAATTTTCAATTCATTGCACTGGTCGGAATTACCATATCAATTGTAGGTCCACCTCCAAGATCACGGATCAAATGATATCACTGTGTTACTACGAATTGAATTGGATGAGGTACTTTTGATTCGAGTTGCTCAGCGAACAGATAAACCCTTTGCTTCCAGCAAACTCCCGCTCAAAGCATTGATGTTGTGGAATAGCTAATAGACAGTCTGATCTTCCATACCACCGCCATGAATGAGATGCGTCTCTCAGTCCACCAGTCGGCTAATCCCCAACAAACCCCTTTACTCGATGCTGATCTTCTTGGCCTTGGGCGCCGCAGCCTTGGGAACCGTAATGGTAAGAACGCCATTGTTCAGCTTCGCCTTGACATTGTCCTGGTCGACGCGCGACGGGAAGCTGAACGAGCGATGGAACTCGCCAACCGAGCGCTCAGAAACCCAGTAGGTAGCTTCCTCCCCTTCCTTCTCACCCTTGTGCTTCTGAACCTGCTTGCCGCCATCGTTGCTCGCCGCGGCACCCTCCTGCTCCTTGTCATCCTCAACAGTAGCCTTGTGCGCATTGTGGTCGCCAGAGGCTTCGCCGGTGATGCGGCCTTGGGACGGAGTGCCGGACTCGTAGGTGCGCTCGACACGGCCTTTGACGACTAGGGTGTGCGGGTCGGCGAACTCGATGTCCATGTCTTTTTGTTCGATGCCGGGGAGCTCGCCATGGAGCTCGTAGGAGTCTTTGAGCTCGCGGACGTCGAATTTGGGTTGAAAGGCGCGAATGTGGCTTTGGCGGCTGGTGCGGTGGGTGTCGTAGTCATCGAGGAGGCGGAAGATGGGGGCGAATTCGGTTTGGGGGAAGCGTGGGAATAGAGACATTTTGGGTTGTTTGTCTTTGAAGAGTTGGATGGAGTGGGTTTGTGTGTGTGTGTTTTGGTTTGGATGTTTTAAAAGCTTTGATTGATTGATTGCTTGCTTTGTAGATGGTTTGTTTGTTGTCGAAGAAGAAGTGAGACTGAGTTCGGAACCGTGTTTATATCCTACTGGCGTGGGTTTCTAGAGCTTTCCGGAGCCTACTAGCAGTATTCAGGTCATTCGATTGTGTTGGGCACGTGAATGCATCGTGATCTCTCTGGCCAATTCTCGTCATTTCTTGGCGATTCTTCCGCATTCTCCAACCAATAATGTTGCATCCATGGCCAGTGACATGGTAGAATTCAACTGCGATGGTCTTACATCATGGCAATGATGTCAATTGGAAGCCATTATTGCCCATCCATCCTTGACACTCACCTCTCGCATGAGTCCTCCTGCTCTCGCAGCGGAGATACATCCGGGGCACGAATCTTGCGCCTCTTTCCCCCCGCTCTTTCCTTGCTTCGCTGGCAGCATTACAACCTACTACGGTGGTACTGTGTCCTTTAGCTTTGCGATCTTTGATGTTAACAGCCCTGGAGTTACATTGACGTGGATGGTTGAAGACTTCGAGGTGTTTCGCGAGTCTTCCGTCATACGGGAAGGGAAAGGCGCTTCGCTTACGGAGGTAGAGCCGTTGGCACTAACTGAATAGAGCTGGCCATCTTTGAACGCTTTCCAAATTCCAACCTTACAACCTACACAGTAGAGAGGTACATGCAATGCCGTCGAGGCTGCTTAGAGCCAGACTGTCTTGCAGGATATCTCTAAATACTGAGGCAAGTAGAACTTTTCTGTATCAGCTTTTCAACGGTACCATTTACCCTCTCACTACAATTCAGAAACAAGTCGTCCGATGCCTCGCAAGCTTCATTGTACCTCCTGTGATTACCCATACACCTTTCACATTGTTAAAAGATGGCAGCCATTCTTCTCCACGATAGCTCTTTCTGACTAAGTATGGTATTCTGTTTTGACAGACTCTTTGCCTCGCTCTCCGACATGATTGTTCTCGCTGGCGCATTGGCGACATAGGTAATATAGCGAGAGACAATACCTCGCCCACGAACAAGGAAGGAGGCTTCTTCCAGTCTCTTCGATACGTGGCTTCGGTAGCAGTAATTTCCTCGTATTGCTACGCCTTCTACAACCTTGCAACTACATGCGAGGGAGAAGTTTTCTTTCAATTGACAATGGCAGTATTATTGGTCCAGGCCTGCGAAAGGGTCGCTGTGGCGCAATAACGAACAGTCTACGTATGGGTGGCGTAATCCTTTGGTCAGCCTCACCGCCATAGCTTTTCATCACGACGAGAGATTTTGACGTCTGACCAATTTTTCCGCAAAGATTACTTCTACTAATACCTCGTGTTGCCTCTGCAGTCTCGTATTCTACCCGGTAAGCAGCCGATTCACACCGTTCTGATATAACATAAGCATTTTCACAGTCAGCCAACGGTGAGATTTCCGCATAGTATCATCAAAAGGTAAGATTTCTGTTAAGATCTCAATACTATATAAACCTCATCCCATGGCTGCTTGTTCGCCCTTCATCCCTTCCCCAACCCCGAACATCTTCTCATCCACCTCCCCCAAATACCACCGTCCCGACAATGCGTCCCACACTACTCCCCACCCTCACCTCCCTCCTCTTCCTCCCGCTCGCCTTCACCGCCACCCTCTCTCCCTTCGAAATCCCCACCATGAACATCCAAGGCCCCGGCCCCACCGGCATCCCCGGCGGCGGCACCGCCCCCGCCAACGTCACCATCTCCTTCACCCTCCTCGACCCAAACACCAACGCCAACACCACCTGCGGTGCCACCTACCTGCCCGCCAACTACCCGCGCGCCTACCTCCCCTGCGCGGATTCCAGCCTGGCATTCAAGTTCGAGGCGCCATACTACAGTTTCGGGAATTTCACGCTCGATGTGAGACATTGCTATGCGACGGAAAACGTAGCGACGTACGGCAGCGTGTTTGTGACAGATAATGACCCGGGCAAGCCGGGAAACTATTTGAGCTGTCTGGGCGGAGCGCCTTTTGATGGGATTAGGTGTAGTATTGGGGGTCCGATTGGGGCGGCGGGACCGATTCCTGTGCCTCAGCATGTTTAGGGGGTGGGAGATGGGGTTGAGGAGTTGGTCAACGAGTTAGAGGTGTGGGGCTGATGTTCGTAACGCAGTATCTAGAGGGTGTGGGAGGCGGAGATGGACATGTGGTGAAGAGAGTCAGAGACGTGTGCCTGGTCGACATTCAGAGCTTCCATCTAGCCTGCCATGGCAGATCTTCCCAGCTTCATCTTAGATATACAGATAGAAACCATATAAACTCAACTAGATGAAAAGCTTGTGCGAGTTCAAACCATGCTCCGAAAAGCAAACAAAAGCACCTCCATAATTCCCCGTGTCCTAAGAATCAAGATTTCCAGTAAGAAAAAGCTCGCAAACGATTATCCTCCCTTGCGCATCTCAGATATCACCGACGCTATTCTTTGTATCTCAAAGGTGGGTTTGTCACAAAAGATATTCCCCATTAAACCGAGTTTCAGTTCAATTAGTTAATTTAAAAGATAGCACCCGGGGAAAGAACGAAAAGCGGAATTTTAGATTCAGCGAGATCAGAGTGTCGGAGGGCTGAGTCTACTCTAGATGTACAGGAGGGATTTTTGGTTGGTTGTTAGGATTGGAAGGGGGCAGTTGATGTGATTGTTTTGCTACGAGATTTGTGGCAGGAGAGAGGAGCTGCGCTGTGGTATAAAATTCAGGAGCATTTTTTCTCGTAATGGGAAAGATTTTTTGCACATAGTTTCGATTGTCCTGGTAGGCATGATCGGTAACTTCAAAAAGGAAGGGCTGGTCCGACGTAGGATTTTACCGGCAGCGAGTTCTGGAAGGGAAAGTAACTCAAATGCTCAATTGCGCTTGAAATTCGTAACAGCAAGGCTTCACTGTAGCTGTGTATGAATATTTGAATGAGGGGACACGGCTATTGCATCACACCTAACTGATCTTACGCATAGAGCAAGCGATTATATCCAGGAAGTTTTTTGATTGACAGTGAGAATTTACGGAGCAGATCACTCGATCTAGGTAGTAAATTGCTACGGACGCTATTGATGGCTTATGCTACGCTTTTAAAGAGGTAGCGGCTGCTGCAGTTGGAAATGTTCGCTGTTGTATGTCGTGGTATGAGATAGATGTCTTTGGGGTAGTGTGGATCAAGATTGGAATGATTGAGCAAACCTGATATATTCTTGGGTTGATGAAGGATAAATATGAGGAAATACTCGACGGAGAAAGGGATCGGGAAAAATGGTTCAATGTTGGCGCCAAGCGAGGTTGTTGGTGGGCGAGGGAGAGTAGGGCTATGTACTGCGTCCAAGGCGTAGCTGGTCACTTGAGGTACTATAGAGATAATTTCTAATAGAAGTATATAGGTTATAAGATCGAAATCAGTATCTAAGGGATATGCTGATTGAGTTCTTAGATCTAGCTAGCTAGCTCAATGGTACCTGATTACTCATGTCCGTTAGCTGAGGGTGAGTCCCAATTTGGCATATCGAATTTAGAGACTGCATCCTCGTGCTCGTTGAGCATGTCGGCTTTGGACGTTGAGTCCTCAATCGATATGTTCACTTTTAGTGTTGAATGTCCGTTGGAAAGCTCGCCTTCGAACGGCTTGTTGCTTTTGAGCATATCTGTTCCTTTAGCTATTGTTTTCTTCGTGTGGCCGTGGGATGTTGCATCCCCATTGGCCACCACCGTATGCCCATTAGGCATGCCCTGCCCATCAGATAATTTGTCCTTTCCAACCACTGGCAGAAGGAATGAGTTCAAGTAGCCTTCGACTGTAGTCGTCTCGTCGAGGAATGCGCTCTCTCCGACCCACAAATCTGGTCTCACGACCACCATTGCACCCTTGGCACGATCGACTTCGTACCATGTATGCGCATCTTCGTCTGGGGCCCGGTCATCATGTAGCCACATCGCATTCTCCCTCAGCCAAATTAATTCTGAGTGTTCTTGGAGAGCTGAGGCGAGTTCAAAAGGGAGGAGCTTGGTGACGACGACAATGTTGAACCTCCTCCTTCCGCCGTACTTGCTATACCAGCTTCCCGGCTTCTGTAGGGCAGCACACAACGTGCGTAGGTGTGTAGCGACAGGCGCAGGAAGCGTAGAGACGAAAAGAAGAATGTGAATAGTCGAAGCACCAGTCAAAGTATCATAAAGGTAGCCAGTCCTCTCCGGCGAAAAGCAGACACGCGGGTTTGGTGCTCTAACACCATTTACAGGGCCAATAGGTCGGGGTCTGCTGACGCTGTCGGTGGGGTCAGGGGAGGAAGGAGTGAGAACAGACGGCCCGTAAGGTGCGTCGAGTCCGAGAAGGAATTGCCCGTTCGCGGTGAAGAAATGTTTGAGAAAAGCAAGATCATCTTCTTGGGTGTGGGTAGCCGAAGTTGGATCATATTCGGGACCATCGTCGGAAGTCATGTCAATGTCGGTGCCGAGGGCTTTCACAACAGGCAGCGTCGAATTACAAACAAATCGTAAGTAGGAGCCTGAGACGCGTATAATGCGCGCGGCTTGAGCACGTCTTTCCAGCGAGTACGTGGAGAGTAGTGGGGAGATGGGGGCCAGATCCAAAGAGCAGAGACCGAGTTTCCAGGCGAGGTTGGCTGCGTCCATGATGGAGCCATTGAGGCCAAAGGCGCCCATTACGCTGTGGACATGAGCGGCGTCGCCTACGAGGTGGACTCGGAGGTCGGGGGAGGAGAAGGAGCGGGCGACGCGTTCGCTGATTTTCCAGACGGCGAACCAGGACAGCGGAGCTGCGAATTTAAGGTTGTATGGGGCGAATATCTTGTTAGCCTGCGCGAGGACTTCGCTGGGAGTGATGGAGTTGGTGTCGACACGGCCGCCAGATTCTTTGAACGTGGAATCGTTGGCTTGGCGAGCTTGAGCGATTTCTCCAGTGCTGGCTGTATCGAGTTGGGTGTATAATCTAGGATTGAGATTAGCGTTTGGAGTAGGAGAGGATGTCCTTGATTACCTGATATATCCATCTTCTCTGGGGATGATCACACATCCACCGTGCTTGGAGGACACGACTGATCTAGAGCCTCGTCAGTTCAACGACACACGAGAGATAAAAACCAATTCTCTTTACCCGAAGACCCATGCATGAGGATAATCACTCTCAAAAACGCAGTCTATGATTCCCCAATAGATATCCGTACTAACTCCATCAAACGGGATGTCTAACGACTTCCGAATGCTGCTAGCGGCCCCATCACTGCCAACAAGAAACTTAGCTTGTATCGTCTCCTCCACCCCACTCGTCTCGCTACGAATCCTCGCTTGCACAGGATGGGATACTCGAGCATCTTTATCAACATTGAACTCTTTGATGCTAGTGCTTTGTTCGACCAATACCTGATGTCTCAGAAGATCTCTAATGTATATTCTTTCTAATTGCCCCTGCGTGATGATATGAAGCCCACGATATCTTGAGTCAGATTGATGGGAGCGACTGAACCAAAGCTTTTTGCCGTCCTTGTAAATGGCGGTGCGTTCTATAAGTGGACCTTCTTCATGGACTTCTTGCGCGAGACCCCAAGTGTGGAGGGTCTCGAGGAAGCGAGGCTGGACGCCATCGGCGCGGCCAGCGATTAGAGGCGTTGGGGCTTTGTCTGTTCGGGATTTTTTAGAGATATGGATGAATTTTGGCCAACTTAGAAGGACCTACCGATAATTCGGAATGAGACTCCCTGCCTGATGAGGCTTACTGCCACTTGGAGACCGCTTGGTCCAGCTATGCAGGTTCCTCATTAGTCCGATTTTTCCAGCAGATAGAAATTACTCATCCATACCACCGCAAATAAGTACGTCTACCTCCTTCTTGGGCTTCCACCAGCTCGGAAGTCCATGAGGAGAATTAGTCCCATCGTAAATACTTGGCCAGGTCCTCAGCGTGTTTAAACCAAGGGAATTGTGCACGGTAGATGTCAAGACGTCGTGTGACGGATGGTAGCTAAGGTGCAGTTTCTCGTCTGCATCACCGTTGCCATTGTGTTGCTCGAACGCCCAAGGCGTACCAGAGGACGGTTGCCGGAAACCGTTTTTCCAAGTAAAAGCTTCGACTGACTTCGCCATTGCTGCTCCTTTTTCTTGCAGTATTGATTTAGAATCGTCGTCGACTGTCCTTGTCATAAAGGTTTGTTAGACAGATCCGAGCTTGTAAAGCGTGTGCTGGCTCTACTCCGGTCCCAGTGGCTCGAAACGCGTTTCCGCCTTAACCAAAGCCTGACAAAGCATGTAAATACGGGTTTGTCGCATGTATCGAAAATCAACGATGTACGATGTGCGATCTCCTGAACGTTCCATTCTGCTTGGAGATCGCGGACCCAACATGATTCTGAAAGTATTCAAGCCAGTCATTGGGCTGGTATGAAACCCAAGGACTCTAATTGATTCTCATCGGATTGAAACTAAATTCTCAAGCAAGCATGACCTTACATGGGTAGGGGACTAAACCGAGAAAATGAAATGTTGGAAACGTAGATTTTGAGATGAATATTTTAGGGTGTGTTCGAGTTATCATTCAAAAGATCGGCTTTGTCAAAGGGCTACAAATACGCATCTGGTGTATGTAGAGTAGATTTTCCAGCAGAAAGAACGCTAGATGGTCTATCAACAAGTATCAATAAACAACTCTGAACAGAAAGCTTAGCTTGAAATCTACGTGAGGAAGCCTGCTGTCCGCCAGGAGTCTACATAAAATTCAATCAACTCCTGGCTTATAGTACCCATTGATCGGAGCTGTAGGGATACGTCTCTGGCTTGCTGCGTGTCTAGTACCAATCCTCCAGTTGCCATTCTGAGAAAATGGGCCTCAAAGAACTCCGCCAGCCCGAACATGTTACTCTCGTTGGCAGTTATACGGTCTATCCATGACTCAAAAGGAATACGATCAGGACCTTTGAGTCCAAGTTTCCGTGATATTACCGTGCAGACATCAGACCATGGCTGTCTGACAGGATTCTCAAGATGGTAGATGAGTTTGCGAGAGCCAGGAGCTATTAGCATTTCTACTAACGCTCTGGCTGCACAATCAACGGGGAGCCAAGATAAGCTCTGGTACTTTGTTAGTAATAGATAACCAGAGGGGGGATATGTTGGAATTTATAGATTTGCTAGCAAGCGGCTGACTTACTCCGTGTAGATCTGGCATTTGTCCAAGAGCTTGGGAGGCTTTCACCAGGGCAGGAAAGTGTTCATCTGCGTTCCAGTAGCTAGTCTTTTCAGAGCCGGAAATTTGCCCTATTCGCACAATGAAGGGTTGGATTTCCTCTCGATGAGAATGTGATGCAGCCTCAATGATTTTCTCGCACACCCATTTCGCTTCCGCGTAACCCATCGGTACGGTGACCGAAGGATCACTCGTTGGCGATTCAGGTACCAATGTATTTCCATGGACCAACGGATATTGCCCCACAGCAGCAATCGATGATGCGAATAGCACTCGTGGTTTAACATGAGGTCTAACTTGATGGGCTGCAATCGCAAGTTCCATGAGGCTTTTCACGGCCTTGATGTGCGGGTCGAAAGACTGCAACTTCCGGCGAAAGTCCATCGGCCAAGCGGCGTGGAGTATGTGTGTTACATCCAACAGTAAACGTGAATACTCACGCTTATCTAAGCCAAAGTCCTCTGCTCCAACATCCCAAGAGAGAAACTCCACCTTTAGCCATGCGGCGGCTGGTATAGAGATTTTTCGCGCAATATTGACTTTTTCCTGACGCGTCCGGAACCCAGGGCCTGCCAGAGTTGCCGGTCCAGACTTATCCGATCGGGTCAGACATACGATCCGATGCACTGATGGCTCCTGGCAGAGTTGTTCGATCAGATGTGAACCAAGATTTCCAGTCGACCCCGTCAGCAATACTACATTCTTGTCTATCGAATGTTTCAAAACTAAATTCTCCATAAGCGCTGTTCGGCTGGGAGCACTGTGGCCACTGGGGTTGACACGACTGCGGATTTCCACAGCCATCTGTGATACAGATGGGTTGGAGTATACAAAGTCTCGAGGTAGGTCTCTCAAGTGGAATGCCATAGTTTGGCCTTTAACAACGGATGCCTTCAGAGTACGCAACAACTTGCTTGCTTGAAGTGAGTCCATTCCAAGTTCAAATAAGTCATCGTAGATGCCCCATGTTTCAGGAAGTACCCTGTCAAGAAAGGACTTTTGGACTATAGCTTCGAGCTCATCCTCCAAGTGACAAAGGTCTAGTTGCATAGATATTCCATTGGCTATCCCATTCTTCAAACGATCGTAGACCGCGTCAATCTCTCCGCTGAAAAGAGCATATGTTTCCTTCCGCATTGGAGAACCTTTGTCAGACCGCGGAATTGGTTTCTCTGGGGGTGTGACGATGATCGAGGACCGGGATGACACTTGGGCATGGTTGTCCATCATCGCATTAGCCGTAACCACAACCTGCCATAACTTATCAACAAGTTCCTTTGTGCCTTGAACATCTTCCTGATGGACAAGTTCCCAGTTAGAAGGCTCGACTATGATACCCAGCTCAAATCTTCCGTCCCCAAATACAACAGCTGCCCGTACCAGAGGGGTTTGTGACAGACTATTCTCGAGAAAACCCGGTCGAACCTTCTCACCCGTAGCCAAGACAATCAAGTCATCGCTACGGCCCAGGATTTTGACTTCGGTATCAGGGTGCAGAGGATTGCACTCCAATTCGTCTTGAACCTCGAATGCAGAGTCCCATCCGAAGGGGTACCCGATGACCTTGCACCGCCGCGGTGCTTTCTCGTCTCTGGCGTTGGGGCCATCAGAAGCATATTTCAGCTGCAAACCAAGGTCTGACCTCAACCTGAGATATCTCCAATCGTACTGTTCATCTGGGCAGAAGATGTACGCTAATGCACCTATTTCAGATACCCCATAATGGGCCAGGAGGGGTGTCTTTCTTCTGGACAGGACCTCGCCAACCGAACTTTTGATCGCACCACCTCCTACGGCGACAAAATCGAGCCGAGCTAGCACTGCCATCATATCACTCCTGTTGCTGTCTTCAACTAAATCTTCCATAATTGCTGGTACGGTCATCAGTGAGGAAGCCTGCAACCTCTCGATAAGAGACACGGTCGAGTTCCCCATCGGTATGATAGACGAAGGAGGCAGGCAGAAGGTCATACCCACCGACAAGCTTAGACATGGTGCTAGAAGTCCAAAACCCTACCTAGAGTTAACTCCATTCCCTACGCCTAATAATGGAAAAAACCTACATGGTATAAGGGAAGGGTTGATACGTTGGGGCCTCGGAAGACGTGACTCTCTGGAAATCGATGACATGTGGCGTATCCCAGCAAATATCGATGTGCGAGCCTGATAGGCTTTGGGAGTCCCGTGGTTCCGGATGAGTGAAGGATCAAAACATTCAAGTCATCATCTCGCACAAGGTTTCTCTCCTCATTACCCAGCTGGCTTTGATCTCCCCGAGCTGAGCCCAAGTTCTCATCCAGCGTTGGTTGAGACGAGAGAAAGTCGCCATATGGTAGTGCGCTCAGTACACAAGGAGCCAGACTGTCACCTCCAAACTTTGAGACGGCCTCCTCCGCGGCCTTGCGAGTTCTAGACGATACTAGGACCGATGCCGTAGAAGTGTTCTGTAATAGATGCTGTATAGCGGTAAAACTAAGCCTTATGGATAGGAGGACACTCTACCAAGTGTCAGTAATACCGTCCGAGACGCAACGAATCTCAAAAAATTTACTGGTATACCGAGCGAGAGTAATGCCACGAGATGAATAAAGAGGCCAATATCGCTCTCAAGCAACAAAGCTACCGATGGCCCTTTCTGCAGTTCACCACTCTCGGTCAACGCGGGGGCCGTCGTATTTGGGACATTCTCGTTGATCCAGCGACAGCATCTTCGAACCGCTTGGTGAAATTCTAAAAAAGTTATACGTGTAGGCGCAACTGCAACACCGTTCAGCGAAGCTTTGGCCTGCACGCAAAAGAGATGGCTAGGATTGTGCTTCGCATTAAACCTCACGAGGTCCGGAAGACTTCTGATAGGCGAGTCTGCCGGATTCTCAAATTGATTCCACAAATCAATGCGTGGCCGTCGAAATAAGGGCTCTTTCTCTGAAGACGACGCCATTTCGTTCATAATTGCGAATTTGCTTCGACCATCTTGGGCATCCATTTCAGCCTGTTGTGCCTGTGTCTCGGGTTTTTCTTCCAATTGTCTACTTCTCTGAACGACGAAATGCTCATTCAAAGGTATGAAAATTGAGAATGCTGTCTGATTAAAACCCGGAGTACTGTCTATCTATTTCATTTATCAAAGCTTTGGACCTGCAAATTGGTGTCGTCTCGGCAATGTTTGTGTCCTCTACCTATGCCCCTTTGGTTCGGCCGGCCCGTGGCATTTGGGACGAGAGAATCTTGTACTCCGGTCTAGCCAGGCTTAACCACAACCGTTGTTGAACGATAGAGTAATCATGTGACATCATTTCACTATTCTGTAGGCTTTTGATGATCTACTCATTGGTGCACATTCTCAATTAAACAGACATTTCGAAGTACAAAATCTCAATTTGAAGCAGTGCACCGCGTACAAAAGATTCAACACATCTGCATATATCTCGCAGCGAAAAGCCAAAATACACTATGGACGGCGTCAAGAATGTTGTTCTCTTCGGTGGCCAAGGGTCGCCATCTCTATTTTCTCCACACACAGCGTCAATTGCAAGCCATGACGCTCAGTCATCGTCAGCTGCTACTATTCTTCTTTCCAGATGCCATGCAGCCTTCCTTGAGGAAGTATTCAACATTGGTAGTGCTCCAACGGAGATCTTCGGCAGCGAAGAAGATTTCTTCAGCCGCCCAGCAAAACTTTTGGCCCCAGACCCAGTATACCATGACAATCCGATCATTCAGGGGACCACGATATGTCTTTATCAGCTTTTGAGATACATTTCAAGCGTGTCGAGCTTTCCATCAGTCGACCTGGACTCTTACCTTCAGCAAACATGTGAGACAGCAGGATTCTGCTCGGGGATTCTAACTGCATCTGTTGTTTCATCTTCGAAAACGATACAACAGTTTATCGATTTTGGAGTTGAAGCTTTCCGTTTAGCTTTCTGGGTTGGTTATCGAAGCAGCCTCTACTGCCAGAAAGTGCTTGGGTGTCGTTGGAAGCAGTTATCCTGGTCGCTTGTGGTCCTTGGCGTAGATCGAAAGCAAATGCTAGCTATGTTAGAAGAGTTTCGTCAGGTATGAGACCCAGCCAATAGTTCTTTCATGCTGTTGACGCAAATTTTAGTTTCAACCTGGAGATCTCCACGTTGCGGCCATATCTAGTGAGCAGTGTATCACATTGTCGGGTCAAGGCCCAGTTCTGAACGCTTTCAAAACATTCTGCTCTAAGTCTGCAACTGCCAAATTCGCACATGTTCATGCACTCTATCATGGTGGCGCGCAAATGCAGGTTGTTCTAGACGAAGTCTGCCAGGATCTCCATAAAAGAAACATCAGGTTTCCTTCTTTCCAAGAGCTGTACAAACCCCTTCGATCAACTTTAGATGGGACATATCTTAGAGCCGATGGAGACAGTTCTTCGTTGGTCAAGTCTGTCCTGCGCCTCATGTTAGTAGACTGCGTTGATTGGACTAAGACTTCGGACTGTATATCGAAGTCAATACTGGAAAGTCTCGAGCGCGACCCATCCTCCAAGATTCGGATTCTCGCACTGGGGCCAGGGTCCCAGTCTATTCTTCGAGAACCCAGCAGACGACTTCGAAATCATCTAGTGGAAACAATCGATTTATCTAGCCCTCCGATACCCACTAGAGACCCCTCGGCTGTAGCCCTTGATGGTATTGCAATTGTAGGGATGGGAGTGAATTATCCAAATGGAAAGGACGCGGATACGTTCTGGGACGCGCTGACGCGTGGCTTAAATTCTGTCGAAGAGGCATTTATTAATAATACCCCTTAATCGAGAAAAGGCTGACTGGTGGACGTAGATTCCAATTTCTCGTTTTAGAATCGCAGATTTCTACGAGGCGGAGCCGTCTCAATCTAAGACACGCAAAATGAAGATAAAGCATGGAAATTTCATTGAAGATGTGTGGGGGTTTGACAATGCATTCTTCAATATATCACCACGAGAAGCCAAGTCGATGGATCCTCAGCAACGAATTCTCTTGCACACTACCCAGGCAGCCATGGAAGACGCTGGATATGTTAAGGACAGCACAGCAACTTTTCAAAGGAGGTCCTTCGGGTGTTTCATAGGGGTGGCAACTGGTGATTACGAGCAAAATCTCAAGGACGATATCGATATTTACAACTCGCCTGGTAAGTTCTTCAAGCTTGCAAGTTCCCGGAACTAGGTATCGCTAAATTAGTTCGCCTGAGACAGGGAACTTACGGGCATTTCTAAGCGGGAAGATCTCTTATGCCTACCAGATGAGTGGTCCTTCCGTAGTGGTTGATACGGCATGTTCTTCGTCTTTGGTGGCCATCTATCAAGCGTGCCGAGCCCTACAGAACAAAGACTGTTCGGCAGCCCTGGCTGGTGGAGTCAATGTGATCTGTGGTCCTGATGTAGGATAATAAAGCTAGTCCCAAAGTCCCCGAGAAAAAGCCTGACAATTTCTTAGATGTATCTTGGCCTTTCCCGAGCGCATTTCCTAAGCCCTACTGGCCAATGCAAATGCTTCGATGCATCAGCAGATGGTTATTGCCGCGGAGAAGGCTGTGGCGTATTTGTACTGAAGCGTCTCTCGGATGCTGTTGCCGAGGGTGACCGTATTCACGGAGTCATTAGGGGCGTCGAAATGAACCAGAGCGGTGAAAGTCACTCCATCACACATCCTCATGCCGAGACGCAAACCGAATTGTTCGAAACCCTGTTGACGAAAACCCGTGTAGACCCAGATTCTATTGGTGTTGTGGAGGCACATGGAACGGGGACCCAGGTATGATTTCCAGTCTGCTTCTTCTACAGAGTAGGGAGGGCACTCATTGACCGCTCAACCATATAGGCTGGAGACTTTACAGAGATATCGAGTATTCATTCAACCTTTGCCAAATCCCGGTCTTCCAAATCTCCATTGATTGTTAGTTCCATCAAAGGTAATATCGGACATACCGAAGCCGCTTCTGGCGCTGCTGGTTTAACAAAGTTGTTGCTCATGCTACGTAAGAAATCAATACCGGTGCAGGCATCGTTCCAGAACTTGAACCCACGTCTGAACGGCCTCGTAGGCAGTGGTATTGCCATACCTTTGGAGACCCAAGCGTGGGAAAGCCCCCAAGGCCTTCCACGAAGAGCACTCCTCAATAATTTTGGAGCTGCGGGCTCGAATGCCGCGTTAATACTAGAGGAGTACCTTGTGCCAGCACTAGGTTCGGAAGATAGAAAGGAGCGGAGTGCTTACCCTTTCAATATCTCAGCGCAAAATGAACGGGCATTGGAAGAAACTGTAGAACGCTACAAGAAAACTCTGATGAACAAAAACAAACGACTGAGTATTAAGGACGTCTGCTATACAGCCACTGCTCGGCGACAGATGTATGAACACCGTATTTCGATGGTCTGCTGCTCAGTCCAGGATCTCCTAAAGCAACTTAAGAGCCCTACGATGCACACATTAATGGACGTCCCGACGTCAAGGCCCATCATCTTTGTGTTTTCCGGCCAGGGAAGCTCCTATTTCGGCATGGGAAAGGAACTTATGGAGACCTCGCCGCTTTTCAGAGAAATTGTTACGAGTTCCAACACAATTCTTCAAGCCCTTGGTCTCGAGGGCATCCTAGACGTGCTAGAAAATGACGATGAAGCCAAAACTTCAATTCCAGATAATGATCGAGAAGTGGCCCTTCAGTGCGCTTGCTTGGCCGTCGAGTATGCACTTGCTCGTCTTTTTATTTCCTGGAGTGTGAAACCTGATATCGTTATGGGTCACAGGTAAGCCTTTGTACCAATGAATCACAGGCGTTTCTAATATCGCTTAGCCTGGGAGAATATGCTGCTTTGGCTATTTCTGGTGCTATAGCATGGGAAGATTGCTTACGGATTGTTGCATTGCGAGCTCAAACAATGGTGACGTCCTGCTCAGCGAACACATCTGGAATGCTTGCATGCAGAATGTCCGCCGAGCAGGCCGAGAGCCTGATGTCAGAATCTGGTCAATTTCCAGAACTTTCAGTAGCCTGCCAGAACAGTGTCAACGACTGTGTCGTATCCGGCGGCCTGAATGACCTTTCAGCATTCCAAGAAAAGTGCGTGTCAGTTGGCCACAAAGCTACCAGACTCAAAGTCCCGTACGGATACCACTCAAAATTTATGGATCCCATTGTCAGTACCCTGAAGGAACTGGGAACGTCGATCGCATTTTTGGAGCCGACTATACCTGTCGCGTCGACCGTACTCGGCAGATTGTTGAAATTTAGTGACCTTGATCCTCAATATTTTGCCAGACACGCTAGGCAACCTGTACGCTTTTTGGAAACTGTTCAGCACCTGCAAGGCCAACGACTGCTAGACGGCGCCGTTTTTCTGGAGATTGGACCCCACCCAATCACTCTGCCAATGATCAAGTCGACCTTGCAAACAGATTCAGGTAGATTACTCTCGTCTCTTCACAAGAACCATTCTTGTTGGGTCAGCATGAGCAATGCGCTCTGCCAACTATCTCTACTTCGAGTCGACGTCAGTTGGCGAGAAGTCTTTAAAGCAAGCGAGGCAAAGCTTGTTGATATGCCGAATCATCCACTTGCGAAAACAGAAGCTTGCGTACCATATGAGCGATCGGCTTCCGAGAAAGGTATCGATATATCGTCACCTCCCGAATCGAGAACAAAATACTCCTTGCTGCCTAATTTGTTGGCTACGAATTCAGTAGACGGTCCTTACATCTTTGAGACCCGCCTGTCTACCCTTGCCAAATACATTTGCGGCCATGCTGTAGGGGGCGTTCCGATTTGCCCGGCTTCAGTCTTTGTTGAGCTTGCATTAGAAGCAGCTCAAAGCGCTTCTCACTCGCCACAAGACGCCGTATATGTAGTCCGCGACCTGTCATTCGCAAGCCCCTTGGTCTACGACCCAAGTAACGAGCATCAAACTATCCGCCTTGTTCTGATGAAAAGTACTCCGGGGACCGACATGAAATTTAAGATAGTATCGCCTGCTACTAGCACGAGCCAGCAGACTCTCTTCTGCTCTGGCGCTGTAACCACAGAGAACACCGCCAAGACCAAAAGCGGATGGATTCGAGATGCGTCGGTCGTAAAGAGGCAGCAAAGCCATCTTTTCGTCGAGAACGGAATCAACCTGAATACCTTCCGGACGAAAATGATTTACGAAACCATATTCCCCCGTGTTGTTACGTACTCCTCCGACTACCATTCCTTGATATATCTCAGTGTCGCTGCATCGGGCAATGAAGGATATGGATCATTCAAGGTTCCTGATCAGATTCCGCGTGAGGCTCCCATTGCCTTGCCTGCCTTCACGGATACCCTTCTCCATGCTGCTGGATTCATTGCGAATACTGGCACTCGTTCTATTGATGCTTACATATGCGGCAAAGTTGAATCGGTACAGCTTCTCTACAAAGAAATTGACTTTAACGAGACATTTACTGTCTACTGTAGTCTCTTCGATGACAATGGAGGCACAATTGTAGCAGATTCTGTTGCGCTCGACTCCAGAAGTAGAATTGTCGCTTCAATCCAGGGCATGCAATTTAAGAAGGTTCGGCTTTCTGCATTTAAAGCCGCCCTTGAACGCAATCTACGAAAGCAGCCAAAGGACCAGCCATCGTCTTTAGGTCGACCCACTCTACCACCCTCACCACCAGAGACGTTGGTTGCATCTTCACCCGCTACGCCAAGGGAAGGAGCAATGCCATCGCAGGCCATTCAAATGAAGATCATTCGAATAATTATGGATTGTTGCGGTGCATCCGAGGATGCAATACGCAGTGCTCAAGATCTGGCTGTGCTTGGTATCGACTCATTAATGTCCCTGGAGCTTCTTCCCATGTTTCAACAAAGCTTCCCTGGCCAAAACATCGAATTGTCGATGTTGGAACGCTGCAAAAGTCTTCGTGACCTGGAAATGGCTCTCGGATCAGCTAGCATTGTTTCCTCATTAGGAAGCTCCAGTCATAGATCAAGTGGTGATGACGAAAGAACTCCTATATGTACAGATAAATGTGATGATAATGCCAGTGGAAGGATACGGGGGGTAATTGCCAGTGTTTGCGACATCAACCAGGCCGAGATTGTTCCTCACAAATCTCTTGATTCGCTAGGGGTTGACTCCTTGTTGTCCATTGAACTACACCGAGCTCTCTCTCAAGCCTTGAACCTAGAACTGTCACCGGACGATGTCAGTCACAGCCAGACAGTTGACGATCTCGAATCTCTTGCTTCTCGCTCTGTACAGCAAGTCACAGAACCCGTCAATTCGGCCAATCGGTCAAATCCTGGACCCCGTGCTAGGAAAGAGACCGGACTCACAACCATCCAGACAGATGGATCGGGAAAATTGCCTTTGTACCTCTTCCACGACGGCAGTGGCTTCTGCAATATGTACTCTCGTCTCGACAGCATGGACCGCAATCTACATGGGTTCAGTAATCCGAGCGCCTTTACTGACCGACCTGCACCTGACACACTAGTCCAGATGGCTGCGGACTATGCTTCAGCCATTAATACCTCTACTCGATCGCCCATCATTCTCGGAGGTAAGTCTGTAATCTCTGATTATCACGCATCTAAGTCCCCCTAATCCAAAGCACTCAACGCCACACATATCTTTACAGACTTGGCCTTACTTTCCTCCCTTCTCTCGCTCCGCTCTCATGTCAGCCCCTTTGTCGATACTAAAAATTTCCCAGGCTGGTCCTTCGGCGGCGTCCTCGCTTTCGAAGCCGCTCGCGCTCTTAAAACGCTTGGAACCCCTGTCCGCGGCATCATCCTAATCGATTCACCTTACCCCATTAACCACCCTCCTCTACCTAACCCCATCATCGAGCACATAGCCAACAAATCCCGTACCCAAAATGCCCAAGACACGACCAAACAGGAACTAATGTCGCAATTCCGATCAAATGCCTCACTGTTAGCAAGCTACGAATGTAGGAAGATGGATAAGTTCGAGCCTACGGTGGTGTACCTCCGGAGCCGCGACGTCTTGGATTGCAAGCGCATGTGCGGCGTGGAATATCCGTGGCTTGAAAATCAGCGAGCGAGAGAGGAGGCGGTGGAGAAATGGAGGGAGCTTGTGGGGCAAGTCGTGGAGGTGCTGGAGATACCGGGGAATCATTTTGAGGTTTTTGCGAAGGAGAATGTAAGTCCGCCTTTTGTATCATGCAGCTGTTATAGTTTGTATTTGATAGTAGATTTTTTACTGATTTGGGGTTGTACACAGGTGGCGGAGACAAAAAAGCAGATCAAAAAGGCTTGTGAGATTATTGAGAGGGGGGCTTGATTGGTTGGGAGGCAATTTTTTTGGTGGATGAGGAGGAAGCACGGGATTATTGAGCTCTGAAAAGGGGATTTACGGAGGGCTTGGAGGAAGAAGGCGAGTAAATTGCATGCGAGTTTTCATCAGTTGAATTAGAATAATTGATGGAGTTACTGCTTTGATGTTCGAAATTTGGTTGTCGATTACGAATTTCATGGATTCAATGCTTAGATTTGTCATAGGAATTGCGCTTAGACTATTGCACATCTGTTACCAAGTGTCTATGAAGCTCCGAAAAGTAGAAGCACGATGTGGACCAGATTATTCATGGTCGGGTATATCTCTGACCTCCAAGGCTTCCACGCCGGAGATAAGAAACGCAAATTGTGAGGGCCTTTCGTAGGTTGAGAACCAAAAAGTCCACGTACTCCGGTCCTGGGCGAAACCCCGCCAGAAACCCAATCGAAGGAGCCCCGAGTTCCAAGTCAGCGAGCTGCAACTTAGCACTTGGGCCGACAAAACATATAGCTTGTACCAAGGTCAAGCCCAGTAAGTTGACAGAACCTTCAGGGATAACACAACCATCGCGGACCTATAAGCCACGAACAGCAACAACAAAAATGCCGAGGGAGTGACAATCAGCGTACAAGATGCAACGCCAACCCAAAACCCTCCAAGACGCCGTCCAGTTAGTCCAGCTGACCGAGCTCATCTCCACCACTTCCCGCAGACTTCTCAGCGAGTGGGCCGAGGAAGCAAAGACCAGCGCAGAAGAAGACACGGAGTCGAAATCTCTACCTAGCCAAGCCCTCCACGAAGCTCAAAGAACGTTACTAGCGGCAGCAGGCTTGCTCACGGAACTGGTCTCGGAACCGAGCAGTCGTTTGCTCGAAGTCTCCTCCAGCTATTTCGAGGCGCGGGCACTGCATATTGCAGCCGAAAAGCGTATACCTGATCTGCTTGCTGGCAAATCGGGAGGGGTGGAGGTGGGGTTTCTGGGGGAGAAGACGGGGATCGAGCCACGGAAGCTATCTCGATTACTTCGCTGTCTCTGCTCGATCCACGTCTTCAAAGAAGTGCGTCCGGATTGCTTTGCCAACAACAGCGTGTCCGCGGCTCTTGTTATTAATGAGCCGCTCCGCGCTTATATCTTGATGTTCGGACTGGATCTGTACAGCGCTTCAGATCATCTTCCTAGAGCGCTCTCCGACCCGAAAAAGGGACCCTCGTATGATGTCACCGAGACAGCCTTTCAAGATGCGGTTGGAACGTCCAAGCCTCGGTGGGAATGGCTTGAGGAGAAGGTACCCGCTGAAGAATTGAGGTCGAAAAGCTCGGGATACCCTGGAGTACCTGGCTTGGATATGGCGCCTCGCAACGGAGAAACTCTGATTTCACGCCCGGAGCTTGCCGTTTTCGGTTTGGCGATGCTCGGTGGCGGGCGGGTCTTTGGGGTAGCTCACATCTATGGTATGGTTAATCTAGAAATATTGTCCCGACTTCCTTCTCAGTGCTAATCAGGGAAACACAGATTACCCTTGGCGGTCCTTGGGTGATGCTTTACTAGTGGATGTCGGCGGCGGCGTAGGTTAGTCACCTTCTCCTTCCTCGGCTCTTTGCTAGAGTACGGTTCCTAACTTGCTTTCAGGCGGATTTGATTTGCAGTTAAGTCGCCTATATCCCAACTTGCGCTTCGTCGTTCAGGATAGGGGGGCCGTCCTGAAACAGGCGCAAGAAGAAGTCTGGCCAAAGGAGAACCCTGAGGCTCTTAACAGCGGCCGCGTATCTTTCATGCAACACGACTTTTTCCAAGATAATCCAGTCAAGGGAGCCGATATCTATTGGCTGCGCTACATCTTGTAAGTTGTCTTTGCTTAGCAAGGATGTAAGAAGACGGGAGTAAAACCCACCAGCTGACGTTCGTTAGGCATGATTGGTCTGATTCGTACTGCGTCAAAATTCTGGTGGCTATTCGTAGGAGCATGTCACCAAAGTCGCGAATACTAGTCTGTGACCAAGTCATGAACACGACATTGGGCTGCCCAGAGCTAGCACCAGCACCCTTACCTCTGCCTGCGAACTACGGATCCTACACTCGATATAGCCACCAACGCGATCTCGCAATGATGAGTATTATCAATGGGATAGAGAGAACCCCTGCACAGTTTCGGGATATTGTAGAAGAAGCCGGTCTGAAGATGCATAAGATCTGGGACTGTAGAAGCCAGGTTTCACTTGTAGAGCTTGCTCTCCCATGATCGGGAAGCCGAGAAGCAAATTTTTGCTCCCTTAGACCCATGACGTGAAAATCGCCCACGCGGAGCCGGCTTCATACCTTTCCAACCTGTTTTGTTTGGTTGGGACTTGTAGCGATTATACGGTAATCCAGCGAGCTGCGTACATATAGTGATAGCCTTGCACAATTCATTGAAACCAAAGTAGACAGAGAACAACTGCGAATAACAAATGGAGTTTTGTGACGTGGCAATCTCCACCGTATTCTTCTTCTCAAGTGTTGACGTGCGATATCGGGAGCAGGATAATCCACCTGGAAATTGACTAGTCAACCAATTGGAAAAAGTCCCTCTCGCTGAGGAGACTCAAAATTAACCAACATTGCCCTATCCTGATACCCAGCGACTCATCTTTGCGAACAAAATACTCCAAGTGGATCGGGGAATGGGCCGCGAGCGCATATACGTGGCGTGCGGTTGGAAAGGTACACGACAGATCTTCAATCCGTCTTTGCCAGAGGATCGCCGGTGGAAAGAAACCGCTCCCTGCTGCACTAACGCGCTGCACTCCTTTATACTCGGGTCCCAGATCCATGTTGTGTAAATCGCGAGACACCGTTGCCCATGCTTTGCAACACATGGCACAAGGCGGTGTGTTGTACGAAGTTTCCCTCGAACCTTGTCGATGCTGCAGAACCAGGCGCCCCGTTCCTACTGTGTCAGGTTCCGCCAAGCTTCGCCAAGAAGAGTGGAGATGGGGGAACACGTTGATGTTGAAACTTGTCGAATGGGACTACGGACTATTTCATCACGGTGGAGCAACATGAACTTCTCGTGCTCGACTCATTGATCAAGCGGGAAGATGTTGCTGTCTTGGATTAGAATGCCTTATCAGATAAGGCCAAAGTACTCGCCAACACGATGCCTGAAAAGGGCATTCATGGTGGCATCAAAAATCCATGATCATAGGCTGAGTAGGCTCGAAATATTGGGGAGGTCGCTGAAAGAAGGAAGAGTTTGAGTTGACTTGGCTTGCGTACTAGCTATCTAACAATCTGCTTGAGAGAGGAGATATTTCTTTCCAACCAACTGCCATCTGCAGAGGACGAGTACATTGCCCACGCTACTGTCCTGCCGGGAAATCAGTGAGAGAACTGATCTTTTCCCATTCCTTCACCTGGTCAATTGTTTCTTGAGCATGTTTGCTAATCTCACCCACGGCATCACTCCCCAGCGGCAGGAACGGCGGAACGTCTCTGCCCGCTGCTACCCCCGAACTTGTCAAAACATCGTAGACGACCTCCCCGCCTTTCACCGGGTTACCCAGCTGTTGGCCATGGAACTCTGCAAAGTTTTTATCATTGGCGGCGTTCAACTCGCCATAGTCGGGCAGCCTCTTGTCCGTCGTCGTCTTGGCCAAGTTGGCAGTCGGGTTCAGCAGCTCGGTGCGGAAAAAGCCAGGTTCGATTAAGCAGTGCTTGATGCCAAAGGCGGCGACTTCGCCCTGCAGGCCGATCCCAATCATTCTCATAGCAGCCTTGGAAGCGTCGTAAAGGTTGCAGCCAGCCATGGGATACCAGGCCGCCATGCTGCCAACGGTTGCGAGAACGCCCGATCGCTTCTCGCGAAAGTGTGGTAAGATGGCTCGGTAGACATTGAGCGGGCCGAAGACGTTAGACTGGAATTGCAACAAAGTTTCTTCGGGCCTAAGGTAATGTGTTTCGACCGTCAGAATAAGGTACCTTAGTCGGACGAGTAGTAAGGTAGCATAGAAGATGATTCCATATACGTACGTGGCTTCCTCTAGCATGCCCGTCTGTACATATGCAGCATTGTTCACGATGATATCGACTCCCTTGTATATTCCCAGCGCCTCTTTCACGGCGGACTTGACGTGCTCGAAGGACTGGTTGTGGTCAAGACGGACAGGCGCCGCCCCTTTCGCTTTGAGATGGTCCAGGCGGCCGAGTGAGCGGGACGTGACGATAACGCGATCCCCGCACGCAAGAGCTTTGAGCGCCAACTCCATCCCGATACCTGACGAAGCGCCAGTGATGAGCCATGTCTTTGCTGCACTAGCCATGTTCCTGATATGTTTTCTTCTGTGGTAATTTGATGCCTATTAGCAAAAGTTTTGAAACGTTCAGGTAGATGAGAACGTTGTTGAGAAAGAAGAGAAATTGTCGGTATGGTTCATCGGTCGGATCAGGAAGGTGTCCTCGGGACCGGAGTATAGAAACTACAGTATTCCGTCATCCCCACTCATTGCCATCAACGTCGGCGCTTCCACCGATAACGTCGCCCTCTCACAATTCTCTTCGTGCTACTCCGGGCCGATACCGTCTCTGGTTCCCACTTGTTCGTAAATTTTACCGTAAGAATAATATGGGAAACATGATTTCTTTCAGTGATAGCATCCGTCAGCAGCAGGCGTTTGATCACTTTTTCACCGTCTCATCCAAATCAATCGAGTCATTCCTATGGCCCAACGAACCTGGTTCATAACCGGAGCCTCTTCCGGCATAGGCCACGAGATCGCTCTCAGCGCACTTGAACGCGGCGACACCGTCGTGGCCACCGCGCGCGATCCCAGCAGCCTCAACGACCTCGCCCAAAAGGGCTGCCTAACAACCTCCTTGGACCTGACACACTCCGCCTCGCAGATCCACCAAGTCGTCCAAAGCGTGCTCACCAAAGTCCCACAAATCGACATCCTAGTAAACGCAGCGGGCTATCTCCTCGAAGGTTGTATCGAGGAGACCAGGTGTGTCCTCTTCTCCTAATCCCAACTCCAACATCTTTCTCCTCTCTCTACCCCAAAGGTCCGCTAACCCCCCCTTCCCCCATAAGTGACCGCGAACTCCACACCCTCTACACAACCAACCTCCTCGGCCCCCTACGCCTCACCACCGCCATCCTCCCCTCCATGCGCACTCATCACACCGGCACCATCGCCACCATTGCCGGCATCGGCGCCCTCTCCGGCGCCCCCGCCGCTGGTCTCTTCTGCTCCACCAAAGCCGCCCTAACAACCGCCACCGAGGCCCTCCGCGCCGAAGTCTCTCCCTTGGGCATACAAGTGTGCCTCATCCAACTCGGCCATTTCCGAACAAGGTTTTTGAACTACCCGGGCCATAGGGCCAAGGCGGAGATGCGGCTGAGCGACTACGAGAATGTGAGAGGGGAGGTGGGCAAGTTTATTGATGGCTTTGACGGCAATCAGCCGGGAGATGCGCGGGAGGCCGCGAGGGTGGTGGTGGAGGTGTTGACACGGAGTGGAAGGGCGCGGGGGAGGGAGGTGCCGGGGTATTTGGCGCTGGGGAGTGATGTTGGGGAGGCCGAGGAAAGGGCGAGGGCGGTGAGGGATGAGGACATGAAGAAGTGGGCGGATCTGCGCGGGGTTACTGATGTTAAATCATGAGCAAGGAGTGCATCGAGCGGGGATTTTATCGATTTTCTGCACTCGGGTCCAGGACTGGGAAAGCATATGCCATACGTTGAGTGTAGATGCTGCTCCGAATCCAATCGTTGACACGAATTCTGGTGCTAGCTTTCGAAAATTCGCCAAGGCAGGGTTTTTCGCCCTGTTGATGAACTGGCGTATCGATGATAGTAATCAGGGACTAATTGAAAAAGCTAAACCCACACAACTTTCCCTCGAGGGGCAACTCAATAAAGAGGGAGAGGCAGCTTTGCGTTGCATCTACGTAGTTTCTCAAATCTCTCACTTACTTACAGCAGTCGCTTATCCTGCTACAGCATGAAATCCAAGATTTTGAAGTTTTGAGAGAAATGCTTCTTTCCATTGATCCCATGTTCCAAACCCCCATAGGTGGAGTGAGAATGCAATCTCCAACAATCTAGTCCAACGGCCTTTTTTATGCCCCCGAAAGCGCTCTAATCTAAACCGCCGTTTACAACACTATCAAAAGAGCGACATGAAACGAAAACATCCACGCCACCAAAAGCACTACGCCGTCCCGGCAGCAGGCAGTTTCTGCCCGCCCGTCACTAGTCTCGTAAACACAAGTGTGGGGTCATAAGCTTTCTGGACTTGCTTGAGCTTTGCGACGCTCGAGGGCCCGTAGCTTTCGAATACGGGTTGGCCGTTGCCGGAGTAGGTAATCATGCTTTTTTGGTCTTGTTAGAAGAGGTTTTATATTGATGTATTTGTTTTGAGAAGAGGGAGGAAGGGTTATAAGGCTTACATGTACTGATGAAGCACCCCCCTCGCCTCCGCAAGCGCACGCATAGACTTGACAAAGGCGTCATGATCGGGCAGAACTTTTGGGATGTCGGCGGGGTTGGTGAAGGTGAGGCCGAAATAGAGGACTGCGCAAGATGATATCAGCAGCTGGACATGCCGCATGTGAATTTGGGCATAGCTTACTCGACAAAGTCTGGTTTCCAGAGGTCTCCTGGCCCAGAGCGTTACCGCCTTTGGCAATGCCCTGCGAAATAGCGTGTTGCGTGATTGGCATGTTGCAATGTAAGCCGTAGAAGCCATCAATATGTCTGTATTTCTGGAGCCAGACACGGTACATATACCAGACGTCTTTGAAGAACTGGCGATCGGCGTAGATGGTAAAGGTTCGTTGCTCCTGGACCAGACCATCGGGGAAGCCGTCGTTATATTCGACGGCAAGATCGGAATAGTTTGTCAATCTCAAAGTACTCTTGCTATTAGGAGTCGTCGCCCATCCACTCATTGAGGGTGGAAGCTGGTGAACGAGGGCATTGTACACCACCGGGCTGAAATTGATGGTCTCGTTCGTGGTTCCATTGAAGCCGTACTGGGGAAGTACGTGTGTCAAGTGGTCTTCGACGGCGGTTTTGGTATGGTAGTCGTAGATGACATCGCCGATCTGGTCGAGCGAAGACTCGGGAAAGTACATGAGACCACCATAAACGGCCCCCGGGGTCTTGACGGTGGCGAGTCGGAAGCTAGTAACGACGCCAAAGTTGTTGTTGCCGCCCTTGAGTGCCCAATGAAGATCAGCATAGCTGGTGGTGCTGGTTTCGACAACGGTCCCGTTAGCAAGGACCACTTCGTAGCTCAGGACATTGTCAATGGCAAGCCCGTCTCGGTTGTTAAAGAAAGAGAGACCAGCGCCGACACCGAGTCCGAAGCCAACTTTCTCGTAGCGTCCAATGACGGCGGAAAGGTTATAGGGGTCCAATGTTCGGTAGACATCGCCAAGGCTGTTACCAGAGCCAACTTGAATGTAGCCTTCGTCAAGATTGGTTTTCCTCACATTTAGGTTCTTCGTTATCAGGGCAACGCCGTCGTCAATGTTTGCGGCGCCAGGAATTGCGCTGTGTCCGCGGCCTTTGATTGAAAAGGTACAGTTGTAGTCGCTAAACAATTTCACTGCCGTAGAAACTTCTGCCGTAGAATTGGGCGAGAAGATGCAACCTGGGTCGAGAACTTCGGTATATGCTGGTTCAAAGTTAAAATTGCATACAGGGCATGCTTGAGGAGCTAATCCGACCACTTACACCAGTAATCGATGTTCTCCACGTTGTATGTAGAACTGTTCCGTGGAGCCACATTGCTTGGAAGCGATTTCGCCAGCAGGTTGCACTAGTTGATGCAAGTTATACTCCGAAATTATGCACTCACAGCTTCAATGGATGGAATGGGGCTTACACAAGTTCCAACATCAGTCGCTTTTACTAGGTTCAAGCTACATGCAGCGACCAAGATAAGGCAGGACGATGAAGAGATGCGTTGAAACATGCTGCCGATTCTCTTTCCTGCAATGAGAAAACCTTCCGAACGGCCGCAACTCTGCAGATCGAGGGATGGCTGGTTCGGTCGATGGTAGGCTCGCTTTTAAAGGTACCCCAACTCCAAAAGCCTTCTTTATCTGTACCTTGCGGCAAGCTGAGCGTGGTGATCAACCTTACTGAAGTTGGTAAAGCTGCCCAGAGTAGAGAAGTTTCGGTGGAAGATATCCAATTAGAGCGCCAAGACTAATGTTGGGACCGGAGTATTAAAGGAAACTCGGGACTAAGAAACTCAATCCACCTGAATTTGGTCAGCCTGCTCCAAAACCCCAATTTAACCGATATCAAGAATCTCCATACCTATACGATGCAGGAGGTCGTCCAGGAGTATAGAGAGTAATTATCTCGTTCTTGAGCAAATCTTTCTCGGTCTCGAAACATATCCATCTCGAAAGAATGAATTATATCCATCTTTTGATAGTTCATTCTCTGATCTTCACTCTTGTCAAATCAGCTCCTCTAATCTCCTTTGATAACGATGACTCTGGTCTCGCCTCAATCGACTGTCAGATTCGATGTCCTCACGAATCAGAGAGATCCCAATTAGTTCTACCTGCGCTTTCACAGCGCATCAATGCTTCAGGGCATGCTGAGAACACCCTGGAATGTTGGCGCATTGACACCATTACTACAAAGCTTCCAGGCATTGACAATGCGTTCCGGCTGGACTGGGAAGGTGGCTTCGATGCAGCATATCAATACATTTTTACTGGCCCGTCGTTCATGCCCTCGCATCCCGCTCCGGAGCCGAGTCTTATTGTAATGGCGAATGGTATCGGTAAGTTGGGATCCTTACTATCGCGTTTCTGGATATTTGACGACACTTAATTTGGCAATCTGAGCTGACTCGAGATAATGGATAAGGTGATCTGAGAGTCCCTTCGGGTAAGTGCCTGAGGGTTGGTCCAGGTGATATATTCTTCAGCGTTGGCACAAAAGGAAGACAGACAGCTTGGTGGTCCGAAGGAACGGTTGTGTCAGACTTCTATTTCAAGGATGGTTTGATCCCCGACCATGATGTTGTGGATGAAGTTTCTAGGAACTCGCAGTACATGATTGTACAGTAAGGCACGTACTTAGATAAAGGACTTTAAAGAAAATTGTATTGAAAACCGCCTTGCGTATCTCTGGATGTCTTTACTAGATGCGCAATTCTTGATAAAAAGGCTACTATAGCCTTCCACATTTTGCACGTCAGGAGACTGTCGCAAAAAAACTGGGCGGGCAAAGTCGGCTCAATCACCTCAACTCGCGTAGGAAGAAGCAGCCCATCTTAGAGATTCAGAAGTTATCGACAAATGCCAATCCTATTGACAGCATTGTCGTTGAGGTGGTAATCCTGCAATTGGCCAATGCCTAGGGCTTACCAAGCTTTGTGTTGCTGTTATGAGGTAGCAAAGCTGCTCACCGGTTACATCATTCAGCTTGTCATGGGAGATTACACCAAATTAGGCGGTACTCCGGGCCCTGGTAAAAACTTCCAGCCATTGTCATCTGGATATTTTAGTTGAGCCCAAATGACATCCGCGTGCCTTAACAAGAGACTATCTTGCACAGACGTTTAGTAAAGGTTTTAGAAGACATTTTGGAAATGCTTTTTGCTGGGTTATTGCTGGCTGCGGCCGGTGTAACAGTCTTCGATATCCCGAGGAACGAGTCCAGTGTCAGCGGTAGGTGTTATCCAGACAATTTATTCAGAGAAAGGTTTAACAATCAAATCTCTCCTGAATAGCAAACCCCGCAATATCCAATTGCTATGAGCAGAGACTCCCAATCCATGTCAAGCGCTCGAGTCCTGAGCAATTCTCCAGCAACAGTAACAATTATACGGTTAAAATTTTGTACGAATTGGCGGCGAAGAAGATATTGGTGACCAACTCTTACAATATGTCAACAATTTTCTGTTCGCCAAGTTCCGAGGCCTCTGCTAGCAATCCAGATACCATTCAGCTATTGGTGCACGGTGCCTCATTCAGCAAGGTTATGTGGGATATCCCAGTAGAGCCGGAGAAATACAGCTGGGTCAGGAATATGAACGCGGCAGGGTATCCAACCCTTGCTGTAGACTTGATAGGTCAGCGGATACTGTTGATCGTTGCCCTCAAATTTCGTTCCAAGTCTAACCTACTGGGGCGAGAAAGGAGCCGGCAATAGTTCTTTCCCTGACGGGCTTCTCGAAACACAGACACAGACCTTCGTTGACGCTATCCATCAAGTTATACAGCAACTTCGAAACGGTGACATCGGGGGCAAAAAGTGGAAGAAGGTCATTTTGGTGGGCTTCTCCATCGGTGCCATCACCGCAAATTCGCTAGCGCAGCAGTATCCTGGCGATGTTGATGTGATTGTCTTCCACGGTGTTTCCTGGGACAATTCCTGGATCTACCCAGCTTTTCTCTCAGGACTTCAAGCACCCGCTCGTCAGATCGATCCGCAGAAATGGGGGAACCTGCAAGCATTCTATCAAACGCAATCGACGCGCCAAGGCCGCCTAGCGGCGTGCTTTGCTGGTTCTTACGAACAGGCACTCGTGGATTTTGACTGGTAATAGCACTCAGCAACTCACGAGCTTCCAATTGCTGAAAGTAGTCTAGGAATTCTCGTGACTTCGATTCCCTTGGAGCCGCTATGAGCTTTACTTACCATCTCGTGGCTGCGCCGGCCTTTTCAGGACCTGTGTTCCTAGGCATCGGACAAAGTAAATCATCACACTCGGCCCAATGAGTAGGATCCACTGGCTAACGCACTGTAACAGTGGACTCGACATTTTGTGGTGGTGAGAAATGTGGAAGCCAACCGTACGCGGTGTATGATAAATTTCCCAAAGCAGCGGCGCACGAGGTCAAGGTCTATCCTGAGACGGGACACTTGATCCTCTATCATCGCAGCGGACCGCAACTGATGCAAGACACTCTTACATTCTTGAAAAAGCATGGTCACTGAGATGCGAAATGGTACGAGGGAAAATTTCTCCACTTTTGCTGGTGACTAAGCATTCAAAGCGGCATTGGTTTCAGTTGCCTCAGGACCTCAGACGTGTAACTGTAGCTAGCCCCTTCGAGGCTAGCTTGCACTAATCTATTTCGGGTAAGCCTCGTTAGCTAAGCCCCTTCGGGTTAGCTTCCTTGCTTACTACGTACCTTAACGGAAATATATGGTTTCGTTTAACTGTATCTATACAGTAATGGTTCAAATTACCGTCTAAAGGCGGTATTATAGTGAATATACTGACTTACAGTAGCTCATTATATATGTGACAAAATGATAATCGAGTATTAAAAAGAATGATACTCTTACAGTCTAGTTGAGTATTCGTTTAAAGATAATACACTGATATCAAATAAAACAGTGTTGCTACGATAGAATCTGAAGCTCTGTGTAGTTTCAAGATAACTGCTACAACACTGTCAAGCCTTATCTTTGAATAGACTGTATTTCAGACAACATCAACGCTTCTGCAATTTCAAACTTAGAATCGATCAATTCAGCCAATTTTTTCGCGGGGATGTGTCGCACGAGTTGCGTGAACATCATATGCATGAGTATTGAGTAGGTTGATACGGGGGTGGGTGCAGAGCATAGATGATAGGTGAGTGACTACGAAGAGGCATTGCAGAAGAATGATGCAGATATTGCTCATGATACATGATACTTTATTTTACATATGCTTATTTTCATCATCGTTTCTTTTCAGGTCGTTTAGAAATTCTAAGCGTATATTTTACAATAACGTGTCATTAAGAGAACTGCCTAAAGGCGATGTAACTCGAAATTACAGTAACAATATTTTACGATAGTACTACGATGCTGCTACGGTAGAGCCATTCCTCATAATTTCGCTAAGGTAAGGTGCTGTTACTCGTAGGCTGCGAAGTCATTCAAAGAGTCTCTAAACCGAAGAAACTTAGCTACGAAAACACGTCTGAGGTTTTGAGACAAGGTTTCAGAAAACCTCAGACGTGTATCTGCAACTAAGTCCCTTCAAGTCTCTACGAGTATTCTCTAGACCCCTTCGGGTTAACGTCTTGCTTACTACTCGTTCTTCAGAGAGTTAAACTCTAGCGTGCGAGAGCAAATCGCTAGTTTCTTCACGTCGCTCTAACAATTTACTATGACAGCTCTGAAGACATCTTCTTTACTATCTACTTAATCAGTCAATCAACATGATTCTTTCTATCAACATGAAGCTTCTTTCACCTTCTTCGTCTTCTACGTCTGTATGCAAGCAATTGACATGAGATCTACGTCTACAAGTACATGTTACGAACATGCCTGAACCGGCCAGGGTTCAGATGACGCTATGCCTAGTTTGAACCTAGCGCACCCCTATTGAACCCTTCGGGCCATCCCCAGCACTTCTTCCCGTTGTTCAGCACTTTCTTCATTCACCCCTTTCATCATCCTTTTAGGCAAACACACCTGGCATATTACATCACATCTGTATCGGGCCTAGCGCAGCCTCAAGCCATTATTTATAGAAGAGCTCGCACTCTTTCTCTTCTGTATTCTTAATGTCTTGTTATAGCTATCTCTAAAGAGCAATACATACATACCAGTGTTACGATCCTAGCCTTCGCCTATCCTTCGCCTAGCCTACGCCTGGTTCCATCCTAATCGGGCCTAGCGGGAACCTGATCTAGGGGTGATATCATTGGGACCCTGCATCATATGTGTAAGGCGCC
>JAABUL010001502.1_pt1 | contig 43913 bp, 39 predicted proteins | sample 5559151 | NCBI WGS metagenome assembly JAABUL01 (sample SAMN10711876, study PRJNA513368) | rock metagenome | isolation source: Antarctica rocks | place: Antarctica: Victoria Land, Pudding Butte sud
CAACGCCCAACCCTCAAACTCAAATTAAACTCCCAACCCAGCACTCCAGCACCCGTCGATAGCCCCTCAACCGCGCCCCCAAAACTGAAGCTCAAGTTCGGCAGTGGCACCAAGGCCGCTTCTCCAAAACAGACTTCCGCAGCTCCACCCGCTTCCCTCGCTCCGCCAATAACAAAAGCACCCCGCAAAACCAACAAGGACAAGCCCGCTCGCACCGCCACACCTACCGCCAAAAAGCGTGCTCTCACCGCCTCAACCATCAGTGACGATGACGATCCTTTGACTCGGTCCGCTCCACCAGCCAAGATCCCAAAGATTACTCTCAAGACCCGGCCTCCGTCTACTTCTAAGCCTTTCATACGTGTCAAAACTAGGGGCGAGAAACCTTTCCGTCCAGTAGGTGTAGGCTACGACAGTGAAGCGTCAGATAGGGAAGATGACCCCACAATCGAAGAGGATTTCGTCCTTCGCATGCAGCCAGGCGACGACTGCGAATACCTTCGCCAAGCGATTGCAGAAAAAAATTGGGGTCCCAAATCAGAAGGAGGTGCGGATGCAAAGATGAGATTTTTAAAACCAGATGGACGAAGGGCAACTGTTACGGTTCGGGGCCAAATGTACGCAGCGTCCATGGTTGACCTACCATGTATTGTCGAGGGGATGAAGAGTTGGGACCGTAGGGGCTGGTGGAAGAGCGTAGATATCTGCCAGATGCTACTTGTGTTGGGGTCCGTTACCAACGACGAGCAGGCGTTGACGTACCCCTTACCAAGAGAAGTGGATGAGAAAACGTGGCAATACGCGCATGGTTTGACGCCGCCGATGCGCTGGGCCCGCAAGAGACGATTCAGAAAGCGCGTCAGCAACCGCACAATCGAGGCCGTTGAAGAGGAAGTCGAGCGCCTCTTGAAGCTCGACGACGAGTGCGAAGGCGAAAGCAAATACGAAGTGCTAGATATAGATCGCTTGACTAGAGAGCTGAGCGCCAAAGACAGCGAAGACCAAGGAGACATGGAAGACTGTGAGCAAGACGCTGAAGGCGACGTCGACGATATGGACGGCTTTTTCAAAGGCGCAGCAGAAGATGATGATGCCCCTGACGACGGTCTCGAAGCCGACCTGGAACAAGCCTTTGCAGAAGAAAACCTCGCCACCACACCCGACCCAACCTTCCTCCCCTTAACCACCCCCATCTCCACCAGCACCCCGGCACCCACGCCCTCCAAACCCTCCAGCGTCGATGACACGTCCTCGGCCGGCGAAGACGAGTCCGACGCCGGCGCGTCCGAGGTTGACGAGGACGAGTTGGAGCAGCAACAGGATCTGCAACGGCAGCGAGAGGAGATTGGCGATTTGGAGGCGGCGGTGCGGAGCCAGGAGGCGGAGCTGGCGAAGCTGCAGAATCCGATACTGAGGCAGAAGTTGGTGAAGAAGATTCAGAGTCTTCAAGGGGATTTGGAGTTGAAGAGGGCGGCGATTGGGGAGGGGGCAGATGATTGATAATGGGCGGATCGGTTTTGTCTTGCGAGGAAGAGGCTGATTGCATTGATAAAAAAATTCATGTCGTTTTCTAATATAAATACCCCAAGTCGCGAACTACGAACAAAGTTTACCTTTTGAAGTGTATTTCTCCTTCACCTGCGTCCTTTAGCTCCCCTTTCAAACCATCCTTTTCGCATACTGTCAATGTCAATAGGAACAAAAGCCCCATCTCCCAAGGTTGGATATAAGATAATGAATGGGAGCGAGGCTGGTAGTGCAGGTGTCTATGGGCAAATCTAGATTGAACTCGAATTCACGAGCATAAGGGGTAATACAGCCAGGTTTAAAACCGTAGCAGCAGAATTGGAAAACTAGTTTCCCACTGTATGCCACCATGAACCGCGATATATGGCGCTACATCTCCGTAATCTTACCAAGCTTTCAAAAACGCCCTTGTCAGGGTCCTGGAGTAATTTTACATCAGGGGTTTCTGATATCCAAGATTCTTCTTTTTACTTTCAATGTTTCTGTGTCAGCTTTGACTTACCATCCGGCAAACGCCGAGAAATCGTTGGTTTTGTTGGCGAAGATGGCGTTTAGAGCGTCTTGGACTTCGAATTCTTCGAGGACGGCGCCGAAGCTGCGGGGGGTACTTTTGTTAGCGAGTCTGTATCATGGGGGCATAGATAATAGAAAGATTGCTAGAGAAATTGCACGACGTACCCATAACACCTACTCTTCCCCCTCAGATTCTCCTTCAACGCCTCAAAATCCTGCAGACTCAACTCCCCAAACCGCTCATGGTTTCTCACAATCTGCAACGCAATAATCGGGGTGATCTCCCCATCCAGCGGTAGATTCTGGCTCAGGTCAAAAAGCTTCATGAGCTCCGGGTCGGGGATATCCCATGTTTTGTGCGGGTATTGCTCCTCGGGGCTGTTCATAATGTGGCTGCGCGGGGGGCAGGTGGCCATGAGGGCGTGGCCGGAGATGGTGGGGGCGGATTCCTGCTGGGAGCGGATGCAGAGGAATTGTTGGTGGTCGCTGCAGGCTTTTTCTAGGCTTGTGGTGGTGAGAGGGAAGGTTTGATATGGATCTTGGGGGGGGCTTACGTTAGGACGAAATCTATGCCGATCTGGTCGTGGTCAAGCCCGTCGTGCAGCTGCGTGTATTGCGGCGTTCCCTGGTACTCGGACTTGATCTCCGCCGCCAGCGAGGTCGAATTCAGATCTGAAGCAGCAGTCGTGGCGGGGCTGAGACTCGGGCCCAAGATCTGGCTACCTGACCCGCTGAACGAGCTACCGCCATAGGTACTGGTACCTTTACAGGTGAAGTGGTCTGGTGGATAGAGATTTTGACTTTGATAAGCGATGCCGTGAGCTTGGAGAAGCTCTTTTAGCCTTCGATTCTCCTTTGCAACGGAGGTTTTCGACTGGACTTCCATGGTGAATGATTCTTTCAGGCGCATGACTTCTTCTTCAAGTGCCTTGATGTAGACTTCTTTCCGCTCGCGATGGGTGCTTTACAAAAGCTTCAGCTTTTGGCACCAATGATGTTTCGATTATTCACAGTAATGATTACTTACCGCTGAGCCTGTCTGTTTAGTTCCTGTCTTCTCGTAAGAGCTGGCTTGCTGTCTGGCTTCGGCCCTCTCCTTTTCGGTGTTTGGCCCTCTACTTCAGTAAGCATCATCGCAATGGCGAAGTCAATCATTGGTTACCTCGGGTGGTCTTCCGCTCTGTTAGATTCTTCAGGAAGCCCAGATTCACGTACCGGGGGCTCTTGTTACCACCCAGAGACTCGGAGCTCCCATATGCACTAGTATCCAACGGATGGTCATGATGGCCTTCCATATGGGAGTTGACGGGTGACATCGTCGCCATTCCTGACGGTCAAGGGTCCTTTTCCTCCGGTTACGAGCCCTAATATTGTGATCATCCAAGATCGGGATTCCTTCTTTCATAAGATTTGATGCGATATTTCCGCGATAATACAATATATGAATGGATGCCAATATAAAATACTCGTTGTCTTGCGGTCTTGATAATCTTCTCTAGCCTTGTGATGGTGGGGCGACCGTACAAGACGTCCAACAGTCAAAGCCGGAATCGTCGACTTGCCAGTGGTGGATGATTCTTCAGATTGGCCGTCTTGGTTCCCGTCGTTAGGTCACTCAATTGATATCAGTAGAACGCCGTGATGAGTTGCTTCTCTTAAAGGTATCGATCTCGTCGTATCAGCTGAGAAGAGGATATTCTTGGCACCAGCTTCTGCAAGTAACCTATGAAATCACTGGGGGATCGGGAAACGTCGGTACCATATCAACGTGCCTACTTCCTGCGAGATCAAGTATGCTCCACTCCTCATGCAATGCGGATGCGGGTCATGGATTGTTTGCGCAATCCCTTCCAACCGTTGGACTTGAAGGCGTTGCACATTCATAGGGCTGTTACCTGAAACGAAGGTCCAGCCGATTTGGGTTTAGCCCCACGCACATCTCTAGAGTCACTTCAGCAGTCCATTTCTCAACCACAATTTCTCTCCCTTCTTCGCTAATGCTCAGAAAGCATCATTATGATCTGTCACACACCGAGCTCGCTACGCCTTTCCTGGTGGACACAGGGAGGTACAGAGGCTCGGAAGTCTGTCGGGACGATGCATGAATGTCAGAAGAGCCTGCATAGCAGAGCTGTCCAGCATGGCTACTCGTGTAAATCTACAGGGTCTGATTGATGCTGATACCCTGCGTATCAGATAGTTGAGATGACGTGAGATGCAGGTGAGCCCGTGTTCTGTGTTACTAATTCCTTTTTACGCACAATCATCGTAGGCCTCCTGGTGACAGACTGGTTGTCTGATATCGGTGTGATTGAGCATATATTCTACACTGTTGCTCAATCTTTGCGCTACAGAATACACGGTATCATCTTCTTTCAACTGGGTGTATCTACAGCTGACCTGCAACGCTATGCTCGTTATTCCTGCGTTTTGATTTTCTATCTTTCGTCCCCATTCGTCGCTCTTGTATTCCATACTTCTATAAGACCCCACATACTCGCATACTCGCATACTCGCATACTCGCATACTCGCATACCGAAATCACAATAAGGCGCTCAGATGGCAGCAGACATAGATAAGGAGTGTGGCACACATGCTCTCACCCCAAGGCGACTCAATAGTCCTATAAGGTATTTATAGGTATCGGAGCGTCTGCCCCTATCATGATTCTTGGCTTCTGAAAGCTCACCAGAGGCTCCTACTATCTTTGTGCGTTAAGGATACAAGACTTCATCCTGCAGCAGTGCTATTGGCAGTTCCACACATAGTAACGTTGCCTTGTCCAAGAGCACATGCTACATCCTTAGGAGAAAACCCCCTCGGATCATTCTGGTACTCGTTGATAAAGCTCTCGAAAGACGCAGAAGTTTCCCACAGGAACAGGCTAAGACAATTGCGATTTGGAATGGTGACTTGGAGTTATTTTGATAAGTCTATATGCACGTAAAGAAGGGTTTGAGAAGGGTCGGGGAAATCATACCTGACTGCGCAATGACCACGCCTCCTTTCGATTTATTCACAAGGCATTCGTTCATAAGTCTGGTGACTTGCCTCCTAATGTTTTCCCAGTTGATAACACTACTTATTAGCTGCGAATCTGGTCCAATGTAGCTGACCATCGCAATGTTACAGGATCCTAAGACCTTAAGTGTAAGACAAAAACCCGAACTTACCGCCCATGAGGAGGTCTAATGGGATCCTGATGCTCACTTACTTAGACTCCAGTATTTTGGTAATTGCTCAACCCGCCGTGGAAAAGGGTTTATAATTCCCGGCCATGAAGTCCCTACAGTGTGCAATTGCTCTTCGTCGAAGACACGAGGTACTCCCCCCCTCGGAAAAGTTTCGAGAAGGGAGATGCAATCACCGAGCTTCGGTGCGCCGTAGCTGCTGCCGCAGTGGAGATCTTTAGCGGTGGTGAGGCTAGCGAAGGTCAAGGAAAGTCCGACTAGGAACAGTTGTGTTCTCATGATCCCAGTAGTATTAGAAAGGAAGTCCGGAAGGATATCAACTTGAATCCCAAGGTCAGGTTTGATTATGCGCAATACCTCATCGACGTTGAGACTTTCTTATTTACGGGAATACTATAAAGTGTCATCTAATGTTATTAATAGGTTGTACCAGTTCTCATGCGATCGCTTGTATTCCACGATGCTACCAGGCATTTGGCATTTTGCGATATCCGCACTTCTAGACGATACATCTTGGAACGACGATGCCTCAACCGGTTTCCAAAGGCTCTATTCATCGTTCAAAGAACTGTAATTAGCGCAGACCACAGAATAACAATATTTCTTCGATACTTACTCACTCAGCTTGGATATTCTTAGCTACAAAGACATCAGCGGTGAAGATGGGTTTTCAGTGGATAATCATAACGCTCTTAGGCGCCAACAATAAATCATTTCATCAGCAGCTTCCGTTGCTGTCAGGTTCCAGTACTAAACGGTACCGGATCAGTGGATAGTTGGTGTTTCTAGTCAAAAGCATGACCACAGGTTGCCAAAACACCGAATTTTGGAGGGTAATCACATACCTCACTCAACGTATCCGCATGAAAGATTCGTCCCCTCGATTTCTTGTGAAAACATAAAGTTTAACTCGAATTCAATCGCGAGCCTGTACGACAAGCAGGACTAAGAAATTGATGAAAAGGAATGAGTCAATCTGAACCCACACCGCCATATAATCTGACCCTTGACCCGGTTTTGCCTTGTTGCTCACTAAACTTCGCACCTCCTACATTACTGCAGGGGTAAATCCGGGGAGGACCACTCGTGTTGAGGAATTCGCCCAGCCTGCGCTACTGACTCCTTTAATATTGTACGGATCCAGACCCTTACCACTATTCATATACTCATTCAACACAGTCTCGAACGGAGAGCCGGCTGAATAAACGTAAATCACAATGATATCATACCCCGACAACTCTATATTCGGTGTCAGACCCAAACGGCCAGAGTTCCAGCCGAAGAACAAACCGTGTAGTCGCACAATCTGCAGCCCACCGGGATGGTGGTAGCTGGCCCGGCAAGTTTGTAAAGCTCCTTGTGCATACATGAGAATTGGCCTCCAGCTTCCTACGTTTATCGGGCTCGCGACTTTGCCATTATTATCGGCAAGGCTCATCAACGCGAATCGGCAATTATCTGCAAGCCAGTCGCCCAGTTAGCGAATCCATCAATGCTCAGAAGCAAGATAGTGTCGTCTGTCTATTTTGTTACTCACATGATCGCCATATCTTGGGTAGCTGCACCATCTTCGTGTTATAGGGATTGGTCAATTTAGTAAAGGGTGGTTGGAAAAATTGGGGCTCGGCGAATATTCGATGTGCATCTATCCAAGGAGCAGGGGGTCCCCAAGCTCCGGGCAACAAATTGTAGGCAAGTGAGCATTCTCCGAGATTGATCTTGCCGTACAGCTTCTCGTCACAGATGATCTGGGAAAGGACAACGGAAAGTTGAATTGCTGCTGCCGCCAGAATAGGGTTGAGCCTCATGTCTGTCGGTTTGGCATACTAAGACGTCGTAATCCTAGTGTTTGAAGGCATGGCACGTTCCTATGTGCTATCACTGCCGCTTCAAATTTTGAGTCTATGAACCCCAATTTATTAAAGGTAAAACGGCCCATTAAAGATTCTTGAGCGGCGAGCAATAGCCGATATTTCAGAAGAAAAGTCTTCACTTTGCCTTGTTCAGTCGCGGACCTTACGCATAAACGGGAAACAGGGTCAAAGGGCAGAAACGATCCAATCTGATGTGCAGGCTCCCTAGGAACTTTAGAGCCGCAGCGGTATTGGCATCTTGTATGAGCGGCGCTCGATAGGAAAGGCGCACCCACTTTTTGTTTCATGATGAGAACCCCGCTTGTGTCGTCGAATTGGACATGGCTCGAGGGCGTTCAACCTGCCCACTCAATTTGGAAGTGCCAGGCATGTACTGCTACAGTAAGTTGCACGCGGCAGTCGGCAAGAGCGCCAATCCCGGACCCACTTGCTACCTACGAGTATTTCCTATCCCCCAATCTCAAGCCGTACCCTACCAATCATACACCTCACCAACCTGCTCGTCCTCGCCGCGGCCCTCCTTGTCGCTGCTACTCCGTCTTCAAACACTCCATGCCTCTTGCAGCATAGGAACCCACAGAGCTTGAGGCTAGAAGGTTGGAGCGCTACCCACCTTGCGCGAGTCTTGTTTTCTTTCACTTCTTTAAACCTATCACTTCCCCTGCCTTCCGTCCTCGTCCTACTGTCATCAATCTGCCCCCACTGCTCCCTTCCCCCCCCCCCCCCCAAATCTCACACCATTATTCAACCCCACCCCAACCCCAACTTACCATACCCGCACCACCAGCCTCCCCCACTACCAGGGAACCTGCCCCAGCGGCTGCTACTTCAACGGCAGCGGCGGCTGCAAGTGCGGATAAATCTTCCGGACCTACGTCATACTTTTCGGCATAGGTTATGAAGAGTTGTCGATGTTTCTTAGCCAAGTTTCATCAATGCCATGTAATCATATACTATAAATTGATATTCCGTCCAAGCACTTCTAATCGATAGCAGCGAGAAGTCGGGGTGAAGGTAGAGGGTCCCTGGGCGTACATACTGCAAATATATATAAAAAATTAATTATAGATATTCAGCCATCTTACAGTATCAGATTAAATATATATCTTTTCCCCCAAATTTGGATCAGAGAGAATGGCGCCCGGCATGTCCAGGAAGAACAGCTCCTTTTCCGGAATGTGCTCTGTTACGCTAAGTGTGCCGCCTCCTCTTTCTTAATGTATGGAACTTTTTCGACATCATTGCCGGTATCACTCTGATTATTCTTGAGAATTCCAGTCGCATTTGACCTTACTTCAGTGGCAAGAGATCGGGGTATTTTCTCCGGGAACGTAGTGGGGTGTTTTAATTCTTCTTGGAGTTTGAGGAGCAGAGATGCTAGATTTACTCGCGAACGGATGGAATATTAGACAGGAGATATGTGCTAACGATTGCCAAAGGTATTTACATGGAGAGAAATATTCACGTATATACAACCCCGCTCTCGACTCCCAATTCCACATCTCACAACTTCGCCTCCCCACCCCGGCTCTTCCTCCCCCCCTTCTTCCCACTAGCCTGCCACCCAAACTCCAGCTTCGCCCCCTTGCCAGCTTCAATAATCACGTTAACCACAAACACCTTCCCGCTCTGAAACCCCTCCCTCGCCGCCCTCTCCAGCTCCTCCGGCGTACGTACCAAAACCCCCACTCCCCCGCACATCTCCGCAATCTTCTCATATCCGACCTCCCACCCCAAACTGGTGCTGCGGAGTCCCCCAGTTGGTTTCCCCGAGGCGGTGGCGGCTTGAAGCGCGAGCCAGTGGTCTGCCGAGTCCGAGTCGCCGTGGTAGACGCCGCCGTTGTTGAGCACGAAGATCAGCACGTCCATGTTGTAGCGGGCCATGGTCTCGACTTCCATGGCCGAGAAGCCGAACGCGCTGTCGCCCTCGAGGCAGACGATTTTCTTTCGTCCTGGCGGGCCGGAGCGCGCTTCAGGGGCGGGACCGTTGTAGGCGGCATGTGCGGCGATGGCGTAGCCGAGGCCAACGCCCATGGTTGCGTGCGTTCCGGCGTCGAGGCGGAGGCGCGGGTGCGAGACGGGGAAGATGGAGCGGGATATGTCCATTGTGTTTGCGCCTTCAGAGATGTAGACGATGCCGCCGTCGTCGACAGGGGAGAGCGAGTGCAGGGTTTGTTCGATGGTGGAGAGGGCGCGGGAGTAGGTCATGGGATGGGCGGTGGAGGCGGCTTTCGTGGCGGCGGTGGCGAGGTTCTTTTGCGTGGAGGCGTGGATGTGTTGGGTATATGGGGTGTTAGGGGGGTAATGCCAGGAGCCGAGAGCGGCGGTGATTTGGGGCACTATAGTTGCAAGGTCGCCGAGGAGAGATACGGACCCGGCGCTGGGGCGATTCCGGCCAAGTTCTTCGGCGGAAATGTCGATTTGGATGAATTGCGCATTGGGGTTCCATTTGGGGGCATCACCGAAGTGGAGGATCCAATTTAAGCGGGCGCCCAGGATCAGGACGATGTCGGCTTCCTTCAGGGCGGTGCTGCGGGCGCTGGCGGTATTAGAGGAGTGGGAATCTGGGAGGACGCCTTTACCCATGGGAGTGGGGAGGAAGGGGAGGTGGGTGCGGTTAATCATGTCTGTTATAGCGCGTTCCGCTTGAGCATAGGCAGCGCCTTTGCCGATAACGACCAGGGGAGCTTTGGCGGATTTGAGCATTTGCGCGATTTTAAAGAGTTTGGCTTCTTCGGCTGCGCCTTTTGGGCCCTCTGGTACTGGGAATATATCCTGGACCTCAGCGGCATCTTCAACGACGCCTTGGATAATATCCGCTGGGAGATCGACGAAGCCCGTTCCTGGCCGGCCGTACCATGATGTTCGGTATGCGTTTTGAATGACATTTGGAATAACCTCGAGACCGGGAGGGCGGATGGCAAGTTTTGTGTGTGGTGTAAGAAGGGAGATGGCGTCCAACTCTTGGAATGCACCTCGAGACACCAGATGCGCTTCTGAGGAGCCGGCAAGGAAAAGAAGCGGCCAGGCATTGACTGACGAGTTACCAATCTAGAACATCTCAGCGTTCAATGTAATTTGAATTTCGCGAATTTGAGGGATGAATGCAGAGCGAGCAGTCAAATAGGTTGAATTAAATTCCGCACAAGACTCGAAGAATTACATACACCGGGCATGGCGTGTAGAACCCCTGGACCTCCAACTACCAAGCACACCCCAGGTCTTCCAGTCAAATATCCATATGCACTTGCTGCGTAGCCGGCAGCCTGCTCATTCCTGAACCCAATGAACCTAATGCCCAGATTGATGGCTTCCTCTGCTATCTCGACGACGGGTATGCCCACAATTCCGAAAAGAACAGTCACACCCAAGTCCCTCAGACTACGTGCAATGATCCGCGCGCCTGTCGGAGACGCCATGGTAAGTGTGTCTGTAAAGCATCGAAGAAGCTGAGCCCAGATGTTGGCGTTCACGGCTTCCTCGAGGGCACCAATGACGTATTTTAGCCGAGCTCACTGCTAGTATTTGATCAGCAACATGAGGAACGAAGGGATCGAGCTGGTAGCTCTTGGTTGTCGTTCTACAACAACTGCAGACGGTCAACACCTGTAACCTTGAAGCTATCTAAACATTAAATGGAGGAATTCGGATGAGAGGAGGTGGATCTCAGACGTGTGGGGTTAGCCCCCTGCGCTAAGCCCCTATCGGGTTAGCGCTCTGGTTACACCTGAGCTCGCGAAGTAAGCTGAAGCTTTTGGCGCCTTCTAAGGTTCTCTTGATTGTTTATCCTTTGGATGACCCGAGTATTGATCGAAATCCTTGTTGTTTTGTTGCATCTATGCAATGCCTTGAAAGAGAGAATGCTTTGCCCTACCCCTGAATGCTCAGCCCTTTCACTTTCCTGCGCGTTCAAATCTCGTCGAAAAGCTAGCGAATGTACAGCTAGGTTGCACAAGCACTCCTTGGGCTCATGAGATGTTGTTTCGCTTCCAGGCTGTGTTGTACATCATTCAGTTGAGGCTAGTCGCGACTATACTTATTTGATCTTACCCAATGATTTTCGCTTTTCTAACTGGTAGTAAGTTGTCCCTTCTGGAAAATCGCCATGAGATGGAGCACAGTGTGCTGCTGCCTTTCCTTCTCGTTGTCATTATGTTCCTTAATGTATTGAGGAAGATATGCTGGTTCAAACAATGGGGGGAAAAGTTGAAGGGATCCCACTAATTTGCCAATATAATCTTGTAGCCTTCCAGGCTTTTCTCCTCCTGGAAAAGGCATGTTTCAAGAATGGCCTTCGAGAAATCAGAACCGCGAGAGGAGTCTGTAATAGGTTTCACACTAATGCATATTACAGTTATTGCTACGTAGGCTATAGCAACACTAATTGCGCCTCTGTTCGGAGGGCAAGCCTATTACTTCCCCCCATGCCTGTCTATCTCCAAACTTCTTTTCTTCTTTATGGCTTTGTAAAGGCAGGGCGTGCATATCAATCCAGAATATGCGCGTTCCTTATTCAATTACCGTTTTTAACTATCGTTTACTTCTCGTCTTCAGTAGGACAGCTTAAAACAATCCTAAATAACCATCAATCAGCAAAAGCCCTCAAAAGCCGTCAAATCCCGGGCGTTATAGCCACATCGGAGTACCTTCGACGAGGCTTTCATACTTGTGAGTACTGATACCCTTAGGGCTGGCCGAGATGCCGGAACTGAGAACTTGTAGCTGTTGTTGTCGGCAGCTTGGTCTACATTGACGGTGGGGATTTGGCGTGGACCAATAACGGCGACACAAATTAGGACTATTGTACATTTCTGAAGTATATTTCAATTCGAAGGGTTCGCTTAGGCTAAGCTTGACATCAGCATCGACGATTCTCTCCATCGATCTTTCTCAGAGTTGGACAAATTCATCGGTGACAATACAGTCGACTAGCAAACCCTCAGGAGTACCATCCAAGAACAAACCCTCACTCTGGTACGATAAACAGAAAGATGTTCTCTATACTGGCTATGCCGGCGGGCCGTCCAACGTTGCTGGTCAATCAGAACCTCCCATGTATGTGTGGTTGTTCAAACCAGATCACACCGGAAGCGGCAACTGGAGCGGAGTGATAGGCTCTGACGACCCCATCTGGAACACATTAACGCGGTCCAATAACTGCCTGATATCTTACGGCTCCGATAGCGCGTATATCTTGGGAGGGACCGACCCAACGAATCGCGATACACTTCTTCCAGGGCTCGTGCAATTCAACTTCACAACTCGCTCATTCTCCAATTCGAGTGCTTCTGGGTACACTTTCAACGGTACCGTCGCATCAGGTTCGATGCATTACGTCCCTTTCTATGGCCCACAAGGTCTTTTCGTCATTATGGGTGGAGAAAACCAAATTGATCTCAAGGACTACAATGTAATTTCAGTGTACGACCCTTCATCGCGACAATGGTTTAATCAAACTACTACTGGATATACGCCAGAGCCGCGAAGGGAATTCTGCACTGCTGGCATTGCTTCAACTAATGGCACATACGAAGTGTAAGAATGATAGTCCCCAATCATACACTGCTAGCCGGACTTGAACTTGACCTCTGCGATCGTTAGGTTTCTGTACGCAGGACGGGCCTTTCAACTCGGTGCAGCGGCCGTCCCTTTTGACACAATTCACATTCTCACACTACCAGCCTTCCATTGGATCCGAGTTGACTACAATCCTCAAAGCCCTCGCTTCGCGTTGTCCTTCAACGCGGTTGGCGGTAGCCAGATCCTCACCATCGGTGGCGTGGATGCAAACTCGAAGATTGACGTTGGTGACTGGCACGATATTTCTCGAAGCACCTACAACACCTCTGAAGATCCATTTAAACAAGGTTTGGCAATCTTTGATATGACAACTCTTGAATTTGCGACCCAGTACGTTGCAAATGCTCCCTTGTATGCGCAGTCATACTTAATCCAGAATTATTATGCCAACCAGTGAGTTAGACCAATACTCCCCTGAATATGATGATTTGCTGACATGCAATGAGACCAAACCCCGATACCACTTCCGGACTTGGCTCACTCTTGAAGGATACTCACTTCACAAGTAGTTAGTCGGATCTGGTTTCTACCCTTCGTTAAACATGCACCATAAATTAACATCATTACTTGGATTCTGCAAGCCTGATAGGCTCATCTAGCTCGAATACCACCACATCGACTTCCCCAAGGCCATCGACTACCTCAAAACCATTAACTACCGCAGGAGCATCTACTTCTCCAGCAACACCACTCAGCTCAAGGCCAACGAGCTCACATATTGCAACCACAGCGGGCAGTACGATTGGCGTTTTTGTTATCGTCGTTATCATTAGTTCTATCCTCATCTTTTCTATGCGGCGGCGAAGAGCTCGAGGAGCTAAGCCTGTCGCGGCTAAAGAACTGTACGGCTCAATAGAACAGCCGATACCGCTGCAGGAGGCATATACACAACCACCGGAGCTGGATGGACCAGAGACGCAAGTTGGACTAAGCGGAGCTGAACGGCAAGTTGAACATAGTGAGCGGGGATAATTTAAGGGGATAGCAAACTGGATTTGAAAGCAGACGCGGATCCGAAAGTGCCCAGGAGCCAGGATATCTTAGGTCTGCTGTAACCTTGCTCCTGCTATCTTATCTAGTAAGATATCTGTTACCTTGAAAATTTTTATTCTAGGTCAAGACCTGAATGCTAGTTTATTTCCAAATATCGAGTTCTTTACGATTAAGCACTCCAACGGGTATAAGTTGCTTTGTGTAAGGGCTGGGCTCATTTCGAAACTTGACAGAGTCATCGAAAACGTGCTGTCCTCTGCACTATCAAGAACATGGGTCATCGATTAACGATTGGTGGTTTTGCCAAGTGGGCACCTCGTGAAGTCATGCATCGTTACCACGACCCAAGGCGCCAGACCATTCTATCAGCATGCAGAGTCGACAGTGCTTAGAACGAGATGAACATATGTCACGGGAAATAGATTGACCAGCGATGTGGTTCGATTGCACAGCTGTTGTGGACGGATAGAGCAACAAAGTCGAAAATTTGCCTAGGAAGAAATGAGACTATCTGTTATGGACGTGTGCATTCTTCATCTAGAAACCCATAAAAGAAAGGTAGAAAGGCTTAATTCACGCCGTCTCGCTCTTCATCATCCATGTGCTCTTGTGCCTTCATTTCTAACCCTACCTAAGGTAACCATGAAGCGGATTATGGATAAACGTAAAGCCGAAGACATCGAGATCCTGCATCCGCGCTAAGCACCATGTTGTTCTGTACGCAGTGTTGGAGAGCTCGCACTTACTGTTACACCTGCCTTAATGACACTGATCTCCACGGTAGCATGACATCTGAGAAATCCCCCAAAATTCTCGGCTCTGTGCTCGTCATCGGCGGCTGTGGTTTCCTGGGGTACCATATTGTATCTCAGCTCCTGGATTCTACTTCCGCCCAAATATCCGTCCTAGATCTCCGCACCACAAACAATCGGTTACCCTCTGTCAGCTACTACGATGGCGATATTACCTCAGAGGCTGATGTGCGGTCCACCTTGGAAAAGACAAAACCAGCAATAATCATTCATACGGCTTCACCCCCTGGAGCTGACAACACTACGAAGGCCCTCAGAGCGCTCTACAAGAAAGTCAACATTGACGGCACGAGGAATCTAGTCGAGCGCGCAGGAGAGGCTGGCTGCGTCAAAGCCTTCATCTATACATCTAGTGCGTCCGTCATCCACGACACAGTGAGCGATCTCGTCAACGCCGACGAGCGCTGGCCCATCCTCCGCGCTCCAAAACAGAGAGAATACTACTCAGAAACGAAGGGTATAGCTGAGTGTATTGTCTTAGCTGCTAACAGGCGATATGGCAACATGCTTACCGCCGCGTTGCGGCCTGCAACGATCTTTGGGGAGGGGGATACGGCCATAACACCAAACCTTCTGAAGGCGTATAAGAAGGGACAGACAAGGTTTCAACTTGGCTCAAATCAGAATCTTTTTGATTTCACATACGTCGGAAATGTGGCCAACGCGCATATCCTTGCTGCTGTTGCATTAGTGAACACACATGCGCTCAAAACTCAACCACTAGACCACGAAAAGGTAGATGGCGAAGCATTTTTCATTACGAATAATCAGCCTATATACTTCTGGGATTTTGCTCGAAGGATATGGTTGGCAGCAGGAGACAAGACACAGTCCTCACAGGTGTGGGTGATACAGACGCAGTTGGGCCTGGTCATCGTATGGCTTATCGAGTGGCTCTTCTGGTTGGCTGGAGGGAGGATACCAAATCTAACCAGGAAGAAGGTCATATACAGTAGTTTGACGAGGTACTATAATATCGACAAGGCAAAAAATGTCCTTGGCTATGAGCCGCAGGTTGGGGTCGAGGAAGGGGTAGAGAGGACTGTCAAATGGTTCAAGGAGAGGGATGATCAGCGCAGACCGGAGAAAAAGTCACAATAATGGAGCAGTATGCTCCCACGAGCCTGTACCATAGGAGTAGACAAGATAGATAGTACTGTACATTATCGAGGGCCGACCATTCGATTCCCCATAGCATTCATCGCTTGAGGACCGGGCATCCTTCAAAGCCATCCGGCGTCAGCGTCACTCTTAGCTTGTTATGCAGGGTTGACTGTCTATCCAACTGTACAACCTACATACTTTAGTAGATTTTGACTATCCTTTCTCAACACCATCCGGCAATTCCCTTCCAGTCTTCCCCAGTAGCTGTGCTTACCCCACATAGATCCCAAGACCACGGGTGCAGTAGCGGCGGATTGCGAACCACGGCAGCACGTCGATTCCTTCCGAACTTGGGGGAAAAAGATTCTGCAAAAGGTACTCCTGTCTTCGTCTTGCTTCATCCTCTTTGTTGGGTTTTGACAGCGTGACCCGTCACTTGACCGTTGCGTGTTTCGTGCGTTGGCAGAGTTATGAAGGGTTCTTGTTGACGCATGAACTGGTGGTGGAAGCTATGGCGCTGCAAGCCTGCAAGAAGTCTGGCTCTGGGTTCAGTCTATGCATGTCTGTTGATGTACGATAAGCCAAATCAAATCCTGTCGTGGATGTAGTAGGGGTCTGGTGCCTCGTCATAATTTACCATGGCTCGTAAGGAAGGTAGGTACCTAATTGGATGACACGCTCACGTGTTTGTGTTTCGAAGCCAAAGATGGTGACTGATCTTTTTCCGCAGATACTTTATCCGCAATCCTAGGTGCCCCTCCACCTCCTCCACTACCAGAAACTTCTCCCTCTTCCGTAATATATCTACAATCAGATCAGTAGTGAATTGGAACCCCTGGATATTCGTCGTTGCTAGCTAACTACAATGTATCCACGGCAGGGCTGATCCATTGGCGATCAGAGCCATGACTCTTTGAAGCACATGCGCGGGTCTCAAAGAAATTCCTCTACCCGACTCTGATAATAACAACGCCACGGCACCAGCGAATTTCCACGAGACTTCCGCCACCAAGATGCTTTGCATCTGGAACAGCTGATGCAGCACACCTTGGCGCAGGGACAACGTAGCCCTTCGGGGCAAACAGGGCAACTGGCCTTCTGGTGGTCGACGATTTGGCAAGATGTCGAGTGAAGAAACGAGTACCCAGCAATTCCTCGCTCCACCAGCAGTCACTGCTTTGCGTCGAGAAGATGGGGTTGTCCGAGTGTCTATGGAGAGAACAATAAGTTCAGACATACGAGCCGAACGTGAGGATCTCAAGCAAGCCGCCGAACAGTCTTTGAACGTGATCCTCGACCTTGGTTTGGATGGGGCTATCCGTTGGGTCAGCCCGTCATGGAAAGATGTTGTCGGTACGTCTGCGGAGTCGGTTAAAGGCACACCTATTGCGGACATCCTACTATCAAATAAGGAGGCCTTTGCCGATGCCGTCGAGTCTATGAAAAAGGATGAGTCTAGAAGTCAGATCGTACGTTTCCGTGTACGAATGGGTCCGTCTTCGGTACTCAATCAAGAACCTGTTTCGACCGAAGATGATACTGGTGAGGGAGGATCGTCTGCGGAAGGGACGACCTCTCAGGAAGAGGAGATACTGAATCTTGAGGGACAAGGAATTATGGTCTACGATCGATCGTCCGGTGGTGAGAGTCATGTATGTGTCCCTATCGTAATTGTGTGTCAAATCTTAACTAAACAAACTACAGACAATGTGGATGATCCGTCCATCTGCCCAGCCGAGAGAAGTAACAATTGACTTACCAGAAGTACTCGTTGAATCTCTCGGTGTGGGAGCCGAGATGCTCGCACAATATCTAACGGCATTAGCAGAAGTCGGGGCCAACGACCCTGCCAATCATCCACCTCCATTGCCAGTTCTATGCCGCATCTGCGAACGTCAGATTACACCTTGGTGGTTTGAAAAGCATTCTGAATTTTGTCTGCAGGAATACCGAGCGGAAATGGAGGTACAATTTGCGCAGGACGCCCTTCTAGAACATCGCGGCGCTATTGTGAAGGTTCTAGATGCACTCGAGGCACGCAAAGGTCGTCCTACCTCAGGCGAAACTTCTGGATCTCCAGTCCCACAAGCGGAATATAAAGGCTTACTGATCAGTTCCTCGTCGAGTCCTGCATCAGGCTCAGATTCAGGGAGACTGTCGCCTGCAACCCCTTCTCGTTCTCGTGAACGGTCAGTCACTGGATTGGGCCATAGTCGGTCAAGATCATTTGCTCCCCGTCGTCCTGCATACAAGATTGTCGAGTTGGTACTCGATCTTTGTGATACTGCTATAGAAATCAGCACACCCGCAATTAAGGAGAGTAAGCCCCTAAGCGACGGAGAATTCAGAACTCAATCACCACAATCGGAGTCTCGGATATCACAGGTCTTGGGATGGCAGACACCAGGAGTCAATACCCTGGATAAAGAACCTGGCCTTGCGGCTTTGAACGCAGATACTGAAGTTGTCACCCGAGCAAAGGTGGATGCCGTTCAACGCCACCGAGGAATCATTGAGTACTCTGAACGCATCCGCGTCGAGTACGATACGCTTGTCATGGAATGTATTGATGCGGCCATGCAGAAGGCTGCGAGTGTTGCTGCAGGCCAGCTGAGCGATTCTACCGAAGGAGATGATGAGGGTGATGACGAAGTAGAAACGCCGGCCGCGCAAGACCCTTCGATGTTTATGGGTTCCTTTGGCGGACCGTCAGCAATGGTTTCCGCTCTGCGTAGTACTTCAGACGCGTCGCTGGCGTCTCGTTCGGAAAGGAGGGCATCTTCTATCGCACCGTCATCGAGGTCCAATAGTCCCATGGAATGTCCGACGCCTCGATCTCACACCCATAGTATCGCGTATCTGAGTCGGTCACAGTCTATTAGCAAGCGTCGTTCTATGTATGCTGACAGCGATGCGGGAGACAGTGATTCTAATCTTCCTCCCTCAGCATTCTCCGGAGCCATGCGAACCGAGTCTCCGAGTTCGGACCGTGCGCTGGGAAGATCCGCGAGTTCTGGAGAACGGAAGCGCCGAAGTCTCAAGCTTCCAAGCTTCCCTTCTCCGCACCGTCAACCTTCGCCATCGCGAATGAACCCGCCATCGTCGCCCTTGAAAGTTTCGAAACCCCGAATACCCAGCGGTCAAGATTCATTTCCGTCTCCAGTAACCTCGCCTTCTATGTCCAATACAGAGCACTCGTCTCCAGTTGTAGGTGTTCCAAGACATCGCCGAGAATCTTCAGCAGCGTCTTCGAGTCTGGATCTCGCGAAGCCTCCGGTCTCCCCACGACTCTCGTCTATCAGTCACCCGCAAGCAAGGGCTGTGCCAACATCAATTAAAGACTTTGAAATCATAAAACCAATAAGTAAGGGGGCATTTGGCAGCGTATATCTGTCGAAGAAGAAATCTACGGGTGATTACTTTGCTATCAAGGTGCTGAAGAAAGCAGATATGGTAGCCAAGAATCAGGTCACCAACGTGAAAGCTGAGAGGGCCATTATGATGTGGCAGGGCGAAAGCGAATTTGTTGCCAAGCTTTACTGGACTTTTTCAAGCAAGGATTACCTCTACCTGGTGATGGAATATCTTAATGGGGGTGACTGTGCCTCGTTGGTCAAGGTTCTTGGAGGTTTACCTGAGGATTGGGCGAAGAAGTACCTCGCAGAGGTGGTACTTGGGGTCGAGCATCTGCATAGCCGGGGTATCGTCCATCGAGACTTGAAACCGGATAACCTTCTTATCGACCAGAAAGGGCATCTCAAACTCACCGACTTCGGTCTTTCAAGGATGGGTCTCATTGGACGCCAAAAGCGACACCTCAAGAGTCCAAATGAACCTACTCCAGAGTTGTTCAAACATGGTCCGTTTGCTCGCACGCCATCGATGACATCTTCAAGGTCTGCTTCGTTTGACTTTCAAGGAACCCATTCTCCGACCTCGACCCCAGTCATGACACCAGATTTAGCCGGTTCCTTGGGTCAGCCATCTTATTTTAATCTAAATCGTGAAAATGTTCTAGGACGTGACCATTCGAGGAGAAAGTCGGGTTATCGAAGTGACAGCGGGAATAGCGATACCTTCCATGCAATGTTCAGGAACTTCTCGCTTAAAGACGAAACGGCGCCAAGAGGAGCCTCGATTGAGGAAGAAAAGGGTAGTGATTCTCCAGGCGAAGGCGGCGAGTCTCCTGATCCATACGCCCTACAGCCAGTAATCACCAATACTAGCATTGGTCTCCAAAATTCTCCGCCCCTGTCTGGTATGTTGCCGCCGCCAATGGCTCTTTTTGACCCCGAAGATCAGAACCGACGGTTTGTCGGGACGCCGGACTATCTGGCGCCTGAAACGATCAATGGATTAGGTCAAGATGAAATGAGTGACTGGTGGTCTTTGGGGTGCATTCTGTTCGAATTTCTCTTTGGCTACCCACCATTCCACGGAGACTGTCCCGAGAAGGTCTTCGAAAATATCCTAGAGCGGAGAATCGATTGGCCTGTAGACGAGGAAGCCGCGGTATCTGCAGAAGCAAAGGAGCTCATGGAGAAACTCATGACCATAAACCCAAAGGCGCGTCTTGGTGCCAACATGTCGGAGCAGTACGCATCAGGTGGCGAGGAGATTCGTAGACATCCCTGGTTCGAGGGCGTTGTCTGGGAAACCCTACTTGAAGATGAAGCGCAATTTGTCCCAGCACCTGAGAATCCCGAAGACACAGAATACTTTGATTCTAGGGGTGCTACTTTGAAAGCTTTTGCAGAAGACTTAGAAGACCAAGCTTCGTCTCCAGCTGAAACGCGTGCGGATTATCCAGAGAGACCTCATGACGCGCTTTCGCGTGTAAGAAACCAGGTCAATTCCATCAAGCGTGGGCTAATGCCACTTCACATACCGGCCCATGTTCGTGACGGCCGCAGCAGAAGGCTTAGCGAGCCTGTTGTCGCGGACGATTTTGGTAATTTCGTGTTCAAAAACCTTCCCGTCCTCGAAAAGGCGAATAAAGATGTACTGCAAAAGTTACGTGCCGAGGCGGCTCAGAAGCAGACGAAGGTGTCTTTGCCAGGCCAGTCTCCAAGCGCTGGCTCACCAGGGCCTTCTCTGGACGGTAGCCCTCTTCTGCCGATGCCGCTTAAGCGAGCACTGTCTGCGAACAGGGGCAACAACAGGCCTGCTTCGCCTTCAAACCTGGGCCACACCAATGCGTCCCCAAATAGGACATCTCAACCTTCGTCCCCATTGCTTGTGTCTTTTTCCACGGGTCAGAACCACGAGAGAAGGAAGACGTCCAGTAATTCATCGTCTTTATCACACCATTCAAGCGGGTCGTTACAGCCAGGCAGCTTCTTTGATGTGCCCAAATTACCTACTGGAGTTTCAGTTCCATCTGCGACATCATCTCCCATCAAGACAGGTCGTGCGCCTGTTAACATGCAGATAATGTCGCCAGAAAAGAGCTCAATGCTACAACGCCCCCTTAGCATGCCCGCGGCACGAGCGAGGTCACAGACGGTTGGATCCCAGGAAGACAATCTACCACCTCCTACCAAACCCTTTGGACATCACAAACGTAGAAGCCAAGTCTTCGATATATCGCCATCTTCATCAGATAACGAAGATCCCCGTACCAAAGCTCTTCTTCGCGTTCAAAGGAGAAGACAGAGTTCAAGACGGATGTCTCAGATCATGATCGGCGATGGGCCTACTTTCCGTCCTCTAGACGTTCTGATATGCGAAGATCACCCAGTGTCGCGGTTGGTCATGGAAAGACTATTGGAGAAACTCCGGTGCCGTACTATCACAGTGGTCAATGGGCCAGAGGCGGCAAGATATGCAATGAGCGAAGTACAGTTTGATATCATCATGATGGAGTTCAAGCTTCCGCAAATCAACGGTGCTGATGTTGCTCGGATGATACGGGACACAAAGAGTGCAAACACTCAAACACCGATCGTTTGTGTCACTGGCTATCTCAAGGAGCTGCCACGGACCCATCATTTTGATTCGCTCATGGAGAAACCCCCGACGCTGACAAAACTAACGGAAGCATTGTGCAATCTTTGTCAGTGGAAACCTCCTCCGCCAGGCTGGAACCCACAGCAAATGCAGAACATGCCGTCTGGACTTAGACAAGAATCCCGGCATACTGAGGATAGTCCAAGCTCGCAGTCCTCGGGTCCGTTCACGCGTATACCTGGATCCTACAATCCCACAAGCCGCGAGCACTCCATTGGGTCTAGCTTTTTTGGCGACACAGATTCTACAAATACCGAAGACCAATCCATTATAATCGGTAGACCCTCAGACGATTGGCACGATAATGCCCTCGGCATATCCGAAGAACCGCTTCAAGCCAAGCCTTTCTTCCACCCTGGCCTTCCACATCTCATCCATCAAAACTCTGCCCCTCCAATCCTTGACCTCCGGACTCCACGCAAGCAGCGTTCTGTAGAAGCTATCAAAACCAGGCGTGAGAACCTCGAAAAGAACCGCCATGAGTGTGCCGAATCCGGCGATGACGAAGACGATGAGCTCGGCGACGTGCAAGTACGCACTCGAAGCCCCCAAGGTAAACCTCGCGGCTCAAAGCTCGGCACAGAAATGATGCGCACGAACAGCCGGGGCAGTGTCACTTCTGGGCCTGATGATTCAACGAACAAGGGGAGTCTTGCGCCTCCAGCGATGTCGCCTGCGAAGCTAGAGGGTGCAGACAGCCATCATGCTGGTATTGAACCACCGGAGATCTTCCCGAAAGAGGCCGGAGAGAAAGTGGCGGTTATTGACATGGATGCTACGCCGAGGGCGTCGACGAGCGTACCTGCTGTTATGAGTCATCGATCGATGCTTTTGTCGCCGGATCCGCCTTCGCCCTCCCCAGCTTGATCGAATATTGGCGGATATCGTATCTTCCCCACTTGGTTCCATGCATCACGATGGCATAAAACCGCAACAATTAAAGACTTGCCGCGATCGTCTTAATCTAATCTTAAGGAGGAACAAAGCCCTTCATTTGTACTATATCCCCAACGACCACGGTCGCCTCAACCCTCCTTTCTTCCAAAGATACCAAAACCCTCATCAGGGCCTTTTTCCTCTCATACGTACGTCTTTTCATGTCGGTTTTTTCAGCGATGGCGTTAATGTCTGCGGAGTTTTAAAATGAGATTTATTGCGCCAGCACACTTTTTCGGGGGTGGATGTCATTGTATTTCGCTAGCGGGATTCCCAAGAACATGGACGGGGCTTTTCATAGCTGAAATGGAAGGAGGTCAAGGGTATCTCAATGTACGTCGAGTTCTTGGACTTGTCATAGCCAGCTTCAAGGAAGGAGAGGTGCTTCAATGTATGCTAAGTTCTTGGACCCCTCATAGCCGAATTGAAGGGGAAGAGGTGCTTCAATGTAGGCCGATTTCTTGGACCTTTTTCTTCCCAGGAAGAAGAGATTGAGATCATAGTAGTAATACACATGTTACTCCAACCCTTACTTGCTTGGGCCGTGCCCGAGGTACATACCTTACTGGAACCGAACAGTGAGCTCGTCGTTACTGAATTTAATCACAATTTAATTTCGGAAATAAATATCTTCTCTATTCTACACACTATGCGTCCCATCCCTCCGACAAAATCCCCAGTCTAAAATCTAACAACCATCTTATCGATACACAAGCTCTCGCGCGCGCGCCATGGGGGGTATCAAAACTCTGGCAAAAACTCCAAGAAAATCTAACCAGAAACCTCGAACACAATAGGAGATGCCTAGCTTTCCAGCAATAGGACCCCTACAACCCACCTCCCTCCTCCTCATCCCACCCCCCCTTCTCAAACATCCCGTCAACCGCCAACACCCATTCATTCTTCTCCCCGGCGCTCCTCGCCGCAAACACCCACGTCTGCATGCCCCCATACACCGCCCACAGATTGCCCCTCCCTCTTCCATGCGCACCTGGAATCGCCGGTTTGACATCTATTCTCGCGTTCCGGAGGTTCACGACCTCGATCTCATCGCCTGAAGGGACGGCATAGAGATGTAAATAGGGAGGGCGCAGTTCGGCGAAGTGGCGATGCCAGAGGAGTGGGGGATGTCGTGTGGGGAGGAGGAGGTAGGCGGATTTGAGGACGGTGGGGTTTTTGGGATGGGGGTAAATTGTGGGGTGGAGGAGGGGCGGGGGGAAGGGGAGTAGGGTTTGGGAGGAGGAGGGAGAGGGGTGGGTGGTGGGTGGTGGTGGTGAGGGGGAGGAGGGCCAGAGGGAGAGGCATTTTTGGAGGAGGGCTTGTTGCTGCTCGGAGGAAAAGGGTTGCTTGGGGGTAAAGGATGTGGAGTGGTAGGGGCTGAGAAACAAGCGGGTAGTTTCGACGTCTGCGATGCGCTGTCTGCGTTGCTGGGCTTTGATGTAGTCGTGTATGACACTAATACCTCTCGGTTTCCAGTTCTCGAGGTTTTCTTCGCCTCTGACATATGTGTGCTGGCTGTCCATGCGCCAGATGTCAGCGGCTCGTTTGGGCGACGCGGGTTTCAGCGCGACGGAGAAGATTTGCGAGGTTGAGTGGACGATGCGGGTGGTTTTCCAGAGTTGTTTGAACATTGATTGGGGGCGGAGCCAGGAGCGGGGCCGGATTTGGAGGGTTTGATCGTAGGAGAAGAAGAGGGGAGTGTCGACGCGGGTGGATAGGATTTCGACTGTGACGGTCATGTGCACAGTGTAATTATCTGCAGTACGACGGTCAAGTAAGGAGGAGCCATGGAGACTCGAGTCCCACTGCGCTGTGATGGTAACGCCTTTTGCTTGGTTGGCGTCCTCTTGGATGTTCGGGTCATGTAACATTTTCAGCTGAAGCCCTACAGGAGGATTGCTCGATTGTGCGGGAGAAGCCCCGGGTTCGATAAGTCGAAGGTTTCCAACCCGTATCGATTTGACCTCTTTCCATTCCATCGACTCGCTTGAGGAATAGTTGAGGTGAACCACGATTCTTCTTTGGAGACCTTGATGAAGCTGGTATGTCCCCGGGTCTAGATTGTCGTGCTGCTCTACTTCCACTGGTAAATATTCGCCTGTCTCAGACATTTCCAAAATTTTCGTCTTTGCAAACACGTCATGGTGCTCTTGCATGTAATATTCGTTTTCCGGTATCCGCATACGACCTTGCTGCTGAGCTTTCTTCAAATCTTCCTCGCTTGACTCACGCATTTCATCCCAACTTATCAGCTTGTCCAAGTGCATAGTAGTCACTCTAGCGTAGAGTGCGACACGCAGTGCTGCAGTATGTGGAGCATTAAGCGGTAGAGTCATGCTATGAACGCTCTCAAATCTTATAGGATCTTCATCAAAGTCTCCAATCATCTGAGTCGTGGTTGCTCCTCCTTCCTCGCTGATACCAGGTATAAACATTTTAGCATGGATTTCAGATCCCTCCCGCTCTGCAAAGCCCACCATTTCGTGCATGACAACATTGAATTTGAGCATAGACGAAGGTGCGTGGGCGGATGATGGCTCAAGAGATAGCTTAATCATGCCTACGGTTTCTAGTGTGTAGGTGGATACAACGTCGAGGGCATAGTCATGCACACGCGCTTCAAATACTGTAACCAAAGGCACATTGGCCTCGCCGATCACTGAGAATTGCGGCAGACATGGTTCAATGAAAGGATTCTCGAGTTGGAAATGCTGGAGGTAATCTGGCCGATGGAGATATTGGAGCATTTGGCGCATAGCGTGGATACGTTGTTCAAGCTTTTCCAGAGACCACAGATGAATTACCGTATGCTGATAGTCAATGACTCGAACTGCGATGCAAGGCTTGACAGCATTCTGCAGAGCGTCGTCCTCGTCACCCGAGATGCCACTTAGAATCTCATCATATGACGAACCAACAACTTGTCCTTCACCAACAATGGTAAATTGGAAGAACACGTTCTTGTCCATTACTTGACTGGTGATCTGGGCTTCTTTTAATACTGCTGAATGTTGAAGAATCATCTCCGCAAGTCGCACGTATCTCAGCTGCCGCCATCTAGCCGCGCTAAGCCGCGCAATGCCTTTTTCTTCCTCTGGAATATCAGTAAAGCCAGTCTTGGTAACTCTTGGAGAGCTAGATTTCTTAGTCTCCTGCAGCTTTTTCTGAAACGCCATCTTTTGCTGCTCCAATTCTGCTTGGAAGTTATCCCTAGTACTTTTCAAGATATACTCCATGCGCTCTTTCTCAAGTTTCAACTCGTCTGCATTATGTGTCGACGACGATTCAGCAATTTCGAGTTTCTCTTGGAAGTCTTCTCTCTGCTTTTCAAGCTGCTCTTGCATGTCTTCTCGTGTCTGCTTCATTGTATCGTCTTCACTGTGAAAGCCATCAGTGGCATCTTGCGGTGGACTACTTGGTAAGCTGATAGCTGTGTCCAATGTAAAGTTGTCGATGGTTCCATTGGACATGTACTTCTCCCGGACGGGATAGGAGCTTACAGATTCGGCATCCTCGTCATCTGGCCCAAAGAGCCTAGACTCAGGTCGGCCTTTACGCACTGCTCTCACCCGCTGCACATCATCAAAGAGTGTATCCAGCTCCTCGTCTGTTAAGTTAGAAATTTTCAAATCGGCCCCGAGAATGGCCGATGCAGCTTCCCTTCGTGCGTATGACCAGTCCGAGTCGCGCCCATTTCTTGACGGCGCCGGAGAGTCTGGCCTGCTGATTTCACCATCTAAATCCCAATCAGGTCTGCTTATCGTTCGGCCATGGCCTGGTCTTGTTGCAGGCGAACCGAGTTGACTACTGGTGACAGCATGTCTGAGTAGACTTTGTTCTTTCCGCTCCGCGCGAGCCTCTTGCGGATGATTGAATCTGAATATGTGAAAGTCTCCTAAAATAACACGACATCCACTTCGAAGTCTCTCTGGTTGCTCAATACGAAGACCGTTTACCATAACCGCAGCGCCATCCTTAGGAACAAGTGTAACGAGTCCGTCCACATTCTCGAACGTACAGTGGTCGCGAAGAATCTTCGATCCGTTAAGTCGTATTTCAGAGGAAGTGCTCGAATCCTCAGCATTGCCAACAGCCGTCGTTCCAGGTTTGAGGTTGTATACCAGACATTCTGCAAGCAATGGATCGTCTGACAGATTAACAAGATGCGGCATTTTCTTAGGTGTCGAAAGCCCAACAAAGCCCTTTTCTATGCTAATTCCAAGCTCTTCAAGTGCAGCTTCTCGTTCCTTGTGTATCTGTTCGGTTTTTTGAAGCTTTTCTTCCCATGTTTGATTTAGATCCTCGTACAATTTCTCCGACTGATTCAGCTGTTCCGCAATCTCGGCTTTGGACACTTTCTTTACACTGCCATCGGCTTGAGTGATGGACACAATTTGCTTGTCCAACGGGGTGTCAGGAGAATATTGCTCTTCGGCGACTCCGCCTGGAGTGCCTCCGCCACTTAATTTGGACCTCAGTTGGGCCAACTCTTCCTTCAGCTCCCGAATCATGCGAGCATTTGGATCCTCATTAACAACTGCATGATTTTTGATACGTTTCGCAGAGTCGGCATATCTCAACGTGCTTAGGGTCTCCTCGAAATTGATGTCGGCGGGTGAGATTGCAGCAATCATGGCTGTCATTGAGTTTCCACCTAGCGAATCTTTGAGGAGCCATGTCAGGACCGAGTCTCGGTATGGGACCATTGATATGTTCTTCTTTTTCCCCGTTGATAGTTCTGCTAAGGCTGCAATGACACGACCTAGAGTCGACAAGGAGCGATTGATCTCGGCCCCCTCCTTCAAGCGAGCTCCTGTCGCTCCCGTTGATGTAGCTCTTTCCGATCCGGCAAGATCGACAAGGCTAATCTTGGCAACTTTCTCGGTGTCCATTCGGGTTTCGACATCGTGTCTCTTCTGGGTGACTGTCAATGTGAAAACGGCGTGAGACCGACTCGATGTCTCGTTCATGCTCGTCGCTGCCACAGTTCTTGCTTTATTGCCCTCATCCATAAGATGCTGAATCTCGTTAAATGACCTAACCACCAACTTTGCCAGGTCCTCAACGTAGGGTCCGGTAGAGGGATGTTCTCGAACCTTGAGATTCCCTTTGGTTGACGGATTGAGCAAATCCCGGACTCGCTCGTTGTATATTTCCAAGTAGGACACTTCGACGGTGTAGTTTAGGTTAGGGTCATTTTGCATTTTCGTGATTCTCTCAAACATGTCTTGACAAATCCTGGGAATGACTCCGGTCTCTTCGCCATATCCCATCATGGAATACGATTTCCCCGAGCCAGTCTGCCCGTAGGCGAAGATACAGTTGTTGTAGCCCTGAAAGGCGTTGTCAAGGAGCGGCGCACCTAGGTCCTTGAACAGGTCTTCTTGCCCTGCGAAGTGATGGTCACCACGGTCGAAGGACCAGTAGCTCTTATCGAATGCGAACACCTTCTGACCGTCCACCCCCTTGCCGCCTTTCCGAAGACGTTCTTCTGCCTCAGGTGGTGGTACCAGAATGGTCTGGGCATCTTTCATCTGCACCACGCATTTCGCCCTTCGATCCAATTCGCGGCCATTGAAGGGTCTTACCCTGACCACGACCTTGATGTTGCCTGCAGCCATGGCGACCTTTGGGAGATATCATTGGGTGTCTGAATGCGGATTCAAGCCCTGGAGTTGACAGAATGAGGGCTTGAGGTTTCAGTGACTCCAACTTGCAGCTTGGTCTTCTTGGATATGGATTCCATGGAGGTATCGCGTGAAAACAGCAGGCAATTGAGCAAATTGGAGGCCGTCGAGGCACCCCTGTAAATGACAACAAGCTTCAAGGTCCGGATTTTCGGGTAAGGAATAGGCTTGTTCGGGTGCAGCTTAGGCATAAAAGTGGCCCCTTAGGCTAGAATACCAGCGCGGCTAACTACAGTACTGTAGAGTGTTTTGAGGCTGCGGAGGCTTGGGCGGGCCTAAGGAGGGGTCAGCGTTACAGTAGAAGTCAGCAGAGTAAAAAAGTCGACTTGAGCTGCCTTGCCTTGTTGGGCCTTTCCAGCTACATAACGCATCTAAAACCTCTGTATTCCCACCGCAGTACTTAGAGTGGCCTAGTAATGTTTCGAGTAGCTACATCACTACCAGCGTTTGGATCACCAGATGAATCCTTCTTCAACGCGGGCCAAGCTCCAGGGACTATCTAGGGGCCACACCATTCTCGTTCCGACATGTCAGACCAGAAGAACTCAATGTCGATCAAGGCCTTGGATGGCAGAAACCCGAGCCCTCCCAACGCCGCTTCTCTACCATCAAGAGCTAAGGTTGACAGCATTACAACAACGAAGTCGGGCCACGCTTTGACGGGAAAGCAGGAGCACTGTTAGTGGATGGCTCAAAGAGAGGCGGGCTCATTGCTAACATTACAAAGACCTCAAGCGGGAACTCATCTCACAGCAAGTCGATTACGAAATATCAGAGCTAGCCTCTCCAACCGCATTACAGAGATTTGGAGCTCCCTTTCGCTCCGACTACGGAGAGGTCTCCCCCGTCGACTCTGATCTTCCAATACTACGCTACATCTTTGTTCACCATGTTCGCAATTTCCCGTTCCTGGACCAGGCGAGGGAAAAAGAGTTTTGGCAGGACAAACTCCAAGTGGTAGGTTCAATATCAAACAGGAGCCACGTTTGCAGGTGCTTGACAATCTGTAGTTCCTGGAGTCCTTCGCAAACAAGCATATTTCATCTTCAGAGGACCGACTGGAAGAGACCAAGAGGCGGAAGCTGGCAATGAAGTCCAAGAAGTTGGTGGAGTTGATGATGGTCTCCGGCATACCCACCGCATCCGGCTACGAAGAGCGAATACGGTTTTCAGAGCTTGAGGTTGTAGATCGAGGGGCTAACGAGAATGGACTGCTTGTAAACATGCCCGAAGGCAACAATATTAATGGATGGGACATAAATGTGGCTGGTGTACGGACTACATCGGTCAAGCGTACTGTGAGGTACCATCAACATGCGGTAATGAAGTCTTCGGATTCGGGGAGATATCTACAAGCATGCTGATCGAACTAGGAATTCATTCTGCGCGTCAAGCAGGCCGGTAAGCCAGAAATCTTTGTTGGTAGGAGGTACGGAGAATTCGTAAAACTCCATAAACGCCTGCGCACAGAATTTCCAGGCAAGGTGCTAGCACCGTTGCCTCGGAAGAATAAGACTTCAACTTCAAGCTTGCTGAGTGTTGGAGGTGACGACGATGCCTCTTCGTTGTCTTCGATCTCGACGCAGGCGACAACTCCAGAGGATGGTAATTCGCTACGAAGTCTTATCGGTATGGGTCAGGGCCATCGCCGCTCCGCATCGATACAACGTAGTAGCGATTCGACACGAGCATCTGGTGAATTTGGAAGGGAAAAGGTTACGCTATATCGTGAGGATCAGCGTGTGTCCCTCAGAGCGTTCTTGCGAACTTTCCTCCAAAACGAGCAGATATCTCAATCGAAGGCAATGCAGGACTTCCTTACCGCACGCCCTATCAAACTGAACGAAGAAGAGTTAGGAGATATTCAGAGGCGAAAGGAAATGGACGAAAAGCGAATAGAGGAGCAGAAACAATTTTACGAAATTGCCAGGCAGAGAGCCAAGGAGCTTGATGTCTACATGGAAAAATTTAGAAGAGATATAGTAGAAAGGAGTACAACACCATATTCGTATCAATCAACTATGAGGCTAATTCGCAACGCAGATGGACTGACGAACCTGTTCAAAGAAATTAAGGAAAAGGAGAAGATTGATGACTTGACGATAGAATACAAAAAATTTGCCGAATGGTTGCGGATAGAGTAAGTGCTGCAGATTATCCTCGGGTCACTTACTTACGCCCATATAGAGTCGCGGCAACTCTCTACCATCTCTTCCTTGCTGAAGACAACTCCCCTGAATTATTCTCCCAAGCTAAGCGCATACATTCAATGTTACCTTACACCGCCTTGAAGCAAGTCATCCGTTTCGCCAACCCTGCACTAGTCATGAGTGGTGTCTTAGACCTCTTCCTCGCACAACCTTTCGGAGCACGCTCTCTTGCCCAGAGGGTATTCGGTATGGCCTTGAACGACGGAATTAGGTCTTTCCAAAAGTCAATAGATTCTCTGGTTGTTAAGATTGATGAGCCTGTATTCTGCCAGAAATTGAAGCGCTTCTGCAACGCTGATGAGGATCTGAAGAATACGATAAGGGCAGAAGCAGTGGCCGATGATATCGATCTGGTTGTGGCTATTCTGCGCTCTGAGGATATTTCGCCAGAGTTGCAACCCGAGCAAATTGGGAAAGCCTTCAACGCCTACGTAGCCTGGAACAACGCCGTGGAGAATGTATGCTTCTCCATAAATCTGCAAACGATATACAGCTAATTGAAGCAGGTTGACGATGAGATGAAGCACGGTGCTCAACTATTTGCTCACTTGAAGCAACTCTTGAAGATGTACACCCGCCAGCGAGACAAAGCCATGATGCTCAGCGTAATAGAAGAGGTGCGTCCCCCACTACCATTTCACACAACATCAACTAACCTAACTTCTCCGAATAGCCCGTAACACTACATCTCTTCCGCGACCTCTTCACCATCTTCTACGAACCTCTTATTCGCGTCTACAAGTCCGCAAATGTCTATTCCTCCGTTACCGACTTCGCTTCCTTTGCCGACGACGCCATTTCCGTAATAACTACCGCTCAACGCCAAGACGTCTCCGCAGACCCAAATCAAACCGTGCAATCCTTTATCGACTTGTGCGCAAGACATCAAGACAATTTCTACAAATTTGTGCACGAGGTGCATGTGCATGACAATGGCCTTTTTGCCCAACTCATGGGCTGGCTGGAAGGAATCTTGGAATTCCTCAGGCATGGTCCTAAAGGCGGCAAGCTCGACATGAACGCCCTGTTCCAAGGCGCAGTCGACGTACATCAAATCGACAAGGCCACAGCCATTGCCGAAATCGATCAGCTTGTCAAATGGCAAGAAGAGCGCAAGAAATGGCACCAAGACAAAACCCGCCAGAAGATGGCCGCGTCCTCCTCTCCCACCGCCGTCAACCCCTCCTCCAGCAGCCAACAAGAAGCCCCCGGCACATCCGCCTTCAGATCATCCGACTTCGGCGTCAACGAGTCTGACCTCGCGGAAATGCAATCCTCCTCACCTTTCTCCTCTGACCAATCTTCTGATGACAGCGACAATCAGGATCCGATTGTTTCGGAGCGGAAGAGGAGGAAGAGGAAGCAGGATCATCTGAGGAGGACGGCGGGGGAGCCGGTAAAGCCGAATGTAAAGGTGTTGGGGGAATTGAGGGAGGGGTTTCTGGCGATGTTGAGGGTTGTGCTGGATGACTGATACCTACGCTTATAGCTGTGTAGTCCGGTAAGGAATTATGGGGGCTATGGCTGGGAAGATAAACGATAGATACTAAGGTATGAGTGTATTAGATGAGGTCTTAACGCAAGCGGTAGATAATAGGACTGCGTTAATGACCGTATATTATTTCCACCAAAGTGTCTTTTCCACGATCTTCTCAAATAGTTTAACCTAGCCACACTCTTTCTCTTTCCACTAGGTGAAGATCACGGCCACGCCACCAGAGACGGGTTGCAAAAAAAGGGGCAGTAAATGATACCTAATCTCTGTATGGATGAGATTGACCTTTTTGATTTCCTTGGCATGATGGCGTCGTAAGATTTATACACCAGAAAGAGTTGAAAAAGAATATATACGAAGCACTCTCTAGTTCCAAAATCACAACATCCAATTGTAACAATTAGGGTGCTACTTGTTGACCTGGCCGTGTCACTTTCCTCTTGAACAAGTGCCATCTTCTCTGGTACGGAGTTGGGAAGGCGTGGCTGGAATGTGTTGAGATATAGGGCGGTTGATGGGGGGGGTTTCCGTTGATGATATGATTCGGTGTGTCCCAATCAAGGAGGAAAGAAACATCACACGTAAAGGAACGGAAATCAACAATTGGACTGTTTGGGGATTTCCGGGGGTTGGAGGGAGGCTTAAGGAAGAAGTAAGATACTATTATACTGTATGTGTAGGGGGTTATAGTTGAGGTAGGGATTGGTAAAGCTGGAAAGAGGGGGGGGGGAGATTGTAAAATGGAAGTAGAGAATGTCCGGGTATGGAATTATAAGATCGATATAAAGGAAGAACCTTTGCAGAGATCAACATCCTTAAGGAACAATCGCCTGCCGAGGCTTCAATAATACCTAAAACCTTCAATTTCTGTAATAACTGGCATAGAGCAAAAATATGACATTCCCTGTGCCTCCATCACACCCAGCAAATCTAGGGTAGATGAGAGATATCAAGCAAAAGCCAAAAAAGATGGTTGATAATTGTCTGCTCGCAACCTTGAAGAAAAGTGCTTTTGCAGCTAAAATTTGTTCGCTGCTAAAGTATCGTCTAGCTGACCAAGCAAGTAAAAAGAGGAAAGGCAATCTCAGATGGCGAGATGCCAGAAGGTCCCAGCTCAAGGCAACTCACGAGCAGCATCCAAGCAATCCTGAGTTATGAAGCCAATGCCAAGATATCACCATCATCTTCGGTTTTTCTTTCTCAGTAATTCAACTCCCCACTCCCTGTAGGAGCCACAGCATCAAGATCCTCATAGCTCTTAATCTCTCTCCCCTTGACCGCGTCCTCGGGTCCCATGGTCTGCGGCCCAGCCCCGTCTCCCCATTTTCCACCTGCACCGCCACCACCCATGCTCCTCCTCATCGGATTCCCGTTCCTAGGTGGCGTCAATCGCCCGCCAATGGACCCAAACCTCGGGTTCTGTCTCCTATCATACGGCCCACTTCGCTGAGTGTTATACCTTCCACCACCGCGACGCATAGGACCGGGTTGATGGTGCATGTTATCATCATTGGAGGGGAGGTTATTGGGCAGCCAGCCCGTGGGGGTTTGGACGGTGTGGTTGCCGAAATTGGGGAAAGGGGGGAAGTTTGCTGGGGGTGGGAAACCGGGGGGAAAGGTGGTCATCATAGGCATGGTTGCAAGATTAAAGCCGCGGGGAGTGCCTGTGGTGAGGGAGTGGTTATTCATAGGGAAGTGGCCATTGCTGTTTGCGTCGGACCGGGAGGGGGCGATATGGGACGGGTCGAGGACATAGGTGTTGACGAGGTTAAGCTGGATGTGTGTTAGTACTTGAACGGTGAATGAGAACCTTGGTATACAACTTACGTCTTTCTTAATGCCTTCATACCATTCGGGATGACGCTTCTCGACATGCTTTCTCCAAAAGTTGTCGCCCTTGAAGAGCTTGGTACACTCTGGTACTTTACATCTGAATTTTGCTTCGTCTTCCTGCTTGACGTATTTTTTGAGCTCTTCATCCAAACCTTCCTCAACGGGCTTCCCACCAAGCTTCTTCACGTCAACATTCTCAGGTTCGAGGATTTGCAGAATCTTCTCCTCAAAGATCTTGACCCAATTGAAAGCACGCAGAAGTTGCTGGTCGTTCTTGAATCCATTTCGATGGAACTTCTCAACAACAGGAGAACTCGCTTCGCCGTCTTCCGTTGCTGTTGAAGACTCTTTGCGCTTGAGTGGGAATGGCTGTCCAGACGCGCTAGCTCTAGCAGCAGCTTTTGCCGCAGAACTCAAACTGGCTCTTGGACGACGTAGATGACCGCCTGGACATTTCCGAATAAGCTCGTGGATTGAGTCGCTCTCAAATACACAGAAGAAGCAGAAATTAAAGACTCTTCGCAGGTACTCGACCAGCAGATCTAATATCTTCTTTTTGACCAGCAGTTCTTCACTGTCAACCTCCTCATCATAGGCTCCCTCTTCCTCTTCTTCATCGATTTCCTCCGCATCCTCCATTTCGTCATCTTCCGTTCCGAGTACTTGCTTGCTCTTCTTCTCTGGTTTCGCACTTACAGGACCAGATGCCGGAGGTTGTAGCCATCCTTTGGCGTGAAGATCTTCAACGCGCTGCTCGACCTTGCTTACACTATCAGCATCATTTCCGAAGTCTTGGTCAAACTTAGAGACAAGGCGTTTCGCTAGCTCCAAATCCCGATCAATACGTTCTGGTGCCGAAAAAAGATCCCACAAAGCCTTCTTCCTTGGTTCTCTTGGCGGAACGTGGACACCAACGTGGCAAGTAAAGTCCCCACGAGCCTCATCATAAATGGTCTTGCTGTTTATCGCATCCAGTGCCTTTTCCGCAGCGCTGAGCAGGGGTTTCGGCTCCGTCACTGCGCCATTCTCCTCTCCTTCGCCTTCGTTCTCTTCGTCTCTACCATCTCCTCGCTCTGCTGTTTCCGTTACCTCGGCGCTTGGGTGGAGCATGATCCATCCAATTCGGTGGCATTTCTTGAGAGGGTTCGGATCACTCAAGCTAAGCCACTTGAACCCACCATCTTGCTCTCCAAGGTGCTCCTTACAGAATTCTTCAATTTTGCCTCGGCTTACCATAGGCGCAAGGGTCTTGATAAGCAAAGCTGGCTGTAAGGCAGATTCGTCGCGAATGTCTCCGCCTCGGCTAGGAACCAGATCTCCAACACCCAGAACTTCAGCAGCAGCAACAGTTTCCCCTTCCTCCCTCTCCACAATTCCACCGGCACCATTGCTCTCTGCTTTATAGATTCCTTCCAAAGTGAATTCATCAAATATTCCGCTCTCAATATCGCGCTCCCATTGACTAAGCGCACCTCGCCTGAAATCGGTAAGGCGCAGACGGAACGGGTCACGGATTTCTGGCAGATAACGCTCTTTAAACCATTCTTCACTCTTGTGTTGCTGCACAAATGTCCGAGCCATTTTGATTTGCAATTCCTCCTTGTAGGCGTCGTAGGCAACCTGAATCTGAGCTCTCTCCTTATCACGGTCTTCCCGAGATTCTCGTTCACCTTTGATGCCACGCTCAGATGGTCTCCGTCCTCCCTCCTTGTTACGCTCTTTATCTTCTTTTATGTCTCGCTCAACACGCCACCATTCTGCAAACCAATTGAAGCCAACTTGAAAGTCGAGAGTGAGTGGGTTTGGCAATGGATTGGTACGGACTTGTGGTTTTCCAGGGTTCTGCCCAGGGACGTAGCGGTCAATGTTTCCCAAGGGTGAAGGGGCTCGGCGACGGTCCTCTCGGTCACGAGAGGCATGGTCTCTAGATGGGCCGTAATAGTCATCTCGAGGTAGTCGGTCGCTGGGTTGGTAACGATCGATCATGACAGGAGAGCGTGAACGGGCTCGAGGGCCACGATGACCTCCACGACGGTCTTGCATGCCTGTCACAAAGAATGTATAAGTACTTTGATTATGTATTAAACGGTAAAGAGCTAAACGACCAGCCTATGGACTGCTAGAACAATGTGTAAGAATGGAGGGTTAGTAATATTATATGCTATGGTGAATGTCATCGTAGCTGGACCGCAACACAATACATCAACGCAGTTGAACTGCCCTGTCAGGGAAGTCTTACCAGGAGATCTCCGAGAGCGATAGTTCTCATTACCAAGCGGACGGTCAATCATATCGTCACGCCCACCCCATCTAGGCTCAGCTTTGACTGAAGGGGAACGATAAGCTTCGAATGCTTCCATAATGCAGAGTTGTCAGGAGGAGGTGATTATCGTCTGGAAAGTTGATTGTTGTAGCATCGAATGAAGCATTCGCGGATCGAATGGAGTGAATAAGGTGGTGATTGAGAACTGTGATTGAGGCTAGGTGATTGCTGGTGAATAGAAGCGGGTGACGGTCGGATTGGGGCTGTTGGTCGACATTGTCTCGTGTCAGAGTAAACTCAGTATATAGATCATGTAAAAGACGATGTGCTCAGAGATAGATAAGGTGCTTAATAGGGTGTATAGATGAAGAAGCAGTGTTCCTGAAGCATGGAAGAATGAGGGGTGCGGAGGGGCTGAGGGAAAGATAGAGGGTAGATAGTTATTGGATCTTTGAGCCGCGAGAATCTCGATGTAAAAGCAGATGATGGGGAAAATGAAGAAGCTATGTAAGGGCCCTGTATACGTGACAAATAACTCACGTTTTGCCTATTCCCTGGGATCACTGTTGAGTAACCACCAGGTCGAGTGCTGTGTAATGGAGAAGGTGAGGCTGCGACCTGCGCTTTAGCTTGGCTTCGCTTGTGCTTCGACGCTTAGTTCTAGTGAAACATGCTACGCTTGTTAGGGGAAGGCGCAGTACGAAAGATACCAGCACATCCACATATTAAGGGAGCGAGAGGAGGCAGCATAGCTTTCGACAAGTAACGCGTTTTTGAATCTACATACAACAGTCTATTGTTCATAAAGCGAGAAACTGATTCTATCTACAAGGTGTGCGACCCCGTTCTCCGTCTTGACAATCTTCCTCCATGGACTATCCAACGAGAGAGGAACTCGCAAGCACCTGTCCAAGCGCAAAGTCTGGAGTAGATGCTGATGGCTACAAATTAACAGATACAACCACAATGACATCCTACATCCCTTCCCTAACCATCCCCGGGTCCGTATTCGCCCAGCCCGCCGCCTCAATCCTCCTCCCGATTGTTCTCGGCGGCAGCGTTGGATTCGTCGTTCGCCCTAAGGACACCCAACGTACCTATCTGGCTCTCAAACAGCCCCCTTACCGACCTCCGCCTCAAGTGTTCGGACCCGTGTGGACCACGCTGTACGGGCTCATGGGATATTCTGCCTATCGTGCTTGGACGACCGGAACGTCGAGCATGAATCCGGAGGTCAACGCGTTGGCCATGCAAGGCGCAACACTCTACACCATCCAGCTTGGCCTCAACCTCATCTGGATGCCCTTGTTCTTTGGGCTCAAGCGTCCCATTGAGGCTACTGTTGACATGGTGGCACTCACTACTGTTACGGGGTACCTGACCTATATATGGTCTGGGGTTGATACGGTTGCGGCATGGGGAATGGTGCCTTATTTGGGGTGGTTGGGTTTTGCTACTTATTTGAGTGTAAGATTCCTGTTATCAGATTTGAAAGGGGTTCATGCTAATGAAAAGAAAGGCTGCCACTGGCTACCTCAACGACTGGGACATTGCTGACAAAGAGACCAATAAGCCTCCAACCGGTAAGGGCAAAGGTATGGACAGGAAGTATATCAATGAGGAATAAATCTGAATGAGGTTCTGTTGGTTTGGAGGTTTCAGCAATGACACAGGCATACTGTTCTTTTCAGTGGACTAATAATTGATTTCGGCGTCCTGCACGGAAATTTTGTTTCAGACATACCCACTCAAGCTACCAGTTTCTTCTCCCCTGTTTACTTCCACATGGCCATTAATCCAGTACTGTGCCTTGTTAAGTATCAATTATGTTCATTGCCCAAATCTTCTCCAATCAACCCTCCTTTTCGACTATGCGCTACCCCGGAATGCCACCTCCCCTGGCAGCCTAAAACTTGCGCAAAACATCCTCTTCAGCGGCGCCACATCTCTTACATCCCAAATGTTTAGATCCTCATGATTCGGTCCAACCTCATATCCTAGCTGCTCGGAGAGCTCCTGGCGTATCTTAATCTTCTCTTCCTCATTGCCGTCTGACTTGGTCGAAAAACAATAAACATGAATCATTGGTAGCTTGGTCGTAGTATGAGGTGTGAACAGCTGCTGTTGATCTGCATAGAGACCGATGAAGGATGGGAGGAAGGAGATAGCGCTGGCGGGAAGGTTTAGGACGTAGTGGGTAAAAGTCTTAGGGAGGTGGAGGAATTTTGGGGAAGGTAAAGAGACCGTGGTGGCAGAGCGAGAGGGTCTGGGGTTGATATTGACGGATAGATTGGTTTGGAGGAGTTCGCGAGTGGAGGAGCGAATGAAAGAGTGGCCGTCGTCGTTGAATGGACGGACGAATTCCGAGACCTGTTGCTAATTAATGCTAAGTGAGCATTTAGATAAAAGAGAATTACAAGATTATGTAGATATAAAGATGGGGGGATTTTTTGGGCGATATGGAACAGTTATTGGAATATGGAAACATCGAAGGTGGGCTTCTGACGCACCTTGTTTCTTGCGATATTGTCCTTGAGGCTTGCGTAACTCTCTGAATTCAAGTCGTTAGCCCATACAAAAACCTTCTTCTTCCCTGCGGGTACTGCAAACGGCCCTACACCTGCCATAACATCGCAGACGGCATCTCCGGGCTGAAATAGCTCAACAAGACGTCTATGCTCAGTATTGAGCCTGCTATTCCAGTAGACCTTGGAGTAATCAAAGCGGAAATAGCACTCTTCTTGTTTGACTTCGACATTGAGATCTGGGACTCCCGCGAGGAGCTCATATTCAAAGGTACGGAAGGCGCTATCGTTACCAACGTCGGCGGTTTTATTAATCACGGTGGAAATCGTAGGATTTTTGTCCAGTAGGACAGAGGCGATCAGGTGTTTATATGGGAAGTATTGCTCCCGGAGATTGAGATGCGCTTGCGAAAGTTCAGTTGAATGAAGCATAGTGAAGGGGAAACGTAGAAAGCTCGTACCAACATGACCTACTATAGTAAAGCCAGTTGGAAACTCGTCTTGCTTGTCATATGGAACGATCGCGCTCATGATATCCTCTGAAACGCTTAGAACGCAAAATTCTCGTCAAAGTGTATTTGACATACATACGATAGCTCCAGTAGTCGTAGTCCAAACATAGAATGAAAGGTGTTACAGCTACCTGTTGAGCATCAACAAGCTTTTGAAGCCTTTGACTCCATGTTGATGGATCTGAATCGTTGTCAGCACTCTAGAATTTGTCTTTCCAAAGAAAATGTAGGGATACCGTCGAACTTGATCTCGGGTCGCAGAATGAGTGATTTGAAACCTTTCTTGATCGGGTCATTCCTTATGGCCTTGAACCGTTCTAGTTTTAAGATATCCGGTTGCAGCTCCGCTCGAAATTGTGCAATCTGTTCTTTTTCTTGGACTCGAGCTGCCGCTAACGGTATTTCCTTGCGGAAAAACAAGCGGTCGAGGACTTTCATGGTCTGATTGATAGGAGGACGAAACATGCCTGCGGACGGACTATCCGATGGAGCAGCACTCATCGCTCCGAGAGTTTAGGGGAGTGTTTGACCTTCCCATTGACGTATAAGCATTGGGACGCTGGAATCTATCAATCGGGTAGCGCTATGCCAGTCTTGGCTCACTTAGGGTACATTAAGCTGCGATTTTATATTGAAGAGAATTCAGTTCTACCATTAGAACGGGATATGAAGAACGTGAAGCATACAACGCTATGCCTAGTAATACGAATACCTGTCCCTTCTAAATTCTCTTATTGCGGAATACACACCCCTCTAATCTACTCTTCTCCATCCTCCGCAACTGGCTCCATCTCTTCCTCCTCGCCCTCCTCAAAAGTCCCTACAGGCACCTCATACAATCTCAACAAGCTTTTATTTGGGTCCTTCACGAGAACATACTTTCCCTCCTTCATATTCCGCACCATGTCCACAATCGTACGCACAATACCCCATCCATTACTAAGATTAAGGTTCATTTGCTCAGCAAACTTACGCGGATCGTACCCTACAACCCCGAGGATGACATGCCGGTCATTCGATTTTGGAGCGGCACGAGAGACGAACCTGTAAGATAAGGTCAGTGACTTGCAATGAGAAGAAACTACATTTTTTTAAAGCATACCCTAGTTTCATGACATCAGCTTTGGCGAGGATGCTTTGAGTCGTCCATCTCGCTAATTTGCAGCTGTTGTTCTTCATTTCTGTGGCTACTACTGCACCCCTCTGACTCGTCAACTTAGTTCTCCAGTCTAGCGCGCCTCCACTGCCTTGCGCCTTGTGGTCAAACTCATTGAGAGCTTTCACAGTCAGGAGCTGATCTTCGCCGCTAATGTTGTTCTTGACCACAGCGTCGATCTCCGTGCGTACAATTAGATGCAAGGGATCTTCGTCCTTCTCGAGGGAAAGATCAAAACGGCGGTACTTGTAAGCTTTTGATGCCAGTGGTTCTGTTTCCTCGGCAGGGTTGTAGAACGGATTCTCATGGGACATTTCAATCTTGGAGGTTTCAGACTCCATAACGACTTGGTTGGCAAAATTATGGTTAATGAAGGTAGCCTCGAGAGCGAGTGCACTAGGGAAGTTCATGGTGTCTTTGTTTCCTTCGGATGCTTCAAGAGGTGCATCTGCGGCATTTTCATTGACACTGACCATGTCGAGGGAAGAACCATCTCGTTTGTCGAGGAAGATTTTGTTACCTTGTCGGGTAATGATGAGATCCCAAGAGTACACAGAGCGTGGGGCGCACATGAGCATCGAAAGGATATTATCTGTAGCAAATATTGTGGCTTCATCCTTTTCGGCGAGCTCCTGCATGACAGGATCTTGTGAGGTGGTGACATTGTAGGAGGCTCGGTCAACGACATTGAGTTTTCGTTCCGTATTCTTGACAGGCGGCTTATCGTATGAGCGGTCATAGTAGTATAGAAATCCGTAGCTGTCGATATCCTCACCAGCGCTAGTTTCCAGATTTAATTTAGCCAGGCGATTGAAGTCAATTTCCTCCAGCATTTGCCATTCAGGCTTGATGTTGACTGAAGAGTCTCTGTTGCGCTGGGGTTTATCATAGTCTTTCCACCCAAACCTACGACCACGGCCTCCTCGTCCTCCACGGTTGTCATAGTAATTGCTCTGTTGACCGCCACGCCCACCCACACGCTGGAATGTTCCTCTTCCACCACGTTGATCACGGCCTCCTCGTCCCCGCCCACGGAAAATTGTACCACTACCACGGCCGAAACCCCGCGTCTTAGTTGAAGTACGAGTATTATCAACCACGGAGAAAGAGGATTCGTCTTCAGCGACCTGTATGGCAAAGAGGCTAGATGTACCGGCACCATAAACTTGCTGATCTGCAGCATAAAGTTAACGATCACGTACTTAGAGGATTTTCCATATAGCGCCTGCTTACCTCGGTAATTCCTGTTATACTGTTGCCTTCCGCCCCGCCCGTCTCTATCTTTACCCTCCGATGTCCAGTCTGCCATCCGCCCTAGTTTGTCCCCCTTCGAATATGGCGCATATGGTACCCCGTCGACCAAGGCATCCGTTGTTGTTGGCGGACCCCATGTTTCGTCGGAGGGTAAGGCGGTCACTATTGATGAGAGTGACAGAGACATGATTGCTGTTATCAGAAAGTTTTCAACTGAGACTTGTCGTGGCTGTTCGCGATTTCGCTAAGGCAAAAGCTTATCTAAGGTAGGTGTGAAGACAACGGTGATCTGGGAACCCTAATCACCACGTGACATTAGAAATCCAAAAACCACCATCCTTGATTAAAAGGGTATTTGATGTGATTTCTGTAGCTCCCAATCTCATCTTTATTGTAAGGTAATGTAATGAGCACATTTTTTTAATGTATTCAGACGCCAAACCCTTACAGATGAGGAACACACCTCTGCGTTAATGGAGTGGCTTAGAAAGAATAGATCTATAATGCACTCTGGCACTGAGAATTAGAATAGAAGTAAAGACTGGATTCTTATAATCCAATTCTCGTCCATTGTTGCTATGCAATGTGAGAAACTGACTTTCACCCTATTTACAATGAACTCCCAACCGAACGCCATCTCGATTTTAGAACACCATGCAGCCCATAACTTCGACTACCAATTATACTTCAAGACCTTGTGGCCGCCTCAGAGCCTGCATCAGGGTCTGTTTCTCAAAACTCTTCTTCCAGCCGCCGGACCATCCGTCCCAGCTGTAACCTTTTTCCCAGCCGCAACAACGAGATTATTATTCTTCTTTCTGGTAGCAGCAGAGACACTAGCAGTCTTAGGCGCTCTGGCCCCCTTCTTTACAACCGTAGTACCTGTAGACGTATTCGATGTATTACTACCGCTGCTTGCACAACGAATTTCGGCAACAGCTGGAGCCTGAGTGTTCGCTGCCCCACGCCTTGTCCGAAACACGGCAGGCTTTGTTGAAGCACTTGCAGATGGATTTGTGGCTTTTCTCCCGGTTGTAGCTTTAGAGCGCGTGAATTTTGGCTTTTCATTGACCATATTCGCTAAACTAGCCGTTGCTGCAATAGCTGCGCATTTTGCCGGAGATGGTGGCAGTGCAGGCTTTAGAGGGGAGGCTGGGTATGATACATAAGACTTTTGGGGTGACCCGAGAGCAGGACGTATCGGTGATTGAGGGAAAGTGCGGGAGTTGGACGACTTCGGAGACAGGACTGTCGATTGAGAAGGTGGTTGACGACTGCTGGCTGTGGCACTGGCCTTCGCGCGCTTCTTTGGATTGGGTATGGGCTGAACAGGATCTGGGGCGTTTTCTTTATTTGCGTCTTCCATAGCGTCGCTGTTGGGGAGTTGTCAGAAGTCAATAGTAATGTGCAATTCACGGCGATTATACCTTGTTCTCTTAATTCCTCTTGATTTAAATCGAGTAGTGGGCCTAGGATCCCTTGAGATTGGAGCTGCCTTGTCCGCTTGCACCTCGTCGTTCGTAGGCTTCTCGGTCTCTACGACGGCGGGGACAGTCTGCTGTACCTGCTTCTTACGTTCCTGATACTTCAAAAGAAGTTCTCCCATGTTCGCCTTGCGTAGCAAGGTGGGTATGCGGTTGACACGTAGTTCAATCCGGGTGCGAAGACTCTGCGCTTGCAGGGCACATTGAGCTCTGAGTTTTCGTGCGCGTTCAGTGACTGCCTTCGAGTAAGTCACGGTAGCGTGTTAAGAGCTAGAAAGTCGTAGGAGCTTACCTTCAAGCTGGAGGTTGTCGATCAGTGCTTGTTTTTGCCCTTGCGTGATCATCGCGGTCTTCTGCTTAGGGCTTTGCGTTGGGGTCCTCGCGGGAGATTTGATAGCAACTCTTTGGGGATGTGAGGGTTGATTAGACATCGCCTTTTCTGAAGAGAGAGACTTTAGTCTTTTTGAGCGGATAGGTGCCATGTCCAATAGTGACTGTTCGCCTTCTTGAGACTGTTGTCAATGCCGTGCTGGTGGCAAGCAATACGTGTATTAGTAGTGGGCTTGAAGGTAAGCTTGATTATTTTCGGATAAGTATCGCTTTAATCTCTCTCAGTTAGCGTTACACTGACTCTGTGATATGGAATACTGGATCAGATGTATGAGCGACACGATTGAGGAAGACTTACTCTGAATCTTTCCATGTAAACAAAGCAGGGATGAGTCAGCATCTGAAATGTGTAATCGACCTTACGGTATTGGTCGGTAACTTTCAGAACTATCTAACTGCTGCAACTAGAGTATTCGGGGTAACAGTCGTTAGTACGATCGTTAAACAACTAGCTTATTACCCCAAGTACCGTTGTAGCTAGCCAATTACAGCTACCATTCGCTTCCCATCCACTTCCTCCGTCCACTCCACCTGCGACCACTTCCACCTCCTCAGTACCTACAG
>JAABUL010001503.1_pt1 | contig 43879 bp, 45 predicted proteins | sample 5559151 | NCBI WGS metagenome assembly JAABUL01 (sample SAMN10711876, study PRJNA513368) | rock metagenome | isolation source: Antarctica rocks | place: Antarctica: Victoria Land, Pudding Butte sud
TCACACCCCGACCGGTGAGTGCACGGGTCCCGCGGCCCGGCCGACCGACAGATCCGCTTAAGGACCCAGGGTCAGTCACCACGAGGGTCAGGACGGCCGACCGCGGGACCCGCCACCATCATCACTGATGCTCATGAACGAGATGCTGGCCCGGCTGGAGGCGGCCTCGGTTCGGCAGCGGCAATTCGTCGGCGACGCATCGCACGAGCTGCGTAGCCCGCTGACGGCGGTCCGGGCGCAGGTCGAGGTCCTGCGAGCCCATCCCGACCCGTCCGCCACCGCGGAGGTTCTCCGGCACGTCCAGGACGAGGCCGACCGGATGAGCCAGCTCATCGACGACCTGCTCTTCCTTGCCGCGGTCACCGAGGGGCACCGCCCCACCTACCCGGTGGACCTGGACGAGATCGTGCTGGCCGAGGCGGCCCGGGCTCGGACGCAGGATCGGGTGGCCGTCTCCCTGCGCGGCCCCGCGGCGGCCCGGGTCCAGGGCGTCGACCGAGACCTGGGACGGCTGCTGCGCAATCTGCTCGACAACGCCTTGGTGCACGCCCGCAGCGCGGTGACCATCTCTCTGACCACGCACGGCGGCGAGGCCGTGCTGCAGGTCGCCGACGACGGGCCCGGGATACCGCCGCAGCACCGAGAGACCGTATTCGCCCGGCTAGCGCGGACGGACGCCGCCCGCAGCCGCACCTCGCCCGGTGCGGGCGCGGGCCTCGGGCTCGCCATCGCCCGAGAGATCGCCCGGGCCCATGGCGGGACCCTGTCGCTCAGCGACCCGCCCCGAGGTCCGTCGAGTGGCCCGCCGCGCTCATCCGGAGCTGTCTTCGTCCTGCGACTGCCGCTGCTGGCCGATCCGGCGCCCCACTGATCGGCGGTGAGGACAGCCCAGCCACACTGGCGGCGGCCGTCTCGCGGTCGCCAGTGTTTGCCGTCGTCTTGCCTGGGTGAGCCGGCCTCTGGTAGGTGCCTGCCTTAGCCTGCAGGATCCGGGTCCGGACCGCGGAACTTCAGGAACCGAGCCTCCCCGTCGGCGTTTCACCCTCACCGGGGAATGAATCCCGACATCGGCGGCTCGGTGCACGACCCGATCGGACAGCTGCTGTTCACGCGCTGGCCATGATCGCCGAGTTCGGCGTTATGCGGACCTGACCCGGACCCGGGAGGGCGTGGCCGTCGCGAAGGCGAAGGTTCGGCTGCGGGGGGGTCCCCGAAGCTGTCCCCGGCCCAACACGGGCACCTGGTCGAGCTGCACAGCCGGCATCCACACCGGCGGCGAGCTGGCCGAGCTGTTCGTGGCGCGATCCTCGGTTACGGGGCGAGTACCCGGGGTCACCGAGGTCGCTCACAACGCCGGTGTCGACGAGGCCCCGGTCTCGTGCACCACCACCACGCGGGTCCACGACGGGTTCCCCGCCGTCGACTGCGGGGGCCACGTCGGGGAGCAGCGGGAGCCTCTGGCTGGCCACCGATCCGGTGACCGGCGCCCCGGCCCGCCCGGCCGTGGCGGATGGTCCCGTCCTGCTTACTATTGCCGTAGTCGTCGACCGAGAGCCGGAGAGACACATGGTGAATGGACGTCGACCGGTCCCGAAGGCGCAGGCGGGGGACGCCCCGACACCGGACGGTCCTCAGCTCGGCGCAGGCGGTGGCCGCTCGGGTGCCTCGCGGGCGCGCCGGCGCGGGTCGGTGCACCCGCGCCGGCGTCGGGTGCTGCAGGTCCTGGGCGCCGTGGTGGTTCTGCTGCTGGTCTGGGTGGGGATCTCGCTGGGTCGTGCGTTCATGGCCCCGACCTCCAACAGCGCCGCGGCGACGGTCGCCGAGTGGGCCCGGGACCACCACCTGGGAATCGTCGTCGGCACCCTGGAGAAGATCCAGTACCGGCTGAACCCACCGAAGGTCGGCGGCGTCCCTGACGCGCAGGCGCTGGCCCAGATGTCGGCGGGTCCGACCGCCGTTGCCCCCGCGTTCCCGTCGGAGCCTGCGCAGGTACGCCCGTCGGCCCCGCACGTCGCCCGCCCGTCGCCCGCCGGGCCGACCCCGGCGCCGGTCCATGCGGCGCTCCGCCCGCTGGTGACCCCGGCACTGCCGGGGGAGGGGGTGTTCCACCCGGAGGTCGTGGTCAACGGTTCCCCGGTGCTGCAGGCCGCCTACCTGCGCCCGGACAGCGCGCAGAGCTCCTATCTCGCCGGTGTCGTCTGGATGGATCATCGTGCCACCCGCTGGGCGTTGCACCCTGGCTATGAGGACCCGGGCAACCTGGCCCGGTGGAGCCAGCCCGACAGGATCCCGCCGGCGCAGCGGGCGGACCTGCTGGCCACGTTCAACGGTGGGTTCAAGACGAACGAGTCCCGGGGCGGCTTCTATGAGAACGGGCACAGCGCCGGAGAACTGATCAATGGGGCGGCCTCGCTGGTCATCTACTCCGACGGCCACGTCGGGCTGGGTGCCTGGGGGTCCGACGTCACGATGACGCCTCAGGTGAGCGCGGTCCGCCAGAACCTCAAGCTGATGATCGACAAGGGCCGGATCGTGGCGAACCTGCAGGACAACGTCCGCTCCGACTGGGGGCGGACCCTCGGCGGGGGTTACGCGGTATGGCGGTCCGGGGTCGGGATCACCAGCACCAACGACATCGTCGTGGTGATGGGCAACTCCCTGACGGCGCAGGCCCTGGCCGACCTGCTGCTCGACGCCGGCGCGGTCCGCGGGATGGAGATGGACATCAACCCGGAGTGGATGTCCTTCATGTGGTACACCCCGACCGGCAACCCGACGCGGCCCGAGCCGCACAAGCTCGTCGCGTTCAACCAACCGGCGGACCGCTACTTCTCCGCCAACAGTCGGGACTTCTTCGCCGTCCACCTCCGCCCGTCACCAGCCGCGAAGTGAGCTGGGGTTCATCACCGAGCCGGACAGCGGCCCGGGGCGCTCCATAGAGGGGCCGCCGGGCCGGCGTGGACCGGGAGCTGACCCACGCGACACCCGTCGACACGACGTGCAGACCCGGAGCCCGCTGGTGGACCGATTGCTCAATCGGGGCTGGACCCGGTGGGGGCTGCTGACCGGATGGCTGGCGGTCTGGTCGGTGCTAAACCTGCCAAGCCGCGGGTTCGGGTGGCACTTCTTCGTGACCGGCGCCCGCCTGCTGGTGGACCACCACGACCTGCGGCTCTACTCCGACGACCCGGCGCTGCAGTCCGGGCCGCTGGCGTTCCTGGCGGTCGCGCCGCTGGTCGCGCTGTTCCCGGCGCGGGTCGCGGAAGCATCCGGGATCGCTGTCATGAGCCTGGCCGGGCTGGTGGCGCTGCGCCTACTGGAGGGCCTGGCCGAGCCGGGCCCGGCCCGGGCCCGGCGGGTGCTGGTCCTGGGCGTGCTCGTGCTGCCGGTGTGGGCTGAGGTCGCCGTCCACTGGGCGCACCCGGACGACGTGCTGGCGATGCTCGCGGCCCTCGTCGCGCTACGGCTGATCCGAGCGGGCCGGTGGGAATGGTCCGCGCTGGCGCTGGCGGCCGCGGTGGACAGCAAGCCCTGGGCGCTGTTATTCGCCCCCCTGGTGCTGCTCGCCCCGCGGCACCACCGACTGCGGGCCGCCGCGGTCTGTGCCCTGGGTGTCGCCGCGGCGTGGGTACCGTTCTGGGCCGTCGACCCCGGCGGGATCCCCGCGGCCGGCCGGTACCGGATCGCGGTCTCCACCGCCTCGGTGATCCACCTACTCGGGGTCCGGGCCACCCAGACCCCGCCATGGGACCGGACCACCCAACTCGTGCTCGGAGTGCTGCTGGTCGGCGCCGCGGTCCTGCGCCGCCGCTGGTCCGCGGCGCTGCTGGTCGGGGTGTGCGCCCGGATGCTGCTCGACCCGGCGACCAAGACCTACTACGACGCCAGCCTCGTGCTGGCCGCGGCGGTGTGGGACCTCACCGCGGTATCGGCGTTTCCTCTCATGACCCCCGCCGCCGTGGCGCTGGTCTACCTGCCCGCCTACGCGGTGCCCGGCGTGCCGGACCTGCGCGCCGCGCTCCGTCTGGCTTACCTGGCAGCCGCACCCGCGTGGGTCCTACTCATCCGCCACGTTCGGCGGCCGGCCACTGAGGCTCCCGACGGGAGCCCGAGGCGAACGACGGACGGTCCGAGCGCGCCAGGGCAGAAGCGTGCCGACACCAGGCGGCGGTCGCCGGGTTGAGGCCGACCGTTCCCACCGGGGCTTCGGGGTCGATCGGGGGATGGTGATCCGCAGGGGCCGCAACCGCCAGTAAGGCGGGGCGGTGGCCGGCGCTTCGAGGTGGCTCGATGCCGCGTTGGATTCCGACGATTACGACCGGCGCACCTGGCGCCAGGCGGCCACCCCTGCCCCGCCTGCCCCGCCGCCGGCGAGCAGCAGCAGCGCGCCCAGGACGTTCAGGCCGATGGCGGGACGGCTGGTCGATCCCACACCGGCCCGGACGCCGCCGGTGGGCGCCTGGGTCACCTGGTCCGGGGTCGGCACGAACAGCAGGCCCGCCGGACTCGCCAAACCGGTGACGAACGGGGAAACCACGCCGCTGGCGAGGTTCGGTGTCCCTACCGTGCTCGGATTGACGCTGCTGTCGGCGGGGACCGCGCTGTAGGCCTGGCCGATCGGGAAGCTGCCGCGCACCACCACCAGCCGGTTCGCCTTGGTGTCAGTGATGTACAGGGTGCCCTGGGTGGTGGTCGCCCAGGCCGTGTCATTGATCTCGGTGGAGGTGTGCAGCACCCGCAGCCTGGGGCTCGACGAGCCGACGGTGCTGGCGAAGATCAGCTGCTTGTCCCCTTGACTGTCCAGCAGGAAGTCCCCCCGGAACCGGCCGCTCACCGCGGGCACCACCTCGCTGGAGTCGGGGTCGGTCAGTGCCAGCGTCTGGGGTCGGCCACTGCCGGCTCCGGTGTTCGCCAGCGTCGCCGTGCTGTTGTCAGCGAACACGGGCCTGACGTGGGCGGTCGACCCGGACAGGGTCACCGCGTAGACCGCCGGCACCGGTGCCGCCGACGCGCGAGGTTCTGCTACTCGCTGTCTGCGGCGGCGACGACCCACGGACCCTCATCGGGCAGCGTCATGCTCACCGGCGGTGACTGTCCGGCACATCACCCCCCGCGAACGCAGCTGCATTGCCCCCCTCACCCGAGGACGCTGAACTTGGCGCGGGCCTGCTGGTGACGGGCGTAAACAGATTGACCAGGTTGCCGTCGGGGTCGCGGAAGAGCAGGGACCGGTTGCCCCACGGCATCGTGGTCGGTTCCTGGACGATCTCGCAATCCTGTTCGGTCAGAATCGATTCCAGCCGCGCGTGCTCGGCGTCGACATCGTCGACAATGAACTCGATGATCACGCTGCGGTTCATTCCGGGCTCGGCCACGCCATCGCCGAACAGTGGCACGGTCTGGTCGCTGCCGATGGCAACCGTGGCGAGCGGAGTGGTGACCTCGGCGAACAGGTCGTTGCCCCACACCGCCGTGGTCTCGATGACCTGCTCGTAGAACGTGACCATTCGGTGGACGTCGGCTGTGATGATCCGCACCGAGATGAGCTGCATGGCGTACTCCTCTGTTCGACTCGTACCCGTTAGGGGCTGCCAAGGTCGACGCTAGGAGCATTACCGGGCAGGTTCCGCCCGGGTTTCATGACAATCTTGCAGACATGGCGGGAGCGACGGCACGAGTGCTGGCGCTCCTTGAGCTGCTGCAGGCTGGGGGGACCTTCTCGGCCAGCGCCCTGGCTGAGCGGCTCGGAGTCGACGAGCGCACCGCGCGCCGCTACGTGGAGCATCTGCTCGAGCTCGACGTACCCGTGCGAGCCGGGCGTGGCAGGTACGGCGGATACCGTCTTGCGCCTGGATACCGGATGCCGCCACTGATGCTTACCGACGAGGAGTCGGTGGCGGTCCTGCTCGGGCTCGGTGCGATTGAACGAGCCAGACTGTCGCCGGGCGAAGCCGTCGCCACCCAGAGCGCAAGCGCCAAGATCCGTCGGGTGCTCCCCGAGCGTTTACGCGGACGGTTGCAGGCACTTCTCGACACCGCCACCTACACCGCCCCCGTACGAAGCGGCACGGCACCGGAGACCGACGTCCTGCTCCTCACCGCCCAAGCCGTAGACCAGAAGCGGGCACTCCGCATCAACTACCGACGCGGAGATGGCCGCGACAGCGAGCGCACCGTGCGGCCGTACGGCTTGGTCGTCCACTCGGGTCACTGGTACCTGACTGCTTCCGACTCGACGTCCGGAGCGGACCGGACCTTCCGGTTGGACCGCGTTCAGACCGCGACCCTGCTGACCGACTCCTTCGCCGCACCCGAACCACGCGCCTCCGGCGACCAGTTCCTGTCCGCGCTCGCGCGAGCACCGCGTCGGCATGCTGTCTCCGTCCTCGTCAACGCCGCCGCTTACCATCTCGAGCGCCGTGTCCCACTCGGCCTCGCCACCGTGGATACCCTCACTGACGACGAGACGCCCGAACTGAGGCATCCTCACCCGGGCGGCGCTCTCGACAGCCAGCCGGATCCGTGGCTGCGCCTACGCCTTCAGGTCGAGGACCTCGCCTGGGTGCCGGCACTGCTTGCCTGGATCGATCGTCCCTTCGTGATCGAGACGCCAGACGAGCTCCGTGGGCACGTGGCCAGCCTCGCCGAGCGGCTCCAGCGTCACGCCGCGGGCTGATGACATCTTCAGCGCATAGGACACGTCAAGCTCCACGGCATACCGCCTTGCACGGCAACCTGCTGGTTCAAGGCGGCCGCGCGGACGGGTGACTGTCGAGATCCAGGGCCGCCGGTCCAGCAGTCGCTTGTGCGAGACGCACGGTGGACGTCGCCGGAGCCGCCGAGTGCTGGTCGAACCACCCGCTGGGCCCAGTCGCGCAGCCTCGTGGGGACAGCGCTGCTGGAAGTGAACCGCCCCGGCGTGTCCGGAGACTCACACGCTTGAGACCTCGGCCGGTGGCCGGGTCTGGTGGTGACGGTAGTAGGCGGTCTCAAGCTCGGCGGGGGGCATGTCGTCGCAGTAGCTGTTGAGCCGGCGGTGGTTGAACCAGTCGACCCACTCCAGGGTCGCGATCTCGACCTGTTCCACGGTCCGCCACGGCCCGCGCCGTTTGATCAGCTCGGTCTTGTAGAGGCCGTTGATCGTTTCGGCGAGCTGGCCCATCAGCCGTTCCACGGTGCACCGAGCGACCGGCACACCTTCCCGGTTCAGGGTCAGCCACACCTTGCGGGCCCCGTAGACCCCGTAGTGGGCGGCGTGGACCCGGCGGATGTGATCGACCAACTCGGCGTCCCCGCGGGCCGCCCGGGTCGGTCCGACCCGGGCAGCTGCCCGGGCGGCGTAGTAGGTGCTGGCAGCGATCGGGGTGCCCTGTTCGGCCAGGACCGCCCGGATCGGCTCGACTCCCCACCACAGCCTCCTCGACGCCTGACCCGCGTCAGCGTGAGCGGTGATGAACTGCACTAAGGCCGCTGTGGCCGGTCGAGCTCGGCCGCGAAGAAACCCGCGCCCTACCTTCAGGATCTCGTTGGCCCGGCGCAGCTCCCGGTTCTCAATGCGCAGCTTGCCGACCTCAGCGGACTCGTCACGATCACCGGCCCCCGGGTCTCGGCCTCGACCTCAGCGCGGCGGACCCACGTACGCACCGTCTCGGTGCTCCCGACCCCGAGCTTGGTCGCGACCGAACGCATCGCCTCCCACTCGGTCCCGTGCTCCGGACGGGACTCCCCCACCAGCCGGACCGCCCGCTCCCGCAACTCGGCCGGGTAATGCTTCCCCCGGCTACCTGACATGGACTCCATCCTTTCCAAGGACTGGAGTCTCCGGACATGCCGGGGCGGTTCAAGGTCGTCTCCGAGCAGCTCGGCCACAGCAAGCTGGCCATCACCGCCGACTGGGGGCACCTCCCACGAAGTGGGGACTACACAAGCGTGCTACCGGCGGTCGCCCGTGCCGCGGCCGAAGCGGTCACCGAGGTCATCCCGCGCAGTCCTCGGGATCCGTTCCCGCCAGCACCGGCCACAATCTCGCCCCGGGGAGGCTCCGGTGCGCATCATCAGGAGGGAGTCACCGCAGCTCAGAGGGGGTGAACCCCGTGGGAATCGAACCCACAACCCGCGGATTAAAAGGGTGGCCGGTCCCGTGCCACCCCGTACCGGGGACAACCAGTGAAGACCGTCCACGCAGGTCAGACCCTGATCGCGGATCCGCCTGGTGGCGTCCCGTCCGGGCAGAACCGTTCCCTCGTTGCGCGTCCGTTCCCAATCCGTTCCCAGCCGGACGCCGCCACCCGCGATCCCAACCACCTCTCTGAGCCGGCCCCCAACCGTTCGCAGGCGGCTGCCCGGCAGCCGCGAGCGGGCAGCCTGATCATCGACTCCCCCTTCGCCGCCGTCCCGGAATGGGTCATCGACGCCCCCATCAGCGACACCGCCCTACGCCTCTACTGCGTGCTGCTCCGCTACGGCAACACCACCGGACACCGCATGCCCAGCCGGGCCACCCTCGCAGCCCGACTCCACAAGAAGAGCACCGACACCATCGACCGCGCCCTGAGCGAACTCGAACAGCTCGGCGCCCTCGCCGTGGAACACCGGGCCACCAGCACCGGCCGAGCCCTGACCAACCGCTACCACCTACTCACCGCACGACCCGGCACCGACCAGGCAGGCGCCCGCACCCCCCGGCGCCGGGGCCGCACGGATACGGCTACCGACGGAACGGAGGAGGCCCAGCCACCAGCGCCGACGCCCCCACCCGCCGACCGGGATGGCCGCACGGATGCGGCCCCCACCGGCCGCACCACTGCGGCCACGGTGGCCGCACCAATCGGGCAGGACAGAAAGCCCTCTACCCAGACACCACCCCACCCCCTCCGAGAGCAGCGGGCCGACCCGCGACGACACCGGCGAACCGGGAGGGCCCGGCGACACGGAAGCCCGACTGCTCGACGCCTGCGGGATAACCGACCTGCGCGCCCTGATCGGGCAACTCCACGACCACCGCCGACGACTTGCCCGCCCCATCACCCCCTGGAGCCGACGACGCGTCCTCGCCGCCCTCGACGCCGCCATCACCCACCACGGCTGGCCCCCCACCCACGCCACACGAGCACTGCTCACCATCGCCGCCGACCGGCACACCACCAGCCCCATGCGCCTGACCGCACCCGGACCCTGGTGGAACACCCGTCCGGAGGTCCAACCGTCCGGTCCGGCGCGGGCACCGATTGCGCCCCGACCCGACCCGGCCGTCGCGGAACGTGGCGTCGCCCTGGCCCGGCAGCTCCTGAACGCCCGGCCGGACCGGGCATCGACATCAGCCACGGCCAGCTTCAGGTCACGTCCACCGGTGGGCGGCGACGCCTCGGTCATCCGTCTTGAGCGCGCCTCGCGATCCGCAGCCCCACCGGGCCCTGACGGCTGTTTCGATTCGGGACCTGGGACTAGCGCGGATCCGACGCCAGCCCGGCGCCGGTCCGGCTGACGTCGCCAGGAGACACCGCCGCTGCTGGTCGGAAAGTCACTCGTCCCAGGTGATGACGGCCTTCCCGACCGATCCGCCGTCGAAAGAGCGCCACGCTTGGTCGCCCTGCTCGATCCCGAACCGGTGCGGGATGAGAGAAGTGATGTCGGCACCGTCGCGGGCGACCGAGCGCAGCATCGTCTGCAGCGCGGTGATCGGGAACATCCAGGCGCCTCGGACGTCGAGCTGCTTCTGGATGATGTCGCGCTCGACATCGATCCGGTTGTCGGAGTCTGCGAAACCCACCAGCACGACACGGCCGCCGATCGCGGCCGCCGCCAGTGCGAGCGCCCGTCCGGCTGCCGAGCCGGAGGTCTCGATCACGATGTCTGCTCCACCATCAGTTCGGTCATGGACCATCTGCAGAGCGTCTTCGGTGACCGGGTTGGCCGTCGTCGCCACACCCGTCTCGGAGGCGAAGGCCCGTCGGCGTCGCAGAATTCGGCGCTTCCCCCTCGCCGACACGCCGACTATCGGACCACCTTCCGCGACACGCCCACCCGCGGCGACCGCCCAACCCGGCGTCTCACCACCGGCGGTCTCACTACCAAGGAAGCGGGACGGAGGTGATCTCGACGGCGTGTCGGGGGCCCTGGCGGCGTGGGAACGACCTGCTTCGATGGGGCCGGTGTCCGCGATCATGTACGAGTGGGATGTCCCTCCCGAACGGGAGCAGGAGTTCATCGACGGCTGCGCGCGCGGAACTCGGTCGATCCACCAGCACTGCGGCAGCTCCGGGTCCCGACTGCACCAAGCCGAGGACGGACGCTGGGTCGCCTACGCCCGCTGGCCCTCCCTGGACGCCCACGACCGCTGCACCCTCGACTTCGTTCCAGAGCTGGAGCTGATGACCGAGTCGATCGCCGGGCCTCCGCGGATCATGCACCGACTGCGGATTGTTCACGACCTCCTCGACGAGCCCCGCACCACGTGAGCGCGCCGATCACGACGCCGTTCCACCGCCAGTGGTGATCCGCCAGTAGTAGCCGGCCGGGTCCACCACTCGGAAGTCGACCAGCCCCCAGGGTCGATCGGTCAGGTCCTCGGCCAGCGGCCAGCCCGCGGCCACGACCTGATAATGGGCTTCGCGCAGATCGGCGATCTCCAAGACCAGTTCGACCCCGACCGGTGGGTGCCGGTGTCCGTTGTCGCCCACCGGTGGGCGCTGGGCCAGTCCCACCCGCGCTGCCCCTCGGGCCAACGCAACATACGGGGCCGATGACCCCGGTCGTCGCGGACCAACGCGAACCCGAGGACCCCAACGTAGAAACTGACCGCCGCGTCCAGATCGTCGGGGAACAGCTCGCACCGTAGGAAGTCCGCCACCGCGCCAGACTCCCCCTGCAGCTCGCGGAAGCCAGTTCGCTCGCCGCGGCTCCGCCTGGCTCCGCCTGGCTCCGCCTGGCTCCGCCTGGCTCCGCCGACGAGCATTGTCGCGGTGTCTGACGGTGATGTGGAGTGGTGATCTTGTGTCGACGCGTGGGTGGTTTGCCGGTGTGCCCGGCGTTTCCACTGCTGGTTCTCCGGTCGCGCCCCGTCGGGCTGGGTGGTTCAGGGGTGGCTGGGCCGGGTGGGCCGCAGGCCAGCCCGCTACCGGCAGTTGATCGAGGCTGATGCGGCCAAGATTGAACGTGCAGCCGGGATCCGGCGATGACACCCAACGACGCCCACCCGCTGTCGAGTCGGCGTCGCACCAGCTCACCGAGCGGTTCCGGCCCGGCGCGCTCAGGTCGCCCTCCAGCAGGTAGCCCGCCGGGGGAGGCGGCCGCGGCGAGGTCGACTTCGGAGCGGACGCAGCCGCCGGCCGCGCTGGGAGTCGTCGGACCCGGGCCAGGGCTGCCCGGCCGACTCACCGCCACCGACCGGGACGGGCTCGCCCAGCTGTCGGCGACCGCCCGCCGGGACCACCAGTGGGGCCGGTCGCCCAGCTTCTTGTCCGGTGCCGGGCCGGTGGGGTCCCGGTGAGCGTGCTGGCCGCGGCTCCCGGGGTCAGCGCCGAATCGGTGCGCGCGGTGTGCCGGCCCACGGCCCGGGTCCGGGCGTGGTGGGGCACCCCGGGTGGAGGTGGTTCCCCACCCTGGCTCATCCCTGAGGTCCATGACGAAGACAGGTGGGAATCCTTACTTTGGCGGGGTTCGTGGCGCACGGCATCGTCGACTGATCGACGGTATCGGCGCCATCAATCACTCGGAGGAACGGCCGGCATGTCCTCTCTCGCCCAGTCCGAAATAATCAACCCGCTGATCCTGCTATCGATCATCGTCTTCGACGTCGGCGCCGACCGCCGCATCGGGTGGTTCCGACTCCTGGAGCCGCTGTTCCTGGCGGGGGCCATCGTGCCGTTCTTCTTCGACGGTAGCGGCCTGGCCGGCGGGGGCAACCTCCTGTTGGCAGCCGGGGCTGCTGCGGGCGTCGGCGCCGGATTGGTCGCGCTCTCGCAGATGCGCATCCACCGCAGTCCGACGTCCGACGTCGGGCGCAGCGGCAAGCGCTGCGGGCCGTGGCTACGTGCTGTTCTGGGTCGTCTTCCTGGGCGCCCGAGCGCTGTTCACCTACGGCGCGAGTCAGTGGTTCCCCCAGCAGCTCGGCACGTGGCTGTACGACCACGACATCTCCACGGCGGTGTTTTCTGACGCCTTCATCGTCTTCGCCATCGCCCCGCTGCTCACCCGCACGGCCGGTCTCGCCGTGCGTTCGGCACGAGTGCCACGGATCCCGGCACCGCGAGCGGGGACCGAGCCCAGCACCACAGACCGGCCCCCCGAGGAGGCGACGGGCCGTTCGGCCCGGTCGTGATCACCTGCTCGCGCGAGACCGGACGGCGTATCTTGCTCGACGTGCACGAACAGATGCGCGCCCGGCGCAGTTCGGCCCACCGGCAGGCAACGGCGCCCCGTGACCGTGGCTGAATCATCCGCGACCTCTGCCGCCGGCACGCCCTCGCCCACCGCCCGAGCTGTCGGCGGCAGAGGACGGTTTCTGCCCGACGACCTGCTGCAACGGCTGGTGGTGGGCGTTCTCGTCGTCACTGGGGCCGTCCAGCTCGTATCGACCGCAGCGCCGAATCGCGGTGCGGCAGTGGCGTTCTTCGTGCCCGCGGCCATCCTGGCGTTGCTGAGCTGGCAGCCGTGGATGGTCCTGCCCGGGCGCTGGGGGCTGGGCGTGATGTCCTCCTCCGCGGCCGTCGCGGGCTTGCTGGTGCCGTTGGCGCCCGCGACCACTGCTCCAGCCCTGGCGTTCGTGGCCTCCTCGGCCGCCGGGGAGAAGCTGGCGCGCCCGGCGGCGTACCTGGTCGCCGCGGTGAGTGGGGCGGGCGCTCTGGCTGCGATCTGGCTCACCCAGGGACGGCCTGCCACCACCATGTGGCCGTGGTGGTTCGCTCCCGCGGTCGTTCTGCCGGTCTTCGTGGGCATCGCCCGACGCGAGCGCATGGTTGCCCTGCGCAACGCCCGCGAGGCGGCCGGTGCCGCGGCGCGAGCAAGGGCCGCCGACGCCCAAGCGGCCGCCTACCAGGAACGCAACCGACTTTCGCGGGAGGTCCACGACCTGCTGGGCCATGCGCTGTCCGGCATCGCTCTGCAGCTCGACCTCGCCGACGCCTGCCACCAGGCCGGCTACGAGGAGCGCGCGAATCAGGCCGTCGTGGTGGCGCGTGGCCTGGTTGTGGAGGGCATGGCGGAGACCAGGCGGGCTGTCCACGCCCTTCGCGACGTTGCTCAGCCCCTGGAGGAGGCGCTGCGAAGGACCACCGGGGTGGACGGCGCACAGCTCGCCATCAGCGGGGTACCGGTCCCGCTGGACCCCGAGGTCGAGCAAGCGGCCCAGCGCACCGTCCAGGAGGCCTTGACGAACGCGAGAAGACACGCGCCCGGGAGCATGCGCCGCGTCGAGCTGAGTTACCGCTGCGGAGAGCTTGGCATCTGTATTGACAACGGGCCCTCCACCCAGGCAGGAGGTGTCGGCGGCAAGGAAGCTGGCGCTGGCGTCGGTCTCGTGGGCCTGCGGGAGCGGGCCACCGTGATCGGCGGCACGCTCTCGGCATCCGCCAGGCCCGACGGGGGTTGGCGGGTCGAGCTGGCGGTGCCTTTCTGACGATTCGCGTCTTGGTCGCCGACGACCAAGCCACGGTTCGAGACGCCGTAGCAGCACTGCTCGAGATGTCTGACGGCATCGAGGTGGTCGCCACCGCGGCCACCGGCAGCGCCGCGGTGGAGATCGTCCTGCGCGAGCGTCCTGAAGTCGTCCTCATGGATCTCGGCATGCCAAACATGGACGGCGTCGAAGCCACACGTCAGATCCGTGAGCAGGCGCCTGAGGTGCGGGTCGTGGCGCTGACGGGGTTCGATGACGACGAGTCCATCGTGGCTGTGCTGCAGGCGGGGGCGTCGGGTTATCTCACCAAGGACGCCGGCCGCGAGGCGATCCTTCACGCGGTCCAGGCAGCGAGGCTGAACCAATCGGTTCTGGACACGTCCGTTCAGCGCCGGCTCGTGGAGCTCGCCAGGTCGGCACGAACCACCGAGGTACTGCACTGCGAGATGCTGACGAACCGAGAGTGCGAGGTCCTTCACGCGATCGGCAGCGGCTTGCGCGACCACGAGATCGCCAGACAACTCTTTATCAGCGAAGCCACCGTCAAGACTCACATTAATAATCTGTTCTCAAAAGCAGGTCTGACGTCCCGTGCGGACGCCGTGCGGTACGCCCTCGCTCTCGAGTCCCAATCCGGTCGAGACGAACAAAAGTGGACCCCCGGACGGGACGGTTAATCATTCGATGGCCCGGTACACCGAGGACCTGGCGACCCCGAACAGCTCCGCGAACTCGGCGCCGGTGTGCCGGCCGGCGGTGTGCAGCTCGACGAGGTGCCGGTGCTGGGCCGGGAACAGCTTCGGGGCTCCCCCGCGCAGCCGGCCCTTGGCCTTCGCGATCGCCATCTCCTCTCTGGTCCGGGCCTGGATCAGGTCCGCCTCGAACTCCGCGAGGGCCCCGAACAGATGGAACACCAACCGCCCGCCTGCGGTGGTGGTGTCGATGGCCTCGGTCACCGACCGAACCCCACCCCCCGCTCATCCAGGGCGGTGACCGTGTCGATCAGATGCCGCAACGACCGGCCCAGGCGGTCCAGGCGCCACACCACCAGGGTGTCCCCGGTCCGCAGCTGGTCCAGCACCGCGGAAAGTTGCGGCCGGTCGACCGGACTCCCGGACGCGTGATCGGTGAACACCCACACACACCCGCCCGCCGCGAGGGCGTCCAGCTGCAGCGCCGGGTCCTGCTCGGCGGTGCTCACCCGGGCGTAGCCGAGCAGCGCACCGGAGCCCACCTCACCTTGGGCTCCGGGCCGCGGGCTTCTTCGCTGCAACCTTCTTCATGGCGGTCGTCTTCATGGCGGTCGTCTTCACGGCGACACGGTCGGCCGGGACAGCGGCGGCCTCGACTTCGCGGTCGACGAAGCAGACACGGGACCGACCGTACCGAAACGGTCAGGTGGTGAACCGGAGACCGACCTCGTCGAGGACAGTGTCGTGCTCGGCTGCGACGTTGCCGTGGACGAGGAACAGGTCGACGGTGTGGTCGGCGATCCAGCACGACCAGATCAGGGTGACCAGGGTCTGCGGCCACCAGGGCTGCAGACGGCCTGGTCCGCCGACGGTGGCGGTGAGCAGAGCGTCGAGCAGGTATGGCTGGGTCCTACCCACCCCGGCGTGTGACGCCTCACTGAGCAGCCGGTAGAAGATCCCCGCCCGTACCGGACTCCACCCGCGACAAGCGCGGTGTCCGGGCCCAACCACGCCCTCGTCCCCGCCGCCCTCACCGCTCCGCCGCCCGAACGGTCCGGGAACGCGGGTCACACGCCATCGCGTGGCTCGGGCTCAGCACCTGAGCTCTGCCGGCCGCTCGCCCGCCGCGGTGGTGGTGCTGCCGCGGCGCTGCCGGTCCACCGGACCGGCCCGGGGGCGGTGGGGCACCGATGCCACATCGGGTGCACCATGGTCTTCTATGTGTGAACGGATGTTCAGACGAAGGGGTTGTGGTGTCTGAGGTCGTCGAGGTCGATGCGTGCGCGGTCCGGCTGGTCGACCCGGGCAAGGTCGCCGGCGTGCGGGCCGCGATGCCCGGCGACGGTGACGTGGTCGACGCCGCGGACGTGTTCGGTCTGCTCGCCGACCCTGGCCGGTTGCGGCTGCTGGTCGCGCTGCTCGAGGCCGGGGAGCTGTGCGTGTGTGACCTGGCCGTGTCGACCGGGCTGTCGGAGAGCTCGGTGAGCCACGCGCTGCGGCTGATGCGCGCGCACCGGGTCGTGTCGGTGTCCCGGCGCGGACGGATGGCCTACTACCGCCTCGACGACGCCCACGTCCGGATGCTGCTGGACCTCGCGCTGGCCCACACCCAGCACACCGCGGCGATCCACCCGGAACGAGACACCCGGTGACCGCCCACGCCGGGCACGACCACGGGATCGCGACCGGCGCGGACCGCCGCTACCTGGTGACCGCGCTGGTCCTACTGGCCGGGTTCATGGTGCTGGAGGTCGTGGTCGCGTTCGTGTCCGGCTCCCTGGCGTTGCTGTCCGACGCCGGGCACATGCTCTCCGACGTCGGGGCGATCGCCGGGTCACTCTGGGCGATCAGCCTGGCCGCCCGCCCCGCGGCGGGCGCCTGGACGTTCGGGTGGAAACGCGCGGAGATCCTCTCCGCCGCCGGCAACGGGATCACGCTGTTGGTGGTCGCCGGGATCGTCGCGGTCGAGGCGATCCGGCGTCTGGTCGATCCGCCGGCGGTGTCCGGGCTGCCGGTCCTGGTGGTGGCGCTGGCCGGGGTCGCGGTGAACGTCGCCGTCGCTGCGGTGCTGGCCCGGGCGAACCGGTCGAGTCTGAACGTGCAGGGCTCCTACCAGCACATCCTGACCGACCTATACGGGTTCATCGGGACCGTGGTCGCCGGGGTCGTCATCCTGCTCACCGGGTTCACCCGCGCGGACTCCATCGCCTCCCTGGTCGTGGTCGCCCTGATGGTCCACGCCGCCTGGGGACTGCTCCGGGAATCCGGGCGGATCCTGCTCGAGGGCGCCCCGGAAGGCATCGACCTCGGGTCGGTCCGGGACCACCTGCTGGGCACCGACCACGTCCAGGACGTCCACGACCTGCACGTGTGGACCGTGACCTCCAACCTGCCCACCCTGTCCGCGCACGTCGTGGTCGGCGGCGACTGCTTCACCGGCGGCCACGCCTCCCGCGTCCTGGACCAGCTGCAGGACTGCCTGCTCGGCCACTTCGACGTCGAGCACTCCACCTTCCAGCTCGAACCCGCCGGCCACGGCGCCCACGAGGACGGAACCCACTGATGCCCGACACCCAACCCCGACCGGTCACCCTTACCACCATCCCCCGGCCACCCGCCGACGTCCCACAGCCCGCCGAGGCGGCGGCCCCGTCGACCGAGCCGTCCACGGGGACACCGACCGGGACACCCGCCTGTGCAGACGGGTGCTACACCCCGGGACCGGTGTCGACCACGGACCCGGCCGGGTCACCCGCCCGGCCGGCGGGCTGGCACCGGGCCGCCCGCCGGGCCCGGCAGCTGTCCTGGGTGTCCCTGGTCTGGATGACCGGCGAGGGCGTCCTGGGCCTGGTCGCCGGACTCCGCGCCGGGTCGGTGTCCCTGGTCGGCTGGGCCCTGGGATCGGTCATCGAAGGACTGGCCGCGGTCATCGTGATCTGGCGGTTCACCGGCACCCGGACCCTGTCCGAGACCGCCGAGGGCCACGCCCGCAGAGCGGTGGCGGTGTCCTTCTTCCTGCTCGCCCCCTACATCGCCGTCACCGCCGTCCGGGACCTGCTCACCGGGCACGCCTCGGACACCACCGTGCTCGGCATCGCTGTCACCGCGGTCAGCCTGCTCGGCATGCCCGCCCTCGGGGTCACGAAACGACGCCTCGGAGCCGCCCTCGGGTCCGGGGCCACCGCCGGCGAGGGCGGACAGAACCTGCTCTGCGCCGCCCAGGCCGGCGCGGTACTGCTCGGCCTGGCCGCCACCGCCGCGCTCGGATGGACCTGGGTCGATCCCGTCATCGCCCTGCTGCTGGCCGCGTGGGCCGTCCGCGAAGGCCGGGAGGCCTGGCGCGGCCACGACTGCTGCTGAGCCGCCGCCACCAACCGATGGGCGTCGGGGGCGCGGCGTGACCGAGCACCGAACGTCTCAGGCCGCCGGCGGGCCTACCCCGGCCAGGCGGTGCACCGCGGCGAGCCCGCCGGGTGAGCCGGGCCAGTGCCGCTGCAAGGCGTCCGGACCGGCCCGGCGGACCACCGACCGTAGGACGAGAGCAACGATCACGGCGTCGTCGGCGTACCCGATCACCGGTACGACGTCCGGGATGAGGTCGATGGGCGACGCGAGGTAGACCAGCAGCAGGACCAGGCGGACCCGCAGTCCCCGGGGCAGCGTCGGGTCCGCGGCCAGTCGCCGCACCAGCCGGAGGACATCGGGCAGCAGCCGCAAGGCGTCCCGGGCGCTCACCGACTCCGGATGCCGCCGCGCCACCACCCACAGGGCCGCGAGCAGCACCACGTACACGACCACCAGCCCGGCCAGCACCCCGAGCAGCAGGTGCCACCACATCAGTGCGCCCCCGCTGAGCCGACGCCGTGGCTGAGCGCGTGGCGGGCTTCCCAGACGGCGTAGTAGACGATCACCAGGCCGGCCAGAGGATCCGCCCACCACCAGCCCAGCCAGGCGTTCAGGGCCAGCCCGAGCAGCACCGACCCCGCGAGGTAGGCATCGACCAGAGTGACCCGTCCCTCGGTGCGCAGCACCTCGTTGCCCAGAGCGGCGCCCGTCCGGGCCTTCCCAGCGGCGAGGGCGAGCATCACCACCAGCGTCGCCGCGGTCCAGGCGATCCCGAGCGCCGAGTGCCGGGGTCGGGTCCCGTCCACCAGCACCACGACGACCTGCACCACGAGGTAGACCACCAGCGCCGCGAACGCGAGGCCGATGACGCGCATTGCCCGGCGCTCCCGTGTGCCCGCGGTCCCCCTGAGCTCCCACACGACGACGGTCGAGGCGACGATCTCGATCAGCGAGTCCAGCCCGAAACCGGCCAGCGCCGGCGACGACGCCCGAACAGCGGCCACAGCGAGCAGGACCACGCCGACCACGTTCCAGCAAAGCGTCCCGAACTCCAGGGCCAGGCCCCGGCGCAGCAGCCGCCGGGCCCGGAACTCGGTCGGCGCCACCAGCAGTCCCCGCCGCGCCAGGACGCCCATCTTCCCTACGGTGCCACGGGGGCGGTCACGACCCCGGGAACAGGGTCGAGCCACCAGGCTCCCGCGGCTGCCTGGGCCCAGGGGAAGCGACCTGGGCGGCCCGCGCCTCTCAGAAGCTCGAACACTGGTGCTGACGCTGACGCTGCCCGCCGCCGGTGCTCACGGTCGTAGCCACCGGCAACCTCCCGACGAGTGAGCGGGCTGGATCAGGGCCCGTCGGCGTCCTAGACGCGGCCGGCGAACGCCTGGTGACCCGTGGCGCCCTGTCGCTGCCTTCGATGACGCGGTCGCCGTTGCCGTTGCCCGCGTTGCTGGGACCGCGTGCGGGTGGTCGACGAGCGGTGGCAGGGGTGTGGGTCCTCAGCTGGCTTCGGCGGTGCGGCCGCTGTTGGGTTCGACCCTGTCGCGGGCGAGGAAGTCAGGGGCGACTGGGTCGGGGGCGGCGAGGCGGAGGTGTTCGGCGTGCCAGACGGCCTCGTCGAGCAGGGCTGCGACGTGGTCGTCGTAAAGGGAATACAGGATGCGTCGGCCCCGGCGTTCGGTGGTGACCAGTCCCATGGTGCGCAGCAGGCGGAGCTGGTGGGAGACCGCGGACTGTTCCATCGCGACGGCCGCGGTGAGCTCCCCGACCGACGCGGAACCCTGTCGCAGCTGGGAGAGCAGCAGCAGTCGGCTGGGTGCGGTGAGGGCCTGGAGGGTCGATGCCACGGCGGTAGCGCTGGCCGCGGTCAGCCGCGCGGGCGGGGTGAGCCGCTCGTCCATCCCGTGACCCATCGGACCAGCGTAGCCGGGAGCCTATGAACACCTGTTCATGTCCTCCACTACCGTGGTGGTGCGTCGGCTGACCGGCGTTCCCCATCGCGCCGCCGGAGTGTGTGCATGTCCCCGACGCTGTCCGCACCGCCCAGCACGGCCGTGACCGATCACCGCCCCCCAACGACCCGGGGCCGCGCGGCCGGGCTGTGGACGGTCCCCGAGCTGCGGTGGGCGGCGGCGGCGACCGCGCTGTTCGCGGTCGGAGCGGTCCTGCAGGTGTCCGGGGCCCCGGCGTGGTCGTGGTGGACCGTCTACCTGGCCTGCTACGCCAGTGGGGGCTGGGAACCGGGCCTGGCCGGGCTCCGCGCAGCACGGGGCCGCAGGCTCGACGTGGACCTGTTGATGATCGTTGCCGCGGTCGTGGCCGCCGCGGTCGGGCAGGTCTTCGACGGGGCCGTGCTCATCGTGATCTTCGCGACGTCCGGGGCGTTGGAGTCGGTCGCGACGAAACGGACAGCCGACTCCGTGCGGGCACTGCTCGACCTCGCCCCCGAACAGGCCACCCGGCTCGGGGCAGGCGGTACAGAGGAGCTCATCGACACCGCCGACCTGGTCCCCGGCGACGTGGTGCTGGTCCACCCCGGGGAGATGGTCGGTGCCGATGCCGTCGTCCTCGACGGGGCGAGTGAGGTCGACCAGGCCTCGATCACCGGTGAACCCCTGCCCGTGCTGAAGGAACCGGGGGCGGAGGTGTTCGCCGGGACGATGAACGGCACCGGTGCCCTGCGGGTCACCGTGTCCCGCCCGGCGTCGGACTCTGTCGTCGCACGGATCGTCACCCTCGTCGAGGAGGCCTCGGCGACCAAGGCCCGGACGCAGCTGTTTATCGAGAAGATCGAGCAGAGGTACTCCACCGGCGTCGTCGCCGCGACCGTGGCGTTGTTCCTGATCCCGCTGGCGTTCGGCGCGGACCTGCGGACCACCCTGCTGCGGGCGATGACCTTCATGATCGTGGCCTCGCCGTGTGCGGTGGTGCTCGCGACGATGCCGCCGCTGCTGTCGGCGATCGCCAACGCCGGCCGCCACGGGGTCCTGGTGAAGTCCGCGGTCGTGATGGAACAGCTCGCCACGGTCGACCTCGTCGCGTTCGACAAGACCGGCACCCTCACCGAGGGCACCCCCCGGGTCGCGGAGATCCACCCCGTGCCCGGGTCCGGGCTCAGCGACGACGACCTGCTCGCCCTCGCCGCCGCCGCGGAACGGCCCAGCGGACACCCCCTCGCCGTCGCGATCGTCGCGGCCGCCCGCGACCGCGGCCTGGACGTGACCGACGTGGCGGACTTCACCTCGACCCCGGGCCGCGGCGTGACCGCCCGGGTCGCCGGCCACCGCGTGCGGGTCGGGTCCCCGGGCCTGCTCGCCGAGGCCACCGACCCAACTCCTGCCGCCGACGCGGCTGCGGTGATCGCCGCCGCCGAGGCAGCGGGCCGCACCGCCGTCCTGGTGGTCCTCGCCGGGCGCCCCGTCGGGGTCCTCGCCCTGGCCGACCGGGTCCGGCCCGCCGCCGGCGCTGCGGTCGCGGCGCTGACCGCGCTCACCGGCCACGTCCCGGTCCTGCTGACCGGGGACAACGCCGGCGCTGCCGGTCGCCTCGCGGAGGAGGTCGCCATCCGGGAGGTCCACGCCGGGCTGCTGCCCGCGGACAAGGTCACCCGGGTCCAGGACCTGCAGGCCGGTGGCCGGCGGGTCCTGCTCGTCGGGGACGGCGTCAACGACGCCCCCGCCCTCGCGGCGGCGCACCTCGGGCTCGCGATGGGCGGACACGGCTCGGACCTGGCGCTGGAGACCGCCGACGCGGTCCTGGTCCGCGACGACCTCGCCGCGACCGCCGAGGTCATCGACCTGTCCCGGCGCTCCCGCCGGGTCGTCACCGCGAACCTGGCCATCGCGGCGACCGTCATCACCGCCCTCGTGGTCTGGGACCTCGCCGGCCACCTCCCCCTCCCCCTCGGGGTCGCCGGCCACGAGGGGTCCACCGTCATCGTCGGACTCAACGGCCTGCGGCTACTGCGCGCATCGGTGTGGGAGAAGGCCGGCATCGTCGACCGCCCACCCCTGACGCGCTGACCGGGTTGGGCTGGCTTGATCGAGGCCGGGTCAGACCGGTGCCACCGCCAACCCCCGTTCAGGTCCAGAAGTGCCGTCGAGCTCAGCAGCCGGGCTGACCCGTCCCAGCCCGGGTCAGCCCTGGCGACGCCCGACCTGCAGGTACCGGTAGGCGCTCGTCTGGTGCACCCCGATCTCGGCGGCCGCGGCCGCACCTCCGGGCCGTCCCCGGTGTATCGGGTGGGCACCAGCCGTGACACCGGACCCACCCCGCCACCTGCCGTCCCTGCTGCGCTGAGCGCAGCCGGCCGGACCCGGCGCAACGCGAGCACGGGTAGCTGGGCCGGCGGCGGCAGGCCGGGAAGGTCAACGGTCAGCTGATCGGGCAGAGGCGGTACCACGCGCAACCGACGCCCCGGGTTTGGATCATCCGCTGGGGTGGGGGATGGGCCGGCTGGGTTACGGGCTGGCGGTGGACTTCGCCGGCCCGGCCCCGTGCCCGTGCTGCCGCCAGCTCCGGCCGGTGTTCCCGGGACCCGGGGGCGTGTGGTGAACACCCGCCGACACCCCGAACCCTCCAGCGCGTCCAACTGCAGGGCCGGATTCTGCTCCGCCCTCGGCATCCGCGGGTAACCACCAAATACCCAGCAGCCGTGACTCCCGAGTTACCGGCCGGAGCCGTGCCTGCGTGGGCGACATCCGGGCAGCGGCGCGGCCGGGTGCTCTCCACGCTCGGGTGTCGGGACGCGACGGGTCCGCTTGCCCCGCCGGCGTCACTAGCGGCTCGGCGTACCGAAGGCCGTGGCGCGGCCGATGTCAGGCCCGCGCGGACGGGCCTGGCTCCCGGGTGGGGACGCGACTACGCCTGGGAGGTGGGGGCCTTCTGCGGTGGGTTGTCGTGGGGGATGACGTGGCAGATGCCGTACGCGGTGCAGTCCGCAGGGTCCAGCCCGGCGGCGCGCTCGCGCAGCCGCTCGACCTCGTCGCGGGCCGAGGCGAGTTCGGTGATGCGGCGGTCAAGGTCGGCGGCGTGCCGGTCGAGTAGGCCCACGACGTGTGTACACGGCGGTCCCTGCGCCGCTCGGACGGCAACGATCTGGACGATCTCGGCCAGTGTCAGCCCGGCCGCCTGGGCCCCCTTGACGAACCGCAGCCGCGCCAGCGCCGTCTGGTCGTAGTCCCGGTAGCCCGATGGGCGGCGCGGCGGCTCGGCCAGGACACCGGCCTGCTCGTAGAACCGCAACGCCTTGGTGCTGACGCCGACCTGCTGGGCGAGCTCCCCGATCTGCATGCTGGCGCATGCTAGGGCTTGACCTTCCACCACGCTGGAACGTTTACGGTCCGTCGATGAGCAACGACACGTGGGACCTGATCGTGATCGGCACCGGCGGCGCGGCGATGGCCGCGGGGATCGAAGCCCGCGGCCGGGGCAGGAACGTGCTGCTGGTCGAGCACGGCGCGCTCGGCGGGACGTGTCTGAACATCGGCTGCGTCCCGTCCAAGAACCTGCTCGCCGCAGCCGCGCAGCGGCACCGCGCGATGTCGGACCGGTCGTTCCCGATGGTGGCGACCAGCGCCGGCAAGGTCGACCTACCGGCCCTGGTCGCGCAGAAACAGGACCTGATCGAGTCGATGCGGAAGACGAAGTACGCGGCTGTCGCCGACGCGCACGGCTTCCCGATCACCTACCGGCACGCCCGTTTCATCGACGAACAGACCCTGGACGTGGACGGCGAACGGCTGACCGCACCGGCCTACGTCGTGGCGACAGGCGCCGCACCGCACATCCCGGACCTGCCCGGGCTGCACGGCATCGACTACCTGACCAGCACGACCGCGATGGAGATGACCGAGCTACCCGCGTCGATGATCGTGATCGGCGGCGGGTACGTCGGGCTGGAGCAGGCCCAGCTCTGGGCTCACCTCGGCGCTCAAGTCACCCTCGTCGGGCGGTTCGCGCCGCACGCGGACCCGGAGGTCACCGACGTGCTGCGCGGCGTGTTCCACGACGACGGCATCGCACGCGTCGAGGACCGCGCCGTCGCGGTCGAGAAGACCCCGGACGGGGTGAGCGTCCACACCGGGGACGGCACCCAGGTGAGCGGCCAGCGCGTCCTGGTCGCCACCGGCCGGTTCGCCGACACCGGCGGCCTCGGGCTGGACGCCGCTGGCGTCGCGGTCGACGACCGCGGGTTCATCGTTGTCGACGCCCACCAGCGGACCACCAACCCCCGAGTCTTCGCGGCCGGTGACGTCTCCGGTGTGCCGCAACACGTCTACGTCGCCGCGCAGACCGGGCACACCGCCGCCGCCGGTGCCCTCGGCGAACCCGTCACGATCGACTACCGCGGGCTGCCCGCCGTCACCTTCACCACCCCGCAGCTCGCCTCAGCTGGGCTGACCGAACGACAGGCCCTGGCCGCCGGGCACCCCTGCGACTGCCGGGTCCTCAACGCCCACGACATCCCCAGGGCACTGGTGAACCGCGACACCCGCGGGGTCCTCAAGCTCGTCATCGAAGCCCAGACCCGCAAAGTCCTTGGGGTCCACGCCGCACTCGACGGCGCGGGCGAGGTGATGCTCGCCGCGACCTACGCGATCAAATACGGCCTCACCGTCGACGACCTCGCCGACACCTGGGCGCCCTACCTGACGATGAGCGAGGCGCTGCGCATCTGCGCTGGCCTGTTCCGCAGTGACAAGCCGACGAGCTGCTGCGCGTGACCAACAACAGGAAGGCGGACCGGGTCGTAGCCCCTGGTGACTCGCGGTCGCCGCAGTCCCGGTTCAGTGCTGCGCCGGCCCCGCGGTCATCGCCGCGTCCATGGCTGGCGCCGGCGGCGTTGCCGCCGGCAAAGAGCAGACAGACGCTGCGCCGTTCAAGCCGGCTCACGGCGGGTATGGCCGGTGCTCGCGGGCCCCGTGGCCGGCCTCGGGGGTCACTGCGGCGGGTAGGCGTGGACCAGGACCCGGTCGAGCTTGGGGACGGCGTGGGTGAGGGTGTGTTCGGCGCGGTGAGCCAGGGCGTGGGCGTCGCTGATGCTGGTAGCCGGGTCGAGGTCGAGTTGGGCCTCGGCTTGGAGGCGGTGCCCGACCCACCGCATCCGTATCCCCCGCACAGCGAGCACCCCGGGTTCAGCGGTCAACGCGGCCTCCGCCGCAGCGACCAGGGCCGGGTCCACGCCGTCCATGAGCCGGCGGAGCACATCGCGGGCCGCGGTGCGCAGCACGGCCAGGATCGCAAGGGTGATGACCAGACCGATGATCGGGTCCGCGGCGGGGAACCCGAGCGCGACCCCCCCGGCACCCAGGACCACGGCCAGACTGGTGAAACCGTCGGTGCGGGCGTGCAACCCGTCGGCTAGCAGGGCCGCTGAGCCGATGCGTCGTCCGACCCGGATGCGGTACCGGGCGACCCACTCGTTGCCGACGAACCCCACCACGCCCGCCACCGCGACCCAACCCAGGTGACCGATCGGCTGCGGGGCGACCAGTCGGCGGATGGCCTCGGCGCCGGCCACCAGGGCCGACAGGGCAATCATCGCCACCACGAACAGGCCCGCCAGGTCCTCTGCGCGGCCGTAGCCGTAGGTGTAGCGCCGGGTCGCTGCCCGCCGGCCCAACACGAAGGCGATCCAGAGCGGGACCGCGGTCAGAGCGTCGGAGAAGTTATGGATCGTGTCCGCGAGCAGCACGACCGAGCCCGACACGGCAACGACGAACAGCTGAGCGACAGCGGTCAGTCCGAGGACCACCAGGCTGATCTTGACCGCCCGGACCCCGTCCATGCTCCCCTGCAACGCCTCGTCCAGGGAGTCCGCCGCGTCATGGCTGTGGGGGGCGAACACCCCCGCGAGCAGGCCGCGGACACCGCCCGCGTGCCCACCGTGCCCGTGCCCGTGGCCGCCGGTGTGAGGGTGGTCGGCCGGGTGGTCGGCCGGGTGGTCGTGCTGTTCCTGGTGGCTCACGCTCCCCGGACCTCCCGCCCGGAGTCAGGGTGTAGCTGCGCTACTCCAGGGGCGGCCTGGTGGTGACCGGGAACCCCGGGGCCGCCGTGCTCGGCGTTGTGGACCGCGTCGGTCACCAGTTGGGCGACGTGGTCGTTCTCCAAACGGTAGAAGATCTGCACGCCCTCGCGGCGGGTCCGCACCAGACGAGCCATCCGCAGTTTCGCAAGGTGCTGGGAGACCGACGGGGCCGGTTTTCCGACCTGCTCGGCGAGCTCGTTGACCGAAAGCTCACGCTCGACCAGCGCCCACAGCAGCTGCAGCCGGGTCGCGTCGGCGAGCATCCGGAAGATCTCGACCGCCAGGTCCACCTGGTCCAGAGGTAACGGCCACCGACTTACCTCTGTATCTGCATCCATGCGTAAATGGTAGATCGGGTCGGTGGCTCCAGCCGCCGGCCCTTTACCGAGGACTCGACCAGGGCCACAGCACTGCCACGGCGTACCGAAACCGTTCCGACCGCCCCGCTAAGCCCCCAGTGGTTTCCGAACGGCTTCCGGCACGGCGGCCGCTCGGCGTGTCATCTGTGACCTCTGCCGATAGTTGGCGTAGTTCTTGCGACGCTATGTGGCACGCCGTGGGCCAGGTGTCGCCGATGACGAGGGTGCTGCGGGCGGTCTCGATGACGTCGCTGGTGATGACCGCGAGGTTGTTGATCTTCATGACGCGAGCGACTTGGGTGAACAGGCGGTGGACGAGTCGGAAGTTGCCCCGGGTGATCCGGCCGACGGCGGCGACGGCTTGGGCGTCGGTGAAGTCGGTGAGGTCCAGGGTCAGGCCGAGCTTGGACCAGTGGCGGCTCAGGACGAACGCGAGTTCGTCGTCGGCCAGGGGCCGGTATTGGTGGGCGAACCCGATCCGGCTGTAGAGCTGGGGGTGGCGGGAGAGGCTGCGGTCGATGCCGGGCATCCCGATCAGGACCAGGCCCATGGCGCGGCGGTCGAATCTGTCGCGGAGGTGGTCCAGAGACGGCTGGGTGAGTCGTTCGGCCTCGTCGACGATGAGCAGGTCGACCACGGCCGGCGTACTCCCCGCCAGGATCGAGCAGGGCAGAGTTGTCTGTGCCCGGCGGTGCTGCGCGACGCAGATGTCGATGAGGGACAACAGCTGGTCGAGGTCGTGGTCCAGCTGTTTGGGGGTGCAGGTGGTGGTCGGGGTGTAGAACGCGGTTCGGCTTCGGGCGAGGGCGGCGTAGACGGCGGCATCGCTGTCCTGGCGGCGTCCCCAGCCCAACAGCAGCTCTTCGACCTTGTCCCAGCGGGCGTACCTGCGGGCGGAGAGGGTCTTGCCGACGCCGGCGGGCCCGTAACAGAGCCCGATGAACGTCTCGCGGCGGACGGCGTCGGCGAACTCGGTGAACCGCCGGTACTCCTTGGTGGCGATGAACGGCCCGGTCCGCCGGGTCCGCACGACACCAGGCTCGGTCGACGGGTCGTACAAGGCAGTTGGCGTGTCCGCGGGGGCCACCTCAACCGTCGGGGTCTCGGGTGGGTCGGGCTGCCAGCTGTCGGAGGCCTGCGCCGGGGGCGGGGTATTCGTCATGGCAGGTCCTCGAGGTAGGTGTACAGCCGTCGGGCCGCGGGCTCGGTGGGTGCGTCGTGGTCCGCGGTCGGGGTGTGGTCCCCGCGGTCCTGTGTCGGCGGCTTCCTGCTCGGTGGCTCCGGGTCCGTCGGCTCCGGGTTCGGCGGGGCGGTGCCGGCGGGGGTGTGCCCGTGGGAGGGCAGGTACTCCGCGACAGCAGCACGGCGCTGCTCGAGCCGGGCGCGCAGCGCCCGGCGGTGGGCGACGCGAGCGGCCTGGATGTCTTTCAGGGTCACGGTCTGGCTGGCGTGCTCGGGGCTGACGGCCCGGCAGATGAAGACGTTCCGGTGGTAGACGCGGACCTCGGCGATGTCGCGGGGGTCATACCGGATGCTCACGTGTTCCCCGACGTAGGCGGCGAGGGTCGGGTCGATGAAGCGCAGGCCTTGGAAGCGGATCCCGTCGCGGTGCACGACCCGGGGGACGGCGACCATGACCAGGAGCAGGTCGAGCTGCTCGGGACTGTCGGTGGCGCGCGGCAGCCACTCGTCGGCGAGCCACGCCGTGATCGGCGCGATGCCGGTCTCGCTGTGCGGGCGTTGGTGGTAGGTCCCCAGCCACGCGCCGATCGCGGTGTCCAGCTCGGGCAGCGTCAGTCGGGGCGGAGTGGCGGGTTTGCCGCCGATGATTTGGCCGGGCAACAGCGGGAGCAGCTCGGTGGCCACCGTGCCCAGGAACCGTTCGACCTTGCCGCGGCCCTGCGGGCGGGCCACAGCCCTGTGGACCAGGTGAATGTGCAGGTCGGCGCAGACCTGACGCAGGTGGTCGCTAATGAAGTCGCTGCCGTGGTCGGCGTAGAGGACCTCGGGTAGGCCGTGCACGACCCAGCCGGGGTCGGCCTTGGGTCGGACGGCTTGCCGCAGCGCGAGGGAGAGGTTCAGCGCGGAGGGGGCGCCGAGGAACACGGTGTACCCGCACACGGCTCGGGAGCAGTCGTCGAGCACGACGGTCAGCCACGGCCTCGCCGCGCGGCCGTTCTCGTTCAGGACGAGGAGGTCCAGCTCGGTGTGGTCGGCCTGCCAGACCTCGTTGGGCCGCTCCGCCTGCCGCCGATAGACCAGCTCGTAACGGTCCCGCAGCACCCCCGGGCCGTCCTGGGCCAGCGTCATCAGCTGCGGGCCCAGGGCGGCGACGATCGCATGCACGGTGCTGTAGGCCGGTGCCGTCCAGCCCCGCTGTGCGGCCAGGGCCGCGACCCTGCGGGTGATGGTGGCCACCGACGGTCGCGGCCGAGTGAGCGCGAGGCCCTCGACGAGGGCGACCAGCTCGGCTTGGGTGCGGCGCCTGCCGGCGTCGGCGCGGGGCCGGCGGCCCAACGCGGCCAGACCCCCGGCGCGGAACCCGACCAACCAGCGCTGTGCGGTGCGCACCGGGACACCCGCCTCGCGGGCAGCTCGGGCCAAAGGGACACCGTCCTGCAGGTGCGGGCGCAGCACCACGAACCGGCCCAGGGCCGATTCCCGCTGTGCGACGGACAGGGTGGCCAGGGACGGGGCTGCGGTGTGCACGGCTACAGGTCTTCGGCCCAGCCGGCGGCGATGTCCTCTGGCGGGTTGGTGTAAAGGCGCAGGTAGCGGTCGTTGGCGTGGCCGAGGCGCCGTTCCAGTTCGGTGCGGTTGTGCCCGGAGGCGGCGGAGAGCCGGTAGGCGAAGGTGTGGCGGGCATCGTGGGGGCGCAGGGTGCCGAGTTGGCGCTCGGGGCCCTCGACTTCCAGGTCGTGGATACGGCCGACCTCGCCGACGATGGTGTTAATGGTGCGTGGTGACAAGCGCCCACCCGGTCGGCGGGTCGCGATCGAGGCGGCGGCCAAAAACAGCGCCGGCGAGTCGCCGTCGCCGTCCCGTTCGTGTTCCAGGTAGTCGGCCAACCCCAGGCGGGCGTCGGAGCCGAGGAACACGGTGCGCTGGGTGCGGCCCTTGCCGCGGACCCCGATCAGCCGGGCCTTGTGCACTCGCCGCAGCTCGGCCGGGGTGTGCGGCTGCAACTGGGTGAGGTCGAGGTTGACCACCTCGGCGCGGCGCAGGCCGGTGCCGAAGAGCACCGTCACGATCGCGCGGTCCCGCACCGGGCGGGCATGGGCGTGCCGGGCTGGGCGGGCATCGTTTCCCTGGTGGCGGCGGCCCTTGAGCCGATGGAAGCCCTCCAACCGGTCGAGCACGCTTTTCACGGTGCGCACCTGCGCGTCGGTCAGGGCCTGCGGTTGCGGAGCGGGCAGTGGCAGCAGCTCCACGCCTTTGGTCGGATCACCGTGGACCAACAGCCCGCCCGGGGCGTGCACGGCGGTCCAGGTGAACAACGCCGACAGGTGCGCCAGGTGGTTGTTCACCGTCGCCGGGGCCATCACCTGCACCCGCCCATCGGCCAGGGTGCGCACCGCGGTGCCGGCCAGGTGCTCGCGCCACCCCGTGACCTCGCGGGCGGTCACCGCCGCGATCCGATCGTGCCCGAACCCCTGCACGGTCCAGTCCCGGAACCGGCCCAGGTGTCGGGTGATCTTGCCGGCCACCTCGGGAGACCGGACCCCGCGCACGGCCGCGGTCAGGTACGCCTCGATCCAGAACCCGAGCGTATCCACACCCCCGGCCGGGGTCCCGAGGACCGTCAGCACCTTTCCTGAAGTGAACTCGCGGGTATCTTCACCCGTGTTTCCCGACGACGCGATGTCCGTCATGCGCTGTTCCCTTCACGGAAGAGCTATTTCCTGAAGCAAGTCGGACTGTGCCGTCGGTCGACAGCGCAGACGAGAGGGAGTGGCGGCAGTCGGGAGGCGGGTGTACCAGCCCGGCGCTCAAGAACCCGGCCCCACCGGCGGCTGGCTTCGTGCCCGTCACCCGGCTGTCAAGTGCCGGTGGAGCCAGGAGACCGCGTGTCGGTCGACGGTCGCGGCGGTCGCGGTCTGGGGGGCGGGCTCGATGCCCGGTTCCTCGGCCAGTGCGTGAGCCATGCCCGGAACAACGACCAGGTCGACCCGTGCGGGGTCGTCGTACCGGTTGACCAGCGCGGCCCGCAGTCGCTGGGCAGGCTCGAGGAATCCCTCCCGGTCGTCGTCAGCGCCGACGATCAGCTGCACCGCTGGCTGCCCGTGGTCGACCAACTCGCCGGCGCGTGCCACGAAGTCCATCTGGTCGGCCACGTCCAGTGCGCCTGGGCCCCACGGGTAGGCCACGCCGTAGCGGCGTCCGGTCGCGTCCACCGCAGAGCGCAACTGGGCGATCGGACTGACCAACACCGCGGTACAGGCGTGGATACCTGCGTCAGGTCCGGTGTCGGTGAGCGCCAGCTGCGCGACGGCGGACCCCATCGACCCTCCGACCAGCGCGAGTGGGCCGTCCTGGAGGTCGAGCAGTTCCCGCAACTCCGTAAGTGCGGCGGGGAACTCTCCGGCGCCTTGCGCGGCGATCGGACCCTGCAGGTTCAGCACCGCGTCCTGGTAGCCCAGCCGCATCAGCTCCTCGGCCCCTCCGGCGGGTAGCCGCGCCCCGCACATCGGCAGGCCGAGGTAGATCCGCCAGGCATCGAGCCCGTCCAGGGGCAACGCGGCCGCGAACGCCGCCTCGGTGCGGGGTGGGTCCATCAGGTGCCAGGCCACCACCACGGGCACCGGTCGGTCCGACCGGTGCGTGGGGGGAACGGCGTAGAACGCAACGCCGGCGGCGGTGCCGGTGACCGGGCTCAGCTGAATGGGCATGCTCACTCCTTACAAGGGGACTGGACGATGTCCAGCTTAGCTGTACGGCGTACAATCTGTGGTGTGGAGACGGTGCGGGGTCCTGGTCAGCGGGCCGGGCTCAGCCGTGCCGCGGTGTTGTCCGCGGCGGGCGAGCTGTTCACGCAGGGCGGCAGCGACGCGGTCACGATGCGGGCGCTGGCCCGCCGCCTACAGGTGGCGCCCAACGCGCTGTACAGCCACGTGCCCAGCAAGACCGCGCTGCTCGATGACCTGCTCGACGAGCTGCTGGCCCGCGTCGAGCTGCCCGCGCCGGATGCCGCGGAGGCGGCCGCCGGGCTGCACGCCATGCTGTGCTCCACCTACGACGTCCTCACCGCCCACCCCGACCTGGTGCCGCTCTACCTGGCCCGCCAAGGTGCCCGGGGACCGCACGCCGTGCGGCTCGGGGAGATCACTGACGCCCTGCTCGCCCGCGCCGGTGTGGAACCTGCCGCGGTAGCGCTGGCGCGCCGCGTCCTGATCGTGCACGTCATCGGCTCCGCCGCCTTCGCCACCGGCACCCCCGTAGCCTCCGGCTCACCCCAGGCAGAGCGGCCCATCCCGGCGCAGCAGAGCCGGGACAGCTTCGGCTTGAGTCTGCGTTGGCTGCTCGCCGGAATCGTGCGCGGCACCGACGGCTTGGCTCAGACATGACGACATTGCACGACGTCGCGTTGCTGCGGTTGGCGGCGCAGCGACTCATCGGTCCCGGCAGCCCCACGGCGGCCGAGACCGTGCGCTGGATGACCGCGACACAAGCCCAGGATCACACCGGAGCGCTGACCTCCGTGGCGTTGCGGACCAGCGCAGCCACCCGTGCCGACGTCGAGGCCGCCCTGGACGCAGGTGCGATCGTCAGGTGCTGGCCGATGCGCGGCACCCTGCACCTGGTCGCCGCGGAGGACCTGCCCTGGATGCTCGCGCTGCTGGCCCCCCGAGTCGTGGCCTCCTCCACCGCCCGTCGGGCAGGGCTCGGGCTGACCGAGCCGCAACTCGAGCAGGCCCGCGACCTCACGCTGGCCGCGTTAGCCGGCGGCCGGCGGCTGCGGCGAGCCGACCTGCTCACCGTCTACAACGACGCCGGCCTGTCGACCAGCGGACAGCGCGGCGTCCACATCCTCCGCTTCCTGGCGATGACCGGCACTTTGGTCTTCGGACCGACCCGCGACGGTGAGCAGTTGTTCGTCCGCACCGACGAGTGGATCACCCGCCCCCGCCACCTGCACCGCGGCCAGGCGCTCGGGGAACTGGCGCTGCGCTACTTCCGCAGCCACGGCCCCGCCACCGTCGCCGACTTCACCCGCTGGGCCAACCTCATCGCCGCCGACGTCCGGACCGGGCTCGCGCTCGCCCGTCCGCAACTTACCAGCCTCCACCTGGACCGCACCGAGCACCTCATGGACCCGGGCACCCCTGACCTGCTCAACATGGCTCGCGCGCAAGCCGAGGGCGTCCTGCTGCTGCCCGGCTTCGACGAACTCCTACTCGGCTACAGCGACCGTCGAGCCCAGCTCGACCCAGCCTTCGCCGAGCGCATCGTCCCGGGCGGGAACGGCGTCTTCCGACCCACCGTGCTCAGCGCCGGCCGGGTCGTCGGCACCTGGACGCGGACCGGTCGCAGCGGGCAACAGACCATCACAGCCACACCCTTCACCACCTTCCAGCCCGAAGTCGCGGCGGTCATCCCCCGGCGGTATGCCGCCCTACGCGGCAGGGAGCACGACACCCGAGCCGAGTCGTGTGTCAGTAGCCAAAGGTCATTGGGAGCAGCACTCAACGCCGACCGCGCCAAATAACGCCGATAGAACTACGCCAAAAACCTCTGCAAGTCACATGTCATCGGTCCACCCTGATCGTGCCGTTAACGATGGCAGTACTCCAATACGTCTCCACAACCGTCCGCTGACCACGTCGCCCGCCAGCGGCCCCCACCACCGTCCGACCAGGCCGGGCCTCGGGCAGGCCCCACACGTCGGCGAGGGCCCGTGCTACAGTTAGTTCCGCAACGGGAACTCGGGCGCCACTGGCCCCGGCTGGTTCGTGACCAGTCGTTCCACAGAAGCGCGGTGATCCAGGTGCAAGTCCTGGCGGCTGATGGCTGTAGCTCAATTAGAAGAGCCCCGCTTTTCCGTTCAAGAGGACCGCCTCCCGAGTCGGGGGGCGGTCCTCTTGCTTATGGCCGCCGCCTGAAGGCGTCTTCGATCTCCTGATCTGTCAAGGCAAGTGGTCCGTATCGAAACCGAGCGAGACCGCGAGCTTTTCGGAGCCGATCAGATGCGCGTGCGACATTTGCATGGTCCGTCGTCAGGTCGTCCAAGAGAAGGTCGGCCCACAGCCGCCGCGGTAGTGCAGGTTGCAACAGCTGGTTTGCCTCGCGAGCGAGCTTCTTCGTCACGGCGAGTGCGACGATTAGCTCGCCTTGGCCGAACTGCACGCTGTCGCCAATCGATAGGGTCCTAGGGCTCTTCTTCGCTAATCGAATCCAACCGGCTTCGGTGCCCGCTGTCCACTTGCTTAACTCGCCCACCAGCGGGGCGCTAGCGCGGCCTCCCTCGTGAATCTGACAGTTTCGCATTAGCCGTAAAGTGTGCAGTTGTTGTAGACTATCGACGTTGAACGAGCCACCGGTCGCAGCTGCGACCTGTTCGTGTCCATTAACGAGTCTTGTTTTACTTGCAGTTCCAGGCGAGCACTTGCCCGCCCGCTCCAGCAGGGCAAGGCACGTGGTCGTTAAGAAGTCCTCGTGAATCGACAAGGCATACGGAACGCTCATGGCTCCCAAGTGGGTGTCCGCAGACGCCAAGATACCGCGAGCCGCCTCGGTGGTTAGATTAAAACGGCCGATGTGGGCGACACGGGGGAACACCTCGGGCAAAAGCCTATCTGAGCCCTCTGTTAGTTGTAAGAGGTGCCCAGCGAGCTGAGCACCGGCCAACAGAGCCATCATGGCATTACTGGCTTCAGTCCGAGTACCTCGTAGTCGCGGAAGGCTCGGAATTGAACAATTGCGTTCATAGCGTTGCAGTTGTTGTTGTGTCCGAGACGGTCTTGCTTGTACCGCGGCCCCTAAAGCGCTTTGGTACGGTGGGGGGCGAACCCTCGAGTTGATGCTCCGAGCGGTGACATTGTTGGAGCATCTCGTCAGTGTCGCGGAGGTTTGTGCCGAGTAGCTTTATCGAGGTGCCACCGGTCCCCCTTGTAGATCGGTCGATGGCCCGGTACACCGAGGAGCGGGCCACGCCGAACAGCTCGGCGAGCTCGGCGCCGGTGTGAGCGCCGGCGGTGTGCAACTCGACGAGGTGACGGTGCTGGGCCGGGGACAGCTTGGGCACTCCCCCGCGCAGCCGACCCTTGGCCGTCGCGATCGCCATCCCCTCCCGGGTCCGCGCCCGGATCAGGTCGGCCTCGAACTTTGCGACCATCGACAGCACGTCGAACAGCAGCCGGTTGACCGGGTCCGCGGGGTCGTGGACCGACCCGCCAATGCTCAGCCGGACGCCACCGGCGGTGAGCTCGTCGACGAGGTTCCGGGCGTCCGGGACAGATCGGGCGAGCCGGTCGAGCTTGGTGACGACGAGGGTGTCGCCGGCACGTACCGCGGCCAGCGCTTGGCGCAGCCCGGGACGGTCCCGATTCGTCCAGGTGCGGCCGTGGTCGACGTACACCCGCTCCGGCGGGACCCCGAGCCGGCCGAGGGCCTCGCGCTGCACGGTCAGGTCCTGCTCGTCGGTGGAGCACCGCGCGTACCCGACCGCCCGTCCCCCGTCCATCCGGTCACTGTCCCAGCTGAGCCACCGTCGACGGGACAAACACGCGGGCGGCCCTGCTGGGACAGCGCGAACGGGACCGACGTCGGCCGACGACGTCGGTCGGCAGGTGTCCCGGCGAGGGAACCTCTATGCGACAGGCGCAGGTCCCCGGACAAGCCATCGATCACTCTTATGAGGCGGGCGACTTAATTGCGGTCGCCTGACCGCCCCCAGGTGACTTCGCTGACTCGATGATCTCTCGCCTTGTACCAGACCTAACCGTTATGAGGGAGGGCTGACGCCTCGCTCGCACATGGGCGTGGATTACCGGACAGGCTCTCGTCTGTCGGGTAGAGCCACAGGTGCGGGAGGCCTCAGCCCTCCCTTATACCGTCTAGTACCCGGGAGCATTTCTGCCACCGCTTGACCAATGACTCGCCCAAGTAGGGGCGGAACCGCGTTACCGATCTGCTTCGCGATCGCATTTCGATATTCACCCGCGAATCGGAAAACATCATCGAAGCCCTGGAGGCGCGCGCCCTCGCGGAGGGTAAGTGCCCGATTGAGGACTGGGTTGATGCATTTGTTGCTCGCGGGGTGGACGAAGTTCACTGTAATGGTTGGGGCCGGTTCGTCTCCTTCCAGTCTCGAATAGCAACTCGAGAAACCGCTACTGATCAGGTGCTTAGGAATCGAATGGATGTTGGGCCCCGCATGCCGGATTATTTCCATCATCTTCTCACTGTGCTTAGTAGCCCCATGAAGGCTGAGCGACTCCGAGCCGGCCCTGCGGTCTCGTTGGTAATCAGTTCTCGGTGGCCCATCGTAATCGTTGGCGTTCTGGCCACTGCCGACGTAGGGGAGATCGTCAATTGCGCCCATAACGGTCAGGGCGGCCGGGAGTGAGCTCGAGCTACCCCACAGTGTTCCGTCGTCGGGCCGGAGCATCCGGCTCCTATCCTTATGCCGATCGTGCGGAACTGCCCACTGTGTGTCGGCTCCGGCCACCGGATTGAGAAGCCAGGCAACACGCCTATCATAATGAGTCGCTCACGTTTTTGCGGAACACCGAAGTTGGCCGCATTTACAACACGCCAATCGGTTTCATATCCAACCCTCGCGAAAGCTTCCTGTACTGCAACTAGGTCATCACCATTTCGATGCGTCGCCAAACCGACAACATTCTCGAAAACAAGGGCGCGCGGGCGCCAGAATCCCAAGTACGCAGCAAATTCCGCGAACAGCGAGTTTCGCGTGTCATCGTAGTTGGTCGATCTCTGCGGCCGAATTGATGAGAACCCTTGGCAGGGTGGGCCGCCAATCATTACGTCGATGTCGTCAGCAAAGAGTTCGAGCCGATCAGTGACGTCCCGCCGATGCACCGCTCTGATGTCTCCTAGAACGGCCAACGCCTTGTCGTGGTTTAGAGCAAAAGTTGCGACCGATGTTTTGAGAATATCGATACCATAGACAACTCTGTATTGACCAGTATCTTCAAAGCCCTTAGAGAAGCCTCCGGTCCCACAAAACAGGTCCATAACCCGTGACGGCACGACCGGGGCGGTACGGCGACGCATTCGGGACGGCGTCCCCCCAAGACCTTCTCCTGCAGATCTGTCGCGCAGCGCGCTGTGCAGCTGCTCACGGCTGGTGCTCGCCAAGGCGGCGCCGGTGAAGCGCTCGTCCTCCGTTACCTCGTCGGGCGACGGCAATAATGAAGTGACGGGGAGTTCGGCAGCCTCACCGAGGTCGACCTCCGCGAGGACGAGACCCTCGAGCTCGCCGGCGAACACGTCGACTGCCAGCGTCAGGCCGCGCCACGTGCGCAGCGTGCGGGTCTTCGTCAGAGTCCTCCCGGCGAAGATGGCGCAGCGACTCGTAGTCCCTGCGGTCCAGGTACAGCGTCGTGTGCGCGACCGTCGACGGGTGGGCCGGGACGACCCGGATCTTCTGCCCCAGCTTGTACACCGGACCCTGCCCGTCCCGGCGCACGAGCCGCAGCCGCAGCCGGGTGCCCGCGAGGTGCCGGTCCTCGATGTGCAGCACCTGGTCGCCGTGGTCGCCCTCGGCAGGGTCAGCAGCACGGGCTAGCAGGAAGCGTCGCTCGCGCTCCAGGCGCGCGTACTTCAGCGATGACGTCACACCAGACTGTCTTCGAGGCGCTCCCGGACCGGCCGTGCCTCAAAGCCGACCTCCCCACCACGGTCATCGGCGGCGGTCCCCGCGAGCGTGGTCGGCCACATAGCGATGCCTCTTCGCGGCCAGAAAGCCCTGCAAATCACAGTCGCGGCGGCGAGCGTCAGCGACTGTGCCGGAACTGGCGTACGGGAAGGAGGTGTGTCACCGGGTTCGCACCGCGCACGTTGTAGTGCATGTGTCGCAAGGGGATCGGCTACCGGGCCGCCGGTCGTCGTGCCTCGATCAGGTGTCGGGTCGAGTACGCGACGACAGGTTCGCCGCCCCGCATCTGTGTGTCGAGTTGGACGAGCCTGTCGCGGTACTTCTCCACGGAGAAGTCCGGTACCCACCAGACGCACTTTCGCAGGATCCACACCACGGAGCCCACGTCGTAGAACTCCATGCGACACCGGGTGGTGCGCAGCCCGCAGACGACCAGGCCGGCGTCCTGTGCGGCGGCGGATTCCTGCTGCGGGTCGCGCCCGTTCCGTTCCTCAAGGAGCGGACCGAGGAAGTGCTCGATCAACTCGAACGCCGATGCCGGTCCGACGTGCTGCGCGAAGTAGCAGCCACCTGGCGCCAGGACGCGGCGTGTTTCTTCCCAGTCGGGCCGGACCGGGTGTCGGGCGGTCACCAGCTCGAATGACTCATCTGGAAGCGGCAGGGGTGCGTCCTGGACGGTCTGGATGACCTGGACCCCGCGCGGTCCGAGTCGTTCGCGGGCGTGCTGCGCGTTGGGCGGCCATGCCTCGGTGGCGACCATCCGCGGCGGGAACGTCGGTGCCTCGGCGAGGACCTCGCCGCCACCCGTGTCGATGTCCAGGGCGGACTCGACCTGACTGAGCCGATCGGCAAGGAGCTTCGCGTAGCCCCAAGGCGGTCGCTCTTCGGTCGCTCGGCCGTTGAGCCAGTCGAATCCCCAACCGGTCACATCAGCCGCAGCGGCCTCGGCCACCAATTCATCGAACGATCGCACCCCGACATCGTCCCACACCAAGAGCGCTCCGATCTCCACCTGAGCCCTCCGCTCCTGGCCCGCGTTCGATAGCGGATCATGGATCGGTTTAGGTGTCCTAAGCGCGGTAGGGCATCTGCATCTCCGAGCGGAACCCGACCACGTCGGTAAGCCAGTCGACGAGCCTGTCGGCAACAGCTGCGTGGTGATCCTGTTTGTGGGCACTCTGTGAACCTCCAGTTCATCTTCTTCCGCGGGTTGAGCACCGTCGGCGTTCGCGTAGGGAAGGCAGGAGATCGTGGCTACGGTTTCTGCCGCTGGAACCCGTAGTCCTGATGGGTGATGAATCGCCGAGGGTCGGCCACCGCGAGCTCGGCGACCTGATCGCAGATCTTGTTCACCCGCTCGTCGAGGTATCGCGACAGGGCAGCATATGTCACCACGTCGATGTTGAACTTGCCGTCGATCTTGGCGGCCTTGATCTCGCGGGCCATCGTGGCCCAAGGCACTTCGACCGCCGCGACCGGCTCGGTGGCCACATCAACAGCGAAGAGCGCGGCGCTGGTCACAATGATCGGATAGTAGGAGTCGATGCTTGCCCACTCCTGACCAGGCTTGTGATGCACGTACGACGATCGATTCGACAGCGATCGGAAGTGGGTTACCGCTTTTGCCAGCGGGTAGACGAGCGAGTCAAAGATCCCACGGTTGTCCGCCAGCCAAGTCTTCTTGCGGTCCAGGCGGGTCATCTGGCTGGCCAGGAACCTCGGTTCCCACGGGTTACCCGGAATGCTGTCGAGGCGGAGGTACTCCCGGGCGCTCACACTTCGGAGCTGCGCCTAGCTGTCCGCGGGTGGTATTGGTCGCGAACGCGGTGATCCGGTGCCCGTCGATGTCGGTAATCCGTAGCTGCGCCCCGGGGTGGGGTCGTTCCGTGCGCACGATGACCCGCATCCCGGCCGGCCAGCTGGTCAGGCTCAGCAGCCCGGTGAGCTCGGCGACCAGGCCCCGTCCCGGACCTGCCCGTCAGCAGCGGTGCGAGAACCGCGCCACCTAGCGCTGAAGGTCACAGTCAACGCGCCCGGGCTGACCTGCGGCGCTTCCGATAGACGTTCCCCTTACGGAGATCGTCGCCTACTCCCAGGGGCACCGGTGCCGTTCGGTTATCGGGATGACCGCGTCGTTGTTCTGGCGTGATGCGGGGTGCTGGTGTCGTCGGCGATGACGCCGGTGATGGCGCGGTCGACGACGTAGTTGGCTAGCTGGTCGACGGCTGCGGGGTCTTGATCGCGTAGGGGGCCTCGTGTGGCGAGGTCGGCCAAGCCATGGACGGCGGCCCAGCAGGCCCATTCGGCGTCGGGTCGACGGGCGAGGGCCAGGACGCCGGTGGCGACGAGGTCGTCCAGGGCGGCGACGAGCAGCTGGAACGGTGGGGCGCCGGCGTGTCCGCCTGCGGCCGGGTCGGTGCTGTCGGCGAACTGCTCGTGGGTGTGGAAGGCGAGCTGGAACCAGCCGGGCTCGTGGACGGCGAAGTCGGTGTAGGCCAGGCCGATCGCGCGCAGCCGCAGCAAGGCCCGCGCGCCGTCGTTGGGTTCGGTGTCGGCGCCGGCCATGCGGGTCTGCATGGCCCGCGCGACCTGCTGTTGGGCGCGGGTGGCCACGGCACAGACCAGGGCGGCGCGGTCGGCGAAGTGCCGGTAGGCCGCGTTGGGGGTGACGCCGACGGCGCGGGTGACCTCACGTAGACCAATGGCCTCCGGGCCGCCGGCGCGGGCGAGCTCGAGCCCAGCGGTGATCAGGGCAGCCGACAGGTCGCCGTGGTGGTAGCGACGGCCTTCGTGGTTAACGCTTGCCTCCCTGCGCCGCAGCTGTCTACAGTGTGAACATCAGCCATGTAGGCGCTGTGCGCATACCAGCGGAGGCTCTCTGATGGCTATCTGCGAACAGCCCAGCAGGGGCTACCCTCAGCATCGCTCAGGGTGGGGAATTTCGACGAGCAGAACTGGGGAAGTTCGGCGAGTGTCATCACGCGGCCACAATCACCGCTGGCTGTCGTCGTCGATGACGGTCAGTGAGGGAAGGCTGACGTGCTCCTGGCATGCACCCCCGCTCGACCGGGACGTCGACGATCCCCGCTCAGGGGTCAGCATTCCATGCCCCTGTTGGACAACACCTGGACCGGTGGGGTAGGACCATGCTGGTCAGCCGTACGACTGTGCACTGCCCTCCAGGAAGGACCGTGGCGTGAACGTGTTGCCGTCGCTGCCGGCGTGGGCCAACGTACTGGTCTTCATCGGATGCGCCGCCGCGATCTGGATCGCCGGCACCTACCTGAGCAACAGCACCGACGTACTGTCCGATCGGCTGCACCTCGGTCAAGCGTTGGGTGGGCTGATCTTGTTGGCGATCGCCACAAACTTGCCCGAGCTGGCGATCACCTACTCCGCCGCCGCGTCCGGGCAACTGGACGTCGCCGTGTCCAACATCCTGGGTGGCATCGCCATCCAGACAGTCGTGCTGGTTGCCTTGGATGCCTTCGGGGTGCGGGAACGGCGCCCCCTGACCTACCAGGCCGCCAGTCTGACGTTGGTCATCGAAGGCGCCGTTGTCGTGGCCGTCCTGGTCGCCGTGGTCATGGGCACCCAGCTGCCCGCCACCTTGGTGCGGTTCCGGCTCGGTCCCGACGTCGTGCTCATCGCCGTCATCTGGGTCGTCGGGTTACTGCTGACCCAGAAAGCTGGCAAGGCGCTGCCCTGGGCCGACTCCGGCGAAGCACCCGATAGTCAGACCCAACCTCGCGGCCACTCCCGCCGCAAACGGCAAGCCGACGCCAACACCCACCATGTCCCCACCTGGCGCGCCGCGGCGGTATTCGCCGTCGCCGCCATCGTCACCCTGGTCGCCGGCGCGCTGGCCGAACAAAGCGGCACGGCCGCCGCGAGCAGTATCGGGCTGTCCGGCGCGCTGTTCGGCGCGACCGTGCTTGCCGCCGCCACCAGCCTTCCCGAGTTGTCCACCGGCCTGACCTCCACCCGCCAAGGCGACTACAAACTGGCGTTCGGGGACATCTTCGGCGGCAACGCATTCCTGCCCGTGCTGTTTCTGCTCGCCACCCTGGTATCGGGGAAAGCCGTCTTGCCCCACGCGCACCCCGCCGACTTGTATCTCACCGGCGCCGGCGCCCTCCTCACCCTCATCTACATCGCCGGCCTACTGTTCCGACCCAAAGAGCAGCACGCCCGCATGGGCATCGACAGCATCGCCGTCCTGACCGTCTACCTCATCACCGTCGCCGGACTCGTGGTCCTGCCCTCCTAACCACGAATCCGCCACGACAGACGCCGGTCAGGGATCGCCTGACTGGGATGGCGCCCAGTACGGGCGTTGAACACTGGCGGCTGCGATGCTGAGCTGATGGACGCTCCAGCTGCTCATGCCTTCGATAATGCCGCCGGACGGTTGCTCGAAGTCAGCGCCTCCGCGACAGGCCACTATGACGCCCCCGGCCTCGGTGAGTGGTCCGTGCGCGACCTGCTGGGGCACACCAGCCGGTCGCTGTCGACGGTGGAGACCTACCTCGATGTCGCTAGCCTTGATCTTTCATCGGCCGGCTGGTGGGGGTTGTTTCGCGGCTGGACGGGTCGCTGCCGGCTGATTGTGCCGGGTGGGTGTGACAGGGCGCCCGAGGTGCTCGGGTGGGCGCCGGTTCCACGGGCCGGCCGGGGTCGGTCTCGGGTTGTCGGGGCGGGAGGGTGGGGGGTTAGCCGGCGGGGCCGGGCATGTCTTGTAGCCGGGTGAGGGCGGTGGTGAGCAGTGCGCTCCACCGGCTGGTGTCGGGCAGGTGCAGGACGATGGAGCGTCCGGTGGTGGTCAGGCGGCCAGCGGTGGACAGCAGCCGGAGGCGGAGTCGTTTGGGTTCCCAGCGGCGGGCCGGGTGATCGGGCAAGGCGAGGATCTGCAGCCAGGACAGCAGGTCGCAGGCCAGCGCGATGATGGCGCACCAGATCCGGTTCTGGTCGAAGTCGTGCAGGGGCAGGTTGGCCAGCCCGGTGTCTTTAGCGCAGCGGATCCGGTCCTCGCAGCGGGCGCGGCGGCGATGGCGTAGTTCCAGGTCGGCGAGCTGCCCGCGGGTGGTGTTGGTCGCGAACGCGGTGATCCGGTGACCGTCGATGTCGGTGATCCGTAGCTGCGCCCCGGCGTGGGGTCGTTCCTTGCCCACGATGACCCGCATCCCGGCCGGCCAGCTGGTCAGGTTCAGCAGCCCGGTCAGTTCCGCGACCCAGGCCCCGTCCCGGACCTGCCCCTCGGCGTCATAGGCCGGGGCCCAAACCTGCGGGGGAATCCTGGTCAGCAGGGTTTCGGTGACCTCGGGCAGGGTGAACCCCACCGAGTAGGACAACCGCCGGGCGGTCAACCACTTCACCAGGGCGTGGGTCGACCCGGCGCCGTCGGTGCGGACCAGCACCTTCCGCCCGGGTCGCCGCCCGAGATGGTGTCCAGGCAACTGAGCCAGCGCCGCGCGGATCACGCTGATGTGGTCCGCGGCCGTGTTCGACCCGGCGTTCCCGGGTCGTAGCAGCACCGCCAGCGGTTCCCCGGTCCCCTCCGCGCCGTGATCGACAATCCCCCACTTCGTGGGAGGTGCCCCCAGCCCACAGCGGGTGGAATCCATAACCCCGCTTGAACGTCGGCCGGGCCTGCTCCTTCTCCGAGTGCGCGCTCACCAGCGTCGCGTCCAGATCGATCACCACCGGCCGGGTCGCGTCGGCCCGGTGGTCCGGGGCCCGGTCCCCGGCCATCGCCCACACTGCCGCCCGCGCTCGGGCGCGGGCGGCGTGGATCGCGGCCAACGCCCGGTCCGGGTCCGCGGCCAGCGCGTCGACCGTGCGGGACACCGTCGCGTCCGAGGCCACCTGGCCAAACACACCCGGCTGCTCACGCAGCACCGCGACATCAGCCAGGCAGTCCCCGCCGACCGCCAACGAGATCGCCAGGTCGGTCACAACCTTGGCTGGGTCGTGCACAGCCATCGGCTTCCGCCACCGCGCCAAGGCCTGACTCAAATCCCGGTCGACACCAGAAACCCGAACTGTCTCGACCAGCGCAACCCCGCCCGCATGAGACACCAACCCAGCCCCGGCCGCGTCGACCCGAACCCGCGGATACAGACCACTACGCATCATCACTTGAAAGGTGCTCCTCGATCAGCCCGACCGTGACCCTCGACACGTCACATCGTCGCTGCTCAGGAGCACCTTTCGCGTCACCGACACCCGCACTCCAGCGCCGGTCGATGAAAGCCCGAGGCTAGCGCCGACTCCGGCCCGGTGGACCTGTCCGATGCCGTTGCGTACTACCTGGCCATCGTCGGCGCCCTGGCTGACACCGCAGCGGTGGTCCAGCGCGGACGCGCCGCCGGCGCCGCGCTCGGCGAGGACCCGATGGCCGCGCTGAGTGCGCTGGTGGTCCGGGTACCCGAGCGGGTCCGGGCCGCACCGGCCACCGCCCTGGTGCGCACCCCGTTCGGGACGATGACCTTGGAGGGCTACCTCCCGACCCGCACCCTTGAGCTGACGGTGCACACCTGCGACTTGGCAGCCGCCCTCGGCGTCAGCGCCGATGTTCCCCCCGATGCAGTAGCCGATGCGTTCGCCGTCATCGGTGGTCTGGCCGCAGTGCAGGGAACAGCATCCGCAGCGCTGCTGGCCTTGACCGGCCGTCTTCCCCTGCCAGCCGGTTACTCGGTCCTCTGACGCGTCACTGCACTCCCGCTGTCCCGAGTCGACCGTGTGCCGCTGATCCATCGGCTAACGGACAAGATCGTCCGCGTCGGGCGCACGCGGCGGGGCCGGACAGCGGTGCGAGACCGCGCCACCTACCGCTGAAGGTCACACCGGCGTCTCATCACCGGCTGTCTCACTTCCTAGAGAGTGAGACACGGCTCGTCCCGTGTTGCTGACCCCGGGGTCCGCCCTCTCCGGTTACGTGATCTGGTCCCCGCCGGGTGACAGTGGCACCGCGAAGCGGGTCGGGTCGGGTCGGGTCGCGCA
>JAABUL010001505.1_pt1 | contig 43870 bp, 84 predicted proteins | sample 5559151 | NCBI WGS metagenome assembly JAABUL01 (sample SAMN10711876, study PRJNA513368) | rock metagenome | isolation source: Antarctica rocks | place: Antarctica: Victoria Land, Pudding Butte sud
CTGCCTGTGATCTCACCTGAGAAGCTGGGCAGCACCGTGAGGGCGTGCGCGGAGCCAAACGACACGCCGCGCGACAACAACGCATCTCTGTCGATCGAGCCACCGGCCAGCAGGCCTGCAGTGACGCAGGCAGCAGGCAGACATCCCGACGAAACGTACAATGGCTGCAGGAGGCACGATAAAAGGTGGATCCTCATACAAGTCCGAAAGGCACACTCCTCTCTGCATCCAGTGTGAGCGTGCAGGTCCATAGCAGTAAAACCTATCACCGCCTGTGCGGAACCCCACCTGTGCTCTGCAAGTCAAGAGCTGATCCACTGCTGGGGACTCATTCACATGCAGCCGATGAAACAATGCGCGCACCTTGGCCTCGGGCGGCGGCGGGATGCGGCCGGCCAGCAGGATGTCCTCCAGGTGGGTGGGTGGGTTCCCGCATCCGCGCCAAATATTGACCTGCAAAATTTCCAAGAGAATGAGTGTAACAAGTCCAGGTGCACTTTGGATTGCATTAAGAACGCTGTGCCGCTACCGTCGACGGCCGACTTCTTGCCAATCTTGATGCCCGCGCCCGTGCACGATGTGACCTGCGCTTCATCAGCAGTGAAGGTCGTTAATCAACGTAATTTTTGGTAGGCCACCAACCACTATTCTTGTTGTGCTCGATGCTTGCGTCCGCACCAAATTTGACGTTCAGGTTGCCAATAGTGGACAACTCCTACAACATGTAAAACTGCGAGCTAGTACAAATTCAAGCAGACACAGCAAGATGCGGGCTGCACTGACATTGGCTTGCCCGCGGCAGTCCAACACGTTCTCAGACGAAGAACCCTGCTTGGTGCGCAAGTGGCATACGAGTAGGCATTGCAATCGCCGAAGTTTGAAGATTTTGTGGCGGTTGCCTCAAAAGGGAAGGCACCGAGCGCTCCAGGAATTTCCGCAGTGACAAGTTGTCCTCGGGGATGAGCAGCGTGTGCACCTCCGCCCTGCGGCGCAACATGCGACACACAAGTCACGGGACTCGTCGCTTCAAAGCTTCACGGCATCCGCTTCATTGGGCGTGCGGTAATCATGGGGACAAACGAAGCAGAGAGATAGCCAGCCAGGTGCACGCAGCTTGATGCACATAAGGACACGTAATTCCGATGAAATCGTGGCGCCAGTGAGCTTGCGCACCAGCCGACTTGTACACCTACCGACAGGCCTCCAACGAGTCCATGCTCCAGTTGAGGCCAGGCGTCATGTGCCATTTGCCGCCACTGCATGATGGCAGGCGCAACACTTCTGCGGCTCCCCTACATGACAGACAAGACTGCCATGCAACGTGTATGGATGCAGGGACCGAAAGGCTGCCTTACTACGCCAGGCGATGCGATCAGGTCGTCTCCCGTCAGTGCTGGCTTGCCCTCCTTGGCATACTTTTCGTCGTTGGGGTGTGTGATCAACTTGAAGAGTATCTGTGATCAATGGTTCTCCCAATTTTAGTGATGCATTTCCATTGCATCTGTGGAAAGGCTTGCATGCTTGGGAGGCTGAGAATCCTTTGCAGCAGCACTGCCAGGCCCTGCAGCAGGTGCTAGGAATCATCATCTTCACATCAGCTGCTGGCAGAGTGTTTCGCGACTACCGCACCTGTCACCCGCTTCAGCAGCTCCCGCGCCCTGCAGCACGGCGGAAACAGGTGCATCAGAACATATAATACCTTGTAGCGGTGGCGATGCAGCAGATCCGAGGCGCTGCCGGAAGTTTTTTGAATCCCGCAGCTGACGTTGCAGTGTGGTGAGAAGGCAAGGACCAAAGACCACACCGAGGACGGTCTGCTCACTTTTCGACCTCATCCTTGACCTGCTGCCTGGCCTTCTCGTCTGTGATCTCGCGGCCCTGCCTGTTTCCCTCATGGGACTTGGTGTCCGGCCAGCTGGCCGGACGACGCCATGTTGTGCACGCTGTGTGCTGGAAGGGCAAGCGAGCGGCGGGTTTGTCGGCGGCTGTGGCTCTGGTTGCTGGTGGGCTGACACATGTGTCAGCCCACTCCTGTACAGGAGGAAAGGCTGGAGTGCGCAAGGAACGAGGCTTCCGAAGGCGATGACTGTAGCGACATTGCTACCCAAGTAGGATGTACACGGCATTGGAGCACGTGTTGGAGGTTGTGCATCCTCTGGAACTCGGCGGGAGTTCAGGTGGCAATATAAATTCACACAAGATGGCCTTTCAACACCAAGGCTGGTGACCTTCACTGCACATGCATCTCGAAGAATGTTCTGCTCAGATCATCATGCTGGACATGCCACACCTTCCCAAACGAACACAACATGCAAATTCAAGACCGGCCGAAGGGCGGCCTCATGCAATGCGCCGGCTTTGGAAGCCGTCGTCGCAAGCTTGCGACGACGGCTTCCAAAGCCTTAAGGCTGCTGAGCAGGCAACATTGCCGCCAGTGGCCTCCAGCTCGCAACTGACATCCTGCGGCTACAGCGCCGCCACCGCACTGGAATTTGTGCCGTCATGCCCAGGGGGCTCAGCGCAATTCGCCTTGGCAGCCGCATCCGCTTCCGCGGCGGCGCGGGCGGCGGCGGCCGACGACAGCACCTGCGCGAGAGCGTTTGCGTTACAGCTGCTTGATTCTTGCTATCACTTGCTCATCGCGCATGCTAAGCCACGCGATTCGAGCACCTACAGGTAATGATTATCAGGTTTATCATGTATGTCAATCAGGTTGATCACCTGCGCCAGAGCCGCCTTGTCCTCCATCAGCTTGCTGAGAACCGGCGACGAGTTCAGGTACTCGGAGACGATGTCCTGCAGGGCGAGAAGTCGGCCGATCTTTATAGCCAGCACCATGTCCTCAACTGCACTCATTTCAATGACACCACACTCCCGTTCGGCGCGAAGATGTCAGACCAAGGGCGCAATCTGGCCACTCCAGCATGCAGTGCATGCACACATCAAAATCAACATCAAATTCCAGAAATCGACATAGAAGTCAAACTCACGTCCAGTTGACGGTACAGCGGCTCCAGCTCCGGCGGCGCCACCACTGTGCCGTCCATCACTTCGCCTGTGCTCCAGCGCTCCTGGTACACGTCTGCAGCAATACGGGGGCAAGGCGTCAGATGGCAGGTCCTTAAAACCCAATGTTGCAAGTTTAGCCAGAGTGCCTCGCTTACCTACCGAGCAGCAGCGGGCTGTTTATGGGCAACAGATGCCTCCAGCGGACCTTGTGTGCTGCTGTCCGTCGAAGGGTGCATTTCTGCGGCGGCAGCCTTGGCCACGACATGCCGGTGCCTCACTCCTTTCATTTTCTCTGTTGAGAACGCACGAAAATGCGTTCCCATCTCGTGTCATGTATGTATCGTCTGTGCAGCGAAGCAGGCACCTTGCATCTTGCGGTTGTCGCGGGCCGAGGCTGGCAAACGCACAGCTGAATATGCTATCGTCAACAATGACAAGTGACTCGGTCACCCTGCAGCTTGCGGTCGTTGCAGGCGAAAATGGCGAAGGCGCAGCTGAGGTCCAGCACGCCGCCGCCCAATCATCTTATATTGTCAGTGCCAACACCAAGTAATCGACCAAGAGATCACCCAGCATCTTGCGGTCGTCGCGGGCAAAGTTAGCGAAGGCGCAGCTGAGGTCCAGCACGCCACCACCCAGCGGCACGTTGAACTGCTTGCTCTCGCGGTGCGTGCGGCTGGAGTGCGGCAGCGCGAAGCCCACCTTGGCGAAGCGCGGCGGCCCAGCCGCGACCGCCGCGTCCGGATTCGTCATCAGCTGCATTGGAGCAGTAACAGAAAATGTCACCAAAACGCCGATGACGTGCACTTTTGGCTTGGCAGCACAGCGCTGCTCGTGGCGCTGGCATTGGGAACCCTTGCAGCTGCCACAAATTTAGTGTTCAGTAGTTTGATGACTTGAGCTGTCTGGTCCCCTCGAACCAATCTACCTGCGACTTGTGGAAGGCGTCCACACACTTGTCGCTTTCCAGCACCATCAGCGACTCCGTCTGCATTGCAAAACGGCGATTTGATGCACGGCACAGTGATCGGGTACAGCAAATTCTGTTTGCAGCCTGGTATGCTGGCTGACCTATGAGTCGGGTCGGCATGCAGGTTTTGCCATGGCAATGGCCTCTCGAGTAAGCAGCTGCTACCAGGCATTGACACAGACACCGGCCCACACACTCCGAGAATGAGATGATGTCACGGGGGTCCAAGAAGTGTCATGGTGCATGTCAATGTAGTGTCATGGTAGTGTCACGTCCTCAGGTTTTGCAGACCATGACAGCCCCTTGACATGGATTGACATGGGAGGTTGACACTGCTCTGACAGGTTGTGACATTGCATGTTGACAGATGGTAATGTCACGACATGTTGTCACGAGAATGTCATGAGCAACAGGTGCATGGTGTCACACGTTTGTCAATCATGTGTCCAGGAAACTCAGGTTACACGGGGAATCTCACATTACTGTTTCGCTACATGCAGCACCTTGATAAAGCCCAGGGTAAGGCCGGCAGAGGCACCCCCAATCTTGAGGAACAGGGGCGCAGACCACATCCTCTCGCCCGGCGTGTTTGACAGCTGCAGTTCAGAGGAGTCGCGAGTAGGACACATCTGGAAACATCTGGAGGGAATGTTCAGTGGGAAATGTGGCGCCTGCATGCCGACGTGTCCTCAGCTAGCACAAGTGATCGACGCACAGCCTGCCTCAGCTCGCAATCAGGTTCAGACACCACAGGCGCAAGCAGCAAAGTGCAGGTCAGGCGCGCATGCACCGGCAGCAGCGGCAAGGCATTCTGCTGCGGCGGCATGCACCTAACAAGGGCATACATGCAGGTGGCTGAGCTGAAGCATGCCAGCACCTTCTTGATCAGGAACGCATGGCCGCCAATGCCAGAGGTAATGCAGCCGCCCTTTGCCTTCAGCGTGAAGACCAGGCCCTGCACAAGAGCAGCACAAGGGTGCGTTGATGACTACTTTCACTTGTATCCTGCATGGCGTTGATGCCGCCGCACTGCGCCATCCCAGGGGAAGCCGCCAGTCAGGCAGGGTGCAATATTGCATTAATGCAGGGCGGTGTGCAAGAGAATGTGCTGAAAGTGGGAAATTCTTTCAGCAAAGCGGGGCTGGCCCTGCCTTGGCCGCCCACACGAGGCCGGGGTCCAGTCCCGGCAGGCGCTGCGGCTTGGCAAAGGGGGACAGCTTGATCTTCTGGGCGAGGTCGTCATTTGGGTCCGACAGCCGGCGCAGCATCGTTTGCGCTCTGTGCAAAATGATGCGATTCTTTTAGACTGAGGGCAATAAAGTATGCAGAGTGGGAGGTCAGAGGGGCGAGTAGCTAAACAAAGCAGCGACTATGGCACTTGCGCCGCAGATGTTCGGTTGCGCTGGAGGTGCCATGCATCCGGAGGCGCGGACTAGTGCATATGTGGCACAACAGCTTGCCTCTTGACGTCCAGATCCAGCTGTGCCTTAACCTGCAGATGCGGCGGGCATTATCTGTGGTCAAGCTGCGTCATGTGCAGGTCACAAGCATAGCAAAGGGTACAGGCCATGGGATTGGCAGCTCAAGGCTTCATGTCGTGGTGCAATCCTGTTGTCACCTCGGACGCCATCTCGCTGTTGAGCTGGGTCGCGAATGCTAAGAGGAAAAGTTGCTGGGGGACAGCCTGTGGTCGACGTGCAGGACAATGAGGCCGCTAAAGCAACGAAGCAAACTATTGCGTTCCATCACTGCTTGCATCCGAGATCGAGCTGCATATAGGCTGCGTCAGCTGGAATAAAGGAATATGATCCGAACCACACACACACACTCACATTTCAAACACCGCCAATTTGGCAAGCGGCGGACTCGAATTCCACCCAGAGAGCCCGCGCCAGCACGGTTGCATCCGCAAGGTTTGCAAGCGTTGACGACGTTGCCGTCGGGCTCTTTCAGCCCGCAAGGTTCTTGTACGGGTGAGGAAGTTACAGTGAATGGTCGCACGACACAATCTCATCGCACGATCGATCAAGTCATCTATTTCAGAGACGTCGACGCTTCAGCTCTGTCATAGCACAATAGCTTGTTGAATTGCACTTATTCGAACCTCAACGAGCCAACACCTAGATATGAGAACTCTACTCTCAGCTGGAAAGCTGCATGGAAAGCTGCAGAACCAAGCGGCAGCCACAGATCAAAGGCCCGATGCTGCCGCAAGAATCGAAAGCCGTGATGAACGCGGGCAAGCAATGAACGCAGAGCAGCAGGTGTGTAGGAAAGCGAGCAGCAGGCATATTGCGAACAGCAGTCTCCCACGAAATTTCAAGCATCCGCTGTGCTTCACGCCGCAAGCGCGCGTACATCAAAGCGGCGCAAGCGGCAAATCTGTACTTCCGCAAAGAGCCATACACACCTTCGAGGCCTTTAATCAATTTGTCAGATGAGAACTATGCATAGCCCCTCAGCCGGCTCTTGCACAGGCTGACAGCGGGAGTCATTTGCGGTGGCGGCATCACCGCCGCGCACGAAATCTACCGCTGACGACCGGCCATGAGGTGCGCGGCGCGGTGCACCGCGCCGCCGGCGCCGCTGAAGGCAGCCGCTGCAACGGCCGCCGACATCGTGGGCGGCGTTGCTATAGGTGGCGGAAGGAGGTGGCCAGTGAACGGCCGATCGGCGGCGGAGGCGGCGTGCCGTGCGGCGGGCTGCGGAACCGCTTGTCCACCTGCGCAGTCGTCAACACGCCTAAGGCACTGCTGTGCCGCTGATCCCCAGCTCTCGAAGCCCCAGCTTCTCGAAGCCGTTGCTCAACCGTCATAAACCCTGGGTGACCTCCGAATGCTGGTCATGGGCAGAGCCGGCGGCCCGGGGACGCAGCAACTCCAGGCCGGGCAATGACATTTATATGTGCAGTGGATTTGACGCCACCACGTTCATGCGGCTCGGCAGCTCCAGGCCAGGCGACATACAATGACCTGATTGACATTGGATGCAGGTATCATTCATTTCATTTTTTGGCTCATGCGCCACTACTGGCGTGAAAGTGTCGAAGAATCACGCACCCAATCATACAGCTGCTGGACGGCGGCCATGCGGCGCGGCAGCTCCAGGTCTGCAAAACCTAGCTTTATGTTTGCGGCTCAGAAGTGCACATCTGTTTGGATTGACAAACAGCTGCGCACCCGCTCGTACAGCTGCGGGTTGGCGGCCATACGGCGCGGCAGCTCCAGCTCGGGCGACTGGAAGTTGGTGGCAAGCAGCTCCTTCGTCGCGTTGTAGATGAAGGGGCTCAGCACCTGGGCAAAAACAGGACACAACTTCGTGATGCATTCCATTCGGAAGATCAGTGAAGAAGTTCCCAATCCGCAGGAGCATGTGGACCTGGCGTAGGAGAGTTACGCCAGTGGTGTGGTCCTTCCTGCTGCTAAGCAAGGACCCAGGAAGTGCGCGCCTTCATGACGAAGCTGATGAGGAAGCCGGGGACTATAGGCACGTGCGGGTCCAGGTGCGCCAGCATCGCGCACCGGCACCGCTGCCGACCGTCTGCAGATAACAGCAGTCCGCAGTGGGTTGGGGAGGCTCGGGAGCTCGATGTGCTTGTTTCCACCAAATGAGGAGACAGCATCGCGCACCGGCACCGCTGTCGCCTGTCTGCGCATAACAGCAAGCGTTCAACGTGAGGGACCCCTCTGCAGATTCGAAGGTTTCCATGGGACATTGGCTGCCAGCATTGCGCGCCGCGGCACTGCTGCCGCCCATCTGCACATCGCAGACTCTTCCAATATCCAGGTGTATATTCTGCTGCACTCACGCCCTGGCATGGTAGCGCGGCACAACCATCGACATTGGACTTGCAACAGGGAAAATGTTGCAGGCTGCTAGACAGGGTCTGAATTGATCACGCAGATGCCCATAGATGGCAGACCTATTGATGATTGGTCCAGCCGCCCTTTATCCTAGCCGCCCAATCGATGCAATGTCTGCTCAAAAGAAACAGTGAAGAGCAAGTCCTCCAGCCCTGCTGAAAAAGTCACCTTCGGTGCAGGGGTAGGGCTGCAGGATGCTGGAGGAGCCCTGCAGCATCTGGATGCGGCGACGCTTGGCGCTCTTTCGCGGCAGGTGCTGCACACCTGGCGCGGGAATGTCCGCCGAAAAGTCGCTCAGCGTGATCACCAGCGCCTGCTCCTCCTGCAATGATTGAACAACGGATGCGTAAAGGAGAGAACGAGGAGGAGAGAACGAGGAGGAGTAAGCTGAAAATGAGGGGGCTGTGTGCAATGCGCGGCGCCAACACGCCTTGGAAGAGTCCGCCCAGCGGGATCAGGAGCGCCTTTGGACCGCGGCAAGGGCATTCGTAGGACGGCCAATCCATCACGTGCTTGCAATGCATGCAGAGGGGGCTGGCAGGAGGTCGGCAGGTGATAAGAGTGGGCTGTCTCTGCAACTGAGACCGAGATACGTTATTTCTCAAAGCAAAAAGGCGGATTGCTGAACGGACATCTTAGGGTTCAGGGGTTCTACCTCGAGCAGGTCGGACCATTGGGAGCGCACCACCAGGTCCAGCTCGCTCAGCGGAAATGGCATCCACTGGCCTGCGCGCCAAACACCAGCCCTCGACAATACGCTTTGCAGGTATGCGTGTTGTGACAGCTGTAACTGGCTCCGTAAATTGCCACGACGACGTAGAAACCCTAAACCCTAAAATATTTGACAGCTCTGCAAGGATGGCGGGGTCCAGCGCCATGCGGTTCCAGGTGCCCAGCAGCAGTTTGCTACAGAGTTTCTCGAGAGGGCATATATTTCCATAGCCGCACCAACGTAATTGACGGTGGTGAAGTTGGACAGCTCTGCGAGGATGGCGGGGTCCAGGGCCATGCGATTCCAGGTGCCCAGCAGGTCGAATTCGCGGGTTATGGCCAGCAGGTGCGACACTGGGCAGTCGTATGTGGCCTCGAACCGGAAGCTGTGCACGTGCGAGCCTGCGCTTCACGCACATCACACTCAAAAGTCGACAGGGAGAGCGAGCCAGAGAGGGAGGAGGTTACGACGTCCGACAGAAAAACTGAAAAATGAAAAACGACATTTGAAGCCAGCAGATGCGGCACCGAGCGGGGTGGGCGTCACTTCAAAGAAGTGACTGTGCACGGCCGAGCCAGGCATGTTGCACGGAGCAACATGCAACATGCACGGAGCCCAGGCCATGTGCTGCCAATCCTCCACTGCCTTGACACGGTCCTGCACCCTGAAATACAGCCATGCAGAACGTTGCAAGCTGAGCGGCTGCAGAATAGCCAGGATGCACCCTTGATGTGGCCTTTATGTGGCGGTACATGACCTTCAGGTCGTCGCTCTCGATGTAACGTAGCCGTCAAGAGCTTGATTTTTTCTGCGACATGCTGCAAATCGAATGTCCCTGTGGGCACCCACCCTTTTGTGTGGCTGTGCAATGACCTTGAGGGTTTTGACGCTGCTATGGCGACCAACGGCAAACAGCTTTTATGCAGCACAGCTATTACTCGGAGATGATGCGCCAAACGCACCCTTGACATGGCGGTACATGACCTTGAGGTCGTTGTCGCTGGAGGTCATATAGCCATCCAGGTCCTGCGCGTCCGTCAGGCTGCGCCGTATCAGCTCCAGCTCCCGGCCCAGCTGCGGCATAACAGATCAAAACTTGAACGTCAAACGTGAAAAACGAAAGCTTCACGCCCGCCAGGCTGCGCCCTGTCAGCTCCAGCTTCTGCCCCAGCTGCATTGTGGCGCAGCTGGTCAGTCATGTCCAGATAAAGCGGCAAGCTGGTTCTTGAAGGTGGGCCGTGGTGTGCAATGAGGCGTCAAACTTCTGTCTTTTGTCAAACCCGGTAACCTGCTGCAGGTCCAGGGAGGGTTGGCGCCGGCGATGCCCACCACCGCCTTGGCTCCCCGAATTGTATATTTCTGTTTGGATGCAACATACCATTTGCCAAGTGTTTCTAGCCCCACCTGCTGCAGGTCCAGGGAGGTGGCGACGGCGGCGATGTCCAGCGCCGCCTGGAAGTACTGAAATGCATTGATATCACATTTTCCAGTGAAACACCCAGGAGAAAGTCTCGAGTCACCGCACCTGTGGCAGGTGCAGGGAGATGGTGGCGCCGTCCGCCAGCAGCTTCCCAGAGGTGCGTTTTCTGCCTTGTTACAAATCAGCGTACTGTCGAGTGTTTTCTTCAAGCCACACCTGCGGCAGGTCCAAGGAGGTTGCGGCGCCGAGCGCCGCCTGGGCGCCGTCTGTAAGAAGCTCCTGGAAGGTGCAGCCGTGGCGGCCCGCCGCCTGCCGCAGCAGCTCCCGCACCCGCAGCAGCTGCCCCTCTGCACAGTTGTGCAATATCTTTCGTGATCATTGTTGTCTTGAAAGCCGCTACAAGCGAAGTTGCAGCCATGGCGCCCCGCCGCCTGCCATAGCAGCTCCCACACCCGCAGCAGCTGCCCCTCTGCACGATTGCAAAGGTACTCATGAAGGCACGATGTCCACGAAGATCGAGCTGATGTGCAGTTGTGAGACGCGGCCAACGGCCTGTTGCCAGCGGGTGCCAAACCCGCAACAGCTGCCCCTCTACGCACAGCACTAGCAGATTATAGATTGGTGCGATAGGACATGAAGCTGAACGAAAATGTAAATGGGAGCATGCCTGTGTGCGTCGCCACGGCCTGGCGCAGCAGGTCCAGCACCGCCTCTGCCAAAATGTGGCTATGATACCATAAAGCTTTGCTGGTCACCAAGGGGACCTTGCTTCTATGATGACAAACCTGCGTGCGCCGCCTCCGCCTGCCGCAGCAGGTCCTGCACTGCTGCCGCCGAGTCTGCCGATTCGCTGTCGCTGTCCGGTCCGCCACCGGCGCGGCCCTGCTCCCAGCCGCCGCCGTACGCCGGCTCCTGCTCCAGGGTCGCCTGCAGGTGTTGTAGATGCAAGGCTATCGTGAAGACTGCAATTGCAAGACAGGTACGCATGGAAATATCTAGTAGACACATGGGGACACCGCCATCGTACAGTCACATGGTCGGGTTGCAGCTTCCTGTCCTGTTATGTGAATGTTCAACATGGATCTGCGGCGATAAGAGTCTTTCACTCACCAGCGCAGTCGCCGGTTCTTCGACCCCGCCAGGCAACCACAGCACGCGGCGGTCACCCGCGCCAAGCTGCTGACCGGTCAGAAAGTCGTGCGAGCGGGACGGCCTGCGGGAGCTGCCGTCGCGGGTGCCACCGGTGACGCTGCTGTCGTCATCGCTGCTGCCGTCGTTGCTGCCGCCGCCGTCAACGCTGCCGCCGCGAGTCGACGGTGCCGCCGACTCAGCACCACCTGCAGGCGAAGGGACCAGTCCATTGTTGTCGTGTCATATTTATCATTGTTGTGCAGATGCTGCTCAAACCTTTGCATGCTGCGAGCGCCGGATGCAGCTTTGATCTCACATTGTCCAGCAAGGAAACATCAACTGGGTCCTGTAGAGGATATGCTGCAAGTCATGCCAGGTGTCCAGTCTGGCATCCCAGCTGCATGAGAGCACTCTTCATGCCGCGTAACCGAGCAATTCAACCAGACTCTCGCTGAGTTCACGTGATGGTTAACACATGGGGGTTGAATGGAGGCCAACACAAGGAGGTCGACTGGACTGATCTCAAGCAGCGAAGATGCCGCATTGCTTCCTGTGTTGCAGGCGAGGTGCCAGGCAAAAGCTGTACTTCGCGTGTGACTGGGCGCTGCTGACGTTATGCTTGTTAGTTATTTATTATTTTCAGAGAGAGCAATTTTTTCAACACAGATGTTGCCTGTGCCGCGGCCGAGGTGCGGCCGGAGGCTTTGCGAAGTCTTACTGGGCCAATAGGTAACTCGATAGACCTTGAAAAACGTAATGTATTCTTTGCTCACCAGTGACGCGGCCCACGTGCGACCGGAAGCTGTACTCGGCGTCCGACTGGGCGCTGCTGACAACGCTGCTGAAGCTGGAGCGCGCGCTGGTGAAGCTGCCAAAGCTGCCGCTGGACACGCGGCTGCCGCGGTGGTGGCCTGAGACCCACCCTGCGTCGAACGACGACGCTTCAGACGCCCAGCTCGGGACGGCAACCGTCAGAATCGCAGGCTTGTCGGGCCGGGCATGGGCGGCGTCCGCCCCGGAGGAGTCCGGCCGCCGCTGCGCCTGCCGCGGTGTGGTGGGCTGCGGCACACCGGCACCGCTGTGGCTGCGGGCGTGGCTGTGGACCGCCGGCGGCGGCAGCGAGAGCATCTCCTGCGGAGTGGCGCCGTGGTCGCCATGGCGAGCCGTGGCGGCAGCGGCCGCGGTGGCGGTGGAGGAGCCATTGGTCTCGCTGTACTTGGCCGGCTTGACGTGCCGCTTGTGCCGCTTGCCACTGCGCAGCCTTCCGTGGCCACCGCCGAAGCAGGAGAGCATGGCGGCGAGCGGTCAAGCGCTGGTAAGCCGGCGGCTGCGCCTGCCTCCGCCTGCCTTATGCCAGCGGTGTGCGGAGCCGCACAGGAGCTTTTTTTGTCACTGTGCTGTCGCTGGTGACTGCTTGATGGCTGTGCCGGGCGTGTGCGTCGGTCAGCGGGCTGAACTGATTCGCGGATCGGCAGGGTCAATTGCGCCAAAGGACTGGAGGCTCCAGCGTCTTATTCCGTAACAGTTGCGGCCGACGGTCGCCGCGGGCTACCAGGTACCTGTCCGACGGCATTTCACGTGGGACTCAAAATATTCTGCGATTCGGCAGCCAAGATGGTTTCGATGGCACAGATGCATCAGATGATTGTACCGAATAGATGGATGACAGCAACTGCTTCACTTGACTGCCTGTCAATGGGAGCTGCGGAATACCAGACAGCGCCCCGCCTGGCGCACAACAGGACAGACATGCAGGACACCCGACTGGTGCCCTCTGCCCGGGAACAGCATGTGAACTGACACGATCCAGTCCACAGTGGTGCTGCACGCCTGGGTGGCGTACCTCTGGATGTTCAAGTCCCAGGTTGTTGCGGCCTATGTTGATGCCGACTCACTTAGCACGGATGGTCCCATTGCTGGGTTTATCTTGCGTGGCAGCGAAAGCTGTGACACTGATGGCTAGACTGACAAGCCAGTATCTTGCTTCTCTCCGATGCTGTTCAAGTGTTCAATTACTCACGAGCACGATATCAAGACTCAGAAGGACTCGCAACCGAGACCCGGCCTGGCATTCCCTGCTCAAACTGTGTACCAGCGTGTGCGAATTGTACCAGCAATAAATATGGTTAGGCCTGTTTTACAAGGCCGCGCTTGATTACGCGAGCGTGGACGCCACACACATCATAGCTTGGGAGCCCTCTCTGTCTTAATGGCACAGCATCCATAGCGCTCGCGCCCTGTGTTGTGGTCTCGTGCGTCGAGTCGCAGGAGTTCGCACAAGCGCACCCAAAACCCGGCACACTGCGTTGAACAAGTTCCAGTGCCTCAGTTGCAGCAAGCCACATCGGAATCTGGAAACGCATTGCATCACAGCGTCTTCCCACATGCCTGAATATTCAGTTGGCTCGGTGGTCGTACCCTCCCGCTGCAGAACCTTGGCAGGCGAGGTTACCAACAGAGCGCCTTTCTGCTGCATGATTCAGCTTATAATCACTCTCGGAGAAGGACGGCAGCACCCAGGGCGGTAGTGCCCGTCATTAACTTTCTCGCACGGCAGCAGCGGTGCGTGCAGTGCGCTGACAGCAACCCGGGCCTCCCAAGGCAGCGGGCCGCCGTCAGAAAGCCGGATTGTCCGCCGATGGGCCTATCCTGCTTCTCACGGCCGGCCGCAGCCGCCGACAGCGGCGGCGAGCGAGTGCGGCGCACGGCTAACGGCAGCGCCGCACCCTCAGGCGCCAGCCAGCCAGCGGCGCACAGCTCGGTGCCAGCAGGGCAGCCGCCATACCCCCGGCAGCCCAGCCCGGTCCGGTCGGGGCTGTCGTCAGCCGCAGCCGCGGCTGCCGCAGCAACACTTCCGGTGCCCGGCCTCAACCTCACGGCGGTCGCGGCGGCGGTAGCGGACCCAGTCTCGCAGCTGTTGCACGGGCTGCAGGGCCTCGTCTCTGCGCGCGACTCGTTCGACGGCAGCGGCAGCAGCGGCGGCGGCGCCCTGCTCAGCAGAGCGAGCTCACTGGCATGGTCCGCCGCCACCTTCCTGTCAGCGTACTCCGACGTGCAGTCTGACGCCGGCAGCTGGGCGTCAGGTACTGCGATCCAGCCACTCTTTGTGTTGGCTGCTTTCAACACACACCGGAGAGCATATGTGTGTCGCACTGCAATTCTTTTCGCGTTGGTGTCAGTCCTGGCTTGAGTAAGGTGTTGCCCAAATCGCCGCTTGCAACCAAGGTCAACCTAGATATGCGGCTGCGCTGTCTGTCTGCAGACCAGGAGGACGATGCGCCATCGGTGCGCAGCGGAACCATCAGTCGCCAGACCAGCACCAGCCGCGACGGCGGTGGTCTCTTCTCGGCGCACTCGACAGCGGCGCTGCTGATCGACTCCCCGGGCGTGCTGGGGCCGCTCGCCGAGCCCTGCCTTTCACCGACGTTCCGCAGCCTGACGGCGCACAGCCGCTGCGGCAGCTCTGCCGTGTCGAAGGGCGTTGGCAATCAGCTAGGGGCTGCTAAAACCCTGAGCTTCAGCAGCGTGCGCAGCTACAGCGGCGGCCGCGTCCCGGTGCTGGACTCCGTGACGTCGCTGCGGGATGAGCCGCTGGGACGGCGGGACAGCTGGAGCAGCGGTGGCGGCGGCGCTGACGGCAATGGCGGCGGCGAACCGCTGCCCGCGGCTGCGGCTGCGCTGCTGCAGCATGCAGAGCTTGCTTATGAGGGTGCGCGCTCGCTGGCAGTGCAGTCGCCATGCTTACTCTGCAGGCTAGCAAGTCCCGAGCCTTCACGCCTAACGCGGCCGCTGATCAGAGCAGCAGTGCCTGAGTAACCCTGACAGTGCGCTAATGTGTGCCCCCATTCCGCTGTGCAGCCGGCAAACTGCTGCAGGCGGAGGAGCTGGCGCTATGCGCCGCCGACGCCGCGGGCTGCGCCGACCTGGACGCCCTGGCGGCTCGGCAGCAGTCTTCAGATCACGAAGACTCAGCTGAAGACTCATCTCTGCGCGGCGACCCTGGCAGCGGTGGCAGCGGCAGCCCGGACCTCAGACGGCTGGCCGTCGAGGCCGCCGAGGCGCGGGAGTGCCTGGAGCAACTCGCTGCGGAGCGCCAGTGGAGCACAACGCGGTCAGGCGGCCTCAAAGTGCTGTACCACCACGAACGAGGTAATGGTAATTGGAAAGCCCGTATGGGTGCATGACAGAAGGCTTGTACCACGGCCTCGCTGCAGAGGCCGGGCGCGCTCGTGGCAGCCAGTGCGGACCTGTGAGTGTGCATGGCGTACAGCGGCAGTAGCGAGTGCCCATGCTGTTGGCGACCCCCACCTGTCAGGACCGTGATGCCAGCGGCTGGCGCCGGCGACAATCGAAGGACCGACTAGTGCAGCCGACAAGCGCCATGCCGCAGCAACCCCAGCTGCGACCATCAACCGCACCGCGCTTCGTCGTCAAGCTGAGACAAGCTCTTCGCTCTGTAGGCAGCGTGCACAGCGTGCGTGTGGAGGCGGAGTACGACTGGCCGGCGGACCAGCTGCTGTCAGTCGCGCGCGAGTTCGACGTCGTCGGCAGCTTCAACCGCTTTGCCCAAGTGAGCGTTTTCCGGACCTCGTGCTGGGCGATTGCGGCTGGATACTGGATACTGCATTGTGTGGCGGCGCGTCAGGCGGACCGAGTGGCGACGGCTGGCCTTGATGCCTCCTTGCACGTGCTGGATTCCAGCTGTGCATGCGAGTGAAGGGCCCCGCCGCCCGGTGTTCTCCCCGGCCTAAGCACCAGCAGACCGGCGCATGACTGGTGTAATGCGGTGGCGAGAAGGGCGCTCCAACAAGAGGCCGGCTGCGGCCCAGCGTGCGCGAGACCAACGCGTACTCCAGTACCTTGACCTGACTGCTCAATCTGAAACTCAAGTCTGCATTGCTGCAGGACCACAGCGAGCTGGCAGAGCCCAGCACCCGCGAGAGCATCGTGCGAGCGGGCCCATGATTGCCGCACCCTTTGAAGCACCAGATGCGAGCACTTGAATCCTGGCTGCTGACATGGGATGTTCTCAACGGGTGCAGGATCACAGCGTGTTGGCGGAGCCCAGCACCCGCGAGAGCATCGTGTACGCGGGCACCTGGATGCCGTTCCCCATGAAGCCCCTCGAGCTGGTGCTGAGCGTCCGCTGGGCCGACCTGGTGGAGGTATGCGCCCGATGCACTCGGTCCTGGTTCCCTTTTTGCTGATGGCGTCCTTCCAGTTCAGTGGTACACCATGAAGCCCCTGGAGCGGGTGCTCAGCATGCGCTGGGCCGACCTCCTGGAGGTGCGCAACCTACAAGTTCGGTTGTCGCTGGTTTGTTTCAATCTTGTGATGTCATCTCTTGATCGATGCGCACTCCGTGAAGCGCCTGGAGGGGTTGCTCAGTGTCCGCTGGGCCGACCTGGTGCCGGTGCGCACCTGGCATTATGCAATGTCTGCATCTCTCGTTTCTACGGTGGTTGTCTTCGAGCAGTAGCCGCGCGCGTATGGGAGTCGCCGCCAGCACAACGCGGTGGCAGCTTCCTGAGCGAACGAACGGTGACTTATGCCGCCGCTGGTGCCGCCGACGCGTCTGCTGGCATTGGGGGCTTGTCTGATGCGGCGTCCCGCGCATGTCGAATGAAAGTATATTCTCCCATCATGCTGTCAACTGCCGGAGGAGCGGCTGGCGGGCATCAGAACCCTAAAGCAGGTGACCCTTCCAATGTGCTCGTTCTGTTGCAGGAGGATGGCATCATCCTGATCGTGCTGTCGGACGTGTCCGGCGAGCGGCTGGCGGGCATCGCGGGCGCGAAGCCGCTGCCGCCGAAGTCGCCTGTGCGGCGGCGCGGCCACCTGCTGCCCGGCTCCTGCGGCTACATGCGCCCGCTGCCGCCCGGCCCAGGTGGGCTGCTTCTTCGCTTTATTATAGCTTCCGAGAACTACCAAGAACTTGTTTGCAGCCCAATTTCCAACACTCGTTTGCCAGCGGCGCGGCACTGCCGCCACCTGCTGCCTGGCTCCTGCGGCCACATGCGCCCGCTGCCGCCCGGCCCAGGTGGGCTGCTTCCTTACTTCATCTCAAGAGAATCTTGCTTGCAGCAGCGGCACAGTCTCATGACTCGTTCGCCAGCGGCACGGCGGCGCCGCCACCTGGCCTGGCTGCTGCCGCTGCAGCCAGGCCAGGTAGGAATGTGTTCAAGTCCAATTGGAGAAGGAACCACGATATGGCCTGCACTGCTGGTGGAAGGGGCGCAGTCACCTTCCGAGCGGCGTGCCTCCTGTCCGAAAGCCCACTCAGCACGAACGTCAAGCGGAGCTGACCATCTCGATGAGTTGGCCCCTTGTGATGGTACGCAGACGGGCGGCCGCGCACAAAGTGCGTCATCATGGCACACCTGGACACCGGCATCGCCTACATCCCCGCCTTTGTGGTCAACTTCGTGCTGAAGGCGAGACTTTGCAGAGATTCTAGACAAGGTTCTGTGTTGCTGTGTCTGCGTCTGCGCCCGCCCACGCTGAAGGTGTGGGGATGTCGGCTTTCATTCACACGAGAAACAATCCACGCATGAGCTCGCTGTTTGCCGCCAGTGCGCTTGTGTCAGCCTTGTGCTCGAGGGACGTTTACTTTCCGGCAAGCACACCGTCATGCTGCGGCTTACTCCCACTCCACGTTCACTTGTCAGTCTCCATGGTGTGAGCTGTAACGCCGCCGTCTTCACAGGTGCTGTCGCCATTCCTGTTCAACGCGACCAAGCGGCTGCTGCGGGAGTCGTTCGCCAGCTCCACAGCGGACCTGCCGCAGCGCATCGCCGCAAAGCCGCAGCTGTACGACCTGATACGGCAAGCGGAGCGGGAAGCAATAGCGCTGGCGGGGCGGCGGGAGGGCGCGCTGCGCACGCTGAGCCACATGTCCACTTTCAGCAGCAGCCACTCGGATGCGTAGCCGCGGTGACGGCAGGGGCTCGTCGGTGTGTCGCAAATAGCGTAACAGTCTGCAAAGGAGAGCCGGGAGTGGAGAGAAACAGGGAACATTAGAGAGTTGATGTTTGTTCAGAGGAACAAATTGATCAGTGGGGGGTCGGTTGAAGGACTTAAGATGATCGAAGAGGATCAGGGAGGCGGCATCAGCAGGAAGTGAATTCAAGGGAACAACTAACGCGTTGGGAGTACCTGCTCTATATAAACACAGCCGCGGCAAAGCCGCCGCCGTGAAGGGTCATTGGGCCGCTTGTATTACAGCGCCCTGATAGGCCCTCCTTTCATGCCGAGGAGCGAGAGCGCAACTGTAAGGTCTTTTGGCTGCTCGAGCGGCCACAACTGCCCAAAACCATGTGACTCAGCGTCAACTGCCGCCTGAAGCACGGTGTGTGTAGCGCTGTGCGCAGCGTTGCCACACCAGAACTCCGAACCGTACTCCCAAACATCCCCGTCACGACCGCTTTGAGGCCTCGGCATCGGTATCGGGCCCTGCGGGCGCCCTCAACCTGCTCAGGTGGCTGCTGTGAGTGTGCTGCTTTGCACGGCACCAGTCCGTGGGACACTCAAGCCCTCATGGGCAGCAGCCGCGACCTTGTGAATGGCGCTACCCGTTTCCATGGCGACCCGGCGTTGCAGCGGCGCTGGCCACGGCACCGCTGACCGCCACCCGCGCACCCCCGCAGCGCCTCTCACCCCTCTGAGTCTATACACTAACCCTCCTCATCTGGGCGTCGAGTGGGTTTTGTTTGGTTTTCCAAAACCCTACTCCTCCATCTCGTCGCTGCCCTCCTCGGACGACGACTCCTTGGGCGGCGGCGCCTCCTTTGCCTTCTTTTTCTTCTTCTTGGACGGCGGCGCCTCCATTGCACCCTCCTCCTCTGCCTTCTCCTCCGTGACCTCCTCGACCTTCACCGTCCTGCACACGCCAAATAGCTGCCATGTGTTAAATGCCAGGAACATGCTGAAGTAGCATGCACAGAACGTTCTGGAATTTAAGGACAAAGTAGTGATACCTTGTCTGACATCTGACAAGGACTTGGATCCTCACCCATTGGAACGCGGCGGCGGCGTTGAGAAGCGCGCGCAGATGCTCGGCGGTGTCTTATGTGTTACAGACCTCAAAATCCCAAACACAAGATGTGTGCTCACCCGTTGGACGCGGCAGGAGCGGCTTCGGGTAGCGTGCGCAAGTACTCGGGCGGCGTGTCGGCATTGCAGAGTGGCGTACTTACAGACTTCATGGACCTAGCTTCCAATTCTCACCCGTTGGACGCGGCAGGAGCGGCGTCGGCGGCGTCGGGCAGCGCGCGCAGGTACTCGGGCTGCGACTCGGCTTGCAAGAACGATCAGGACTTCCGGTTGTCAGTTTGACAGGTCTGCCAACTCACCCATTGGACGCGGCGGGAGCGGCGGCGGCGGCGGCGGCGGCGTCGGGCAGCGCGCGCAGGTACTCCGGCGGCGTCTCGGCGTTGGGGCGGCCGTGCTTGTCCAGCTTGCCCTCCTCGATGAGCTGCTTCTTGCGCGACGCCATCGGCCCCAGGCCCCACCTGTGTTAGTGGGTGTCACTGAGTTTGCCATTCAAAAGCAATCTCACTCGCCTTCTGGCGCTGCGCCATGGGCCCCAGAGCCCAAATGTGGCGACTAGGGCCATTTTCCGTTCATGGACGTCCAGCGCGACTCCTTCAGCATGCCGGCTTCGCAGCGTGCCCGTGTATTGTAGAATCATGCAGTCGAGAACGGTGGCACAGCGGATTGTGGCTGCTGAAAGGAAGCTGTTCCGCAGCAGCAGGCGGCGCACCGGCGGGGGTAGGTGTCGCGGTCGAGAATGACGCGCTTGATCTTGGCCACGCAGCCGTGGTCGCACGTCGCCATCGTCGCCGTGTTCATCTGCAAAAGGCTTTTACGCAGTCAGGCAGGACTCGGAACACCTCAGCAGACGGGCGGCATTGCCCACAAGGCTCTGACTCCGGCTGTCTCAGCTGCGGCAGTGACGCCAGCAGATCAGACTCGCCACAGGAATGGGCATCGAAGCAACAGCCCAGAGTAGCGACTGTGTTTCGAGAGCTGAAGCTGAGTGGGCTTACCTGCGCGATGCCGATCGCCACCGCCTCGCCCTTCGTCGTCATCAGCACCACCTGCACAACCGCAGCGTGGCAAGACTTAGCTTTCTGACCTTTCGACAGCACATCAGAGCACTTCTGAACAAATCGCCAGGTGAGCGGGGCGGCATGAGTGACCGCTGTGCGGCAACCCTCCTGCACACCAAGACCAGCTACAACACAGAACGACATCCAAGACAGCCAACAAACGTTTCGGCGCTGTGCACCAGAAACCACACCTCGTCGTCAATGTCGATGTCGTTCTCGAAGCGCAGCAGGCCGGGCACCATGAGCTTGGCGCCGTAGCAGATGGCGTTGACGGCAGAGTCCTTCATCACCACCCGCTTGTGCTTCATCAGCACCACCTCCAGCGGCATGATAACCCGCCTGCCAATGGAAACGGATATTGACTCAGAGATGTATTGACGGCAGAGTCCTGCATCACTACCCGCTTGTGCTTCATCAGCACCACCTCCAGCGGGAGATGACCCGCCTGCAGCAGGCAGGAGTTTGTTCAGCCATCTTTGGCGTCCTCACGATTTTGGCGCCCCTCCACTCGTCCTGTTGTTGCTCCACTCGTCATGTTGTTGCTGCACGAAAGCAAAGGACTTACTCACAGGCGCTGTGGCTGCGTCCCAGAAACTGAGTGCTGGCTTGCGTCCTGACAGTTTTGTAAGAGCACCCTCCTGCCACTCCTAGATCCCCGCTGCCCCTGCTCATCTCCACATGACGACGAAGGAGTGCACTGTAGATCTACGCACCGCAGGTAGGCCTCGTCGACGTGGTTGTCGAACAGCCACTGCGCATCCAGCAGGTCGTGCATGGTCACCATGTTCTCCGTCTCCCCCATGCTACCAGACCGCACCCGCCGCAGCTCCTGCGGTTCCGTGTCATGCAGGGTTTGGGACGGGGGAGTCGCAGCGTGTTGGGTGAGCTCTGCAAAGAGCCAATGCTTGTCAACTGTGTGTTTCGAGCCATATCCTTATGCGAAGGAGGCGAGCCATCTTCTGGCTCGCAAGAAAAGGGGAACATAAATCGGCACCTGCATGTGGGCGCTGCCGCCGAGGAGCAGGCCCAGGTACACCCACAGCGTCTGTCTGTTTCATTTGCAGTGAACAATAAAGCACAAAACGAGGATCCCCGCACCTGCATGTGGGCGCCTACGCCGAGCAGCAGTCCCAGGTGCACGCACAGCGTCCGGATGTAGGTTCCCGCCTCGCAGGACACCCAGAACATGGCCAGGTGGCGGTCGTCATCGTAGCTGTGCAGCTTGATGTCGTGGATGGTGCGGATGCGCAGCTGCCGCTTGACGGCGGAAATCAGCGGCGGGCGCTGGAACAGCGCGCCTGCAGGGGAAGGGAAAACCCACTCGGCTGTTTGCATTCCCACCGCGTGACCCCTCTCCAAAGCTGCTGCATGTCCCTGCATCTTGCTGCAGGTCCACATGGCCCGACGAGCCTGGGGCGCCGCCACTCTCATCCAGTAATTTTGGAGCCCCACCTGTGAGCGTCTCCAGGGCGCGTGCAACTGCGGGCGTGCCGCCCTCCACCGGGCCGTGCAGCCGCGCGATGCAGACATACTCCTTGCCGGCACTCTGCTGGCTCTTCACCAGCCGCGTCGCCCGCTCAATGCACACGATCAGGTTGCCTGCAATCGTGACCGCTATCTCTGGTGATGATATGCTGAGATGACGCAGCCGCTTTGCCCCGGCAGCAGCAGATATGCCGGGCTCAAGAGCTGAATCTCACTGCCTTGTGGGTGCTGAGTCCACGGTTTGGGGGCGCCAGCTGCGTAATGCTGCCCGCCAGAACCTGAGCACCTCTCTGCTCCACCCACTGCACGTTGACGCAGAAAGAGGGGCAGGAAGCCTCTCGCCCGCTTCTTCCTTGACGCTTACCTGTGACCTTGGGGTCGAGCGTGCCGCTGTGCCCTGTCTTCTCCACCCGCAGCAGACGCCGGATCCACGCCACCACCTGACGAACAACATGCTCATCGGTTCACACCGATTTGAGGTTGTGTAATTCCCAAAAACAGACCAGCGGCTCGCAAGTCTCTCCGCCAAGCCGCAGGGCGGCGTCTCCAGCCGCAGCTGTGCGCCCATCTTTTATGGTGTTCCAGTACAGCGATTAACGAACTTGCCCAACTACTGCGCACGCTAAAGGTGGTAAGCCCCACCTCGTGCGACGACGGGTTGGAGGGTTTGTCCAGGTTGATGACGCCGTAGCGGATGTACTCCTTCAGCGGCCGCCGCAGCGGCGTGTGCCCCGTGGGAATGGGCGTGTAGTGCCCGGTCCGCACGTTGAGCTTGTCATAGTTCTGCATGGAAGAGGTGCACAAGCGTCGTCGGAAAGGGCACGCATGCTGAATAGATACCACACCCAGCCCAGCGAAGGCAAAGCTTGGTTTGCGACATGGAAATGTGCCAATGACGGAAAGGATGACAGTCTGGCTGATGTGTAGTTTGGCGCACACTGCAAGCAGCGTCTTGCGCCGTGCATGCATGTGCAGATGCCGTGCCGCATGCATGCACGGCCAGTCACGGCAGGGCCGCACACGTCAACGACGAGGGTAACCTGATAGCGCCCATCACGTACAACTCCATAGCACAAGGCTTGATCGCCGAGGCCAGGCACCTGGGCCCACCTTCAGCAGCAGAGGCCACTTGGATGTGTCGAGCTTTGGCGTCTTCTTCTCCGGCGCGATCACCAGGTCCGTGTTGCGCTGCGTGTCCGCGTCAGTTTGGGGCTCCGATCCCGAATCGCTCGTTGACTTTTTGCCCATGTCTGCAGCGCCTCAGGCCTCAAGCGGTGCAAAACGGCTGCCAGAGGTGCACTCAGCCCGAGATCCCGCGCATGACCCGGCAGACCACCTCCGACACCTCCTCAAGGCTTCCACACTCTGTTTCTGGCAACGACTGGTGGTCTGCCGCAGCTGCAAACGCGAAGTGCTGGTCCGGATTTGCTTGCCGCCGTGTGAAGGTAGTTGCTGTTACTTCCTGCTTCTGTCTGACATATTTCAACACTGTCTGACAATCCATCACAAAACGGACTTGGCAGCGCCACCACCTCATCTTTTTACGATTCTGTCACATCCAAAGTGCTACATGCAGCTCTTCTCCTCGCGTGCATAAGCCTTCGTGTCAGTGTCCTTGGTCGGAATGCCTAGTAGGTGATGGGTGCGCATAGTGTTTCGATCCCGCTGCTGTGATGCGGCCGAACGGGGTACTTCGACGGCTGGTTGTCATTCGCGATGATGAGGTAGATATCGTGGCTGCATGCGGACCATCGCCTGCACTTTTCACGACCTTTACCAATGGTGGTGTCAGCTGTGCAGGTTGTTGTGCAATTGATGCACACCATGTATGTGATCTTGCAGGCACCTGCAGTGTCCGCGGCGTTCTGGGCCTTCTTCTGCGTGAGGATCTGCATGCCACCTCGTTGCCGCGCTTGTCGCATTCTGTGGACACGGGCCCGGCAGGTCCCATGCAGCCGCAACACATCGTCATTTGCTTTCTCGGTGCAGATCCTAGCTGCCTACTTCTTACTGCTGCCTGTCCGAGACGATGCCGCCGTGGCGCTAGGTGCGTCTGGTGCTTGCCGCCAGTCTTGCCTGCGAACCACGCTGGGGACTGCAATGTCTGAGCAGCAAATGTCCGCAGACACCCGGTTTGTACAGCGCCCTCAATGCTGCAACGGCGACGCGCAGGCACCAACGTGCTGCCGCAGCTGTTTGCGGCGTCGCTGCCGATTACGTTCGTCGCTGCACCCGCGGCGAGTGCATTTCTGGGCCGCCGTGGCGTTAGCCGCGGCCATGCAGTCCACCAGCTGTATGGCATACTGGCGCTTTCATTTGTAGGTACGCAAATGCAGCGTGAAGGTCATGCATTTCGTGACTTCCGTGGATTGCATGGATCTGATGCAGTCCTCATGCGTCTTGGACGGCTGCCAGGAGAGGCCAGACCTGATACGTGCAAGAAGCACACTTTCGTCTGAAGCTGGACCCCGACACAAAGCCTGCGACAACCTCCATGATGATGATGGCGACCTTTGATCGTTTTGCAGGGTTTGCGCTCCTGCATTGGGCGGCGATCCCCATGGCGGCGCCGAGGCACAGCCTCAGCCCGGCAGACGCAGCTGCAGCCGCCGCCTCGCGCCGGCAGCAGGTCGCACAGCAGGAGCAGCTTCACCGCGGCAGCCTGAACCATGGCAACAGCTCAGATCATATTGCAGCCTGGGGCACCCCGCATGGCGGGGATGACGGCGGCAATGTCGGCAGCTCACGGCGCCGGCTCGCCGCTGTCAACTGTTTAGGCAACGATTCCGCCAAACACATGCTTTGGAAAAGCGGCGGCAGCGGCGGCATCGGCGACAGCGGCGGCGGCGGCATCGGCAGCAGCAGCGGCAGCAGAGCGCTGCGGCAGATTGTGGAGATCCGGGCGGCCGATAGCAAAGCGGGTAGCAGCGGCGCGGCCGCTGGAGACTCGGACAGCACTCACAACGGCGCCGGCTGGCTGCCGGATATCGACCCGCAGCAGGCTGTTCGGGCTGCGTTTTACCTATGGGTGTCTGCAGCCAATCTGGTGGGTGTGTCCACCATGTGGGCGCACGCGGCCGATGCCTTCGACCCTGGCGCCGCTGCCAGGTGCTTGTTCTGGCAAACAGCTGCATAAACTCTTCACGAAATGCTGCAAAGAAAGAAGCATTTGGGACGGTCCTCTCCTGGTCTGGTGCATTCAGAGCAAGCTCGCTGCCGTGTCTGCCTGGACATCTGGTCGAAGCCATCAATCGTGTGCTGCAGCAACGACGAAGCTGTTTAACGCGAGAAACCCGTTCGCCTGCAGGCTGTTCGGGCTGCTGGGTGCCGGCGCCACGGCGGGCCAGCTGGCAGGGTCGGCAGCCGCCGGGCTGGCGGCGGCGGCGGCGCGCCGCCTGCCGGCCCTTGCGGCCGCCCTGCCGACATTGCTGATGCTGGGTGTGTATGGAGCTGCATGATCAGCAAGGAACCTGACATTTCGTGTTTTCAGACTCCTTTCCCTGCTGAGGCAGAAGACTTGCTCCCGAGTTTGGTTGCTGCCAGAGTGACGCTGTCACGTTCGATTCTCTTGACTTCTGCTTCAAGCATGCAGCAAAGCGCATTTCTGAACAAGTTCACAGACAAAAATGAGCAATGGTCGAAATGCCTATCAAACACTGCCACAGGCGCGGCGGTGTTGCTGGAGCTGGCCGGAAGCTTTGCCGCCGCTCTGACTTCTGTGGACGTTTCCGCAGCAGACCGCGGCAAGGCTGGTAAACGCGAGGTGCCCTTTCTTCCTTTCGAACAGCCCTTGCACAGCCTAGGGCTGTCTTTCAACATGCCAGTAATACGACCTTGCTGTCTGTGGTACGGTGCTCAGGGTGCACCCCTCATGTCGGACTTGTCTCGAATTTGCAGCAGTCCTCAGCGGCAATGCATGCCTGCCGCGGCACACATCATGTGCACGAGAAGGCTTTGTGCATGCCAGGCCCTTCCGGCTGTGCAGCCGCTTCAATTAGTTTTGTACAAAGTACCGCAGGGCGGCGTGGCGGCGTGTGCGGCAGGCTTCCGCCTCATTGCGGCGTCTCCCTACCTACGATGTGTTGCGTTGTTCCTGGTGAGCAGCCTGTGCACAACATTCAACACACGACCGACAGCTTGTGTGAACAATACCTGCCTTCTGCTGCCCTGGTCGAAGTGCCTGAAAACACCGAATGCCAATCCAGACGGTGTCTGCCAACGCCGTGCACTGTACGCCTGAGACCCATTGCAGGGACTGAACTACGTGGTCAGCTCCGCATTCTACTTCGAGAAGACGGCGGTCGTGGCGGCGGGCATGCAGTCGGCGGCTTCACGCACAGCGCTGTTCGCCGCCATCAACGGCGCCTCCGCCGCAGTCATCGGTGCCGTGCAGGCGAGCCGTCATTGAACCCACCCAACAGGCTGGTTTGCACAGGCACTAATTGCATGAAGGCAGCTCCTTGGCGTGGTTGACCGTCTGACAAGCTGCCGCAGCAAGCACATGGTGTGAAGGCGGTTGCATCATCCGGCACAGGTGCTGCTGACGGGGCGGCTGCTGCGGCGGCTGGCGCCCGGCACGGCCCTCGCGGCGCTACCGCTGACAGCCGGCGCGCTCATGGCGGCAATTGCAGTGTGGCCTTCGCCGGCAATGGTGGCTGGCTGCGAGGTCCTCAGAAAGGTGCCCCGTGCTTCTGTGATCCAAATTCGCGCGATATCCTTTCTTTGTTCGCTTTCGATGTGTATGTTCTGTACCTCTGCGATGCGTCAAGTCACCCTGCTGCCTGTCAGTACTACGCTTGTGGTGCATGGCGGGCTCGGCAGGGCCACCAGCACCGCCTCCCTCACCTGCGGCAAGGCACCACGCACGCGGGGATAGCCCCTGATCCGCAGCCACGACAACATGCCCAGACGTACGATCAAGGCCGACTGCAGCGACTCTTGCTGCTCGGTTCTTTCACCCTCTATACGTTGTTTTGTTTCATCTCTTGGGCCCGCAGGTGGTGGCGTATGGCGTGGCACGGCCGGCGCGCGAAGTGCTGTTCACCGTCGTCTCCCGGGACGAGAAGTACCGCGCAAAAGTGACGACCTTCCATGTGAAATGCATAAGTGTAGAAATGCATAATCGCAAAATGCATGAAGGAAGGTACTTTTGGATTTTAGCACATGCACCCCAATTCAATTCAAAGGCAAGGGGTCCTCGAAGGACTTCTTGCACTGGACGCACTCTTGTGATGCATCACCTGGGTGCATGTGCATGCGTGCATGGCAAGCCGCTCCTTCAGCCCACCCCTTTAGTTTCCTGATTCTTTGGATCCTTTCTCCCCGGCCATGCTGGACACGGTTGTGCGAGGAGTCAGGCGATGCAGTCGCAGCCGCGGCAATTAGAATTTCAAACGTGATACATTCCATTCCACCTCCAGTACTTGCTCCCATATGGTTGTGCATTGTGTCTTCCAGGTTGTGCTCGACACGCTCGTCCAGCAACGGGTGACACGGTCGCGGCGGCGGCATTCAGCGCTGCAGGGCGAGAAAAATAAGTTCTCGTTCCAAAGTACGTTGCCCGTATCGTTCTGCTCTGCGCCTTGCAGGTTGTGCTGGACACACTCGTGCAGCGGATGGGTGATGCGGTTGCGGCGGCAGCCTTCAGCGCTCTCCCGGGGGGCTTCGGGCCATCGGCCTTTGCCGCCGCAGTCGTGCCCGTGTGCCTCGGCTGGGCGGCGCTCGGCTTGGGTCTGGGCCAGCAGCAGCAGGTGTGACCCTGACGAAATGTGGAGATTGTTCACATGCTCATGAACTCAGGCAAGGGCGGATTTGCCGTCTTCTGTTACTTCCTAAATCAGTCAGGGGCTTCATTTGGAGTGTAAGCATTTGGTCAGTGCCTCGCGTCCCCCTCTCTCTCGAGGCGTGCCTGGCAAATGCCATGCTTTATCAAGTGAGATTATGAGGAAACGCAGCATCTTTCATGTCGATTAGGCGCTGGGGAGGGGAGCAGCCGCAAAGCGGGACAAGGTTGAGGCGTTGTGAAGTCGGCCCTGTAGCAACACAGGCTCCGCCGGCTGGACCGTCTCTTGCTACACGTCTCCAACATATATAGGTGAGCATTGCTGCTGCATACTGGTCGGTCGCTTCCCTGTCGGTGAGCCTATCACTGTAGGCGCTGCTTCATGGTGCCAAGGGTGACGCTTCTGAAATGCAGTTGGGTGGTTCCTTATTATTCACTGGCCAATATATAATGTCTGGATGACAAAGTGACGCCTGAGCATTGCGCTGCAGGCTCTACCGCGGCAGGTGCAGTTGCTGCGCCTTGCGGCAATTGCACAGTGGTTCTGACGGCAGGCGCAGTCGCTGCAATCTGTGGCAGGCGTGCAGACCGATGGTTTTGTTCGATTTTGCACTGAAACACTGGCCGATTCCCATGGCGTGTAAATTAGGATGGGGTTGATGACGAGGAAGAATCAGAGAACGGTGTGAGACTTGGGATCGCACTCGCTGTCGGTGGAGACCGGCAGGTTTGCAAAGATAGACAGGCAGGACCGCTACTGCACATTTTGTGACAGTCGCGCGGTCGGGGACGAGAAGCATTTGCTGATGGAATGTCCCGCGACAGACGTTGTCCGGCAGCGCTTTTCTTGCCTGTTTGATCTGGCGGTGCCGCCATGCATGCGTCATGACGCTGATCAGCTGGTGTGGGGAGGGAACAGAATGATGGTTGCCGAGTTCATGTTGGGGGAGGTGGGTCCTCGGCTCGTCTGCTCATTGGGTGTCATCAACAGTTTGCGACTTGATGCCACATGATGGTTATTGATGATTTGATGCCTTGTCAGCCTGAGTGAGGCTGGCGCGTGTAAGCTATCTATCTATAGACTTGGAATTAGCCAAGCCTCAGAACCACCGGCCACAGCACCCTCAGCAGATTGAAGTAAGGCTTTTTGGGCGGCCGGGCAACCCTGGCGGCAATCGTCAGCCCCACTGCAAGACCTCCTGATGTCTTCACCTCTTCTGACCTGCCCTCCTGATGATCTGCCGCAAATGCATGCAGAGCACATTGCTGTTGCTGTCGCGCATAGTGTCTGCCACTGGGTTTGCGGCGGCAGTTATTTTTCCACCCTTGCATTTGCTTTTGAAAGTCTGCATCTTGTGAACGGGCGTGCAAAGATTCTGCGAGATCCGGTGGTGGAGGACAAGGACATCGACAGCCGCAGCCTCCTGGCTTCTCACAACGGTGAGGCTTCCCAAAAGCCAAAGTAAGCCTGCTACTGCCACACCACATGCATGGTATTGTGCGCCTGAACGTGATGTAGATGATGCATGCCACCCGCCGCAGGGCGTTGGGGATACTGTTGCAGTCAGCTGTGCACTGATGGATATGTGGGATCGTCCTCAAGAGACAAGCTGAGATGGCCTGCATTGCATTCGCATGCGTGGAAGTGGACGCCCCAACCATCTATCTGCGTGCAAGTTTGTGCGGCTAAGCCTCGATGTACACGCACAAACGAGACTTGGTGGGGGATTGCAGGTGCGCACGCAGCCGCAGGCAGTCGAGTCTGGCAAGGAGGGCCAGAAGAGCGTCGAGGCGAGTTAGTGAGGCGCTGTGCCCAAGACGTCCAGCGGCCAGTCCAGCAGCCAGCAGATGGGCGCTCTGAGACGCCACCGCCGTGGCACCATGGGGAAGCTGCTGTGCCAACTGATCCCATGTGTTGGTTGGGGCGTTGGACGGTTCGAGTGCCTACACTGACTGCAATGCCAGCAGAGCCATTACATAACACACAAAACAGGTCTCATTCTGCTTGCTTTGTCGTATGTTGAATGGCTCTGCGCCTCAAATATGTCCTCTTCTGCCGCGTGTACATGGACACACCAATAAATCCCGCAAAACATGCTGTGCATGTCTCTGCGCAAGCGTCAGGGTCAGCGCAGAAGTCGTAAACACCAAGAAAGCTTCTTCGATGACGCGATGCGCTGCTATTTGGGGTGCGATGCGCTGCTGGAATGCGGGAATTCGAGATGGCGGAAAATTCGGCGGTCGTAGTAGTTGCAGACCCACCGCCACGCAACAAGACCTGCTGAGGTTGAATAAGAAGGCCTCTGGCCGCCACGTCTGAATGTCACGTAGTTTTAGATCGATCAGACCGTTGTGCTGCTCGCCTGTCAGGCAAACGAGTCAGGCATATCACTACCGAGGCGTTGCTGTGGTCATTTGATAGCTTTGTGGCGTCTAAATGAGAGAAGGAGAGTATAACCTGATCAACTCGTCCGCTGTCATCCGCGTGGCTGGTGACACGTAATCGTTCCTGATTCTACTGCTTCCATCGTCCTACCAGTCTCCCCTCTGATCCGGCGTGAGCTTCGAATCAGTCTGAAGCGCGTCTCAGGGGCGAAGGCTCGGTTGACCCTCAACAATGGAGCGGCTTCGAGACTGCATCGATGAGATGTCGCTGAGCCCTTCCAGCAGCCAGGGCAGTGTCAGTGGTCCTTCCTTCGAGGGGTCGCTCTTCCGCCGTTCCTACCTGAAGGCCGACATGCTGGTGCGCACAACCTGCAGAGAGCAGCAGCCTCTGGAGCTTGCATGAGGCTGGGCGAACTTTTGATACAACCTTCGTCTGGGACTCCGTGATCGACATCGTTCCGAGCCCTGCTGGCCTGCTGCACTGCACGCCTCTGCCAGAGCCTCGCGTTGATTAATCAAACGGTGGCTCGGCCACACCATCAGCCTGCGGCAATCTGCTCTCATGTTGAGCAGCCTGAGCATCACATTTCTTTCTGTGTGCGCTGTGCGCTGCACTGCGCACCATCTGCAATGATGCTGGTCGGCATTCATTCCAATGCAAGAACGGAAGCAAGCCACCAGCAATGCAGCAAAACACTTTGACTCATTTTCCAGACCGACATAGTGTTGACCACTGACACCCAACGGGCAGCCTGCCTGTTTTGAGAGAGCAGACCCGTGCATTCCCACCTGGATTTGGAATCCAGATGCCGTTGTTCACTTTGTTTCTGCAGCTGATGGAGGCCGGGGCCTGGGGCATGACCAATACAGGCAGCGCCGTGGGGCAGCCGCTCATCCCTCGCGGCAAAATCCAGCACTTGCAGCACAGAGCTCCAGTCCTGCCTGTCCTTCGTGGTACCTTTTCTGATGCTGCAGCTGGCGGAGGCCATGGTGCGGGGCCTTACGAAGACAGGGAGCAGCGTCGGCCAGCCGCTCACGCCGGGGCGCGAGCTGCAGCGCGGTGCTGGGCTGGCATTCGTGCGCTATCTTGCGCCCCCGGCGGTCGGGCCGGCGCACCATGTGGGCGGCATGCGCGGGCAGTCCGGCCACGGCTTCGTGCTCCGCAAGGTGGGCTCTTCAGCACCATATGTGAGACTGACACCGTACAAACCAGCTATTGACGGTCATGCCGGGGCGCAAGCTGCAGCGAGGCGCCGGCCTCGCGTTTGCTCTACCTGGCTCCGCCGCCAATTGGCACACCACGTGGGCCAATTGGGCATGTCGGGCCATTCCGGGCCACGGTTTTGTGCTCCGCAAGGTGGGTCATAATCTCGTGAAGCGCGAAGCATTTGTGCGCTACCTGGCTGCTCCGGCGGTCGGGCCGGCGTGGGCAGCATGCTGGCACAGTTTGGCCGCGACTTCGTGTTCCGCAACGTGACTTCGTACCACGACGTTGTCTTGGATGGAGACTGTCAAGACGATGCACAGCATCACTGCAAAGCCAAGCTCTGTGTTCCTTGCCGCATGGAGCTCGAGAACAATCGCCTTACTGCTGATCGTGGGACCAATACAGCTGGCGGATCCCCTGGAAGAAGAAGCGGACGCGGGTCAGGCGGACGTGTGGCCATGGGATGTGTCCACCCTGATGTGGAGCGCCCCCAGCTTCTTCCAGGTGGGCATTTTGACGATCTGAAAGTGACTGCTGCTTGCCGCGAGAGAGCTGCACTGCCACAATCTTGCTTGTACAAGCGGAATCGTACACAAGCACGCATTCCACTTTCAGCACCCTATCCGAGGCCGCTGCACTCGCCTACCCAGCGTGGCGGCAGGCTGCTTCGCATCACGAGTGCTTCGCTGTGCTGACATCTCTCCTCAACCTTCACCGATTCAGCTTGTGGAACCCTGAACGCTGCAAATGGTGGGCCGCCCACCATCTGCAGCGGGCGGCGGCACCCTGAACAAATCGACGTTTAAGGTTTTATAAGACCCTGAACACCGCAGATGGTGGGCCGTGGCTCCGGCGTTCCGGACGCCGCGCGAGAGGTGGACACCCTGATCGTGCTGCACGACCACGCCTCCGTCAACCGCTTCCTGCAGGACCAGGTGCGGCTGGAAAATGTGTAAACTTACATGTTTCTGACCTGGGATTCCTGTGGGTGGTGCTGCACGACCAAGCACGGCCATGCCTCCATCCACCGGTTCCCACACGACAAGGTGGGGTGAATTGGAGGATATGCAGCATATCGTCGAGTCCTTTCTGTGGGTGGTGCTGCACGTCAACATGTGGCTGCAGTCCCCAAGTGCGGCGAATGTCCCTCGGGATGCATGTTTCAGTGACAATCACATGACAATCATCAAACCCAAACTAGTATGCCAAGCGGTGCCTGCACTCTGCGCAGGTGCTCTTTGGCGTGGGCGACCTGCTGCCAGATCCCCGCGGAGGGAGCACGCCGCTGGCGGGCATGCGCCGCCAGGACGCGTTTGCCTCCTTCATGTACCCGATGGCGGCGCCGGTGAGTGTCTGGGGGCGCGTCGCTGCAGGGTAAAGGCTCAGTTGCATTCTCGTGAATGCACGCCATCATTCGTTGTCAAAGCACTTCCACTAGCCGCGAAACATATGTGTCATGGTTGATTAATTGCTGCGTGCCTGCTGGCCCGAAGTCCAGCTGCTGATGGCCAGGCATGACGCCTGACTGTTCTGCTGGAAAGTTGCAGACAGCCGCGACAGGACTCGCCGTGACCTTCATAAGAGTAAAGCACAATGTATTCACCGCTGTGTCCCACCGCAGGTGGGACTGCCGGATATGATGCAGCATCAGCGCAGCGCACAGCATCAGCGCAGCATGCCGCTGTAATGCAGGACACTCCCCATCTGATTCCTCGGTGCGAACGTCTCAAGGTGAAACTCTGCAACTGCAGGTGGAGCTGCCAGTACCGGACACGACGCTGATGTGGTCGCGCCACTACCCGGACCCAGAAAAGGGCAACCAGTGGACCTACTCCGGCTGCTGCTTCACAGGTGCCCAACGCTGAAAGGCCCAAGAAGCCGCTAGCCTCACAGGGCACCATCAGGGACCGGGAAGGCAGCCTACTTGCATGCAGCCGGCTCACTCTCTCCGCCCATCCAGGCCGCTGGCGCCACTGGGTGTGTTTCATCTGCTGCCCAGCATTGCACTGTGGCTACACTGTGCTCCGAGTCGGCCTATTTCACGGCCTGAATGGATCCTGCTGAAGCGCTGCCGGCACGCATTATGAGCCTGTTGAAGCGCACCAGCTGACGGGCGACCAGCTGCCCAGCCCTGTGAAACGCTGTCTTCTACATGATGTGCAGCACATGCATTTAGCATTTCCTAACGCGCAGGCGTCAACATCCACGAGGACTGGCGGCACACCTTTGAGATTCTTGGCACAGACGCGACGTTGGAGCGGCTGCTGGCGGGCGGTGTGGACATCGGCAACAGATCCATTTGGGCCAATCAAAATATGCAAATGCTTTGCGCAGGCGCCAGGATCCATGTGGACCGGCAGCGCAATTTCGAAACCTTCGGCCCGGACGCCACGCCAGAGCGGCTGCTGGCGGGCGACGTGAACATGCCGCGCGAGGTCATGCACCTGCACGACACCATGAACGACGGTTCGCAGCTCGAAATACGTCCGCTTTGCAACTATTTGGCGTTCTATTTCGTTCTGCACACATGTTACAGTAGTGCATGCTGCACCCATTTGCTTCCCTCTCCTCGAAACGGCCCGCTGTGGTGTCGAGCTGCTGCAGCATAACATTTCCAGAATGCAGTGTGCATTTAACATCACCAGCTCTTCGATATTTAACTGCTGAGACGTGTCCGTCGCTGCCCGCAGCCATCGGGGTGTGGCACCAGAAGGTGCTGCCGCAGAACCGCAAGAGCCGCTGGTACGCTGTGCCGACGCGTATCGTCAGCGCCCCGCCCGCCCAGGGTCCCTCGGCGAGCCACCCTGCAGGCTCCGCCGCCGCCTTTGCCGCCGCCGTCGGCAGCTTGGCTGCCGAGCTTCCGTCTGTGCGTGCCGGTTCCGGCGGCGCAGCCGGTAGGGCCGCACCAATGGGCCGCCCATCCAGCGGCGCCGCCGCTGCTGGCGGTTTCGCTGCTGACAGCCCGTTGGTGCGCCGCGGTGCCGGCGGCGCCGACGGCCTCGGGGCGTCGGCACGCTGTGCTTTCGGCGCAGCTGCCATCGCGACCGACGGGCCAGCGCTCGGCAGTCTGCCCTCCTGGGGCGCCCACGGTCTGCGAGCGGTCCGCCGCCCCTGAAGCGGCGGCGGCCGCCGCTGAGGCGTTCCCTGAGAGTTAGGATCTAGGACAGGGCCTGATACGGGTTTATGGACAGATCAGTGCTAGGATGTGTGTGAGTGCGAACCAGCACGACAGGCGGTTCAATTACTAATTAGTAGTACTGCTCCTGTCGCCCTATCTGGACCTTATCAGTCGTGCTCGGTGCCCTCAATTTGCTGGGGCGCCCCAGCAAATTGAAACAAACGTCGGCGTTGTGGCTGCCGGCGGCGTCCTCAGCTGCGCCAAAGTGTGGCCGGCGTCCTCAGCTGCGCCAAAGTGTGCATGCATGTTCATTGACAAGCAATATGTTCCCTGAAATGCAGTGGACTGAATGCATAGGCGTGACACGGCGGAAAATCCAGCGGCATGCACAATGAGCAAGCTCCCTGGGTGATTCCGCTCTCACCATCTGTCCTTTGGTTGGACCGTGCATCTGCTCCGTGTCAGCCACCAAAATCATTTACACTGAGTGTGCAGAAGGCCGAACATCAGCAGCAGCAGCAGCAGCAGCAGCAGCAGCAGCAGCAAAACGCAGTGGCAGCCTCTGTCGACATACGTGTGAGCGAGCGTGAAGTGGTGTGGCATCTATAGACACGCGGAAGACGCACGAACTTGGGTGCAGCACTGCCAAACCTGATCCTGTCAGGTCGGTCGCACAACACAGCAGATTCCAGTCGGGAAAGACCAATTTGTTCAATTACTCGAAACGTCGTGCCCATGCGCTGGCGGCCCTGCAGCAGTGGCGGGTTGAGGAGCGCATCATGGCGCGCAGCCACGCAGGCGCATTCAGCAGTGCATGCTGTCCGAAATCGGCTCAGACAATCTGTGCAATCGCAGCATGAGGCTGTGTGCTCTTGATGGCTGGCTGCAGCGGAGACATTGACAGCAGGAGCAGCGGGAGGGCTGCGCCTGGATCTGGCAGGCAAATTGTCAGTCAATGGATCCGCTGGATGCCGAGCACGGCGAGCATGAGCCGAGTGACGTGCAGCGCACACAGCTGGATGCCACAGCAGACACACGGTGCGTGACACATCATCACTATCATCGACGAACTTCCTGGCTGCCGCCGATTGGACCTCCTGCACCAGGCACGATTCCGGGTGCTGAACCGGCAGGCTAAACATCGACACCTGAAATGCTGTCTGCCATTTCGTGCATAAACAATTGCATATGCCATTTTTGCACGGCTCAGGCGCTGCTGGCGCGGCTGTCGTGCGATGCCCGGGATGCGGGCAATGGAGGGGTCCCATGCGCAGAACTGAGCCACGCTGCGGGCATCGCCATTCGCTTTGGCCGCAACGTGTGAGCAGCCATTTCGTGAATAACTTACACCACGCAGAATTTCCATAGGCTCAGTTTTGGCCACCAGCTCGAAACGACGCTCTACTGAATATCTTGCACAAGTTCCGCCTGCTGATAGCTTTCATACACGTAGTGCGGCAGGCTGATCTTGCATTCGCAGTCTTCGAGGGCATGCAAAGCACTTGCTCCCTGGTTCAACGAACCCATCTACTTTGACAGGTAAGTGTGGGGATCCTCGGCGGACAGGGCTGCCAGGGGTTTAACATCCAGAAGGTGTGGATGGTTTGCTGCATCCTAGATGAACACATTGACCCCGCCTCGTGCATTATGATGCCGTACCGGTCCTTGAACACCAGCTCTGCACAAAGGGGATGCCACATACGGCACTGGCAGTACAATTCAGCGCCAGCATAACGACATCATTCAGCTGCCCTGCTGCAGCTGGACAGGCCGGCAGTGGGAGGAGACCGCAACTCGCCCAAGCACTTCTCGGCGCTGCTTCAGGGCGCCGCTTCAGGGGCGTGGGGCTCCAGCCGCGGCTGCTGCGGCGCTGCAGGGGGGCTGACGAGCAGGCTTGGCGGCTTTGCGCTGCGCTGTTTTACAGGCTGCTGGCTGAAACGGCTACGGCCGCAGCTGCGGCTGCTTCTAAAGATCTCTGGCGCTGCTCTGCGGGAGATTGCTGGCTTTCAGGCGGCACCTGGAGCACTTGGCCGCCGTTCACACTTCTCAGCTGCCACAGCGACCTGCATTTTCACGAAGTCCGTCAGCCAAAAAAAAGGCCTGTATCGGCTTCAAAGCACTCACGGTCGAGGGTTCACCTTGGTCGGCATTCATCAGCTCCACCTGGCTTCCTCGTGCATCTGCATGGCCTCTGCACACCGCTGTGTCTCCGCTGCGGTCGCAGCCGCAGCCCTGAGTCGCACGATGAGGGTCTGGGCCTTCTCTGCTGGCTGGCGCCGGCAGTGCTGTTGTGCATCGCGACAAGCAGCATCACATGAGTGAGTATACTCCAGCGGGAAAGCTAGTCTATTTGGCTGCAGGCGGCTCGGTGAGCAACGACGGAAAGACGCAGGCGAGGGTGTACGGCAATGGGGTGCCTGCCATCGAGGTGCAGCATGGCTGGGTGGTGTCGCCGCCGGAATTTGCTCTGCTGTACGCCCCCCTGCAGGTGCGAGCTGAAAACATGCCATGTGGACACCTTGCCTGCTTCTGGATCCCATGCTCAAACCTTTTCCAGAGGGGCGGGAGTCGACAGCGCTCGCCCAGAGCCCGCTCTGCGATGTGCTGTCCACTGCAGGATTTGTGCCAGGGCGAGACAGCAAATTTGCGAGACCCCAAATGGTTGCGTCAGCAGCTCTCCGCAGCTCAGCATCTGTCTCCTGCCCGAGTGCATCAAGGAGCAACACGAAGACAGAGCAGAGGACTTTGTGAGGTCAGCATAACTTCATGTACGACAGGTAGCTCTGTCGAATGGATCAGGAGAAAAGCAGCAATGTTTGTTAAACTCTGAACATGACACGACCTGGCCAGCGGCGAACCCCGCTGTGGTGGTGGTGCTGTTCGTGAAATGCAGCAGGATCTGACCAGGGACTTCGGGCGCAGGTCCAGCGCACCGACTGAAATGCTTGGGACGGCGGCGCCGATGCTGCTGCGTGCCATCGCGTAGCAGCTCATGGATCACCTGGCGGTATCGTTTCAGGATGCCGCCGACACGGCTTGGGAGGCGTCCAGACATGGCCAGACCACCCAGCTGCATGAACTGATTAAGGAGAGCCAGTCGCGATTCGGTACGGCTCCAGGAAAATTCAGGGCTACTCTGAAAGCAGTGGAGGCTGCCATTGGCAAGTACAGGAGAGAGCTGGTGACGGCAGCGCAGGAGCAGGCGCGCACACCCTGCAGTAGAAACATGTTGACGCCATGACGGCGCTGCTCAGCACGAACGCTGCGCATCATGCTGCTGCTGCTGCTGCTGCTGCTGCTGCTAGCAGCATGCTGCTGCTGCTGCTGCCTGCCTGCCGCTGCGGCGCCGCCGGAGCGCCGCCGCCCCGCGGCTGACTGTGCCGCCGGTGCTGCCGCCTGACATGGAGATGCGCTGCGGCCCGTCAGCGGCAGCCCCAGCAGCCCCGACAGCGGCGGCACCGGCCCCTTCGGTGCCGTCAGCGGCATCAGCGGCGATCTGGATGCAACCGACGGCGAAAATCGAGGTGATAAGCCCGGGAAGCGGCCGTCGTGGCCGCGTCGGAGGCGTGCGGACGACGCGGTGCAGGTGGCCGAGGGCCTGCCGCTGTACTGAGATGGCTGGCGGTGTCGATGCATGCCGCCGCCGACGGCATGCAAGGGAATGTCGGGAATGCTGAATCATTGCGCCGGCATCAGGGTGCCGTGCACATGCGCATACAGCGACCGCCATAACGATGCTGGAAGTCGAGCAGTTGTTGACGCAGACATCAAAACACATGGCACCAAGTGCGCAGATACGCTGACTCACTTTGGTCCATCAGAGGAGCGATCTCCAGCGATCTGTGGATTATGTCACCACATCACGAAGATTCCTGGAGAGAAGGAGCACGCTGCCAACATCTGTAAGCACGAAACGTCGGCCGTCAGCATCTTGCGTGCGAAGAGCGCGGCTTGCTGTTTGGGTGCGTCAGGTCCTATCATCAAAACAAGGAACAACATGGCCACGCACCATGAGGCTCCGGTTGCTGGCAACACCAACGGCGGCCTCGGCAAATTCTTCAGCAAGTGGGTTGCGTTGGACTGTTCCGGTTGTCCGTGATCCGTCGATGAGATCGCGAACGAAGTGTGGGAGGCCAGCCTAAGATCAATCCCTGTCTGAACCGTGATCGTAATGTGGCATATTGAAGCCTCGGATTGGGCCACATGCGCTGCATGTTGAACACTAAGCAGCATGCTGAGGCGTTTCGCATCTTAATAGCCTTTTGATGTCAACACGATGCTGTTGGCAAACACATCCGATTCAAAGGTATTCTCGTGTGCATGGCCAGAGTCATAGTCCAGCGATGTGCGAGCGCAGAGCAAGACCACCCTACAACTCCATATTAAGGCTTGCGGACACGCGATACACATGTTGGCCGAGACTCGGCAGCATGGGCACATGCGCGATGCCGCTGGCAGCAGCAGTTGCGTCGCTCTAGAGCCTGTGCTCTAGCGGATTTGCAGTTTGCTCCCAAGCCATGGAATCGCTAAATTCAGGGGCCGGCCATGGTGATCGACCATCCTTCTTCCTGCGAATGATTCTGGGTTTTCCCAGATTGGCGGCGGCAGCAGCGACAGCAGTGGTGATGGAGCCATGCATAGTCAGACATCCTGTGCTGCTGACAGAATGAGCAGATGTGTGAAGTACAAACAGTGCATATTTGGGCTGGCGCAGCGCGGTGACGGTGCTGGAGAAGGTGGCAGCGGAGAACGGGCTGGCGGGGCACACCATCCATCCCACCGAGCTGCGCCATGCGGTCGGCCTCGTCTTTCTCAGGTGCCAGCCGTGTACCACAATGACTGCAGTACAGAGAGTCATGCCAGTCTTTTGCTTTGCATACACAGCCGTCTGCAGCACAACATCAGCAGAACATGTGGCACCCTGTACAGCATGTGACAATGCGGACGCGACTTCCACGACTATGAGCGCTTCGGTGACATGTCGTGTGTCGCTGTGTGCAGCTGGAAGAAGGCCGGCTTCGGTATCAGCGGCATCACCGGTACGGGCGCGTTGGTCAAGGTATCCTGCGCCTCTCGATTGTGCTCGATCGCTGCTGCAAGTGTAGGTGTGCTAGCGTTCATGTCTGCGAGCTGACACGCAACATGCCACAGCCCAGCGCTTGGCACAGTCAGCGGCGACGCGTGACTGCTGGTTGCGGAGCTGTTCGCGCCATGCATCAGCTGACCGTCAGCTGACCTGATGGCAGCTGGGGGGCGCCGCGCCCGCCGCCAACGGTGCTGCTGTGGGCGGCGCAACACCCACCGGCGGCAAATATTCTGCTCCCCTGTTCGTCAAGGTGCGCTCATGATACTGCAGTGTAGGTCAGTTGACATGTCGCCTCATGTCGTGACGCCTGCCACCTCAGTTGCAGTTTCGAAGGCCCAATGCTGCAACGCTTTTGCGCACACAAGTTGCGGGCACTAGCTGTTGCTGCCATAGCGGCAGCCGATAAAGAGCACATATTTTCTGCGCCCCCTGCGTGTCACGGATCCAATTATTGGCACTCTCCGCAGCGCCACCTCATTTGCGTGTCGCGTCTGTGCAGATGATGGGCGCGAGCGTCGGCCTGTCTGCTGGCTTTGAGTCGGGCGAGTCCGTTATCGTGCTGCGCACGCCCGAGTCCATTGACGGCTTCCTCAAGAACCAAGTGCGCATGCTGCAGCATCCTCGGATGCCACAACCTCGACATTTTGTATTTCCTGTACCTTTCAGCAGCAGGCAGCGGGGATTCATGCAGACAGTGACTGGGGGTGACCTTTGCCCTGCTCTCGAATGCTGATCCTGCCAAACTGAATCTGCATGAAAAGATGCGAAACAGGAAAATCGAAACATGCTTGTGGAAATGCTCCCTGGTGCCAGGGCATGGTCGGTGGCGGGGTGCATTTCGTGTTTGGCTTCGATCGCAGAGCATGATCGACCTGGACTTTGGGTCGGTGGCGGGCTCCGACCGCGCGATGGGCGCCGACAAGCCCATCATTGTCGGCGGCGGCGCCGTCTCCCAGTACAACATCGCCTCTGGCGCCATGGTGTGAGCGCAACCTTCTCAATGCCTGTATAAACGGTCGCGAGCATAGACCCGAGACACATGTGACAACATGCTCCACTTTGGTGGCGCAGCGTTGCGACAACAGCGGTATGATACCGGCCGCAAGGCTAGCTGATTGGCACCAGCAGCTGATCGGCAGCCGGGCGGGGAACCTCTCATTGCTATTGCCTGGCTTCAACTGTTGGCTTCAATGATTCTGTTTGATATTAATTCTGATTCTGGTGATGTCAGGTGGACCTGTCGCTCTCGGGCGTCAAGTTTTCGGTCGATGAGGCGCGCAACCACCAGGTGCCCACCCTGTGTCAGCCTGTATGTGTCCCTGCCTCATCAGGGATCCTGCACAACTGCAGTTCTCCACATAGCTGTTTGGTCTGTGTTACTCAACTGCTCGCGTGGCTATTCACCACAGGTCTATGGCCAGGGCTCCACTGTGGCTCAGATCATGTCCGGGACCTCGCCCCCTGCCGCAGCGCAGCCCCTGCTGATGGCAGTCGAGGCGTGTTCCTCCGCCTGTTCCTCTTTCACCTTCTTTGCCAGCAGCCCTGTCTGTGGGCATGTGTATACATTGCTTCCGCGCACCGGGAAATGCTCACTTGTTCAGGTCGTCAGGGGCTTGGTGGAGCAATGCCACCGGCGCCCCAATACCTGGCGTATGCAACGAAAACTGTGCACAATGTGCATGCGCATGCCTGTTCGATCGCTAGAATTCATACCTAATACTGCTATGTAAAGTTAGCGCTGTGTTGCTGCAAAGACTGCTATGCACAAGGCGATGGCAGGGAGCCACTGAAGAGCACATGCCCGGCGGATGTCCTGGATAATATCATCCGTTAATGGATGGCGGCCAAGGTTTTCTGCCAGGCTCGAAGTTATGTGCTAGCAGGCATCATTTCAGGGCGTTTCATGTCAGGGTGTTTCTCATTGGCATCACAAGAAAGGAACTGTAGAGTCCATCTGCATGCGGTAGGGTAGCGTGCATGCACAGCTGCGTGCTGCGCAGCGTGCTTCTTTTCGTTGTCTGCCGCCTTTGTTCTTTCTCATCCGCTGCCTTGCTGCTACACACGCCTTCTTTCGGTTGTCTGCCGCATTTGCCTTTCCTGCTGTACACGGCGCCCCTAGGACGAGGCTACGGAAGAGTGTTTCTTTCCGTTGTCTGCCGCCTTTGGCTTGTCGTCTGAAAGCCAAAATGTCGGACGATTGGCACGTGCGCTCCGTACACACCTTCCAACTGGAGCAACTGTCAGCGTGAACTAGTCCACCACTTTTGGGCTAATGCGTGACACGCCCGCATATGACACCACTACTATACGTTCATCTGCGAGTCCATCCGCAATTTCAAGTCGCCCTGGATGTGCATGTGACAAACGGCGAATCACGGCGATTGTCCGGGTGCCTTGCCGCCGCTGTTGCCTCTCCCACGCAAAATGAATCTAAGCTGTCCGTCGCATGGCCTCCAGAATGGCCTCCGCCTTCCGCACCAGCATGTGCGCACCACCAAACCCTGCCGTCATGACGGCGAGCCCGTCCGCCATATCGCCCAGCAGCTGCTTTCGCTCCGCGACCTGCATGCATCACATTCACACACTTTCTCGTGGGCTTTCAAGCCTGCCTGTTTGCCTTGTGCGACTTTGAATATCTCAGCATCCGCCATGTCCGCCAACTACTGCTTCCGCTCCGCGGCCTGCGCAGCGCAGACTGTGTCGTGGGCTTCCGAGCCTGCGACTCCAGCAGCTGCTTCCACTCTGCGCCCTGCGCAGACAGCGCAGAAAAACTTGCTCCTGGGTTTTCAGAGCTGCCCCTCCGAGGCTTTCCTCGTCAATGTGTTCGGAATCGTGCGCGCTGAGCAGGCCATGCCGCGCGACACCCAGTTTGCCAGAAAGCACTAGAACGGGAAAGCGCGTGTGATATGGATCGAGTGGCACGGCATCGCCGCCGCGAATGCTGACTTGCCGCGGGTCACCACCCGGTTCACCCTTCTCAGCCCACCGCGTCACAGTCCAGCTGATAATAAGACACGCGCCGGGAGGGCATCAGCTGGACGATGCGCTGCAGCGCCGCCGCAAATCACGCCTCGCCACTCTCAACCCAACTGAGAGCTTGTTTCCGCCTCGCACGTGCACCGATTATGGTTTTCGCCCTGGAAAACCGCTTGGCCCTCAGCCCACCTGGAAGGGAAGCAGCTGGAAGAGGCGCAGCAGCGCTGCCGCGAATGTTGCTTCGCCCCGCACCGGGTTATCGGCCCCCAGCGCCGCGGCAAAGCGCTGCTCCGCCGGCATGACCAGCGGCTCTGCCTCCGAGTAGCGCCCCCGCTCCAGCAGCACCGTGCCCAGCCTGCGTGTGAAAAGATCTGCTATGCCGAACTGCTTGGGGGAGGTCGATGGAAGCGCACGACCAGCGGCTCCGCTCGAGCAGCGCCCCCGCTCCAGCAGCACTGTGCCCAGGCAGCCTGTAAGGACTTAGGGTTTTGCCTAAATTTGGATTCTCAAAGCGCTGCGTCGCCAGCACGACCAGCGGCTCCGCTTCCGAGCAGCGGCCCCGCTCCAGCCAGCACCGTGCCCAGTCTGCAGGAGTAGAAAGATTATCAGAATATCTTCTGTTGGTCATAAGTGTCATGTTTGTCAGCGATTGTGTGCCGGGAGTGGTTGTGCAGGATATTGTATAATCGGCTGCAACGCGCAGTTGCTGTGGAGATTCGCAGACCGGCCAGATCGGGCTGGTGCAAAGCAGCAGGCCGTGCGCGATGTATCATCAAAGTGCATATTTGCAGTGGCATGTCGCTGGTCAGGCACCGCAGCATGCGCAGCAAGACCTCGTCGTCCAGATTGGCTGGTGGAAAGCAAGAGATCGCACAAGAGGTGTCGTCAAAATCACACGTTGGCAGGGGTAGCACACCGCAGCATGCGCAGGAACACCTCGTCGTCATTGGAGGGGAACAGCTGTCGCGCCACGGCCAAGCTCTCCCGCGCCGCCGCCTCGGCTGCCAAAGCATCGCCCCTGCAGCGGCACGGGCGTCGATAGGTATCGTTCGTCGGCATGTCTGTGAGCGATGCCCCTTCCAGGAGTGCCAGCACAAGGCACTCCGTGTCAGGTCGCCAGTGGCGACATGATCTGAAACACCTGGGAATTGGTGGGTTTCTGAGGCATACGCATGCAGCCATTGTGAGTAAGCATGCGAGCCTGGCATAATAGCTGGCTTCTCGTGGTCTCAATCTTGTGAGACGAGATCTTGTCAGACGAGAGAGATAGGAACAAGGAACGTGCCTGATGTACAGCAGGGTGGAGAAGGTATAGAGGTGGTACACCAACTTGGCCTTCATGCCGGCGGCCCGCAGCAGCGCCGCCTGCTGCTCGTACAGCGCCTGCGCCCGCGGCCAGTCCCCCGCCTGCGGTTTCATTTAATCATTTGATGGCACTTTGGATAGCCAGCAGATGTGGTCCGCATGTGATCCGTTCCCCCAGAAGAGAGGCTGCTCGTGCCTCGCCTGCGCCCGCGGCCAGTCGCCCGCGTGCAGTGCCATGTGGTGGTTCTCGTCACTGAGGACCACGAGCGGTCATGCATTCAACAGATGCAGCATGATCAATGTGCTGAGCA
>JAABUL010001506.1_pt1 | contig 43866 bp, 43 predicted proteins | sample 5559151 | NCBI WGS metagenome assembly JAABUL01 (sample SAMN10711876, study PRJNA513368) | rock metagenome | isolation source: Antarctica rocks | place: Antarctica: Victoria Land, Pudding Butte sud
ATGCGCGCAGGGCGGCGGCAGTGGCGGTAGCTATATATTAGCGCTCCCGATCTTAATCAATTCGACAGCTGTATGTTAAGGGAGTTGACTAGACAACTATCCTAGCTTTGAACCGGGTCAACTATAGCCTTTAATCATGTTTTGAAGGCTATATCGACGCTATAAAATAGCTCCCGTTCACCTACGCACGGTTCGCCCAAAGACTTTTGGTGCAGAGATCCGTACCGGTTCCACCCACTTTTCGCGTACAACTAGGGCTATCTCGTGCAAATCCAAACTTGGAGTTGAAGTGAATGTCATAACATAAATACCTCGATGTCGTTTGACTACAAGTACAGTGATCTACACGACGCAAAAAAGAGGTTACAAGGGCTTAAGAGCTCCCTAGCCGATTCGAACGACTGACCTGGATTTTGATTAATTTTTGAACAAGAAGAACAATGTTGTAGTGAATATTTTACCTTAGGATAGGTTGCAGAGACACTGCAATCCCCTGGAGAATTCATTAACACCCGCACAGTGACGAGCGGAGGAGAGGAGACGTACACGCTCTACCACTTTTGAGGCGTTAGCATACGCATCGGCGTGTGTTCGAGAGGAGACCACATGCCTGAGCTAAAGGAGCCTGTGTACAACTGAGCACGGGTGCCATCTCATTGTATATGCGTATTGACACAAAGTGAGCATTCGGAATGGTGAGCACGAGGCACACATCGGACGAAGCGCGGAATGGACCGATGGACGAGGAACAATGATCCAATTCGATCATCGCAACAACAACGGTCTCATAGTCCCTATTTTCCTAATTCATACCTTGCTGCACAACATCGATCGTGTTTTTGGTTGTATTATACGTGCTGTTGTGATCTGGAGGATCATTTACAAAAATCTTGGCGTCGATGCGACACGTGACTCGCTGAGATGAGATGGGAAGAAGAACGAATCACGGGGCTCGGATTCCGGACGGAACGGACTGACAAGGATGTGAACCGAACAATTCGACCTTCACCTTTGAGATACCGACAGACATCATCGTACATCCTCCTCCGAAGCACTCGACCGTCTTGTCTCGAACAGAGTCCCAGAGGTGCATCGCAATGGGGCCCAAATAACCTGTAAACGCTCACGAGCACAGGTAAGCCAAGCAAGTATAGCCTTTTTGGCAGTCGCACCTGCAGCGAGCGTCGGTGGGGCGCGATCATCGAGAGCTCATCGCGTGAACGTCGACCTCATGTGATTTGTTTTGGCAAGACACTGTCTCGAATGACCATCTCAACACGCAAAGACCTTTTCATACACGTCTGACTCTCTCATACTTCCTGAAATTCCTCTTACTCGACTTTCCTACACCGCTGTTTGCCACGGCGGTTTTCAAAGACCAGCTCGCAAGAACGACAGCTGCATAAGGCGAAGGACTTGTACGACATTTTGAGACAAATATATTTACGCCACGCAGTATCACCTGCTCGAAAGGCTCCCGAGTATTACGCCCAGCAAGGCCCTCATCACACCACAGACTCTCCCCACCACCAGGATGAACTTCCTCCACGACCTCTTCGACTCCGGCCGCCGCACCGTCGTCCAAGTCTTCAGCGCCGGCGGCATCGCTCGCGACTCCCCCAACTCCCCCGATGTCCCCGAAGACCTACGCTCATGGCTCCCGGACCTCTTCGACCGCTTCCCAATCGTCTTCCCATGGCAAAAAGCCCTACCGGTGGACCCGGCTCTACATAACGTGTGGATCCTGGACAACACCGCCTTCCGCACCCCAGCCCGCGACGACCACCGCAAAGACCTCCCCCACCCCAAGGACCCCAACATTTCCAAACCAACCCTCACCGGCAATGGCGGAGCGCAAGGCGCACTAAAACCCAGCGGCTGGGAAGTAGAAATGGTAGCCTGCTACTTCATCAAAAACTCCGGCCGCGACATCGCCGGCATCGCCGCGCAGATCGCAAAACAGCTCAACATTGGCGAAGAAGACATCGCCACCTACCAACGCATCGCGCTGCGTGTGCAGCCGTTCGCTGATACTGTGCTCCCGAATCGCACTTTGCGGATCTCGGTTAATAACTCTGAAGAACAAACTCTAGGCCCGAGTTCGTATTCCGGGATCAGCGATGCGATCCATGAACTGCACCTCCCCTCCCCTAAGGCCGGGACGACCCTGACGAGTACACCGGTAGCGTTGCCGCAACCTTTCTCCCTCCCCGGCGCGACCGTCGTGGCAGCGCCAACGGGCTGGGGCGTGATAAGCGATATTGACGACACGATTAAGGTCACCATGACGCCCTCGCCGACCGGAATCTTGCACTCGACTTTCGTGGTCGAGGAGCCGGAGCCCGTGGCCGGAATGCCGGAGCTCTACGCGCAAATCACTAAGATGCTTGATACGCCGCCGTTTTTCTACCTCTCCGCCTCCCCGTACAACCTCTACCCCTTCCTGCGTCGGTTCAGGGATGCGCACTACCCGCCTGGCACTATCATTCTCAGGGACGCTTCGTGGCAGAACCTCGGCGGGTTGATTTCGTCACTCACGCAAGGCACGCAGGACTACAAGGTCGACCGGATTAAGAAGATTCATGCGTGGTTCCCACAGCGGACTTTCATCTGTATCGGTGATTCTACTCAGTCGGACCCGGAGAGCTATGGGGAGGTGGCGCGGAAGTATCCGGGATGGGTTAAGGGGATCTATATTCGCAAAGTTGAGGGGATTGCTGCTATGGATGAGGAGACGAAGTGAGTGCCGTTATGTTTTCATGCCTTGGAGGTATGGAAGGGAGGGGCTGACTTCAATCCAGGAACTCGCCAGACAGGTTCGAGAAAGCGTTCAAAGGCCTGGACAAGAATCTGTGGCATGTGTTCACCGACCCGAGCGAGCTGGCGGGAAGGGTGGAGGAGTTGGTTCGGAAGGAGGGTAGTGCCGGATCGAGGAGACAGGAGTGAGGGATGAGTGTTGTGGGAGGGTGTGGAGGGCGCAAACTGGTGATGGAGGAGAGGCGACCGCAAGGCGTTGGCTTGTCGGTATGCACTGCGGGCAATGGTCCGGATGGCGAATTACGAGGCGACGACCGCATGTGTGATCAATGTTGTTATGCTTGAGCTCATAAGTATGTAAGAGGCGATCAGCGCCCAGCAATATATGTACACGATTCTAATGCCGCTCCTTCTCTGACAATGCTGCTGTCGTATCGTACACCTTCGCTCAATGCCCTGAACGCCGCAGGGATACATGCTTTTCTCCCTGCTTTCTCTCTCAATATTCAAGTTCGATCAAGATTCCTTAAGCTTGATGTTCTCCCAAACACTCGGTCTCCGAAACGACATCTCAACCATGGCCCTACCCCTCCCCTCATCTTTCTTCTGCAGTTTCAGCCACATTTGCAGGGCCTCCCGCAACTTCTCCTCCCGTCTTGGCAAGATATCCAGCCCGCGCTCCTCACACGCCATGAGCAACTCATCCTCCGAGAGCTGCTCCACAGTCTTCTTGTGCTTGAGTAGAAGATAATCGTCCTGAGCTAGGTAGGTCAAGCGACCAGAGATCCAGCGCCGCAGGAGAGCAGCGGGGGGAGGGACGTTGACGCGGTCCCAGAGGCTGGAGTGTAGGCTGAAAGTTGTGGAGAGGAAGTGAAGCTGTTGAAGTGCCAGCGGGGTGAGTAGAGTGGCAGCGCTGGAGGGCGAGAGAGCAAGGGCCCAGTCTTGGTCGCTTCTCTTCTCGTCGGCTTTCTGCAGCTGCGAGTGAGATGGGATGTCCACACCACTTCTGAATGTAATTTTGCGTCTCTCCTCGGCCTTCTCCCGCATCTGTCGGACTTGCTTCGGTATGCGACAGGTGCTTGGTACAGCATTGGGGATGAAGGGGACGATCAGTGGTAGCCACTCCCCAAACGTCGCCACTAGTACGCCGAAGAAGGGTAGTTTGCCGATGTCGTGTCGATTTCTTGCCAGTAGCTGAAACTCCGAGCGCTCGATCAATCCTCTCCTGATCGCTTCTGTGACTACATCTTTTCCTTGCGCCTGCCCGACCGCAGATTGTAGTCGTTGCTTCAGCAGCGAGGCGGCGCGGTAGTTGTACCAGACGGCTTTCACACCATCTTTATAGAAGGTACCGTATGCGCGACCGAAGCGGTACCAGTATATCGCCGCATTCTCGTCTCCCCTCGTGGGAAGTGTGAGAGGTGGAGGGCGAGTGCTGGCAGGTGGGTTTATAGGATCGAGAGGGGTGGTGCCAGAGATGGCGTCTAGAGCGGACTTGACAGGATCAAGATCAGGCTTACTCGACTGTGTGAGCGCGTTGGAAGCTGGTTTCTGCGCATAATGCCGCGTCTGTAAGGCGAGGATGCGGAGGGTCAGGCGTGGGGATGCGGAGGCGTTGTGCTGCTGTCTGGCGGTGGTGTAGAGGCGGCCCAATGGCCGGGCTGTTGTCATGTCATCGGGAGAAGTCGGGGGATATGCCTGGTCGAAGGAGCGATGGTAGGAAAGAGCGATGTGGAAGTGAATGAATGTCGAGATGATGCCTCCATTGAGCGATATTTTCCCTGTCCGAGCTTCCAGGAAAATGTCCCGCTGGATTCGAATCATTCCGAAGATCTTAAGACGACCGACTCGCGCACCACACCACGACACTCACTCTCTGACATACAACAAGTAGGCCAGAAAAAAGAGATACAGTACCATCCCATATCACACCACGAACACACCGCCAACATGTCAGACTCGAACGGCCAGGCCAACAGCCACAGCAATGGCACCTCCAACGGCAGCAATGCTCCCACCTACGCCCTCTCGCAAGCCCACGCCGACCTCATGCAACAGCCCCTCGTCGAGCTCGACCCCGAGATCGCCTCCATCATGGCCAAAGAAATCAAACGCCAGCGCGAGTCCATCCTCCTCATCGCCTCCGAGAACGTCACCTCCCGCGCCGTCTACGATGCCCTCGGCTCCCCCATGAGCAACAAATACAGCGAAGGCTACCCCGGCGCCCGCTACTACGGCGGCAACGAGCACATCGACGAGATCGAACTGACCTGCCAGTCGCGGGCCCTCCAAACCTACGGCCTCGACCCCGAGCGATGGGGCGTCAACGTGCAGTGTCTGTCTGGCTCGCCCGCAAACCTGCAAGTCTACCAAGCTATTATGCGACCACACGACCGCCTTATGGGTCTCGATCTACCCCATGGTGGGCATCTGTCTCATGGCTACCAGACCCCAACGAAGAAAATCAGCGCTGTGAGCACCTACTTCGAAACCTTCCCCTACCGCGTCAACCTCGAAACCGGCATCATCGACTACGACAAGCTTGAAGAGAACGCGCTCATGTACCGGCCCAAAGTGATCGTCGCGGGCACATCAGCCTACTGCCGCACAATCGACTACGCCCGCATGCGCGCCATCGCGGACAAAGTCGGCTGCTACCTGATGGTCGACATGGCGCACATCTCCGGGCTCATCGCCGCGCGCGTCAACGACTCGCCGTTCGAGCACGCAGACATCGTCACCACCACCACCCACAAATCGCTCCGCGGTCCGAGAGGAGCTATGATATTCTTCAGGAAGGGGGTAAGGAAGACAGAGATGAAGCAGGGAAAAGAAGTCTCCACCCTCTACGATCTCGAAGGCCCGATCAACTTCTCCGTCTTCCCTGGTCATCAGGGTGGGCCACATAATCATACCATTACTGCGTTAGCGGTGGCGTTGAAGCAAGCGCAGACGTCAGAGTTCAGGCAGTACCAAGAACAAGTGATCAAGAACGCCAAACAGCTCGAACACTCCTTCAAATCGCTCGGCTACAAACTCGTCACCGACGGCACGGACAATCACATGGTCCTCCTGGACCTCAAGCCCATCTCGCTCGATGGCGCTCGTGTAGAAGCCGTCCTCGAACAAGTCAACATCACCTGCAACAAGAACACCACACCAGGCGATAAATCCGCGCTCACGCCGTGCGGAATCCGGATCGGCGCGCCGGCGATGACGAGTCGAGGCATGGGAGAGAAGGATTTCGAGCGGGTGGCCGGGTATATCGATCAGTGCATCAAACTCTCTCAGAAGATCCAGTCTGAGCTGCCGAAGGACGCCAACAAGCAGAAGGACTTCAAAGCCAAGGTCGCAGGCGGTGGCGAGATCCCAGAGATTCTGGAGCTGAAGAAGGAGATCGCGGGCTGGGCTGGGACGTTCCCGCTTCCTGTCTAGAAGCCAGCTGCAGCGGCGGATGCACCTACTCAGCGCCGCAGCTCTGGAGGTTTCGGGGTGACGACGCCGTGGCTACAGATCGGCGTCAGCAAGCCGGAGTGCAACGAGGTGTTTGGGTTGCAGACGCCGTGGGTGGAGATTGCTGTTGAGCGGGAGATTGTGGCGTTTCTGGCGGTGGTGGTGCTGGCATTCGGGTGCTATTTACGTGATGGGAGGGCACGACAGAAAAGATGGGATGTTTTCAACGAACAGCGATGGTGTTGCGGGATGAGGATATGAATGGCTTGATGGGATGGATGACTAAAAGTGGTGATGATGCGGCGTCAACCTGCTGCTATGCGTATGAACCCCCGTCGTGATCTAGAATCAACAAGATAGCTGCTATGCTGTTCCATGAGACTCGTTCCCATGCCTTCCATAGTAGCACACGCTTGATGAGACACAAAACAGCTTACCCATCGCCCCTCTAGCTGTTGGTCATATGTCGTACCCACGACTAGCTATAGCTACACCTACTTCGAGCGAATTTGTGCCCGGAGTCTAATGCTCTCTCTTACAAAAGAACTTGGCTCTACCACTTTCCGCTCGGTTCTGAGAAAATGTAGCAGGCCTGAATATAAGCCAATACAACCTCGACCGATTTCATCAGCACCAGAATAACATCTGGCTCCGAGATCCAACGAACAACTCCACGCTGTATCTACCAGATCAATTCGGACCTCAAACTACATATGGCCGAGTCATCATATCTGCCAGAGGTGAGAGTCCTGGTAACTGGTTTCGGGGTGAGCATCGCCCTCCGTTCTTTTTGGAGCAGATGGTTAACGCCTACATACCAGCCTTTCCTCGACATCAAATCCAATCCCTCCTGGACCATCGCCTCCCGTCTACCAACCACGCTCACGCACCGCGGCGTCTCAATCCGTATCATCACCCCCGATTCACCACTAAAGGCGGAATACCACCACTTACTAGAGACCGCCCCGAAACTCATCGAACAGCACGCTCCAGACGCAGTAATCCATATCGGCCTCGCGGTCGAGCGCTCTTACTTCGCCGTCGAGCGCGGCGCCCAGCGTGATGGATACAGCCTGTACCCAGACATGGCTGGCAAAACCATCACAAAAGCCCAGGCGAAGAAGTTGTTCGCCAAAAGCCCGGATCGGTTGGATAGTAAGGTGGATTTCGATGCTTTACTGCGATCGTGGAAGGGGAATCTGCCGAAGCCCACGGCAAAGGGGAAAGGGGAGGTGACTGATGTGAGGTTGTCGGATGATGTTGGGAATTATGTGTGCGGGTTGGTGTATTACGCGAGTTTGGAGAAGATGTGGAGGGATGGGAATGAAGATACCAAGGTGTTGTTCTTTCACTTGCCGCCCTTGGCTGGGCCAGCGGACTTAGAGCGAGGAGAGGCGGCGACGCTGGCCCTTATCAAGGCGGTGGCGGAGCAGTGTGAGAAGTAACACATCGTCTGAGACATTTTCTAGGATGGTGAACATACATCAGCTAGCGCCGGGTTCGCCCGGACCAATCAATGCCTACTACGCAGCGCCAAGAATCAAGAATTCCATTGGAATATTTTTGAACCTCAGCTAGTGTTTAGTTCTCATGAGCCAATAGCCATCGAACAGCTTCAGCTTCAACCTCCGCGGACCACTCTCGAACTCCCTCGCTCCACCACACTCCCTCGCAAGCATCTCGATTTCCCAAGACCCGCGTGCCTGGCTAGCAGAGCCGATGCCATGCACCACATCGTCAACTCGCATGCACTCTAATCGGCCCGAAGACGCGCCCCGCAAAATGGCGGGGATATCGCTTCGCTTCGGGAAGGTGTCGTATTGGAAATACCTTTCATCTTCTTTAGGAGAAGCACAGCATTTAGAATGGGAAGACATATGCTCGCAGCGGCCCTTGCGGCATGTCTGTCCACGACCCTCGCATCACCGACCGCGCGTGCGAGCTGCGATGTCCTAACTGCCCATGAGGTCAGGTCCATGGGGAACAATTCGTTGTTCACACGCTGGAGACCATACTCGCATGTCAACGCTCCAGCGGGATGGATGAATGACCCATGTGGTCCGATGTATGATCCGACACGGGATATCTATCATGTCTTCTATCAGTGGCACCAGGAGCACATCAATTGTACGTTGTCCGAAGTGCTGCTAGTCGAGATGAAACGTGGCTGACCGCAACCTTCTCGTGTCGCAGGGGGCGTGAGTGCACTGACATCGTCGACTTAACGACCGACTAACATTTTGAACCCAAGAACATCTCCTGGGGCTACGCAACCTCCAAAGACCTCGTCACCTTTACCGACCATAATTCCTGGGAAGGTTCCTCCGCTCTGGCTCTCGGTCCCACTGGCAATGGCTCTTTCCCTCAAGCATACAACGGTTTGGGAATCTTCAGCGGTACCGCTCAACCCGTGAACTTGCAAGGCGAAGTCGACGGTACTTTAATCCTCTTCTACACCTCCGTTTCCAAGCTCCCGACCTCCTGGACTTTGCCCTATATGCCTCACACCGAGTCCCAAAGCCTTGCCTACTCTACGGACGGAGGCGACTCGTGGCAAGAGTATGAGAACAACCCTGTCATCCGCACCACTACCGAGCGACCGCCGATGCACTGGAACATTACCGGGTTCCGCGATCCGTTCTTCGAGCCTGTACCAGCCCTTGATGATGTACTGGAAGTGGATGAGCCACACTACTATGCTGTGTTCGGTTCTGGTATCAAAGGCGTGGGCCCACGAATTCCGTTGTGGACGGCACCTGCTAGCGACTTGACAGAATGGACGTTCCTAGGTGCGCTGTGGGAGCCCGAGGCGAATAGCTCGTTGGGACCCGTGTTGTCAACGCGGACGTATGGCTTTAATTTCGAAGTTAGTGGGTTCTTTGAGCTGAAGGATAATGCTGGGAATGAGCATTGGTTTGTGAATATGGTAGGTCTGCTGTCCTCTCCGAATCTTTTACTGCGTCACAAGGATGGCTATAGAAGTGCCCCAAGTGCATTGCTGACCATTCATCACAGGGCGCCGAAGGTGGCAACCTCACGTACGCCGAGTCTCAGCATTCTGCATTGTGGAACGAGGGTCTCATCACGAGGTGAGTTCATGTTCGGAGAACACACGAGGAAAGTGCTTACCCAGCTGGTTTCTAGACGTGAGAATGGAAGTGCTCAATTTACACCCGTTGCTGGTGGACTGGGCGACTGGGGTCTGTCGTATGCACTGACGAGCTTCAACGACACCAAGAACAATCGCAGAGTCCAACTCGGTAAGATCTCAAGCGTTCGTTGATATCCGGAGACATACTAACGTTCGTTTAGCGTGGGCACCAGAAGATATCGTTGGAGACGCAGGACTGTTTAGCGTCAGCCAGCAGGGTGAGTCGCTCACCAGATGTCCTTATTTGGATCGACAGTAGCAGTACTGACCGTACCATAGGCTTCCAAGGTTCTATGACGCTATTCCGCGAGCTCTTCGTGCACGAAATCGACAATGTAGTCGATACGGATGGCGAATTAACCACCAACCTCAATGCCCGCCTTACCAGAAATGACGACGGCACCTATCTGGCGCAAACTCTCGGCGTCAGGCCGCTCCCGGACGTCGTTGCTGGCCTCCGCGGCGCCGCACACTCCTGCCCATACGGCAATAGCAAATCCTACAGCTCGACGACTATGCTCAAGAAATCTGGATCCTCAAGCCTCGAGCTCAAAGCTACTGTGAGCTCAGCAACGGGCGCGGTTGGGTTGATCGTTGCCGCAGCACCAGATATGAGCGAGTACACGGAGATCATCTACGAGCCGTCGAACCACACCTTGCTCGTGGTACGAGAGCACAGCACTACCTTGGCGAAGCAATTCAACCTCGCCACGGTTACTGGCTACTTCTACCCCTACACGATTAAGTCTGAAGCTGGGACAGAACAACAGGAATCGATCACCATGGACGTCTTCCTTGACGGGTCGTTGCTGGAGGTTTACTTGAACGATCGTTTTGCATTGGCCACGAGGATTTATCCTGCGAACAGATGTTCTACTGGTAAGCACATTGATGGTTTGTAATCGTTGAACCTCTGCTGATCAATGCTGTGTGACAGGCTACGGCATCTACGTCGAAGATGGCTCCGAAGCCACAATCGAAAATGTGCATGCCTGGGAGAATCTGCTGCATGTGTGGAGTGATCGGCCGATGAACTCGTCCTCGCCTTTGGTGTTTGATACGGCTGAGGAGACGAACGATTATGTGTGGTGGCCTGGAAACTAAAGAGGGGTTGAGATGGTTGTACAAGTACATATGAACATGATGCTAACGACGTGGAAGGACGCATGTATGAAAACGAGTCTCCCGAGCTATCACAATCAGCCAATGACGCTCTATGGACAGCACAAAGTCTGTCTCTTCACTTTTGTCAGCGAGGAAGCGCCGCCTCTCAAAAGCAGATTTTCAACCCACCTCCTTACATCATGTCCTGTGTGATTTCGTATGATCAGGTTCTCTACACACAAGAAGTATGCCAAAGACCGGAACAATCCAGACGCCGCTTGCACATATCCTTACGGACGTACGAGTTCTCGAGCATGCAATTGGCACGTGCGAACGTGGTACATACGTGACACCTCCTCTCGCCAAGCCCTGATGAGTGATCAACGGGACTTGATGCACGCGAGTATGCTACGTGGCGATAACCAATGGATACAAATTGGAGCCTCTCTCCAGCTCGAGTTGGATAATACATCCACCCGTTAAGCATCATCTCTTCCTCCACGATGTCCAGCAAAGACAATCCCGCACCCCAGAAGACCGACTGGCTCACTCAAATCAAGCAAGATGGCGTGTCCGTTCTCCCACCCAATAACCACACTTCCTACCACCACTAACCCCATGAGCAGCATCAACCCAACAGCCCTCCGCCCCTCCCCATTCGTGCCCCTCGTCTTCATCGCTTCCATCCCCATAACATCCTTCCTCACGGCACCCGGAGGAATAGCGGAGACCCTCGTGAACGGCACAATCAACGCCCTCTTCTTCCGCACCGTTGCCCCCGCAGGCAAGCTCGCCGCGCTAAGCACCCTTTACTTCATCGGCACCTACGTCTTCGCAGCCGCCGGCTCAGTCTCAGGTCTCGCATCCGGCCACAAAGACGGCCGCAGCAACGCACAACCCCGCGCACACATCTCCGAACTCACGGGTCTGCCTCTGAGGCTGTATAGCGCGCATGTGCACATGATGGAGCACCTGGCTGGATTCGCGTTGATGGCGGGGCTGGCGGCGGGTAGGACGCCCTCGGCGGACCCCCTGGCGAACACCCTGGCGGGGAGGGAGGTGGTTGCGTTGTTGGGGATGCATGTTTTGTTGAAGTTGTTTGTGTAAATGACACCGATTTCCGCAAGCTGGAATATGGGCGAGCAGAGCTGACAAGAGCACAGGTACTACCCGGCCTACGTTATGAATGTCGACCTCGTAAGGTCGATCACGCATGTCGTTGCCACGGGCTGTTTGATCAATGTGGGGTTGAGATTGACTAAGATGGGATGAGTTGCGTTCGTTACATTTGGTTGATTAATACAGACATAATCGCTCAAGTGCCAGAGTAGACACAAGTAACATTCCGCCCACACTCGACCCTCTGCTCCACGCTCACTTTCCTTCCATCGCCCAAAGTCGCAGTCGTGCGCGGCGTAATGTGGAAGCGGTGCTCCTCCTTCGAACCAGAGCTTTTCTTCGCCCTCTGCACCTCCGCCTGCATGTCGAGTGGCTGCAAGTAGACAGGTGTGCTCTGATTGTTTCGCTTGCCGGTACCGAGCTGGTAGTGCTCGTTGCCGCCCCAGAATACAATATCAGCGCCCCAATTCGTGTCGTCGCTTGAAGTTGAGTTGGAGGCTGCGAGATAGGTGATATTCTTCATCACGGCCGCAGCGTGGGTAGCCCCAACTGAAAGGTGCTCAAGCCGGATCGGAACAGTCTTGAACGTCCGCTCGTCGTACTCGAAAAGGCCGCTGAGGTTGGGGATCTTGGTCGGGGTGGCTTGGACGTGCGACCACCGCGTGTTGCCCAGCTGGCCGACTATACCGGAGCCGAAGGCAAAGGTGTCGGACGTGACTGTGCCGAGTCCTCTGTTCGCGCGCGGGTCGTCTTCCTTGGGTCTTTGCTGGGCGATCTTCGTGGCGTCAATGGTCATGTAGGACGTGTTGCCGCCTGCGGAGATTGATGTAATGGTCGGTGTTTGCGATGTGCCTGAGTAGAGTTTTTGCAGTGGGAGTAGTGAAGGTGTGTCCACGATCGTAGATTCAGGGTTGAATGCGAAGCCTAGTTGTCCGGAAGCGTTATCTCCCCAGGCGAAGACTCGGCCGTCCCTATCTAGGACAAGAGAGTGGTGGTCACCGCACGCAATTTGCGATACGCTAAAGCCGCGGAGGGTTGTGAGCTCATGTGGCTGATCCGAGGGTCCTTCCGGTCTTGTGGTCCATGTCAGTCCAGGTATGCCCAATTGACCTCTGTTGGGGAAGGAGTCTGAAGCTGCTGCGCAAGTATATACACGTCCCGTTGAAGTAAGCATGACCGCGTGCTCCAGTCCCCCGTCCACGGCTGTGACCTTCTCGCTAGATGCCAGATTTTTGGGTGATAGATTTCGGTAAGATATTGGGCTCGTCGACGACCAGAATGGTATCCAAGATGACTCCGTCGGTTTCGTGCCCTCTGCCTGGTCTGCTGCCGATGCTGCAATGCTGTACACCTTGCCATTTCCAGATAGACCAATGATCCGATCCGTTGAGATCGCCAACCGCACGAGATCCTTGCCCTTTAGTGTCATCTCCGGCTCTGTGAGATTGGGCTTGAACGCATTGCCCCATTGGAGTAGGTTGCCTTGTTCGTCGATCGCAGCACCGAAGTTTCGGTCCAGCTTCACATCCCGCAGCAGCTTCCCATCGAACCACTTTATCCTCCTCGGAGTCTTGATCGAAGTCTCCGCTGGCAGATCCGGCGCGACAACCCTCCCACTATTGCTGCCCCAAGCATACACGCCTGGTTTCTCCCAAGACCGCTTGACCTGATGGTGCTGACTTGAGATCAGATCACGATTCTCCTCCTTGCTCGCTCCCTGCTTCTTTCTTGATTTCTCGAACACAATCGGGTTCTCCTCCGGCGGTGGTGGCGCCTCAGCCTGACTGCGCCGGATGAATTGGCCATCGTTGACGTAGAACTGTGTTAACGATGCGACGCCTCCAGCGAACGCGATTGCCAACAACGATCGAAAGAGTTGTTGCTGTTTCCGTTGTGCTCGATTTGGATATGTAGCCACTGCAGCATCGGATCTTATGGCTCGCTGGGTGATCCGGCTCACTCGAGATGAGGTAGATGCTGCTCTACAGCATGAGGGTATCGTTCGGGGTGCGGCTTTCGACAACATAATGTGCTTCGTTGATACAATTCGAGAGGTTCCAAGAGACTTGTAACACCACGCTCCAGAAAGCCAATTGGAGAACTACACACAAGACGAAGATAGCGAACAATTCACGAAAGACGAAACGACTGCTGCTGCCATATCGAGACAAGTCTATGACGGCGAGCAGGAGCGTTCGAGCCTCCGTGGCAGATCTCGTGATTTATGTGTCAGGACTTTGCGAAGGCAGCCACAGTCTTGCCTTGTTCGGTCTTTCGACGTCCATTCACTACTTTCGTACTTTCGTCTTTGGCATGTATCGAAACGTTGAAAGGCGTACAGTAGAACCATCAGAGTCACCCTCACCAACGCAATCACAACATGTCACGATGAGTGGAATGAATGGGACGCTTTCTCCCACGGCCTTGAGCCGCTGGAGCTGCCAACAGAAGGTCCTTCCGCCTGCTGCAGCCATCAAGCACATCCATATTTACGATTTCGACAACACACGTGAATATCTTAAATTCTTCTTACCATACATAAGTCTCCGAACTAAATGTTAATTCACAGTCTTCACCTCGCCACTTCCGAACAAATCAGTCTGGAACGGATCAACATATGGCTTACTCCAGACTGAGGACTTCCTTCACGACGGCGGCTGGTGGCACAACCCCCGCATCCTTGCTGCCACGGGCGAAGGCATCGAGAAAGAGGAACCACGCGCGTGGCAAGGGTGCTTCAACGAGAGCATCGTAGAGCTTGTCCGGCTCTCGATGGAGGACCCTTCGACTCTGAATGTACTTCTCACCGGCCGCAACGAGTCCGCCTTCTCAGATCTGGTCGGCCGAATGGTGGCATCGAAAGGTCTGGAGTTCGACATTGTCGCTCTCAAGCCCAGATCAGGCCCGAGTGGGCAGCAGTTCGGCAGCACGATGTTGTTCAAGCAGGCACTCCTGAAGGATATCGTCTTCACCTACAGCACCGCCGAGGAAATTCGTGTCTACGAAGATCGACCAAAGCACACCAAAGGATTCCGAGACTTCTTCGCCTCCCTCAATTCAAGCCTCATGGACCCATACGCCTACAACAACGGCCCTGCCCCTCGCGAGCCAATCAACGCCGAAGTGATCCAAGTAGCAGACCAACAAAGCACCATGGACCCCGTCTCCGAAGTCGCCGAAATCCAACAAATGATCAACGAAAACAACCAAGCCATCCTCGACGGCGTAGCCCCCAAAGGCACCCGCCCCTACAAAATCAAGCGCTCCGTCTTCTACACCGGCTACCTCATCCCCGCCCAGGACATCGAACGCCTCAAAACCCTCGTCAAACTGCCCTACAACTGCCCCGAGCACGAGATTAAGTATCTCGCGAACAACATCCTCATCACGCCGCGGCCAGCCCCGCAGTCGATCCTGGATAAAGTCGGCGGCATCGGCGCGCGAACGCGATGGAGAGTAGTCGGCCTCGCGAACCACGAGAACCGCGTTTGGGCCGCGCGCGTGCAACCCACAGACGCAGGCGTGCAAACCTACAGCGACAACCGCACCCTCTGCGTCGTCCTCGCCACCCGCCGCAACGCCAAACCGATCGAAGCGAACGACATCCGCAATTGGCAGCCCGTGGCCGCGCATCTAGCTTTCGAATTCGAAACCACCGTCGGCGAGAAAGTCCTGCTCCGCATCGAAGAGGAAAAGCACTTCGAAGACGACTACGAAGCCTCCTTCCCCAACACCCGCAACGCGCGCAAACACCCCCGCGAAGAGGACTTTCCTCCGCTCGGCTCCGAGCGTCCGCCGAATAAACAGCAGCATACGCGTCCCCAACAGCGCAGCAACGGGGGCTACGCCTGGCAGAACCAGAACCCCCGCGGCGGCAACCCGAGCGCGATCGGCTTCGCAGCACATAGGGGTGGCGCGAACACCGGTCGCGGCGGTAGCCGCGGCGGTGGTGCTGGAGGGCAGTCAGGCGGTTTTAGGGGCAGGCGAGGCGGTGGGCAGAGGGGACGGGGGAGGGGCGCGTACAAGAGTCTGGACGATAATGTCGGCCAGGGGTATTCGGGCGGGAGCATGCAGTATTAGGAACACAGTGACTTCTGTGCACGATGCGGAATCCGCGTTCCGGGTGGGAGGAAAGGGAAGTGGCGAAGGCGGTGTGGGGAGTGTGTGTATGGTGGCGCGTGGAGGAGCGGATGGATGGGGGGTTGAGGATTAGCATGGCGCATGGGACTAATGGCGGGCGTTGAAGGGGTGATATTTCGGTGCGATCGAAAGGTCTATCGTGAAGGCGATGCGTGGGATCTGCGAGCTAGTAGGTTCATCTATGTAGAACCAGCGTACGCAGCTGTTGCTGCCTTAGCCCTTTGCTTCGCTTCCTTGCGCTCTCGCTTCAGCCGCCTCTCCTCCTTCCGCTGCGCCTTCTCCGCCCTCCGTAACGCTTTGTCTCCGCTGTTCGACGACGGCGCGAGCACACCATTCGTCTTTGATTCCAGAGAGTGCCACGGCGCAATGTCACTGTCGACGTCCGAATGCTCCGCCTGCTCTTTCTTAATCCTGATCTGCTCCGCTTTCACCGTTGCCCGAGACCGGTCTGCCGCACCTATGCCGTTGACTTTGGGCGCAGCAGTGGCCGCGGCTTCCTTGTGCTTCTCCTTGCGCCTCTGCGTCTTCGCTTGCTTGGGTGAGCGTTCCACGTCTGCGTCCACCATATCCACGTCCACTTTTCCTACGTCCCGCTTCGCCGTACTGTGTGCTCCCAACGCCTTCGGGAACTGGAACGCTGGCTGGCCCCATTTAGGCTCCTCATCCTCGTCGCTTTCAGCGCTCTCAGACCCAGAACCAACGGCCCCAAGCCTCCCTGGCCCATACCCAGGCGGCCGATACCGCATTCTTAGACCTGTAGGCTGTGGCCGTACACCCCTGACAGGTGCCAGAGCGATACTAGCCGCTGCATTAATCCCCGTGACTTGACTCGCTTGCTTTGTGCTGAGGTCGGGTAGTGTGATCTTCTGCTTGAGCTGAATAGTGCGGTTGATGGTTTGTGGGAGACGCTTGTAGCCTTCAGCGGTGGGGATCATGAGTGCTGCAGCGTTTGCGGTGGGTTGTTTGTCTTCGCTGAAGCTGTAGTCGAATCCATCGTGGGTAAGAATAGGTTGTTCAGAGTCGAGTGCGTCCAATGGAAGTTCGGAGATAGTGGAAAGTGGGACGTTGGAGGGTGCGGTTATGTGCCAGATCTGCTTGCCTTCGAGACTCGATGAGGATATTGCGTGTCTGGTGAGGTCTTGCAGCTGTGTCGAGCTCAAGGGCGTGAAGCCGGAGGGAGGGTGGAAGGTTTGCGGTGCGATGGTCTGTACGCTTGTGCTCGTGACCTTTCCAGGAGTAGCTGCTGGTGTAGGTGCCGCTCGAGTCTTGAACGGGTTGTCGGGAAGTGCTTCAGAGCTGGACTGGGAGCTGCTTCCCGAGCTTGTCCTTGCCCGCTTCTTCTCAGGTGCCTCATCGCTCTCACTCTCAGAAGTAATACTGTCATCCGACGAGCTCTGGCTCGACGCCTTCCGCTTCACGCCATTGACCTGATGATCCGGCGTCTTCGGCGGGGGCTGTGGTGTCTTCTGTGGCCGATCACGTGGTTTGGTGTTGCCGTCACCCTTTTTGCTGCTGCCTGAGACCTCAGCAGTCTTCCTGGCCTTCTTCTGCGACCTCGACTCCTCTTTACTGGGCTTCACTGAGGCTTGGGCAGCCTTCACAGCTGGTTCCTTCGACTTCGGCTTCGGTGTTCTTGGTTTGCTCTCTTCTTCTTCAACGGCAGTGGTGATGATGTCCTTGCTTCTTCCTTTCCACGCGTCATCGTTCTTGAAGAAGCCGTCGTCGAGGTCCAAAGCTATTTCTGCTTGTTCGCGAATGCGCCTAAACGTGATGTCCTCGTTTTTGTCGCTGGCTCTTCGGACTATACGTCTGAGGACTTTCTCGATCTCAGAGTCCTCCGGTGGCGCCATTGTTGAAATCGGTTCACATGCATTGGCATGTGCGTGTTGAAAGACGTGTTGTTGGAAGTGTCGTGAGCTTGAAGGTGAAGATCCGAGCTCAAAACTTTTTTGTGTTGCTGCAGATCTTCATCTTCAATTCGGGCCACATCGACGACGGTGAATAAATTTCCTAATACCAATGGCGCAGAAGAGGAAGGCACAGGAGGCCTTCAGCGCTCCTAAAGGTGAACACGTACCAGTGAAACATGCCAATACTTCACTAACAGTAATGCAGGTCAATTGAGTGCCTTCGCAGCAGCCAAACTCGCGAGATCAGCACCGGCATCATCACGAACACCGGAGGATGACCTTGGTGAAATCAACGATGGAACCGCAACATCTTTTGATGCTACTGCAGAGCCCCATATGGATTCGGACCGTGCAAGATACCTGATAGAAGAGCAACTGCACGAACTTATCTCGGTGCCACCCCCAAAGCCTGCTCCAGCGCAACTATCGTCTTTTCGTCCAAGCCAACATAATGTCAGTCGGGACGACGACAACTGCTTGGAAGTGACCCTGCATAACGATGAGACAGTCACTGTGGTCGGCGAGTACGAGCTCACAGTGACGAGTGGCGTCGCAACTGTGTACGGCACAGTCCTCCGCGCCAGCTCTGGCGAACAATACATATACGCTCCCAGTACCCAAGCCTTGCCTCAGATCCAAGCCAGACTCGATGGTACTAGTATCCGCTTGTCCTCCGCCAACTCTGGTATACGGAAGCTTGGGAAGCTGTCGCCGTTGTTCCGTAACATCTGGGCCTTAGAGCCGAAAGGCCGCTCATTCGCTCTCCTTGGATCGACGGCAGATGACGAGCTCCAGCGCACATTCAGTGCACTTGAAGTTGACGATAACACCGACACTGTCTTGCACACGCTCACTGTGAAGAGTAACGTCAGCAAACCCCCAAAGCCGCGCATAATGGCTGTCGGAGCGAAGTCCTCGGGAAAGTCGACATCCAATCGTCTGCTATGCAACAAGATACTCAGCTGGACACCAATACACAAATGTTACTACTTGGATATTGACCCTGGTCAGCCAGAGTTTGGGCCTCCTGGAATCATATCGCTGGTCGAAGTCGCGGTGCCACTACTAGGTCCAACATTCACTCATCCAGCATCGCCCCTATCGCCAGATCACATGGTCGTGTACAAACACGCCATCGCCGCATCCTCTTTCAAAGACGACCCAGAGCATTACAAAGCATGTGTCTTAGACCTGGCAAAACATGTGGACAAGCGGTATCCACTGATCATCAACTCGTGCGGCTGGGTCGCTGGTCTCGGTGCCAGCGTACTTGCAGACCTTGCTCAGGACCTCGATGTCAGCGACATCATTGTCATGGAACCTGTCGACAGCAGCCTTGCCGAATCTTTCCAGCAATGCACTCCATCCGTTGCACTTCACAGGATAGCTCGACGTCCACCGCGACCCTCGGCTCGAACTCCTGCTGAGCAGCGAGCTATGCAGACTATGGCGTACTTTCACTCGAAACATATCGCCGTGGAAGACGCTCATTTGCGTTGGAGCGGCAAACCCATTAGCCGAGTAAGGCCGTGGGTCGTCAGCTATGCAGGAGATACTCCTGACATCATTGCGGTGATGTCCTACGGCCAAAACCCAACCCCAGAATTCCTCTGCGAAGTCTTGGACGGCGCGATCGTGGCTATCAACGAAGTCGACGAAGAAGCAGCATTGGACCTCTCCGAACGCACTGATCGAACGCCAGAAGGTCTTCCATTCGTAGCATCAGACCACCACGGCATTAGTCCAACTTTACCACCATCGCAGAGCAACTGCCTCGGGCTCGCCCTAGTGCGAGGCATCGACACTGAGAACAAGCAACTACACCTCGTCACCCCCATTCCAGAGAACCACGTCGAGAACCTTGCGGAGCGGAAGATTGTCCTGGTGCGAGGCAGCTTCGATCCACCGGAATGGGCGTACCTCGAGGACTTATACAAAGACGACGTTGGACCAGCTCAGAGCGAGCGGCCGTGGGTGAGCAAGAAAGGGCTCGTAGGCGTCGAGGGCGCTGTGTGGCGGTTGCGACATCCACCGATGGTTAAAGATCTTGTGCAGGGGCGGCGATGACTGTAATCCGAGATGGTGGTGGTGGTTCGTGTAAGAGCGAGCATTAGATGTACTATATCATAAGTATGTACAATATTACAGCTCATCTCTCAGACCGCAACGTCGATATCGAACAACGCATATCGCAACAAGATTCGCACACAGGGTATAAGACTCCCAATTCGACTCGGCCGTTCTGTTCACCGCCCACCCATCACCAACTGCCGTAAACACATAAAGTACGCACCAGACACCCTTCGCACTAGACTCTCCCTCAAGTCGCAAACATCTTCCTCCCACTACTCCACTTCCGCTGAAACATCCCCTTAATCGTGCTCCCCCGACTCTTACTCGTCGGCGCCAAACTCCGTACAGACTGGTTCGTGCCATCCCTGCCCATCTCGCGATTATGCGGCGTCGGCGGAGGCGGCATCTGGTTCTGCTCCGCCCGCTCCGTCACCTTGGACGCATACAGCGGCTCTATCCCCTTCGATGGCAAAGGTCCGAGCCCGTCCTCAGCGCGCGGGAGTTTCTGCTCGGGAGAGGATTTCGAGGTAGAGGGCGAGGAGGCGTACGCGGAGTCCGGGTGCGCCTGCTCGGCGGGTTTGGAGGAGGCGAGGTCGTCTTGGGAGGGGAGGTGTTTCATGCGTTTGGAGAGGCGGCGGGCGAAACCTGTTCGACTGTGCACGGGTCGGGTTAGTGGAGAGGGGTGGGGGTGTCAGGGGTGCTGGACTTACGTGGAGGGGGATAAGCTTTTGTCACCCAGGGCCTCGGAGTCCCGGGTGGATGTGCTCTCCCTTCCCTTGACCACGGGCACGTTGCTCCGTGCCTGGTCTGCGCCTGCCATGATATCGATCGCGCCCTGGCTCTTCGATCGTGTCGTAGCAGGGGTCTGTCCGTTGGATCTGGTCGGACGAAGTGCATTGTCGTCTTTCAAAGAGCGCGCCGAGTCACCGTGAGCTCTCCGATTCGGGTCCGGAGGGTGGCTGCGCTGTGGGTTCACATGCACTGACTGAGGTGCCGGTCTGCCGTCCCTGAAGAAGTCGGCGAGCGCCGCAGTGTCGGCGCGTGAATCTGCCTCTCGTGCTAATCGCCTGGAAACGGCGCCTGTTGCGCCTGCGGTTCGCGGCCGTTGCGGTTCGGTACTTGTGGTGCTGCCTGATCGAGGGTCGCGGTTTGGCTGAAACTGTGGTAACTCGCGTGGTCTCTCGGGTTTGGTAGCCCGTGGGAGCGGTTGCGCTTTGCTCATGTCTTTCGCCCCATCGCCCACACTGCTCAGCCCATTCTGGTCCCGTCGTAGAGGCGGCAATGGCTTGTCGGATTGCTGAGATGATGGCATAGGTGGCACAAATCCACCGTGTCCTTTTGGTCGAAGACCTGGGGAATTGGGAGCTGACTTCGAAGATCCATACGACGCATTCCGACTTCTGCCCGCACGGCGCTTGACTGCCGCCTCTGCCATTCTTGACATCTCGGATAGCGATGCCCCCAATCTATCAAGATTTTGGCGAAGCGTGTTGGCCTTTTCCTGAAGGTCCGCGATATATCTCGCCCAACCACGTTCATTGCCACGCATCGCATCGAAGACTTCGGAGATCACGCGTTTGTCTTTCGGCCATTGGTCTCGTACGGTGTCCAGATATCGTTGTAACTCCTTGACCGCTCTTGTACCCTCCCGCAGATCGTAAAGCGAGGCATCTTTCGCTCTCGACGTGCGATTTATAATGCTTTCGATCTTCTCATTCCCGTCCAGCAGCTGCGTCCGGAACGCTTGATGGTCCAACATCGTTTCAAACACTCCTTTGTGCTCCATGGGTAGTTTCAGATGCCGTACTCTCTCTTCAATATCGGTGACTGCCAACTCAAAGTCCTCGGCTGTCTTTTCCAGAAATGTATCCACCTCATTGACGTGCGATTGCAATATCTTGACCACCTCGCCCTCCGACTTTGCCTGCTGTTGCTGCAGAAGATGCAACCCGAACACTATCTGCGACACCAGCTTGAGCAAAGGATGGTGCTTGGAGGAGCGCCGCTGTCTCCATCGCGCCTGCCACGACTCGTCGTACTTTTGTGCTTCAAGTAACGTCTGTCGCCTGGCCTCCGCGTTGCCAGTGCTGGATGCGTTCGCGCCATCATGATCGTCTGCTGATTCGTCTATCGATTCCTCGAAGGCCGCTTGCATAGACGGCACGGGATGGATAGGCGCATCAGTCGTCACTTCCGATGCGGCATCCGAGGCACCCTCGCCGGTGTCGAAGCCGTCCGTGAGAGGCGAATGGAACTCTTCCTCTCCATGGCTTCCCTTCCGTGTGATGGTCATCGTGCGTATAGTCTCGGCCCTGATTATAATATCAATGGCCTCCAACCAGAGTGGACCCTCAATCTAATCTGCCGACCCGTCGCGGCAGTGGTTTTCAGAAACGAGTGGTTGTGCTCATGTTCGTATGATTGGTAGAGCGACTAGCAACCACGATTCGTACAGCGAGAGTAGAAGAGAGCGACAGTGGTGTGGAAAGAATGGAAGAGAGTACAATGAAAGGAGTACAGCTGTGGAGAGACACGCACGAGACGAAAGTTCCAAGGATCCTCACGCGGCGCACACTCTTTCGTGATAGTGCTCGGATGCGGCGTTTCGGCTAGGATTCACAGGGGAAGTGCATCAAAGCTTATCGACGCAGATCTTTAGGTTTGGTCTTCTTCGAGTTTCAAGACTCTGGTGTAACCTCTGCTTTTGGTTACACAGGCTCCATATTCGGGTGTGAACTGAGCTCGATTCCGAACTGGTCATTGCCCAGGATGTTGAGCCATTGTACGATAAGGTGTTCAATTCCTCGAGTGCGTAGGGTCGCCTAGGGTTCCAGAGCAACTAGAGGTCCGTGAGAGTTTACGCTATGAGGCTCCATACTTCGTGACCAAACGTGGTCGTTCCGTAGAGTTCCCAATGTGCATAACTGAAGTTCATAATAAACGAGAAGAATGGTAGAGCCCTCCAGCACTCCTGCTCGAGGTGTGTCGAGCGTGGTCTGGCAGCATACAGAACTCCGACGTGTCCGAGCAGTAACTTCGGTTGTAGTTAGGTAGTGTAGCAGTTAGGCGTACGCGAGATGTCGCAATAAATGTCCAGAGCACCAGAAACCTTCGTGAAATCAGGAAGGGTGGCATAGCTCATATAGACGGTTTGAGGTATGTTCCCATTTCTGGGAGACCGTGACGAGTCCAGACGCTCACAGCAACGCGCTCGTAACCACAGGATTCGTCGCTGGATTGGAGACGAAGCGTCAGGGCGTCTTGACCTTGTGCTGTCAACGCAACCATTGAGAAGGCCTACGAACCGAGATGCTCGATCGCGGATGAGTTTCGCTTGCTCATTCTGATGGTTGAAGAGAGAGAATCATGTGGACTCGATTCGCGAGTGGCTGCTTACCTTATTGAAGTAGGATGTAAACTGGAAGTGCTCATACCTTAGACTTCGAAGCTTCCATTGGAGTTAAGGTATAGTTCGGAGGTGCCAGCAGTTTTGCTCTCGACTCTTTCTCACTCCCAGCGTTTCGCGACGGGGCAATCACTCCACCACACCTCCACAAACCTGGTTTGCGCCAACCATAGCCATCGATGATTGATTGTACCGACAGGACAGCGCATCAGTCGTATTTGTTAGTAGAAGACCAGGCATCCTAATCCACCGCAAAGTAACCATTCCCGACGCGCCTGGCTACACCAGGACTGAGTTCGCGATGGCCACCTCACCTCAGGCTCGGCAGGATCCGAACATACAGCATCGCTTTGACGGCGATGTGAAAGTTTTGAATGGCACCGTCGAGACGCGCACCGCTTTGCGAAAGGCAATCAGCGCCTTTCAGCAGAGTATCCAGAATATCGACAATTCGCCGGTCCAATTGTCTGCGGATTTTATGATCAGGATTGGTGGCCCAGATGCTAAGCAGCATACTTACACTGTGACCGCGACCTCGAGCGGATTCGATGCAGAATCATTTCCAGAACGTATAGCCTCAGCTGCGGCACATGCGCAAGCAGCGACCCCAAAGGCGAGCAATGGCACTCCACTGGGGCCTAACTCTACCAATGGGCAGCAACTATCACATGCCCATGCTACTCCGGGCTCGAGGTCCCGGAAAGTAGGCGACGATGACGATGACGATATCATCGAAATACGACCGTTCAAGCGGCCAAAGACCAAAGGCAGCAGTCACTCACCGGCCCAAAGCCAAAGTCAGCCGTCAAACGAACTCAGCTCTGCCGCCAACGAGGATGACATGTTCCACTTCTTGAAGACGTGGCATACCGAATGGAAGCATCAAGGCGGTTGGCTTTTCGACAACATTACCAAGCTGGGTGCCGCTGCTACTACCACGCAGAGTTCACTGGATCAACGAATGGGTGTAGTCCAGGACGTGATCGGTCAAAGCATCAACACGTCTAGTTTATCCACTATGAACGAATTGGCAAACATCTCCAGGCTAGTACCGTGGCTAGAGAGCTGCAGAAAATCTAGTGCCGATAATCAGCAAGCTCGAGCAGAGAAGTGGCGGACCAGCAGCGCCTCATTTCATGACCAGGCGAGGCGGGAACGCGAGGCTGCTGAACAGAGGATCGAGAAGAAGTTAGCAGAGCAAAAAGAGTTGCTGCTGAAGCTGGCGAAGGCCAACGGTCTTGGTGTAGATGAGCTAGAAGGGGATGGTGAGGGTGAGGGTGAGGCCCGCGTGACCAGCCGCGAGGAGAGCCTTGGAGCCCAGCTGACTGCAGAGCTGAATACGGAAGCTGAGAAGTCATGAGAGCCATTTCACTGCCAACACCGCCACCAACGGGGAGGACAGTGCAACGCCAGCTTGTGTTACCAACCCCGCCACCTCAGCCAGACATCTTGAATTATGTCTCCGTCCGCCTTCTCTGAGTCCACCACGAGATAAAAACCAAAGTTAACACCAGTGATACAAGCATGATTTGGCCACAGCATTAGCTTCTGGCCCAGCTCGAGCGGGCGCACGTTCTCTTTGGCACCTTCCCACGTCAGCACACCATGCTCTTGGCTGATCCGACCAACTATCCACCCGGTCTTCGAGCCTTCGGGGTCATAATGATCTCCGGAATTGTCTGGCCATGGTGTCACGACAGCCCAGCCGGGGTAGCTCTTAGAAGGTTCTCGGCCCAGCGCGATGGAGCCTGCCGCAATCAAGGCCTCCGGCGTAGCGGTCCTGTCAGGATACAGGCTGGCGACTTCTGCCAGGATCCGAAAGCCAAGGTCAGCGTATGAGAGCAGAGTCTTGCCAGGCTCAGCTGATGACTGCGCTGGTCGCGCCCTTGTGGCCAGCTGCTGCATGTCCATAACGGTGTACACACCAGCATGGATTTCCTGGTGATTCATTATCAGCCCATGCCTCACGTGGTGTTTCACACACTCTGGCGAGAGGAGGGATCCTGGCTCCACTAACTTACCATGTCGAATGACTGCTTCAGCCGGTCAAGCATGTCTCTATACTTCTTGGCACCCCCTTCACCTTCCAAGAGATTCTGCACAGCCGTGGCAGTTGGTGTGGCGCCCAAAGACAAAGTGACTCTCGCACTTTGAGCATCCGACGAAGGAGTGGCGCCAGTGCATTTCAAGAAGGAGATGGCGCCTTGCTCGAGTCCTTCTAGCTCGCGTGCCATGTGCTGCAAGGCCTCATCGGGACTGTTCGAGCCATACGACATGCTAGTGTAGCTGTAGATACCAGCCAAATGCACTCTCGTCGATGCAGCTATCGCATAGGCCACATCCGCCAGTTGTCCAGAACCAGGCAGGACACCTTCACGATGGTCGCCGACGTCGATGTTCACCCACACTGGAATTGCTCCTGGCCAAGTGGCGTGATCGACGAGATCGAGAGTTCTGATGTGGGATGGATGGTCCGTAAATAGAGAGACAGTACCCTCGCCCAGGATTCGAGCAGCTGCGGCTAAGCGTGGGACCACTGAGGGCAGTACCGGCAGCCCGTACAGCACCTGCCGGAAGAGTGAGAATGTGTCCGAAATTCGATGACATGCTGCAAAATACTCACGTTGATCGAACGTCCCTTCGCTTTGCACTCCAGTAGCCATGGGACGAGATTCTCAACCTACGCAATCAGTTCAGCCGCAATCAATAATTACAAGAACCATCGGAACACACTTCTGATACCGTGGAGCAGATGAGTTTTACTGGTCTCGAAATGTCCTCGCCGACCTGCAGCTGGGTAATCTGCGTCGTCTTGGGGTGGTTGTTAGTCGCAACCATTCCCTCCATCAAGCTGGACGAGCATTACCTTATGCGTCTTCACATGAGAGCGGACTGGGTGGATTAGCCTACGTCTCAAACATACACCACTTGGTGTCTCAGCGCATTGAACTTACAGCCAACGCCAACCTCATCTGCCGCTGCTCGAGTGTCAGCATCCTGCAACGTTGCATCGTCACGACTTGGAAGACCACAGTTCGAAATCTCCATCGATTGGAAGGCGTATACGAACCTTCCAGCATTAACCTGCAATTCCTCCGCACGACTGCGGCATCGAGGACTGCGGCTGGAGTCTGGACATCTTGGATGCGTTTGCCCACGAACTGGAGCTGTAGTCCTGCCACAGACGGGCTCGGGAAGGCGGAAGGGGCACTCAGAGATGAGATGGGTAAGGCATCGGAGGTCTGAGGGTATGACTCCATCGTGCTACCCGATGTACAAGCAGCTGGTGGAGGGGGACGAAACAGCTACGATGTAGGGACGCCGATCCAAGCGTTGCGACTTCCTTTCATGTGACAGTGTCGTAAGCAATTCAGAAGTTGACACGATCCACTTTCCGCGAAATGCCTCATGCGCGTGTAGGATCGATCTGGCGCCAAGCCCGCGCTTGCCGCAATCTCTTTTTGGAAGCTGCATCACGACGAATTGGTCTTCGTTAATCTCGACCAAATATCTTGCTTTGTAGAAGCATGGAGCCGGGGACTAAGAGGCGAGCGGCTGACAGTGCTGATGCACGGGACGACAAGAGACACAAAGTATCCATGACTCCTCTTACAGATGTTGAAAAAGCCTATTCTGACCACGTGACAGACCAAGAAGCAATGGAGGACTCCACGTGGCAATGCCAACACTGGACCTCCCTTGATCGAACCTGGAGACAGTGGCATCTGGGCGACCTGTAACAAAGGACGCGAGGTAAGAGCTGATGGGTAAAAGAGTTCTCCGAGACACGATCAGACCCCATGTCGCGCTCTGAGACCTTTTGAACTCTTCGAAAAGGCTTAGACGCTTGCTTACCCTTCTACCCTTCTGTTCTGTAGGGCAAGTGTACTGGGGAACTTCGAGATCTCTTCGCCGAGTATGCTGAGTTGATGTACGGGACCGGTGCCGCCCCCGAAGCCACTGAAATGGCACCCACCAGTATCGAGAACGAGATCAACGCCGAAGTTGCTGAGATGAAGCATCCCGTGTCGGCGCAGCTTTTCACATCTGTCCGCATCGACGTTCAGTGCGTGGTGTTCTTCAAGACCGTGGCGCCGATCGAACCCGTCAGCTTCGTGAAGAGGATATGCGAAGATGCACTGAGCAATCCACATCGCAAGCGAACACGGTACACCAAGCGACTGTCTCCGATAACACTTATGGGCCGTGCCACTTTGGAAGGGGTAGAGAAGGTCGCGCGCACCGTCCTAGAGCCAAGTTTTCATCACACTCCCGTGCAGCCCCGAAAGGTGAGGCGTTCATTTTATGGTTGTTGATGAAGCTGATCCGATGTGCAACAGTTTGCCATCCGCCCGACGCTACGCAATTTCAATTTAATCACGCGGGAGAAAGTCATTCAGCTTGTCGCCCAGTGTGTGGGCTCAGGCCACCAAGTAGATCTGAAGAACTACGATCTCCTTATCGTGGTTGAGATATTCCAGGTACACACCTCACCCACACGCGGATACCATATAGCATGTGCTTACGAGAGAGTGTAGAATGTGTGTGGAGTGAGCGTCCTTGACGACGATTTCGAGCGACTCAAACGGTACAACCTCGCAGAAATATTCGACCCAACACCAGTTGCAGAAGTCAAAGCCAAGGAGCAGCAGGCCCCCGCCCCGAAACTTGACAATGAGGGCATGCTCGCAGAGGGTAGCAAAGCTGAAGACGGTAGTCACCTCCAAGAGCTTGTCAAAGCCGAGGAAGCCGTCATGGAGCTCGATCCCGGGGCTGAAGACACTGCATCCACGGCGGCCATGCGATAAGGAAGTCTGTCCGCCACCCTCGCGCATATGCAAGATCACGGAAGAGGCAACGAGGGATGACTTTTTTGAGAACTCCACAGGAAGCCCCGGCTTCCTCGTGCTCGGTAAAACTCAATCTCACTTCGGAAGATCTTCCGTGAGTGACCCAAGCGGACGGGTCACACAATCCTCTCGGTAAGCTGCAGCCGGGGGACCTCGTGGCGAACACGACTGTGGGGATACAATAATTCTCCTCATGGAGATTGGCGTGCGCAGTGGAACAGCTCTGGCAGTGTTGTCAGCCACGATAAAGACATCGGTGTGTTGTGCAGCTTGAAATCGATGACACTGACCAAGATCTGACACGACCCAGCGAACAGCTAGCGCCACATCGGCCGGCAGATCGGGTCATCCTTGCAAATAGCGTGTTATCCTTGCGCTCTGCATCTTCGTCTCGTCTCGCCATTCGCTATGTTCGATCTCTTGCTAAACACAAAACTAAGCCCGTTATGGGGGATAGACTCGCGAACTCTCGCTTCTAGCGAACTCTAATATATTAGCACACGTCTTGGACGCGGCCCACGTGTCGTAAACGCACAGGATGCCGGCCATGATTTGAGATTGGAACGCCGCTGCTCTCGCGTGATGTAACAGCAAGAACTCAACAAGCGAACCTCTCAAGCCTCTACCTCTGTACTGTACGTCAGACGGCATACAGCATGCCTGGAGCAGCTCCGCTAATCTCAATGGCGTGGCGAGCGGCGTCTGTTGGCTTGATGAAGGACTGGCCACGCGCGCCGTCTATGACATGATTCAGTTCTATCTCTTACTCCCTCATATTAACCCACTCGGCCTTCTTCGGTGCCGCGAACCACCGCCCACTCGTCCGCTCCCACTCGATAGTACTCGGCAGTCTGACTTCCCAATCCGGTGCTTGCACGATACGATCCGTCTGCAAAACTCAATCTCACGGGAGGAAGCGAGATCTGGGATCTCCACCTCTGCATGGTGGGCGGCGCAGACTGCCAGTATTTAGTCCTCTAGCTCGACCAGGATGACGATCACCGGGACAGCAATGGCCTCCAGCACCCCTTCCTCGCCTGATCGAAATGCCATCCAACGTACAGCTGCTGCTGCATTGCAGTCGAAGTCTGTTACAGTCGAGAAGCTCGACGGCTACGTCTTTCGAACATATCGACTAAGAACATCCGGAGGATTCTTCTACATCCTTCGGTGCAGACCATCGTTCAACATCCGGTTACTTCGGCACGAGGAAGGCTGGTTAGAAACCGAAGCCGGAACCCTGCAAACCATCGGTGGTCGAGCAGATATATACACGCCTAGACTGATCAAGTACCACAACACCACCCTTCACATCGGTAGCTGTTATCTCATCTCCGGACCTTTTACTGGCTCAATCCTCGCTGATGTCGAACCAACACTATCATCACATGCTCTCGCCAGCATAGACCGGAGTCTGGGTCAATATGTCCGTCGCCTCTCATCCATGCCTGGTCGGGACTTCGGACCTATACGACAAAGTCAAGGATTCCCCGGTTTCAAATCCTGGGCCAAAGCCTTCGCGTTCTTGCTGGAGGCGGTGATGCGGGATGGCGAAGACGCCCTGATCAGCCTCGACTACGATGCCGTCCGAGACCTCGTGAGGCGACACCGTGGCTCCTTGGACAAGATCTCGCAACCGAAGCTCGTCCTGCTGGAACTGTCGGCGGACAGGAACGTCGTGGTAGATGTCAAGGAGGAGCAGGTGACAGGTCTGCTGGACTTTTCGACTGCCATATGGGGCGATCCGTTCATGTCGGATTGTTTTTACAAACCCACTGCCAGCTTTGCAGAGGGGTTTGGGAAGCTGCCTAACCGGTCGGCTGATGAGCGTGTGAGACAGTACCTGTGAGTAACCCACCTTCCGAAAGTATGTGCTCGTGGGTAGAGAATCTTGCTGACCCAGTCGAGGTATGTGATGTATCACTCGATGTTGGCTATCGTGCGGCAATTTTATCGGCCATCGGAAGACGGAGATGAATTGCAAGCACGTCGGGACTTTGCCACCGCTGTGCGGCAGCTGACGAACGTTTGATGTCTGGGCACTGCGTTACTCACCAGCTTGAGATAAGGTTCCTCTCAGTTTTGGGATCGGCCATGGTGCATGAATGATGATTGACGACTTCAGCGAGGCGCCTGGTTTCGGTTTTACGGGTTATGACGGCGTTCTCCTGGCCAGCATTGATACTGGGAAGATATTAGCGACAGCCCAACGTGCATGAGTGGTTTTTATGGTGGCCGTTGGGAGAAACAGTCCCCAGTGGCCATGGTGCATACTTATGCTGGACATAGTGGATGTACGGTTAGCTAGAAGTTGCTTGTAGATGAGATACCATTCACTTGCTTATGTTGACCATGGCTTGATTATTGCCCACTATCCGTGAAGGTGATCGGGAATGAACAAGAGCGAAAGAAAGGTCAACTCTCGACTGGGCACATCCACCGGATCTCGGCGTTGGAGACAAGCGACGATGTCCTCACGACGTGCTGTAGCACGTTAACAATACATGGCCGCAAAAGAGAACTGGAGGGAGACGAGTACGCCCTACCCCGACGGTAAGGTAAGATCGGACTTCTTAGCACCTGAACAGCTACTCTTTGGATATCTCTGCCAACTGGTATGTCGAAAGGAAACGAGGTAGATTTGTAAAGAGCGGAGATAGAGGGTCGTCAGAAACGACCCCGAGTGTTGACAAGCAAAGACAGCTGTTCTTTCGCGCCACCGTTCTGCTCATCAGTAATCCATCATAAAGAAATTTGAGGCACTGTAGGAACAAGAAAAGTGTCGCATCTATTTCCGGGAACATAGGTTGTTGGTTTGCCGCTGCATAAATCACCTTCGAGGCTGCCAGGTGTCTTTTCCCCTCTGGACCCTGATGCGGACTCGTGCCTTTCTCAGGAACATCGTAGCTACGACAAATCTGCTTTCCACTCTTGTTCCCTTTATATACGCCTGTATCCCCTCAACGACACGGAATCCAGGTATCTACAGCTCGATTTACACACTCACCATACCAGCACAATTATGAGGTACTCGCTCGGTCTGCTTGGGCTCGCTGCTCTGGGAGCTGCAGCTTCAGATGTTGTAGACCTTACCAAGGACAAGTTCGATGGATTCGTTCAGGAGAATGATTTGGCGCTCATAGAATGTGTGTCTCCCCGACTCTCGCAAGTTTGACGATACCCTACTGACGATACTTGTAGTCTTCGCGCCATGGTGCGGACACTGCAAGGCGCTTGCGCCAGAGTACGAGGATGCGGCCACACAGCTCAAGGAGAAGCATATAGCACTTGCGAAGGTCGACTGCACCGAGCAGCAAGACTTGTGCCAAGAGATGGGTGTGGAGGGATACCCAACCCTCAAGATCTTCCGTGGGAAGGATAATGTCGCCCCCTACGCTGGACCACGGAAAGCCCCTGCGATCGTCTCATACATGACGAAGCAGTCGATGCCCGCTGTCTCCCTGATTCAGGCTGGCGATGCGTTGGAGGAGTTCAAGACTGCGGATAAGATCGTGCTTGTTGGCTACTTCGCTGCGGATGACAAATCCAGCAATGCCACTTTCTCAGAGGTCGCTGAGCAGATGAGGGAGGGTGCTCTGTTCGGCGCTACCTCTGACCCAGAGTTGGCGAAGGCGGAGGGTGTCAAGCAGCCCGCTATTGTGCTGTACAAGACGTTCGACGAGGGCAAGAACATTTTCGAGGAGAAGTTCACCAAGGATACCATTGAGTCGTTCATCAACACCGCCTCGATCCCACTTGTGGGCGAGGTCGGTCCAGAGACATACGCTGGCTACATGGCGGTAAGTGGAGCTGAATTTTGAGTAGTTCGATCAGTACTGACGGCAGCTCCAGGCTGGCATCCCTCTCGCCTACATCTTCGCCGAGACCGAGGAGGAGCGAGCATCTCTCGGCAAGTCTCTCAAGTCCGTCGCTGAAAAGCACAAGGGCGCCATCAACTTCGCCACCATCGACGCGAAGGCCTTCGGCCAGCACGCAGGCAACCTCAACCTCGAGGTCGGAAAGTTCCCTGCATTCGCTATTCAGGACGTCTCCAAGAACCAGAAGTTCCCATACGAAAAGCAAGGCAGCGAGAAGGATCTGAGCGAGAAGAACATCGGCAAATTCATCGACGAATACCTTGCCGGCAAGGTCGAGGCTAGCATCAAGAGCGAGCCCATCCCAGAGAAGCAAGACGGCCCAGTCACTGTCATCGTGGCGAAGAACTACCAAGAACTCGTCATCGACAGCGACAAGGACGTTCTCCTCGAGTTCTACGCCCCATGGTGCGGACACTGCAAGGCTCTGGCTCCCAAGTACGAGGAGCTGGCCGGTCTCTACAAGAACCACGCCGACAAGGTTATTGTCGCCAAGGTTGACGCCACCCTGAACGACATTCCAGACGAGATCCAAGGTTTCCCTACTATCAAGCTGTTCAAGGCTGGCGAGAAGAGCGAGCCCGTCGAGTACTCTGGCTCCCGCACCATCGAGGACTTGGCCGCTTTCATCCGTGACAACGGTAGCCACAACATTGACGTCAGCTCGGCCCTGGGTGCTGAGAATATGGAGGGCGTGGAGACTGACCAGATGCCGATGCAAGCCCCAGCTGCGACCGTGGCCGAGGGCGTCGCGGAAAGCGTCAAAGTGGCAGCTGCTAAGGCGACCGAGGCGGTAAAGATTGCTGTGATGGAGGGCGAAGATGGCGTAAGTCCAATGGCCAGAATACCCCCCTGGAGACACCACGTGCTTTCTGTTTATGACATAGGCTAATCTACCCATTCGTTTCCGCAGATGGAGGATCACGATGAGCTATGAAGCAAGTCCTAGCATGCTCTGGTTCGTGTAGGAAGTTGAGACTCATACACGACTTGAACGGAATGACTGGATGAGTGTGTGAATTTATGGATGGTCGGACAGGATGGGTGCATGTAGTTCTAGTTAGTTACCGTACTTGGAGCATGGCGTTTCTAGATCTGCTCTTCTGATCCGTGTCGAAGTATGTTGGCTGAAGAGGAGCGATGGCCGATGTCTCTCTCCCGTGATCATCAGGCTACTGATCAGACGAAGTGGCAGTATAGCAGCACGAAGACCGTTACTTTGGAGTAGAATGTCGTTGGTGGCTGTGCTAGAACGACATCCTATGTTCTCGTAGCTAGCTAGAGTGCCGTCGAGATGTTCTCCAGTAGTGTAGCAGCACATCGATGAGTTGACTTCGTCGAGGAACTTGCTGGAAGGGAAGGACCGGTCCAAGCTTCTGCCCTGCCTGACTTCTACTCCCACACTTCGCTCTCTACCATAGGCATGAACGCACCATACCGTCTTCGCCCCGCTCATGAGCTCGACGCGTTTCGATGAATTATGAGATCTTAGTTGTGCCGTAATGTTACAGGCTGCGCTGCTCGACAACCTTACCTAGCCTGAGCTTCCACGGCGTTCCCCAGTACAAACACTTGCGACCACTAGCTGCTCCCCCAGCTCTCTCTCTCTCGATACAAAACCTTCGAACGCTGCCAACAGCAAACCTCCCGACCCTGCAGCAGCATCTGCCGCGGGGCTCGAGCCTCGAGACATCAGCTGTGCTATCGGATCGTGCTCGGCCGCATCGTCGCGGTCTTGAGCATGATGGAGAGCGCCATAGCCCGTCTAACCCTCGGCTGCAGCCGCGATCACGACCACCACCACCTGCGCTGCACGAGCTCGCATGGGCATGGCATACTTCGCAGTACATGCGGCGAGCGCTGTCGAGGCATCGAGCAGGCAGGCAAAGTCGCAACGCGGCACCTGACGATAGAGCAAGAATCAGTTGCTCGAAGACCGCGCCATACCCTGGACGGTCTTCAGTGCCCTTGGAGAAGCATCATTCGATAGCTGAGCCATCGCGAGCTCTCCGCTACGCAGAGCTACCGGCAGATCGTGATGGGTACAGCTGGCGGTGATCTTAAAAAGGTTTGTACATCTCGCATCTCCTTGCCGTAGAACGATGCGGAGTTTCGTATTATGGTCGGGGCCCGGGACGCTGTGACATTCCACGTGCTCTCCCGTCTTCTCATGCCTGTCGCTCTTCTGCAGCTCGTTCTCATGTGTGCTGGTGGCACGCCAAATGTACACAGCCATGAGAGACATCACATTGACGCTCATATGAGGTGAACGTCTTTTTCTCGGAGTCTGCTTTCGTACTTCTCCTGTTCTCATCTCGTATCGTTCTCATTGAAAGACTGTGTGTTCAACAGCCGGCAGAACCTTGGAAGCATTGCTACGTTGGAGCTGGCCGTACTTGTAGACTGGAATATCCTGATGCGTGGAATCATGGACCGGATGAAACGCTTGCTGGTCATGCTGCTCCTCCGGTTGGCCTGATCGAATGAAAGCTGGCGCTGGAGTTCCAGTATGCGGAGCGAGCTTGCACGCTACTTCGGGCTGCACTTTACTTTTTCTGAGTAGCCACCACTACACTCCACTTGCACCGGTGTATACCCAGTGCTGCCCGGCCATGAAGCTGTCCAGCGCAGTGCAAGGCCATGTGCGTATGGGGTGAGCTCGGTCTACATATAGCGCGGTGTCGCTCGGCAGATGCTTTTCGGTTTGGTGGTGCGCTTCCTATGGAGGTCCGCTGCACAAGACTGGTGCGAGTATGGGTGCCCGGATGGCCGCGAGGAGCAAGATCGGTGATGTGAGATGGTTCGCAGCTTGCTTGCTCGCGGGACTGGCTGCCAGATATGGCGCTCCCCAGCAGACCGCCCTGAGAGCTGCGCCGGTTCGGTGGCAGATGGTCCCGTAACCTTTCGTCTGAGCTCTTCCATCTCCGTCAGAGTGTTCGTAGTCCTGCCTCGCCAGCGCGAGATGGCCCGCCAGGATGTTGGAAGATCTCCTGGCAGCATCCCTGTCCCGTCTCTTTGCTCGTGTGCTCCTGTTCCGTGTGCAGTGGAGCGCGATCACGGGGTGGTGATGGAGAAGAGCGGTAACCTCAGGACGGTTCGGTCGGGGAGGTGTTGGCCGGGCATGCTCTATGGGTGCGCTGTTGGAAGTGGGAGAAGGGAAGATGCTCGTACTTCGGGATGACTGGACGGATGGGTTGGCCGACAATGCGAGCGGATGGCAAACAAGTAGGTATTTGCTATCTAATCACGTCTACGGGGAGTCGAGTCTTGCAGCTATGGACGATGGTATAGTATCGTTGCCGGCCCCTTGCCAATGACTGCCGCCCTCGGATGCCCTCGCAGAAGCCCAGATCCCTCTCAAGGACCCTCAACTCGCACGAGCACCTTCCGTCTTCACAAGCTACCTCTCACTGCAGGAGCTCAGCTAATTGCTCGTAACACCTCGTCGTTCCTGCCAGTTTCGGCACGCGTTCAGCTCGGACCATCAGCTTGCCACAAAACATCGAGCTTTCCAGCTTCCAACCTTCTCCCTCGACACAACCTCCACATCCACCACAACACCTTCCTTCAAGACAATCCATCCAACACCAAGGTATGTTACATGCTCTACCCCATCACAGCCTTAGCGAGCAGTTTGCGCGTCTTTTGCGAGCTTCACCGCGTGCAGAGACTTGCTCACAGCAAATTCCCTTCCATCTACCTCCTCATCTTCGACCACTTCCACCTCATTACGGCACAGCTAATTGAGATCCACCACAGTCTCCACAACATTCCCAACACCATCACACTCTCACCAACCACCTCATCACCCTCCCAATCACAAGGTAAGCCTCACTATCCTCCCACACCAATCCAAGCACGTGCAACCGAATTCCATCACTTCAAGCCTTGCACAAGCTCATCTACCTCCTCAAATCACCTTCACAACACCCTTTCACTGCTCTGAAGTATCACATGGTGTTATTGCAGCACGTGGCCCGGTGTCAAAGCTTCTCAGCAGAAGTGTATAACACCTTCCCTCTCCCCTTTCAAACCTGACACCAAACCATAACCTGCCAACCTTCCTTCATCACTCATCTACCTTCTTCAACACCTCTAACACCTCTTCACCAGACCACAACACCACAGCTGTCTCACCAGCACATCAGCAGTCATGGGTGGTGCCGCCAAGCGTCGTGCCAACGAGGAGCGGTACGAGCGTTCAGCGAACGCAGCCTCGTCAAGCGGTGACACCTCGTCCTCCGGCAAGGCATCACGCTCCGTCGTTTCACACGCCCAGTCTGCTAGTGGTCGCTCGACTGCTTCACGTCAGTATGACGGCAATCGCGATCCTGAAGGCACTAAGTCTGGCTCCAAATCACCGACTGGATCCTCTTCCCGCGGCACCGAGCGTAATCCAGCCAGCTCCCGAGTCATCACAGAGAACAAGAACATCGATGTCGGCACTGCTGGACGTTCCGTGTGGACTGGCGGCAATGCTCCCAGCGGCCTTGCTGCTCGGCCGGCACCATCAACTCTCGGCCAGTCTCTGAAAATCTCCCTGAACAGCCACCAAGTTGACATCAGCACTCTTGAGAAGGCCAAGGTCTACCAGTACGACGTGCAGGTGGGCTCAGGCACTGAGAAGCGTGGTCTCATCAAGAAGGTGTGGGCGTCTAAGGGCGTGCGTGATGCCGTGGGTCAGGGCTTCGTCTACGATGGCAACAAGCTGGCCTGGTCCTCCAAGCGGCTCGAGCGCGATGTCAACATCACCATCGACATTGATGCTGAGGATGGCAATGCCCCTCGCAAGGATGGTAAGGAGAATAAGCACAGAGTCCTCATCAAGTGTACCAACAAGGTCCGTGTCGACACCCTTGTGCAGTACCTGGAAGGCAGGATCGCCTTCGACAATGCTGTTCTGGAGGCCATCAACTTCCTGGACCATCTCATCCGCGAGACTCCCTCTCTGAAGTACACACCCATCAAGCGCATGTTCTTCGCTCGCGGCCAGAATCGCTTCATCCTTGGCAATGCAGTCGAGGCATTCAAGGGCGTCTTCGCGTCTATGCGCATCGTCCACGGTGGTCCAGGCAAGTCAGCCCACCTCGCCATCAACATCGACGTTGCCAACGGCACATTCTGGACATCTTCAATGGTTCACAACGCAGCCAAGGAGTTGACTGGGCGTCGCGATGTCAACGATCTCATCGTCGCTCTGCAGCGCGGTGGCGAGAGCTCCCGCGAGGGCCAGGCCTTGAAGAAGATGCGGAAGCTACATGTAGTTGCACACCATCGCCGCGGCGAGATCGACGAATACTGCATCGATCGTCTGGTGTACAAGAGCGCCAAGGATGTGACATTCGAGAAGGATGGCAAGAAAGTCACGATCTATGACTATTTCGCCAAGGAGTTCAACGTTCGTCTGCAGTTCCCGGATCTTCCTTTGTGCAAGATGACGAAGGGCAAGAACACTATGCTTCCCATGGAGGTTCTCAAGATTAAGGAGAACCAGCGTTACGTCACCAAGCTCGATGATAAGCAGACTTCCAACATGATCAAGTTCGCGGTTGAGCCTCCGGATGGGCGCCTCAAGTCGATCAAGCAGGGCCAGGACATGCTTGCATGGGACACGGATCCTGTCCTCAAGCACTTCGGCCTCCGTGTCAACCCGACCATGACTTCGGTCGATGGCAGGCTGATCACCGCTCCCAAGGTCGGCTTTGCTGGTGGTGAGGCGAAGCCTGGCACATCTGGCCGCTGGGATCTCAAGGGCAAGAAGTTCCTTACACCTAACACTGCGCCCCTCAAGAGCTGGGCTGTCTGCGTCATTTCCGGTCGTCGCGGCGGTAAGCCAGACAAGGCTGCCATTCAGACCTTCATCTCTGAATTCATCAAGATCTATAAGGGTCACGGCGGCAGGGTCGAGAACACGCAGCCTGCTATGGCTCTGGCATCTGGCGACGATGTCGGCTCGTGGGTCACCGATGCCTGGAACAAGGCAGGCAACCAATCCAACTCTCGGCCGCAGATCTTGGTGTTCATCCTTCCCGACAAGGACGCGATCACGTACGGCCGCATCAAGCGATCTGCCGACTGCCGCTACGGTGTGGTATCTCAGTGCATGCAGTACTCGCATGTGCAGAAGTGCCAGGCCCAGTACATGTCCAACGTGTGCATGAAGTTCAATGCGAAGCTCGGCGGGCAGACCAGCCGTGCGATCGGTGCGAAGTCAGGAGGCCCTACCGGCATCTTCACGACCCCGACTTGCGTTATCGGCGCCGATGTCTCACATGCTGCTCCTGGTTCTCAAGCCGCCAGCATGGCCGCATTGACCATGTCCATGGACAAGCTGGGCATCCGCTATGCTGCTACGTGCGAGACGAACGGATATCGCGTCGAGATGATCTCAACCGACAACATCAACAATATGATCAAGCCGATGCTGCAGGCCTGGATGAAGGATGTGGGTGGTGGCCAGTTCCCGAAGCGCATCCTCTACTTCCGCGATGGTGTTAGCGAGGGCCAATACCAGCACGTTATCGAGCAGGAGGTGAACGACATGAAGGCTCTTCTCAAGACCGCGAACCCGAATGTTAACATCCCTTTCGTGGCCATCGTGGGAGGCAAGCGTCATCACGTCCGATTCTTCCCGCAGGCCGGCAAGGGTGATCGGAACAACAACCCACTTCCAGGCACGCTCGTGGAGACCGGTGTCACTCATCCGTTTGAGAACGACTTCTACCTGTGCTCCCACTCTGCGATCAAGGGCACGGCTCGCCCGATGCACTACCACGTCCTTCTCAATGAGGCCAAGATGTCCAATGAGGAGCTCCAGACGCTCATCTATGAGCAGTGCTACCAATACATCAAGAGCACTACACCCATCTCCCAGCACCCAGCCATCTACTACGCCCACCTGGTTTCCAACCGTGCGATCCCTCACGATCCTGCGTGGTCTGGTTCAAGCGATGCGACTCCGTCATCTCGCCCAACCGGCTCGCAAGGCCAGACCGACACCTCGCCCAACAGCGCTACTACCTTCGAGAAGCTGATGCCGATGCCCAACCAGGGTGGCATCGCCTCTGGGATGTGGTACATCTAATGTGCTGCAGCACGACATCACCACATGCAACCAGCACATCCACTGGCCTTGCATGCATTGAGACTGGAGAGATGACGAGACTGCGATGCGATGACGAGAGATGACTGAGACTGACTGAGACTGACTGAGACTGGAGAACACAACAGAGAGAGCGAGATGGTAATGAGACCATGACTGAACGACCGACATGACTGAATGGCCGATTGATTGATTGACTGCGTGTTTTTGCTTGACCCGAGATTGATCAGGATGGGTCCCCTTTCATTGCATGTACTACTGATCAACGTAGCTAGAAAAAAACTGAAACAAGGCTTATGCCACCAAAAACACCTGTGCCACCTTCTCACATCGCTCCAATTACAACGCTCCAATTACAATGACACGAACATACATGTAGCTGACAAGTGATTACCACTGCGACGTCATCATCTTCTCACATCCCTGCGATAGCAAAGGATATGAACATAACTCATAGGCAGCGAAGACTCCGACGTCACCGTCTTCAGCCAGCCAGAGAACAAGCAACACGTTGACCTGCTCACCACCCACGAAAGACACAGGAACAGAACACAGTGGTTGTGGTACAACGCCAGCGGCGTGATTCAATTGTGGTCTGTCTCTATATACAAGCACTGACAGCGTCTTGCGCATCGTACGTTCGTCCAAGTCGTGGACATTCTTGGCCCCTGGACATCATTGTCCTTGTCTTCCATGCAACCAGGCCTTAGTGTACCTGTCCGAAACGCCAGAAGAAACCCACACCCGTCGCCATGCCGCTGAGAAAAACCAAACAAGCCCATGGGGTGGCTCAAATGTATGCACAACTCTCGTTCTTCGCCAGTGACGTCGTCGTGCTCGTGTCATGCTACTCGCTCTACTCGGTTGCGTGGTCGCTGGTCGCTGTGGCGAGGCGAGAGCAGCGTACTTGCGTCGAGCGGAGCTGGTGTTGTAGAAGCGAGCGAGGCACTCATTTGTCGTCATGTCCATCCCGTATCACCCTCCCATCCTCCCACGACCTCAGTCGGTTAAACGATCTAAAAGATGTATGGACAGGATCATGACCAAAAGTCCAATCGTAACAATAATCAACAACGCAAACCCAAACCACCCCAACACCATCGCACTCGTACCGACCCCACTCCTCACGCTCCCGTTCCCGAAGTCTTGCGCGACTTGTGCTGCGGCGACGGACGCGGTGTGCTGCCAGAGGACGCTGACGAGCACGAAGATGGAGGAGATGAAGATGAGGGCAAGGGCGGCTTGCGAGACGGGGCGCGAGGGGAAGGGTTTGATGTCGACGTCGGAGCCGGTGCGGGCGTCGCGCTCTTCGTGCCAGCCCGGGAAGGTGGCGAGCATGAGGAAGACGACGAAGGCTAGGACTATGGCGACGATGCTGGAAACACACACGTGTCAGTAAGATGCCACGGGATGAGGGTGAGTTGGTGGTGGGGTGACTTACAGCAGGTAAGGAAACACCACACTATTCTTGAACGTCTCCGCGACCCAGATCAAATTCAGCGGATCCTCGTCTATGCTGATCTGTTCCGCGAGGAGGGTGACGTTGTTGGAGCAGAGGAAGCTGCCGCCGTCCGGGTTGACGCAGATGCCAAAGTAGCCCACCCGCACTTCGAGCATGGCGTTGCCGACGAGGTTGGCGATTGCGGCTGTGACGCCAGGGTCGACTTGTGTGGGGTCGTAGACGGGGGTGTACATTTGGTAGTAGAAGGAGATGATGAAGATGCCCGGGATGAGGGGGGAGGAGGAGGTGCATCCTGCTAGTAGTAGTGCTGTGAACGAATAGTCAGTAGGTGTCGGGAGTGTCTTGGTTGGTGGAGGGTGTCCTGCTTACAGAGTAATATGATCGCGATGGCGATGAGTATCATCAACACATGATGGTATCCGAGAAAGGGTATCAGGCGTTGGATGCCGACCGCGAAGCGCACGTTCGCCATGGTCTACCGGCACTCTGGACCTCTGGCTTGTCGGTTGTTCTCCAACGGCCAAACGGCCGGGAGTTGGGAGGTCGTGGAATGCGGCAGTCGCTTGTCTTGTTCGTCGCTCGTGGTAGAGAATGCCTTTGTTCTTGGTCGGAATGAATGCTCTTGTGTTCTGTGAGACTTTTCTCAAGAATGCGTGTCTTTGCAGAAAGTCTGGATGGAAGCCGTCGACGGGACAACGGGCGAGGTGTTCGAGGTGATTCGACGGGCTCTGCAAACTTCTGGTCAGGAAGAATATTGTGTGTATGCTTTGTGAGAGGGAGGAGATGGCTTAGCTTGCGAAGATGGGCCTTGTCACCTCAATCTGTTGCCTGCGCTGAAATCATCGAGGTTGGAGAGGTGGCTGACGATCTTCAGCCATCCCGATTTTTGGGCCGGGTGTTGTCCACGCGACGAGCCTAGATCAACAATGACGCTTAGCGCCGGGTTCCTGCAGCGGGGCAGCTGCGATGCCGAAAGCTTGACTCGCGTGGCGTAAAGCTAGAAGAAACGGTTACCTTTCATCTCACGATCTTTCTTTTCCATCTCCACTGATATCAAGTCATATCGGGTTTTTCGCAGGTGCAGTGCTGGATCCAACAGAGCAGGAAAAGTGTCTCGGACTTCATATCGGCCAGAGACCTTGACACAGCACGCTGCAGCGTTCTTGACAGGCTGCAGATTCCATGAGGAGTTAAAAGCAGACCCATGTCCACGATCCGCCTGTCGAAGCTCACATTGGCACCAGTGGGCCTCCTTGTCTGAACTGAAGGAGTTCGGATATCGGCACGCATTGGTAAGGTAGGTAGATAACGTAGGTAGGGACTCCATATCCACCTGCATGCTCAGATTCTTGAACACATTTCCCCCTCTCCAAGGATAAAACACCAAGCCCTTCGGATCAATCGCTCAACATGGCACATCAAGAAGTCCCCGAGTATGACTTGATCATCGTCGGCGGCGGCACGTCAGGCTGTGTCCTAGCGAATCGCCTCTCAGAAGACCCAAGGACATCAGTGCTCGTGCTAGAAGCAGGCGAGGACCGTAGCGCCGACGAACGTACACTCCTGGCCTCGCAGGCAGCATGTGGGACAACCCGCAGTTCGACTGGCAATACATTTCCGAGCCATCCCCCGGCATCAACAACAGACACATCAAGCACCCCCGTGGACGGCTCATAGGCGGCACCAGCGCCATCAACTCCTTCGCCATCATCTATCCTTCCGCGGCGGGGATAGATGCGTGGGCGGAGCTGGGGAATGAAGGTTAGGATTGGGAGACTTTGAAGCCGTATTTCTTGAAGTTTCAGACTATTGTGCCGCCGAGTGAGGATGTGAAGAGGGAGCTGAATATCATGCACAGTGATGAGAGCATCCGGAAATCCAATGGATCAATTCAAGCTTCGTTCCCATTACGAGTGACTCCATTTCAGAAAGCTTGGGTTGAGACGTTCCGTACTCTAGATCTGGAGACCGCGACTGATCCGCTGGATGGACATGCTATTGGCGGGCATACGTCGACTTGCCATATCACTGGAGATAGACATGAACGCAGTCATGCCGCGGTGGCGTATCTGGATCCCGTCCGTGGGCGGCCGAACTTGACGATCATCACGAACGCGTTGGTTCGCAAACTGGCGATCGACAACGACGGCGCAGAACCGACCGTTCGTGGTGTGGTGTACTCAAAGGACGGTATTGTCTGCGAAGTTCGAGCTAAAAAGGAAGTCCTACTCGCGGCGGGCACGTTCAACACGCCACAACTCTTAGAATTGTCTGGCATCGGCGACCCTATGATCCTTGAACAGCACGGCATAGATATCGTCCACGCCAACCCAGCTGTGGGAGAGAATCTACAAGACCACATACGGCGAGGGCTCTCATTCGAGCTCGCCGACGACGTTCCGCCGAGGACAACAATGCCTACCGACGAAGCCCGCAAGCTGTACGAGAAGAACCGATCCGGGCCTTGGGCAGAACAGGGCGCCTTTGCGTTCGCTTACACGCCCCTAGTGCCTTTCTTAGACCCAGAAGGAACCGAGCAAGTGCAGAGTCTGCTCGACCACCATCTAAAACCCGATCCAAGCCAGTCGCCCTTCATACGCCAGCGCAACGCTTACATCCGAAAGGTCATTGAATCCCCCTCCGAAGCAACCGCCGTGACATTTCTCGCCCGGAAACCGCCCCCCGAGTCCTCAAACGGCAACTACATAACCCTCTTCTCCATGCTCTCCCACCCCTTCTCCGCCGGAAGCGTCCACATCGTCTCCCCCGACCCTGAAACCAAGCCCAAGGTCGATTTCAACTACTACTCCCACCCCCTCGACGTCGAAATCCACGCCCGACACGTTCAAGTGCTGGAACAACTAGCCAAGACCGAGCCGTTAGCTTCCTACATCAAACCCGACGGTGCACGCCTTCCTGCGGGGTACGCTACGGAGACTCTCGACGGTGCTAAAGCGCTAACGAGAGCTTTTGCGACGACGAATTATCATCCCTGCGGTACGTGCTCGCTGGGCGAGGTGGTGGATGGGAGGTTGAGGGTGAAAGGGGTAAGGGGGTTGAGGGTAGTGGATGCGAGTGTGATGCCGATTATCCCGCGAGGGAATATTATTGCGACGGTGTATGCGGTTGCTGAGCGGGGGGCTGATGTCATCAGTGAGGACTTGGGTGGGTATAGATGTACGTGAAGGTGGAGCAAGGGCTCTCTGCCTATCGGGTCGCCTGCAATACATCCGATGAGTAGTAAAAGCTGTACAACCAGAACCAGAGTTATTGGGTATCTGATCATTTACAACGCAGCCTTCCCCCCCTTCTCCATCAACGTCCACCTCCCCTCCTTCCCCCTCACCCTCCCCTCCCCCTCCAACTTCCTCAACACCTGCACCACCCCTCCCTCCGCCGGCCCATGCAAATGCTCCGGATACTCCCGATAAACCACTTTCACAATCTCCATACTCCCCCACCCT
>JAABUL010001507.1_pt1 | contig 43828 bp, 86 predicted proteins | sample 5559151 | NCBI WGS metagenome assembly JAABUL01 (sample SAMN10711876, study PRJNA513368) | rock metagenome | isolation source: Antarctica rocks | place: Antarctica: Victoria Land, Pudding Butte sud
ATCTTTCTTACATGCGCCCGGGCCACCCTTGTAAGAAAGATCCAGCTAGAAGGGCTCTAGTGACGGACAGCCGTCACGGCCACCTTTTGGCTGGCGCTTTCTTACAAGGGTGGCCCGGCGGCGCCGCTTGTAAGAAAGACCCAGCTAGAAGGGTGCCGGTGACGCCCCTTGTAAGAAAGATCCGTCACGGCCACTTTTTGGCTGGAGCGTTCTTACAAATGAGCCTGTGACGCCCCTTGTAAGAAAGATCCAGCTAGAAGGGTTCCAGTGGGCCCCCTTGTAAGAGAAATCCAGCTAGAAAGGTTCCAGTGACGCCCCTGTAAGAAAGATCCAGCTGCAAGGGCTCCAGTGACGGACAACCGTCACGGCCACCTTTTGGCTGGCGTTTTCTTACAAGGGTGGCCCGGGATCACCCTTGTAAGAAAGACCCAGCTAGAAGGTTTCCGGCGACGCCGCTTGTGATAAAAACCCAGCTAGAAGGGTGCCGGTGACGCCCCTGTAGGAGAGCCGTCACGGCCACCTTTTGGCTGGAGCTTTCTTACAAATGAGCCCGTGGCCCCCTTGTAAGAAAGATCCAGCTAGAAGGGTTCCAGTGACGCCCCTGTAGGAGAGCCGTCACTGGCCACCTTTTGGCTGGAGCTTTCTTATAAAGCGCAAAGTCGCTCCTTTTCTTACAGCATATTGTGGCGGATTGCACTGCTTCTCAACGTGCTGTGCGTCCGCGTTGCTGTGAGCGGCGCGATCGTCGCCAAAAGGAGGGTTCCAGTGACGTCCCCGTAGGACAGCCGTCACGGCCACCTTTTATTTGAAGCAAATTACAAAGCGCAAAATCACTCCTTTTGTTACAACAAACTTGGGACAGGTACTGAAGATCCAGCTGGGTTCTGCACTCGCGTAATCTGCAGCAGATAGGAGGTAAATTCATGAACATATCGCGCCAACACGCCACACCCAGTCAACCTGAACGATGGCATCTGAAGTGGCTCATGGCAGCTTCGACATCTGGGTTCTGCAGGGAGGAGAACACAACTATGTCAGCACACTCTGCACGTACATTAGCCTCCGCTATGCGACAGAAGCAGCTCGCACAGAGGAACCGCGTCAATAGTCACGGCAAGCGGCGCAGGTGCCGGTGCCGGTTGCACGATGCTCTCACCTACAGATATGTAGAATATATATATATCTCTGAGACCAGCTGCGTCGGGCGTGCAGGTGCACAAGTTCTCCAGCCAGGCGACGACCAGCAGCCTATGGGCGCTGAGCGTGCTGCAGGCCAGCCGCGAGCCGGTCTTCATGGCGCTCGTGGACCGCATGGCGACGCAGCCCCTGGACGCCATCGAGCCCCTGCAGCTGCAGCAGCTCTTCCAGGTGCCGCTTGGTGTCTGTGTCTTGCCAGGGGATCAATAGTGTCAAGTGTTCAGGCGCTCGTGGACCGCGTGGCGACGCGGCCCCTGGACGCCGTCGAGCCCCTGCAGCTGCAGTTACTGTGCCAGGTGGTGTCACATTTCGCCCAAGCAGGCGGAGTGCACATCACATGCACTGCCTGATGAAGGCCCACCCCTGGTCCCAAACAAGACACACGACTAGTCAAGAGGACTTGACCGAACGAGCAGCTCCTCAGACCCCATGAGCGCTCGAAATTGTGGTGTCCACTAAGCAGACGATGTCTGTATGCTGCTGCAGTGCTGCTGCTGGCGCGCACGGACATGAACAGCTTTTCAAGAGTGTGAACATCTGTCGTGCGGGATCGCAGCCGCTGATGCTGGCGCGGGCGGAGCGGCACAAAAAAGGAGCTCAATGAACCCAAAGGAGCTGCTCAGAAACGAACTTGCACAGGACAACATTGAACAATGTGTACAAGAGAAGCATATGCTCACGCAGGCGCTGATGCTGGCGCGAACGGAGCGCGGCACGAACGAGGAGCTGCTTAGTGCGCTGCCGGACAAGATCCACCACCACGGCGAGGCGCTGTGGAAGGCCTCCGTCTCGCGCACCCGCGTCTCCGGCTTCCACCAGGTGCTCTAGGCTTTCAAGATTGCTAAACCACTTTTGATACCGAAATTAGCGGGTGTGCTTTTCCCACAGCGCAGTTGTATTATGTCACTTTGGGCACTGCTGGCAGCGTCCCACCTGGTGTTGCCAGAGTGCCCGGCTCAGCGCCTTCGAACGGCCGCATTTGCATGTGTCGCCGCGTTACACGCCGGCTGATGCGCGGTCGCTGCACTGCAGGAAGTGTCGGCGGTGCTGCTGCGCATCGGGGTGCCCCACCTGGTGGAATACGTCACCCCCGACGGCCTGTTCTCGGTCGACATCGCCCTGCGCAACGGCGCCCAGGTGAGCCCCGCGCGCCATTCTTCCTCTGCGGCAGGCTCGCCCGCGGTCATGTCTGGCGCGTTCTGCTTTGGACACGCAGTGCAGGGGCAGTGTGAGAACTATGGTTGCTGCCACTCGGCTGCTGAGATCGTGCTGCAACCGTGCCGGGATCGTGCTGCACAGTGCGTGTTTCTGACAGTCGCGCATTTGTCTCCTGGCGCAGCCGATCGCGCTGGAGGTGGATGGACCGTACCACTTCACCTGCAACACCGAGCAACCTCTGGGCCACACCCTCCTGCGGTGCGGTCCCCCGACCCCCGAAACCCTGCATGAAACGATTCTAGCGGTTGCTTTTATTTTGCTGCTTGTAATTATAATTGCCGTGCTGCAGCCGCGATGCCATCCTGCTCATGAACAGTATAACACACAAGCGTCATGCTGCAGTTGGGGCGACGACAGCCTGCCACAGAAATCCTTGACTATCCAACCGCACCAAATATGCAGACGGCGGCTGCTGCGGGCGAAGGGCTGGACGGTGCTCAGCGTGCCCTACTTCGAGTGGTACAGCGGCGGCGACAACACCTCCCACGTCGAGATCGACAAGGTGGCCACACCAAAAAGCTCATTGCGACAAAATTCCAGTTTGTTACAAACACACTCCGGTAGTTGCTGCCTGTCTTCAAGGCTCCACCTCGCGGCGGGCAATGAGAGGGGGGAAGCGGACAGCAGTCGGCTCTGAATGCCACGCAACGTGTTCACGGAGGCCCAAGACGCCACAGCCCACACGCCAGACAACACTGCTTGATACATGGCGGTGCACTGGGCATGCAAGCACTGTCCAGCATGCTCCAAATCCCTACACCACCAAAACCATGGACTACAGGAGATGTACATGGTGGAGAAGCTGGGATCAATCGGCATCGCCATCACATGGCCGCCCAAGGACGGGGCGCCGCCGCCGCCGACGCGCCTCGAAGCGCCCAGCCAGCCGCAGGAGCCCTCCCGTGCCCTGCAGGTAGGTGCCTTCTCGCCCTGTCTGCCTCACCCCACTGCCACTCCTACTGGCGCGCACTGCGACGAGGGCTCAGAGCCGCACCCGCCGTGCACAACCTTCGCCAGCAGGTTACACTCCCTGCTGGACAAGCTGTTCCAAGTAGCCTGCTTGGAGCGACCGGTTCGCTGGAGCGGTGGCAGTGGCCAATGTCCTGACAGAGCACCACCGGCGATTCTGAATAACGACGCAGCCTGCGGTGGTTCTCAAATTATGGAGTGAATTTCCTGACTGCAGGCGCGGCAGCAGGCGCCAATGGTGGGCATCCAGCTGGAGCCGGTGCCCGCGGAGGAGGCGACGGACACGCCCGTCGTTTTCGTGAACGGCATGCGCGGCAAGGCGGTGCGGCCGCGGCAGACACGGCTCTCCCTCCGTGAGCGCTCCTGCAGAGCCTGGCCCCAATACTGCAGCTGATGCCGCCGCATGGCCGTCGCTGGCAGCTGCCATGTGCACTTGCAGCTTCGTTGTGGATTCGCCTGATTGAATCGTCTTTGCAGATGTGCTGCCTGCGGTACCTGTGAGGCTGGACACATGCGCAAAACTGATGATATGCCAGATTTTATCTGGGGTCCCATGTTGACGACTTTGCGCCTGATTCGCCGCTATAGCGAGGGCGAAGGAGGAGGGCATGCAGCTGCCGCCACAGCAGATGACGGCGCCGCAACGCACGACGAGGGCGCGGCAGCAGAGGGAGCCGCCGTCTTCCTCGGCGGGCGAATCTTAGCACCCTCGTCTTCATCGGCGGTTGAAGCTAGAGCAGTCGTTTTTTGGCAACAGATGAACGCCGAGCACTTGCTCGCAAAGGCAGTCTCTGCCCAGCGGCCGAAGCACCTGCGCCGTGCGGCTTTCTGGCACTGGCGCCTCGGAGCATGCACCTCTGGAATTTTGGGTCTATCAGCCACCTTCCCAGCGCGTGTGCTGTTCACCTTGAAATAGTCTCGTAGTTTGCCTTTAAGTGCACCATTGTGTCTTGCTCTTCGTCAGTCACAGAATCTGGTTGTGAGACCGCTGCGTGTCCGGGTTTCCAGGTGGACTGCGTGCCTCACTTTCATCGGCGCAGGCACAGTGGTACTGATTGCTGTGAAGTCACGTCAGCTCTCGCCTGTGGACAAAAATTGCACGACCTGTTCACAAGTGCACTGGACATGTCTAGCCTACCAACCGATCTACGCCTTCAGCTTCACTTCCTCCTCGGTGATCTCGAACTGCGAGCTTGCCCGCCACTGCACACCACAGCAGCGGTCAGTTGCTCGGATGCCCTGCTGCAAGCCCCATTTCCAATTGATGAATGAACCGCAACCAGGAGGCCGCGCTTGGCGGCACTGTCCATCAGATGCCCACCCTACAACCACACTCAAATGAACAATCGCAGCCAGCAGGTCGTGCGTGGTGAAACGTGTCTCCGGCGGGTAGCCAGGCGCACCTTGGTCAGCATGTCGGCTTTGAGGGCGGCCTTCGAGCCGTCATCGGCGCATTGCGCGGACTTGAGCACCTTCGACTGCAGCTTCTTCAGCTTGAGCACGCCGCCGTTGGACCGCAGCACCTCCGCCGCCAGTTTCTTCCACTTGTACTGTTTCGAGGCCTGCGATTCAAGCATTCCAATAAAAGCACAAGGGAAATCTAGCACAAACATCACAGCATCCAGCTGTAGCAAGAACCCAGTTGACTGCTGTGGGTTGCTGGTCACCCCCGCAATGGTGCAACATGTTCTCCAAGCGCCGGCCCACCTTTGCGCCCTTCGCCTCGCCCGCTGCCGCACTGCTGCCGTTTGCGGCAGGCGCCGCTGGCTCCTCAGCTGCGCCGTTCGCCTGCGCTGATCCATTCGGCTGCGCGGCGCCATTGGCATCCGCCGCAGGCGGCCGAGCTGGCGCCGCTGCTGGAGCCGCCTGGCCATTCTGTTGTGCCGCGCCGCTGCCGCCGTTATGAGCCGCGTTGCGCGCCGCTTGTGCCTGCAATACGACGAGGGTGCAATGTGAGGTGAACTGCGGCTCCCTACTGCCCCAAGCAGCTGCTTGCCGGGACACGATGTCACTGGAGTACTGCAAGATCGACAGACAGACGAGGCTCACACGCCGCACGTGCTTCTTGCCCGTCGCATGCCCCTGCATCGTCTCGATGCTGGTGCAGCTCACGTTGCAGACGCTGCACACCAAATCACAGAACCCTCAGGCCATGCTCAGCTGTCTGCACCGAAGGATGCGCATCCATTGCGGCGCTGCCTCGATAGCGATTTGGCAGCTTGAGGATCATATCGGCCATTGCAGTGTTGCAGGCACAGCACCGCTTGGCTACACTGCCAGACAATGCACCGCACCTGCATTTCCACGGCGGCCGCTTGGACAGGAATTCATCCTCTGCCGGGTCGCCCGAAGGCGCCGCCGTCGCCGCTGCAGCTCCACCAGAGGCCTCGAAGAAGCCCTTTGCGGCAAAGCCGCCGGGCTTCGTCGCCCCCTCCGCATACTTCTGGCTCTCCGTCACGCAGGTGTTGTGCGACTGCACGTGATGCAGACGTCTCAGTCATAACCCGTAAGAAACCCCGCTGCCAGTCAGCATCAAGTGCAACAAGATGCAGACAACATATGTCGAAATCGTGTGCTCTCGACGCTTTCCTAGCGCCCAACGCGTGAAGGGTTGAGCTGCACCTTGTAGCTGCTCTGGTCGAATGTGCGGGAACAGTCCACGCACGTCAGGCCATGGGCTGCGCACTGGTACAGGTGCTGCGGCATCTTGGGCTGCGTGCGTGCGCCCAAAGGGATTTAGGCGATGGATTTGCGTGTGCATCAGTTTCTGACACAAAGGGAGGGAGCAATTGCACCCAATTCGTTCCTGCTATGACAGTCCTGCTGTGCCGGCGGCTAATGCATACGGCACTCCAGAGATACAAATTATCATGCTCACCTTCTTGATGCTGTCTCCACACGAGTCACAGATGAACCAAACCATGATGGAATGTCAGGATCCTCGTCAGGAGATGGGGCGATTGGGGTGCGCTTGCGGGCAACGCCGCCGATGCTCGGAATGATCGAGCAAATTCGTGCGCGCTAAAGGGACCACGCGGGTCTGCCGAGACACAAGTGTAGGTTGTTGCCAACAGAGCACGAAGCAGTGCGTAAAATTGAAGTGCGGCAGAAGCATCAGCCGTCAAGGTACGACACACCACGAGGAAGCAAGGGAAGCAGGTCACCATGAAAAAGCCAAAATTTGCGCCACAAATCACTTTGCACCACCCCGACAGTCTCGCTGCTCTCACGCAGCAATTTTGCTCTTGGACTCTGTCGTGCCGCGGTCCACAGGGGTTGGTGAAACTCAACTCTTGACAAGATCACCATTCACATTTCAAAGGTGCACAGGCAGCCGACAGCAATGCTGGGCTTCTGAGTGTCTCCTGAGACTGCTTGAAGCTACCGCGCGGCGTCGGCTGGCCCTAGCGTCGCATGGCAAGCCGGTAGCCAGGCGCGTCAGACTCGCCCGCCGCGCAAATGCCTAGGGAGAGGGGCCCCTTTAGAGTCGGGGAGCGCGTGCTGGTGCCGCATACAGACAAGTTCTATGTCGCGAAGGTCGGTGCACACCTCTGCGTGACCGCAGTATATATGTGACATGGAACCCTGTTGTCCGCCTTGTCGGCAGCGGGCTGGGGCACATCGAGATCGTCGGCTCATGCTTGCAGGCTTTGAAGGCGGAGAAACGGCAGGACGGCGTTTGGTACTATCTGCTGCACTATCAGGTGAGTTTCGTGCCTGCAATCTGGCATGATCTGGCAGAGGTGCCCATCTTGGATATGCAGATCATGCAACAAAAGGCCAAAACAGTGCCCGATGGCGCGCCGTGCTCACCATTGCGGCAGGGGTGGAACAAAAAGTGGGACGAGTGGGTGGAGGCGCCGGGGCTGGTCAAGTACGATGCGAAGCTGGTGCGCTCCGAAGACGACAAAAAGGGGGAGGGCGAGGGCGGGCCCCACAAAAAGCGGCGAACCGACGGCCGCGGTGGTGGCGGCGCCGGCAGCGACGCAGTCGCTCCCGTCGCAGAGGCGAGTGACAAACAAAATCCTGCCGCCTGAGGTTTGCATAGATTGCGTCACAATGCGCCGCGGCGAATCTGTTCAGGACCGGCGTTGCAGCGGGTGACGCGGCGCCGCAGGCCTCGGCCTGTGTTGAGCGCGTGCAACCGCTGCCGCTGCAGCTATAGGCGGGAGGGCGCCGCAGGATGACAGCCAACGGCAGAGCCCACGAGTGCCACAGCCCACTGCCACATGTTTGACAGCCTGGTTCTTGCTGCCGTTGCCGGCGACAGCTGCTCGAGGCGCTGGCGGCCGATGAAAATCGCACCGTCGAGGCGGGCATGCCGCATAGCCTCCTGTTTCAACAGCAACAGCATCTCATGCTCTGTCCTGGCTTGGCTGTGCATTCATCGCTGCGGCTGCCGACAGAGCAGCGGGAGGCGCTGGTGGCGGACTGGGCATGCGGGACGTTCGAAAGTGCGCTGCATAGACTTCAAATCCATCTTGGCTGACCCAGAGTATGCAACCATGCAGTTCTCGCTGCCGCTGCCGCCGGAGCTGCGGGAGGTGCTGGTGGCGGACTGGGAGCGCACCATTAAGGCGGGTGGCCCGCGGCCGCTGCCGCGTAAGCCCTGCGTTGCCGACATCTTCAAGGCCTACGTGGCCAAGGCCAAGGCCGCCAAGGTGGGCCCATGTCCGCCGGCCTGCTGCTGTCATCGCATGGCCGTGCTCCTACTGCAGCGCTAGGATGATGGACAAAGCGCCAAAGTGACCCTGAGTGGTCGGCGGCAGGAGTGCAGCCATGCAGAGCTGGAGGCGCAGTGCGTCTGCCGACCTGATGCCTCACGATCGTGCTTCTACTCAGTGCTTTTACTCAGGATCGTAAAGCATGCAACAGCAAATACTGCTTGGTTTTGCCGGCAGGAGGACGGCAACGCGGAGCTGGAGGAGGAAGTGGCGTCCGGCCTGCAGCTGTATTTCGACCAGGCGCTGGGCCAGATGCTGCTGTACGCCGCGGAGCGGCCGCAGTTCGTGGAGAAGGTGAGGTGCAGGCGGAAAATTCCTGCATGGCGGGTGCGGCACTGTTCATGATGCTGTGCTGGCCTGGCGGCACTGTGGGCGGGGTGGTAAGGTTGGCATCGAGAGGCGCGTGCTGCCGCTGGGAGCGGCTGGCAGTGCAACAGCCTCCCAGCCGGCGGCAGTTTTGTGCCTGGCATGTCATTGCTGTTCAGGAAGCATGATGCCCTGCATGCGATATTCGTTGAAATACCAAAGACACGAGTCGGCACGTGCATGGCGGCGAGCATGTGCCTTTCTGTCCTGATGAACCTTCCGTGCTGATGAAGTCTGGTAATGCAGGTGAAGGCGGAGGGCAAGGCGCCGAGCAGCGCGTACGGCGGCGAGCACCTGCTGCGGTTGCTGGTCAAGCTGCCGGAGCTGCTGCCCATGACCAGCCTGCCGACGGACAACTACGCGACGCTGGAGCTGCGGCTAGCGGACTTTGTCAGCCACTTGTCGGAGAAGAGGTCCAGCCTGTTCGCAAAGCACTGAGAAACAGTGTTTCTTAGAATCGGGAGGGTGAGAGGCGGCAGGGGGATGGGCAGACACTAGGACAGGACGAGCGCGATTAGACAAAACGTAAGCGCCGGCTGAAATTTGCAGCTGAGAGTGGCCGGCTGGGCAGGAAGCGTGGTGGTCGAAGTTTCCTTTGCTTCAAAGATTGCTGAAGCAATAAATATTGCCTACACCCTGTTCGTATTCTGCCCTTTTTCAGGAGGAAACCAGCGACACGAGACATAATCTTTGTATGTATGCAAGGAGTGTAAGCTCTATGATCGTCGCAACTGCCAGCCGTCCATGCCCGGGATGGCATGTGACTGCCTGCGTAGGGGCCTGTGGTGCAGCGCTGCCACGACCTGCTGCCTGCAGTCACCAGTCGTCCTGACGTCCTGCCTGAGACTTCCCTCCGGCTCTGATCGCGCCCGCAGCTGGGGCGATGCCCCGCAGGACTGTAACTAGCCCATGGCATACTTGTTGGTCCACTGCCTGAGCATTTGACAGCGATACGTTGGCAGCATGTTCGTGGCGAGGGTGGTGCCAGGCGGACATGATGATGATTGGATCGGATCGAAACAACAACAAGCATCTCAGCGCGCGCGGTGGGCTGTGCGCCTACCTGGCTGTGTCCTCGTAGCGCTTCCTGTCTGTCTTGTAGATGTGCGCAATCTCCGGCACCTGTTCCGGCACAGCACAGACATTAGCACAGCCATTAGCACAGCCCTGTGGCAGCTTTTCGGTGCACATGAACTACACAAAACGGTGCATGCAGTCTTCTACAACAAACAATGGACTGCATGCATGCCAACAGGACGATTTGAGCAGGGCGCGCGCCAGTGGGTCGTCCGGGTTGGGGTCTGTGAGCAGCGAGCAGATCGACAGCAGCACCTGGACAGGGCATCAAAAGCTGCTCAGCAAGGTCAGCCCAAAGCAGTTCCTTCAAAACCGTGGCGGGGTCACTGTACGGCGGCAGCCCTCCACATATGTTCTTCGGCAAAGGGGTTTCTTCTGCCGAACGCAGCATTGCATGTTCATAGCCGGTCACCTTCGACACCGTCAGCGCGGGGCTCCACTGCTCCTTCAGGATATCCAGGCAGATGCTGCCGTTGCTGTTGATGTTGGGATGGTATACCTTAGTCGAAAAGTTGACCTGCAGGGTGGTGCGAAAGTGCAGTTGGTTGAGGCGCCACTCGCCGACCAAACACAGATAGCTGCAGCGTTGATAGGTTGCGCCTTGTCACCTTGGGCGGCTTGAAAGGGTAGTCTGGCGGGAAGTGAATTTTGACCATGAAGACACCGCCTGCATAGGGGCTCTCCTGTGGCCTGCATGGCAGAGTGGTCCTCGAGTGAAAGCAGGCAAAGATGTCTGCATGACATGCACCGCAGCTGCAGAGGCAGTTTCGTGAGTAGCACTGGCGCTACCCGCGAGCGAGCCGCGAGCAAGGGTCTTACCCCATGATGGTCGCCTGCCAGTGGAAAAGGTCCTCAGGCTGTGCTGGGCCTGCGCATGCATGACGCACGCATTCAGGTCAGAAACCGGGGCAGACGCCTAGCAAGGGAGGGGAACCACCAACACACAAGTGGCGGCGCGGATGGCGCCGTAGTCATGAAGTGTGCTCTCGGGACTGCCACAGGCGTACAGCCCGCGAATTTACTTCAAAGCCGAAACGCTCGGCTTACCGGCGCTGCATGACGTCGGCGGATCCTTCTGCAGGTCCTTCAGCTCCTACAACACAGGGACAGGAGGTCATGATGCCTGCTCGTACGAGCACTCAACCAGGATTTGGTCTAATAGTCGAGCTATACCTTCTGTATCCGTTTGCTCGCCATCGCAAGTTCTGCCGAGCGTTGTTTGCTGCACGCTGCAAAAGGCAAGGCTGAACACGCTACTCCCGCTGAGGGTTTCGCTGAGGCGAGGCGGGACCACACAACTTAACAGCGGCAGACGAACAGGTAGAACGAGCAGTCGATGCACGCAAAGAGTTCTCCTGGCTGGGTGTGTAAATGTGTGTTGCTGGCGACGAGCGCGTTTTAAGAGCAAAAATTATGCAAGATGGTTTCTAGAAACGGTCGCAGAATGGTCCGCGGCGGAAGAGCGGCGGCCTATTAAATTTGGAAACGCTTTCTGAGATGCACTTTGTACATGCAACCAGATGCAAAGGCACATCCATGCAGAAGTAAAGCAGTTGCATCACAGCACAAGTTGATTTCTGTGCCATATCATCCCCGCCGCCACTGTCAAACGGCGAGGCCGTGTGCATTGGCCACTTGTTGACGGTTCCAGACTTGAGACAACCAATGAACTCGCAGGAATAAAGGCACAAGACCAGTGCTCTGCATGTGAACGCAGTGCTCGACGTAAACGAAGAAAGTGGAACCTGCGGAGCACAGGTGCTCGGTGCGCAGGAACACCGTGGTGTGCTGAAGAAGAGGAGGGTTTTCCTGGGTATGTGTGTAAGAAAACTGGAGACGCCAGAAGTTTCACACAGCGCTGTCCTCTGGTGTGGGGGCGGTGGTACCATCTGCAGCACCAAGAGAGAGGGAATAGGGTCAGCCTCGTTGCCAGAGACACGTGTTGCCGCTCCTCAATACAGCAGCAGTGCGGCAGCCACACAGGTGCCGACTGTGATGCATATTGCAGCACATTCGCACCTCGCTGGGCCATGGAGTTGCGCCACTCGAACGGCAGCGCAGAGCGCTGCGTGTCTGACTGCCGGCGTGACGGCATCGTGTTGGACCGCCGGAAGTCCACTGTGGCACAGTCAACAAGCACCTTGTCGGTTGGGGACAATGACGCTAAGTGCACAAGCTCGAGATGCAAGTGCTCGACCAAGCATGCCGCCATGGGCAAATGCACGAACACCACAGGAACACGCCAAGGGGACGCAAAGCATACATATACTCTGAGTTGTCTGTAGGATTGTCTATGGCTTTCAGTGCAACAGGCGGCAGAGAGTCCCACCTGCAGACCCCTCGTAGTAGGCCTCCGGCGGCAGCCGCCGCCGGTGCAGCGACTGCCCCTCGCGGCGGTTGAAGGTGGACTGGGAGTCCAGGTGCGGCAGCAGGCTGCTCAGGTTGCTGCCCTCGAACGTCATTGTCGTCATGTCTGCGCGCGGCGAGCCCAGGGAGGTCAATCGCGACAGGCAGGACCGGCAGCCCAACATGCTTGCGGCGTCATGATAGCAACCAGTCAGCGTGTCGGTCATGACACGATTCCAACTCGTCCAGGTGTGTGTTCACTCCTGGATCACATTTAGGAAGGGGTCTACCCTGGGTGGTGAGTTTGGTGCCACCAATCTCTTGCAAGCGAGCCAGAAGAGAGTAGGGATCGCAGTCGAAGATGTTCTCACCTGGGTCTGACGCCGTAGGGGCGACGTCCTTCAGCTTCACCTCGCCATCATCATCGCTCTTGTCCGTCTGCGTGTCCGCGTCTGCGATGCGCGGCACACAGCGGGAATTCTGAATGATTGGCTGTCCAGCATCGTGTCGGACGCAGGGCCTTGTACTTCTCAGCCTCGCACACCATCCCATGCTGCTCGGGAGCAAAGGCAGCCGATTAGATAGTGCAGGCTGTTGTTCCACGATGACGATGGCAGACTCAGTGTCTTAGCCTCGGTGTCCCAGACTCAGTGGACACCCAGCAGAGGCGACACGCACCCGATGTCGCGGTGGTGTCAACGCTGACCGCCTTTGCGCTCCGGGCCGCTGACTTCCCGCGCGTCGACGACCTGCTGCCCAGCTTGCCCACCTTGTGCGCAGCCAGGGTTTAGGGTTCAGAACTGATATTTGGGGCCCAGATGGACAGTGCGCAGCCGATGCACAAGCAGCACGTTAGAAGTGTTATGCACCTTGTCGGCCTGGACCTTGACCACGGGGTCCATGTTGGTAAGGTGGAAGCAACACCGCCGTGTGCATGCACAGAGCAGTGCGGGACATGTCCAGAATGCAGATGCTGCACCTTGTCGGCCTGGCCTTGTCCACAGGGTCCATGTCGGTGAGGTGGAAGCAGAGTGGCCACATGGGTGCAAAAACTTTCAGAAAAGCTGGAGACTTGTGGCAAAGGTACCTTGGCGGCCTGGGCCTTGTCCGCGGGGTCCATGTCGGTGAGGTGAAAGCGCGACCAGTCGATGCGCGGCTTGCGGTCAGGGGTGTCCAGCGGCCGTGTGACGATGGGCGCAAAGTGATGGTGCAGCTTGACGTCGTTGAAGCAGTTGTAGATGCGCATGCGCATGCGGTTCTGCGAATTGCAGTACATGTAGCCCTCTACCTGCAGGGGCCAGGAAGTCAAGAGGGTCACAGCAGCTGCTAGCAGCAGAGTGCTGTAGAGAAGGCCCATCTGCAGAGCAGCAAGGTCAGCAGGCACGTCTAGATGCGGGAGTCAGCGAATCTGCCACAGATGCTGACAGGCTGTTGCATGACCGGCACGAGCATGTCTTGACCCGAGCATTGCAGGGCAGCGCATTGCCACAATGCCATTCCCACTGACGGCATCAGCGCCGGCAGGCGCACCGTGATGGCGATGCAGGAGTCGGCATCGGCGAGGAAGCCGGACATATTGGCCCAGGACGCCAGCGGCGAGGCTTTGGTGATAGTGTGCTTCACCGTCACCGGCAGCCACAGCAGCAGCCGGTCCGCGCCCGTGTCGTAGCCTATGTCCAGCTCCTCGATCTGGAATGAGAAGTCGGGAACGCTGAAATCCTGGATTGACATGGTCTGCAGGGCTCCAGCGGCTGCATGCTGCTCCGCAATGTGACCACCTTGGCGTCTGCAAACCGGGCGGCACAAAGGGCAACTGTCCCAGCGGGAGGGTTTGCGGCGGTGTGGCAGTCGGCGCCCGCTGCCCAGGGACTGCGATGGATAGCAGAGAAGGGAACATGGCACACCGAGTAGTCCTTCGTGGCGGTGCAGGGGTTGTCCGGCCACCGGTACACGTACGCGCGCACGATGGGGTCCAGCATCTGGTTGGGGTATCTGCGCAAGCGGAATGCACGCTGAAGAGTCAGTTGGAGTGCGGGAGGCAACACGTCGAGCTGCCGAGTCTAGCCTGCCAAGTGTGGATCCAGCTTCGTGTTGTCCCAGCAAGCAGCAACATTCGTGTTGCTTCGGTGTCACCCGAGCTGCAGGGACGGGTGGATGCAAACGAATGCAAGCCAACGTGCTCACGTGTCGCCCACGCGGAACATGAGCGCCAGCCTCCCGTCGTCCTCCGTGAGCACCATGCTCTCCGACAGCACGAAGGTATTCTCGCCCAGGATGGGATATGGCACCGCGCGCTTGGAGCGCGACACCACCACCTGCGGCCGGCACGCGCTTTGTGATGTTGCAAGTGCGTGAGGCACAAAACCTTCCTGGACTCTGCATGGTCGCCGATTGAGGTGTCACACAGAAAAGCGATGTGGTTGTCATGGTGCGACCATGAAATTTTTCAAGATGGTCCATACGAAAGGCGCACCTGTGACAGCTCGTTTTGTGGCAGCATCGGCAGGTCTGGCTGCGGCTCGATTTGGTGGAACCTGCGCATGCGCGGCGAGCAAACTGAACTCTTCGACCATTCATGTTCACAGAATCAGCTTTTTTGGGTGACAGCAGGTATACTTCTGCAGTGCTGCGTCGTGACAGTCCCCAGCCTTTCCTCTTGCCTGCAAATGGGCAGGCGCCTCCCTCCTCAAACTGCAACAGGCACGGGAGCGAGAGGCGCACTTTGCGGTGTCCACAGTGTAGTTGGTGTCCTCGCCGTGGGGCCGGTGTATGCAGCGCACGAACTGGTAGCCCCACCGGACCTCGCTGGCCAGGTATGACTGGCGCGACATGAACGGGTTGCCTGCGATGAGTGCGTTGGCAGCTCAGAATGGTGCATTATGATCACGTGATGCAGCATGCGCGATGCAGCACAGGTACGCTCTCATTCAGCACCCCACATGTGGAAGAGGGTCCAGACACAACCACGTGTAGGCTGAGGAATGACATGTAAATTGAGAATTGAGTGGCGCACCCATCTCGGTGGTGCCCTCGAAAGTGATGACGACCTCCGCGTTGAGCGCCTGTGACAGGAGGCCAGAGGCAAGCGTCATAGATGACCATCAACAGCCATTCACGGCAGTCGCCCTGAAATTAGTCAGCAGACCATCAACCCTGGCGACGCCTGCTCCACCAGTGTACAACATGCGGCAGCTGCATCTTTCCAGGCTGAGCAGAGTGTCACGCGGTGCAGATGCGCAGGGGGCAGCGGGCAAGCAGGGGGGCACCTCCAGGCTCTCGTGCGTGTGGCCGCACAGCGGTGAGCGCTCGTCGATGGTGTGTTCGATGGTGATGGGCAGCAGCAGCAGGCCGTCGATGTTGCCTAGGTCCAGCTCCTCGCTGCGCACCGGTATGAACTCCCCCTCCACTGCAAAACCCAAATATATGTGTCATTGAAGGTGCCGGACAGCTGAACATCTGCAGTCCAATGTGACTAGTTCTCCAGGGTTATAAAGCCCAGGTCCAGCTCCTCGCGGCGCACCGGGATAAACTCGCCCTCGACTGCAGAGGGCGACAACAAAGTTTCAATGATCGTATAGTGATTCCGGCGTGCAATGCTTGCGGCATCCGCAATTCTGGTGCAGCAAGTTGCCCAGGTCCAGCTCCCCGCTGCGCAGCGGGATGAACTTCCCATCCACTGCGCAAATGCGGAGTCGTGGGGCGTCACCTTCCATATTGAGTCTGCTCGAGGCATCAGGCTGCATAGGATGCCTTCAAGTTTGAGTTTGCCTGTCGAATGTTGCCCCTCCACGGCGCCGCGCCCCTGACGTTGCCGGCATGTGACGGGGAGCGTCTTGAGCCGGACATCTACGTTGACACATGATCTGCCTTGACATGAGCTGCCTCAAGCTCACCTGTGTGCCGCCCGTCGCCCCACGTGTAGAGGTAGGCCCGCACCTTTGGCTCCACCACCTGCACAACACACAAGAACATTTGTCAGATCCAGTTACTACATTGGGTGATTGGGTAGCAGCAAGGGTGTGATGCGACAACACTCCCTGTCATCACAACACCTCTTGCATCATCTCATGAAGCACTTCGAACATGGCCTGGCCCCACGCATGTCGCCTTGCCCCCACCTGCGTCGTTTTGATGTCGGCGATACGGAACATGAGCTTCAGGATGCCGTCGCGGCGCGCGATGACCGCCGTCTCGCTCATGAAGATGGAGCGCGCGCGCTGCTGCGGGTGCGAGATGCGCGCAAACAGAACGCCGATGGTGATCGCGTCCAACAGCAGCCCGAAGATGGTCTGCACCACCAGCACCACGCTCGCGCCCGCGCAGTTGTTGGGCCCGCTGTTGCCGTAGCCTGCGCAGGGAGTTCATTGGGAGGAGGTTACTGAAAATTTGAGGGTGAGGCGGCGTGTATTGGACAGGTGAGAGCGAGGGGCACAGAGCGAGGGCGGGGTGGAGGACTGTGTGGTGTGTGCTGCAGGTAGTGTGGCTCAGAAAGCGCGGATGGATGTGCAGGGTCAGACATGACTGGGGGAAGGCAGGCCAGCGGCGGCGGCCCGCCTCACCGATGGTCTGCTGCGTGACGACGCTGAAGTTGAAGACCATGGGGTAGCCGCGGATGCCGTACAGGCACTCGCCGTCGGCCCTGTGTTGATTGGAAGTTGAAATGATCTACATAATGTTGCGGCACAAAGCTGAGATCTGTGGCGCGGCAGCAGGCGCAGAGGTACATTTTCAAGTGTCAGTTGCTCCCGAATCTGAAGCAAAAACAGATGTAGAACAGTCGCGAGGGAGCGGGGAAAGGACACTCACTTCCAGATGATGTACCACAGCAGCGAGAAGAAGAAGAAGCTGGCCACATACAGCACTGAGAAGAAGCCGAGCAGCTTCCAGACCTGTTTTCGTCAGACAGCAGTGTTGATTTCCTGAGAAGACGGCTCCCTGTACCCAGAGCACGTGTACTAGATGCAGCAAGAATGGCGTCTCACTCACGTTCTGGTGGATGACCGTCAGGAAGAAATCTGCGTTGAGCAACACAAGGCTTCCTCAAGCACGACTTTCGTATGCAGTGCAGAGGGGGTCTGTACCAGCAATGCAGAACGGTCTCGTCGTGCACTCGCCTCTGTGCCACATGTGCCACGCCAGCACCCCCGAGGATGTGTAGTGCACCCGCGACTGCCCCGCGGCCCTGCAACACACTGCCAAAGACTGCGCTGGCTGCAGCCGATGTGAAGGAGATTGCGCCAAGAAGATTGTGCGGTACTCATGCACCCAGTCTGTCGTGGGGCACCAGAAGATTGCACTTGCAGGGCCACATCCAGGGGTGCAGGCTGCCACCGCGTAACAGGACGGTCAGCAGCGGCCGCTTGAGAGGCACTCCAACGAGCTTGGCCAGGGTGTCAAAGGGTTGTCAAGATGTCCTGACCTGCCCGTCTGCACCAGCGCCGGCCGCCGCAGCCGCTGCCGCTCCAGCTCGTGCGCGTCCGAGCCGCGGTCGGGCGTCCAGTGATTGTTGTAGTACTGCTTCCAGTCCTGCACCCCGCTCATGAAGTTGCGCGGCTCCAGTGACTGCTGGTTGAACAGCCGGCGCCCGGCGTTCTGCTCCGCCCTGCACGCGACAGCGGGGTTTTGGGGTTTTGAGCGGCAGCGGGCGCGCGCGCATTGTTGGCTTTCGGCATGCAGTCTGCTGAGCCAGAACAGCTGCTGGAGGAGCCCGTGCACGATGCCGGCTGGCAGCAGAACCAGAAACGCAGCAGGCGCGTCGGCATTGCAGCACGGGCAGCTGCCGCATGTCGCTTGCAACGCAAGTCGGCAGCTGTCAATTTGATGGGCAGCACATGCTCATGCGAGGCTGCAGCCTGCAACCCTCAGCCCACCTGGTCTTCTCGAAGGCGGCGGCCACCTCGCGCGCCTGCCCCGCCATGAGCGTGGGCGCGTCCATGGAGTCGCCCTCAAGCGGCCCCTCGCCGTTCTCCTCAATCACCTGCAGGCACGCATGTCTGCCGTTGCTTCTCTGGCTCACGGACCATGGTGTGTTGGTCTGTGCGATCACGTGTCAGCAATGACAGGCAGGACAGCACCGGTGCATCTGGCGCGACATTGGTGCTGCGGCACCACTGCCTGCAACTTGCCGCCGCACCTTCGTGGGGCTGGAAGGGGCGCGGCTGGAGGGGCGGACTAGCGGACTGGGCAGCGTGCTGGGCGTGTTGTGGGGTCTGGCTCGGGCGCTGTCGTCCCTGCTAGAAGTGGACGACACAGCCGAGGTGCTCACGCGGCCCAGTCTGCTGTCGTCCGCTGTCAACGACACGCATTCGGGTGCTGTCGTCATCTCGGCCGATGGTGAGTTGTCGGCCATGCTGCTGCTGTAAGGACAAATTAAGGCGTGTCTGGGAACTGCCAACGCAGGGCTGCGACTGCGACTGCAGCACGCCTAGTGCATCCCAACTGGCGTTAGGTGTCCCGATAGTTCGGCCGTGCGCAGAGTCTGCCAGCTGCTATACCCCTTCCTGTTGCCTCCAAAGTTCAAGCATAACGGCTGTGGCCACGCTAGAATCGCTCGCTGACAAGAACCAAGCTGACAATGCCGAAGCCGCTAACCTCCAATGTGGCTTCAGCACTGCAGCTGGCCCGGACAGCCAGCCTCAGCAGCCCTGTATGAGGTTGCCGTAGATCAGCAATGAACTGCGCAAATGCGCAACGTCCGGTGCGTTTTCCAGCGCTTGCATGACACCACGTGGTATCTTGGATTTAAGGCTGAAATTTTAAGCTCCCCCGGCGTCCGATTCAATGCCACTGCTACTTGTGTTTTAGCTCCCTGGGGGAGCAGGCAAATGTGCTTCTGTTGCGCCTCCCGGTCGTCCGGCACGCCATTCAAGGTCACCGCGATTCAGCGCCACACCATCTTTTGTTTGAGCTCCCTGCCGTCGGGGGAGAGATTGAAACACATCGTGGCGCCAAGGGAGACTGAACAAACGAGGTCGACTGCCTCAGCTGCCATGCCTCTGCTGTTCTTGCTCCACAGGAACCGCGGCGGCGGCGGCGGCGGCAGCGGTCATACCACATCAGGGATTGGAAACAAAGGAACAGTAGCGCGTTCATCTGTTCTGGGTCCCTGTGCGGAGAAAATGCCTCGAAAGTGGATGCAACGCCCACACATGCTTTTGTTCTGTCTCCCTGTGACAGGCGCGCTCGGTGACACAACCCCACAAGGGAGCAGGAACAAAGAACCAGTGCGCTGTGTTCTGGAACGTCAAGGCCAGGAGAAACACACAAATCAAGCAGCTAGGTGTCCAAAGGCACCGCAAATGCGCTGCGGGTTGTCCTGTCACAGCGCGCCGACCGTCGCCAGCCAGCTTGTTGATTGTGCCTATATACCCACTCGGTGTCCAGAAAACATGTCAGCCTTTACATATCTTGTAACTTTCACTATCTCTAGACTCCAGCTGATCCAGATCAGTTTCGGGCTGCCAGCCGGCTACGACGATTGATTTGTAGCCGGCTAAGCTCGGCACCTTCCCGCAGACACCATCTTTCGTTATGTGTCCCTGTGGTTGTGGTTGCGCGCCCGCCCCAGGGCGCTAGAACAAACGCATAGTCGCTGAGCTGCAGCTTTTGCAGCTGCACCGCTGTCGCTCTTTTTTTCTGGCTCCTGGTGGCTCAACTAGGTAGGGTTGGCAGGTAACCGGTAACTTAGGTTACCCCAACCGAAGTAACCGGAGGCGAGCGGCGGTTTATTGCGGTCACCGGCCTGGGAATCTGTTCTGGGGCTGATGGGAGGCTGAGCGTGCACAGCAAATTTGAAACAGCGCGAGCAGCAGCAAGCGGCGAGCGCCATTTGAAGTTATATTCAGTTCAGTTCAGTGTCCTACACGCCTTGACGTCTTGAATGGCGCAGCCGTGCTTGTCGGACAGCGACGGAGAGGATATCGGCTGCGAGGATGCATTGCCAGTGCTCAAGCAGCTCGGCCGACGATGTTGTGGCGAGATCCCTGTTTGACATGGTGACGTGACTGGCCAGAAACTGCCTCGGAGGGCGTCTTCATGAAGATGGACGACTACGCGGCGCACCAAGAACCGCGCATCTTCTGGAAGCTGCAGCGGCACTCAGCGCCCGAGCTGACGCGCCTGATGCTCCGGCTGTACGCCTTCCCGGTGCACTCTGCGTCTGTGGAGCGGCTCTGGTCTGAGCGGGGTGCTGACCAAGACGCGCAACAGGACGGCTTTCGAGAAGGCCTTCCGGATCGTGAAGGTCAGGAGTCAGCTGTGCTGCAAGCGCAAGGCGAAGCTGCCGGCGGCGGGGGCGGCACTGCGGCTGCAGCGGCCGGCCCGCAGCACGGCGCAGCCTAACAGCGCGGCGGCTCAGGCGTCAGCGGCGGCGCAGGACGCGGCTGTGCATGAGGCGGCAGAGGACGCGGGCCTCAACCTCATCACAGGAAAACCTTATCCATGCGCTTGGCTGCACTGCTCTGCTCTATGCTGTCCTATTCTTTCTGCTCTTTCTGCGCTGCGCTTCGCTGCGCTCGCTGCGCTGCGCAGCTGCATGTGCACGCAAAACCTGACTGAAAGCGCAGCGCTTAGATAAGGGATGATTGAGAGACGCTGCAGGACCTCAGCCTCGACCTCCCCTCCGCCATGAACCATCTGTCTGACGCTCTGAGGCGGCGGATGCGTTCACCAACGCGCCCAACCTGGAGACTGTGATGAAGTGCAAGCTCGGCGTGCTGCGCACGCAGCCGCTGATCAGCCTGGGCAACTAGATCAGGGGGTCATTGCCAGCCAGTCCTTGCCGATGTTTGCCGTGGATAAAGACGCCGCCGAGGCGGCGGGAGTGCGGCGGCCCGGGTGCACCAACACCCCGAGCGTTTTCTAGCATGCAATAGCGTTTTCGAATTGAATATTTCCATAGGAATGATCGTAGACATGTGGAGGAGTTCGTTTCCGAAGAATTTTGGACAAACGGAGCAGGTAACCGGCGGGATTTGGTGAGTAACCGTGGTAAGGCCTACCGTTGACCATAACCGTAACCGTAACCGGCCCTCACTTCCGGTTACTGCAACCCTACCGTCTGTAGACTAGGCATTCCAATAAGCTCCTGTTGGAACGCTTTTATTATAAACCAAATATACTGACTTGTAAGGGGGCATGATAAAAGGCAACCTTCCCCCGTTTGGCAAGGAACTCGGCAAGGCAGCAATGCTGAACTGCCCTATTAAAGAGGTATTTCGAAGCTTCTGAAGCCCTCAGAGGCTGCTCGGCTGCGGCGCGCACCTCACTGGGCGTCACCGTGCTGTTTCTTGGACCTGCTGCGGCGGCGATCCCTGCGTGAGCAACGCTGAAAAGTTTGCATGCAACATGTGGGGCGTGCACCACTAGCTAGCCGTCCATTGCCAGCTGAATGCACGCCCGCTGGCGTGCTCTGGGGCAGAGTCTGAAGACAGCACTGTGGTGGACGCCGGTGGTGGTGACCGTCAATGACACCCTTGTCGGCGCAGCCACCATCAATGGCTACTCCATGCAGCCCGCCCTGAACCCGGGTATGGTTCTGCCGTGACATTCGTCTGGCGTTCTGCATCATGCTTGCAAACGAATCGAGGCGAGCCCGCTGTGCCTATGGACGCAGACTCATCACACGCCGTTCGGGACCGCGTCATCGTGGACAAGCTGTCCAGCCGCATCTTCACGTACCAGCGGGGCGACGTGATCATCCTCAAGTGAGTTTGATGCACAAGCAGCCGAGAATCAGCTGTGAATGGCGCGAGCAGACTAGGGCGGCCAAGAACAGGGCATACAGCGACATTTCCTTGCTTTGGCTGCAGGTCGCCGGCGCAGCCAAAGCGGCTCCTGGTGAAGCGGCTCATAGGCTTGGAGGGCGACTGGCTGCTGGTGGCCGGCCGCAAGGATATCGTCAAAGTGCCCAAGGTGCGGTTCTCAAGATGCACGAATGCCTGCAATGCGCGCGGCACTCCACACTGCGCCTGCTATTGGTCTGGAATCCTGTCCTGGGATGACACCCTGCCTTGTCCCACATGCAGGGTCACTGCTGGGTGGAGGGCGACAACGCGGCATACAGCGAGGACTCTGCCACAGCGTACGGCCCGGTACCGCTGGCGCTCATACAGGGCCGTGTCATGGGCGTCTTCTGGCCGCCGACGCGGGTGGGGCCAGTCGCGTCAGGGGTGCCGCACGGCAAGCTGCTGATGCGCAACGACCCGGCGGCAGACGTTCGAACGATCGTCTGACACGCGGGCCTTGCCTGTACCTTCAAATACTGCAGTGAGAGGCTTGCATGCCCCGGATCTGCATGTTCCTGGACTAGTCATTGCAGCGGCCGGCAACGAATTCAGTGCAAGTTAGAGAGTTCCAGTCTGGAACACGTGCATGATGCGGCAGCTGTCGTGTGAGCAGCATATGGATGAGGTGCTTCAGGGTTGATGACAGCAACCACAAACTCTCACATGGCGAATCATTCGAAAACCTCAAGCCGCTGTGATCATCTGCTTGCCTTTGCCCATTGGTTAGTACGAACAGCGGCATTGAACTGGCAAACCTGTGCCGTCGCCTGTCACTCGTGGGACAGCTCATACTCAATCCAACCCCGCAATGCAGCAACGTCCATCACCGAGGGATACCGCACCTGTCGAACCATGAAACAGTGAAGATTCATTCCGGAGTTCATTGCTTCAGCATCAGCACACAGGAAAAGTCTTGGGAGAGTGCAGCATGGCGCGCACTCGTGACTGTACAGGATGGGAGAGGAGAGACTTCCGCACATACTAAAACTTCCTGCTTAGGTGCAGGAGCGCTCACCACTGGGTAACCTTTCTTGTTGACCACCCACTTAGCGAAGTTCCACTCGATGTCTGCGCCGCCGCCGTGCCCGAGCGGCGTGTGGTCCTTCAAAAACTTGAACACCGGGTGCGTGTCCGGGCCGTTGACCTCCACCTGCGCAATTTCGAAGTTTGAAAAGGTTCCAGGTTTGTCATGGAGTTCCTCAAGGAGGTGCGCCGCTTGCTCAGCAACTCAGCAACGCAGCAATTTATCTGGCACCCCCCTTTGTTCAGATAGACTTTCCAGATGTTGCTCGTTGGTGGAAAGGGGGCATTCGAGATCGATGGGGTCGTTGGGGATCGTCAGGATCGACAGGGAGAGGAGCAGGGAAGGTGTGCACCTTGTTGAAGATGGGGAACGTCGCCTGGAACTGCTCCTGCGCAAAGTGCTGGATATCCGTGCAGCTGCCCGGCTCCTGGCTGCCGAACGCGTTGCAAGGAAACGCTAGCTACAGGCAGCAACATGGCATGGCGTCAGCACTTGGCGAGAATGCTGGGGTCCAGGTCTCAGAAAAAGTATGAACAGTGCAGCATGTGTAAACCATGAATTTCTCGCTGGCCCATGCCTCGATCCCAAGTACCCTGAATATGCTCTGAACACACAAGCGTCTACTGCTACCAAAGGTGCTACCAGAACCAACAGTTTTGGGGGCGCACCACTTCCAGCCCGCGGTCCTTGAACTCGTCGTACAGCTGCACGAGGCCCTTGTAGTTCTGCTGCGTGTAGCCGCACTGCGACGCGACGTTGACCACGATGGACACCTTGCCCGCGTACTTTGACAGCGCCACCACCCCGTCGTCCTGGTCCCGCGCGGACTGCAGTTTGCAATCCGGCAGGGCCAATAGTCAAATTTCAACAGTCACAGGGTGCCCTTCTCAGCAACTTCTCGCTTTTGATCCTATTGCGCCCGCGTACTTTGACAGCGCCACCACCACGTCGTCATGGTCCCGCGCGGGCTGCAGTTTGCAGAGCCAGAACGTCAGTGGGTTCGCTTCTCGGAGGCCTGTTCGCTTCCAAACTGAGTGTCCGCGTACTTGGACAGCGCCACCATCGCATTGTCCGGGTCCCGCGCGGACTGCATTGCAGCAGTGTTTGCAGGTCAAAATAAACTGGATCAGGCCCCCCAAATTGGTTGGAAAACATTGAAGCAGCGCTGGAGGAGGGTGGAACCTGTGCGGGTGTGCTGCTGCCGGGGTGCAGGGTCAGTCACACGCCAGCCCTGATGCACTCTTTGTGTTGCCCAGAGGGATTGCCCAAAGGACGCGCGTAATGCTTTGCACCCAAGACCCACCAGCGCATAGATGCCGGTGGCCACCACCGGATTCGCTGCCGCCACCGCCTGCTGCCCCCCGCCTGCCTGCTGCGCCTGCTGAGCGGCGCCCGCCTGCTGCGCCTGCTCGGGAGTCGGCGCCGGCGTCGGCGCCGGCGTGGCGACCGCCTCCAGCTGCTGCTCATGCTGCTGCTCATGCTGCTGCTGCTCCTGCTGCCGGGTGTGAATCTCCTGCAGGTCGTCCATGTGGTCCGCATGCCCCAGGATGTCTGCGTGCAGCTGCTCTGAAGGCACCGGCGTCGGCGTCGGTGCCGGCGTCACCACCTGCTTCTGCATCTGCGCGACGTTGTCCAGCAGCTCCTGCGGGTGCTGCTGCTGCTGCTGCTGCTGCTGCTTGTCGCCGGCCTTGTCTGCCTGCACGCCCGCCGCCGCCTCCTGCTGCCTCTTCGCCTCCAGCTCCCGCGCGAGGGCTGCCACCTGCGTGTAATGCAAGGCATGGGTTTGAGAATTACCAGACCTTGCTCATTGACGTTTCACTAGTTAAAAGCCCTGAAACCTGGGCTGCAGTGAGATGCATGCCATTTTGGCTGACGGTTTGAACAGCATGCTGGAAAATGGCTTGCATCAGTGGCTGCGCCGCAGACTACGGCAGCGGTCTCGGCGTGACATGAGCACGGCAGGCTTCGCTTTCATGATCCACAAGCGATACATTTCTGGTTGCAACGCAGGCTGCCCACCTGATCTGCCTGATGCTGCGCGGCCTCGTGGTCCACCTCGGCGTGCTGCGCCGCGAGCAGCGGGTCGACCTGCCGCTGCTTCTTCATGTGGTGTGCATGGTGCGCCTCGACGCCGACGCGCTGTGCGCCCTCGTCCTGCTGCAGGTCCCGCTCTAGCCGAATCTGGCGATCCAGCAGGGCCTGCTCAGCGCGCTCCTCGTGATCGTCTCCCACGTAGTCGTGCTGATGCCAATGCTCATGCGGTTCATCCAGTTCATAGGCGGTCTGCGCGGCACAGACAGCGGCTGGCATCGTGGGCTGTGACTTTGCTGGCCCGTGGGCTTTGACATTGCACGATGCTGCTATTCAGATGGGTACTGCCTTTCCAAGCTGCACATGCATGAGCCGCCAGTACACAGGGGGCGCTGGCGATACCTGCTGTGTCGCCGCTGCCGTCTTTATTCGTTCGAAGCCGGGCTGCACGTATCCCGGCACGCCCGTGAACGCGACAGTGGCCACGCCTAAGAGAGCGGCCACTAGGACTGCGGTTATTACCCTGCACAGCACAGCCTTGTCAGCCCGAGCTTGATCACGACTTGGCCTAGGTGCAGGGTCACAAGCTACGCATGCGGCTTTTAGACTGTGCATGCATGCATGTGGCCTGGACATGGCTGGAAGGATGCACTTGATGCGAAATACTGCTTCACCAGCCAGTATGGATTGGGCCTGCAGAGGCAGCTCACCTGCTGAGGCTGCATATGTTTTGCTGTTTAAACGCCTTGCCTCCTTTAGCCGTATCTCTGGGAGAGTCCGAGTAGGGCAGCAAAGGCTGCGACGTCCTCTGCTTCAGTGATCCGGAACGGAATGCTCTGATGCCCTGGTGCCCACCCCCTTCTGTGCTCTCACCAAACCCCATGCTCCCCCTAATGCCTCAAGGAAGCGGTCTGTCACCGTATGAACACATTGACTTGCGTTTGTGCAAAAGTTGTTGTGCAACCGCGATTTCGCTGCCGCGCTGGCTGATGATTGCGTTAATTCCTACAACTTGGGTTAGGATTGCGCTGTTAATGCCTACCGTACAGGATCAAGCAACAGTACCACGCTGCTGGCCGCCACGTGCAGCACTGACCGCTTTCGACACCGTCAGGGCAGAACGACAGTCGCAGGGGCTGGCGCAGCCATCGCGCGGACCTGCCGCTGGTATTCTGCCTTGTACAGCCCCTTCATCTCCTTCTTCGCAGCGCGCGCCGCTTTCTGCAAAACATGTGATCGATGTTCAGAATAGCTTGCGGCCTTTGGAGGACCAGCACACCAGTCAGGCACTGCTTGCTATTGCCTCACGAACAGCAGAGACTCGAGCTCACGCTCGTCGAGCTCACGCTCGCTCGGGCACTGAATCACAGAGCTCATAATGCGCAAACTTGCCTTTGCCTCCTTGACGGCACCCTTGCGGGCCTTCTTCTCTTCTGCCGTCTCGCCCTTGCGACGCGCCACCGTCGCCGCCGACATCGCGACGGAGCCCTCGTCGCCGCTGCTGTAGCTGAGGTTGTCGTCGTCGTCTGGTATGGGCTGCAGCGTGCCGCTGCGGCGACCGCGGGCGGCTCCGGCCCGGCCGCCGTACAAGTCCGGCACCGGGATGCCGGTGTTGCGCCCCAGCTGAATGAAGCCGTCTGAAGCGCCGAGGACCTGCATGTGCGAAGTATCCTATCAATGCCATGATTCAGGCTGCAAGCACTTGCAGTGCAGATGTGAGGCTTCGGCAAGCAACGCCTGTTCGAATCCGAGCAGTCTTCGACTTGAAGACAGACGCTCAGAATGCGCAGCTTCACAACTGTCGTCCTGGCGGCGAAATATTGCATTTCCTGCGAGGGTGCAGGCATGACCTCGCGCCCAGCTGCTCTGTGCCCTGGTCTTTGCTTCTTCCTCTGGACACGACAGGTTACTTGTCATAAGGATATGAAGTAAGAGAACTGTCATAAGAAATGTCATGATCACCTGCTGGCGCAAGCGCCGGCTGGACGGCGGTTGGGAGATGGACGCCGGGTGGTTGTCCAGGTTGCTGCGCAGCGACAGCACCGACTCGCAGTCCCAGCGCTCGCGCACCACGCCTGGCCGCTCCACATACCGTTGCTCCGCCTGCCGCTGCGTCGCCGACTGCTCCTCCTGCATGAGCCGCTTGGCCTGCGGAACAAAACTACAGGTCGTTACGAATGAGGCATCTCACAAGCGCGAGCTGCTGTGCGGGGACGGCTTGCTCGGCTGCTGCAGCTGGCCACCTCTGGCGGCCAGCATACTCGGCTCTGCGGCCCGCTGGCGGTGCCCCGCCGGCATTGACAAGTTGCTTCAATCGACCTGGTGCTCACTCTGGTGGCTGCGCCGTCTTCAAAGCAAGCTGTACCAGCTCAATTCAAGCACCTGCTCGATGGTCTTGGCGGCCGCCATGGCGTCGGGGCCCGCGCCGTCGTGCACAATGTCCGCGGTGGAGCGGTAGGCGACGCCGTGCGGCGCAGCCGCCTCCCCCGGCCCCAGCACCCCCGTCTCGTTGGTGGCCAGGAAGTCGTCCATCAGCGCGCCGTACGCGTCCAGCGTCTCTGTGCCCTGCGCGGTAGAGGCGCTTTGATTCGCACTCGCTTTTCAGAGAGCATCCATGAACAGAAGCAGTGGCCTGGGCACTGGATTAGAAGGCATGGGAACCTTCGACACAACGGACAGTTGCCGCCGTTGCTGCAGCCGCCCTCAAGATGTTGAAACTGTTCGTGTGCGATTTCGGATGTCCAGGCGCCGATGTCCAGTGCACACCTGCGCTTCAGGGTCCTCCTCGTCCAGCGAGCCGATGTCGTCCTCATCATAGTCCAGCGCCAGGTGCTCGAACCTTCACAGTGCACATACTCGACATGATCACATGCCAGCAAGACGGACACCATGATATTTGGTACCTCCGGCACGGTGTCGTGCGCCGCCTGGCGCAGTGACCTACAGATCCATTTTCGAACATGGTGGTGGGGGCATCTGAGCTGCCCATCAGGATGACCAGGGAGCCGCAGCAAAGGTGAAGCGCCGCAGCAGAGGGGAGGAGCTGCAGCAAAGGGGAAAGGGCCCGCACCGCTCGTCGACCGTGGACAGCAGGTTCTTGCGGTCCGAGCGCTCGGGGCGCCAGTAGGTGGAGGCAATGGACCCCGGGCGCGCGTCCATCTGCGAGGCGCCCGCGCCGCTCTCGGCGGCCCAGTCGCTGCGGCTCTGGCTGCTGGCGTCGCTGGCGCTGTCGCCCTCCTCCTCGTCCTCCGAGTCGCTGTAGCCGCGCGCCGCGTAACTGGGGCCTGCCGGGAGGCCCGCGGCGCCGACCGCCCGTTCGGCGGCCTCCGCCGCCGCCGCTGCCTCCTCCTCCTCGGCCTGGACAGAGCAAACGGCTAGGTCCGGCCAGATCCCTGGTGCTCCTGTTGTCAACCTGCTGTGCTCTAGACCTACTCAGCGAGCAAGGAAGCTAACCTCTGCCAGCATCCTCCAACTCCTCTCCGCGGGCATGCATGCAGCCGTCACCCCCGCCCTACCTGGACTTTCCTGCCTGCCTGAAGAGGTCACGATTTCGTTTGAACAGCTCAATACCCTAGATCAACACCATATGCCAAAACCCCACCTGGGTGGCGGCCAGCACGAAGTCGTCCTCCAGGTCGCCCTCGGCGTCCTCAAACTGCGGGTCCGCCAGCAGCTCCTCCATGGCGGCCACCTCCGCAGCGTCCAGCTGCCGCATGCGCTCCCGCTGGCGCGAGAACGCCGACACGCCGCCCATGGCCTGCACCGCCGAGTCCTGCAGCGCAGACAGCGTCCAGGCGGAGGTCAAGGTCAGAGACATCGCTCATGACAGCCTCGAACAGACCTTGGCCTGCTGCAGTAGCGTCATAGGCAGGCAGCTTGGATGGAGTGAGATGCCAGCTCGAAAGGACAAATGATGAGGCAGCTGCTGACCTCATCCGCTGCCGCCTGGTGGATGGTGAGCCTCGACGCGTCGTAGATCTTTGCGTCATCCTCCAGCTCCGAGTTCTGCATCGTCGACGGCACAAACACCGAAGGACCTGCACAGCACAGCAAAATTCCTGTGCTTGGCTGACGGATGTCGAGAGCTGCGAGCGTGCTCCAGCGGCACCAGCACACATTTGTTGGAAATACCAAAGCACCTGGATACCAGCACCTGACCACCATGCAGAACAAACGCTCGGAAGCGCTCACCTGCAAACGAGTCGGCGGCAGGGCCGGGCCCCTCCAGATTAGCGCGCCCGCCACGGCCGGGCGCCCGCAGGTGCTTCAGGTAATCGTAGCCATCGTCCGGGAAGCCCAGCTCGATGAGCTCCCGTCGCCGCTCCTCCGTCATGTCATCCCGCGGCTCCTGCAGAGTGATGAGTGGTTTGCAATCATGCCATGCATGTGAAACTGCGGTGGCCATCCCTTGTGCGTTTTCAGTTGTCCAGAAGCTGCTCGAGAGCATACCACCCCGAAGCACAATGCCCCCTGCCGCTGATTGGCACGGGCATGCATTATAAATCTGCCATCATGTAGAATGGTGCAGCTAGGAGCAGGACGCACACACCACTTACATGCGACCACGCACATAATCCACAGTGGCATGTTCTAACACAAAAAAGCGACAAATGACATTCCTGTTTGCAAGGCGCCACCTTGCCATCTCCCATAAACACACCTCGAGCCATGCCAGCGGGTGGCCGGGCGGGTAGCGGCTGCTGCTGCTGCCGGCGGCGGCCGCCGCCGCTTCGGCGTCCGGCCGCCCGATGCCCACTCCGCGAGCGGCGTCGACCAACTCCCGCTCCGGACCCGCATCCTCGCCATTCACATTCACTTCGCTGGCTCTGTACAGTAGGTTGTATGTTGTCGCCTTGCTCTTGTCGATGAAGGATTTTTTCTTCCCCATTCTTCCCCTCCTCTTTGATTCCGGCCTCAATCAAGATTCCGGCTAGTCGCGGCCCAAATGGTCGAGATTCACGGAGCTGTGCACGCGCTGTCGTGAGCGCTGGTGTGCTGCTTACGGGCCAATTGCCCTACAGCAAATCCAAGATGCAGCTTACTACAAGCGGCGCCCTGTGTGTGCGCTGCGCTCACTCGCAATGTGTCGTCGTTTTCAAACAATTATTCTGCGCTGCCGCTACCGGCTGCAACCTGAGAGTGGTGCATGTCGCGCTCACGTTCCGGTCCCTTTTTGTGCCCCCTGCTTGGAGGGGCGCTGAGGTGTTTTACGAAACGCCGACAGATCAAAACCTGATCGGCAGCCAAATTTTCGTTTGTGAGCAGCGCAGTAGCACAAAAAAGGTCCAGCAGGAGCAGCAAGCTGCGCGCGGTGCTAGGCTCACCGCGCCACCGCGTACCGCTAGGCTTTTACTGCACTCAACCAAAACTTAGATCACGTTCCTCATCTTTGGCTGTGATCAGAAGTTTCAGGGGCTGCAAGACACACACGTAGCAATTTGTGCAAGTATGCTGGCCGTTGTGCCGGTGTACTGCCTCAGTGGCGCAAGGTTTGCATCAGAAGTGCCGCTTGCGGCGGCACAGCGGCGGGCGCCATTCCGATCCGGACAGCCCTCTCATCGGCGTACCGCTAGGCGGCAGATACGCGCACAAGCGTCTCGGAATGATAGAGCTGAGAGCACCAGGCGAGGCGTGCTGCTGGGCTTGGCGGCGGTTGCTTCGACGGCAAGCCCAACAGCGCTGGCACATGCAAGTATGCAGCCCCATATGTGGCCCCATGTGTGGCCTATCAATGCCTCAAATAGTTGCAGAGGATTCCTGTGGCTTGTGCTTGTTCCACGGAAGAGCCCTGCAGTCACACACGAGTTGGTATCTGCCTCCATGGTGCTGTGTGAACGGCGGGTGTGGCTCGCAGGCCCGCTCGCAGGCCTGCGCACCTTCCTGCAGAGCCGCCAGGAGATCTACGCCATCGCTCCGATCGGCGTAGGCCAGCGGAAACTCAAGGTGATTTGACTTGCCTAACGTCATGGCCCTCACCTGCCGATCCGGCTGGTCAATGCCTTTAGCTGCCGGGGGCTGGATGCGTGGTTGGCCTCATTCATGAACCACAGCTATGTCCGAGGAAAGAAGCAATCCTCGACTGGCACTTCCGTTTGTGAACGCAGGAGGCGGCAGAGCTGCTGGCCAGCGCTCAGGGTGAGACGTCAAGGCGCGAGGCGCTGAACATCATCCGGGCAGCTTCGTTCAACTGCCACTCCTACGAGGTACTTTGCAACTGGTGGTGCAACTGCATCGGGTGAATGGCTGTACGCTGTCCCCAATGCTCCATTGTCATCTCCAATCCGGCCTGGCCTCACTTGAGGTGCTTTTCGCTTGCAGAGCCGGGGAGCGTCCACGCTGGATGCAAAGGCGTCTCTGATCCAGCAGTCCATCCAGCAGTCCTTTCCCAAGCTGGTGGACCCCTGCACCTACAGGTGCGCGGTCACATTATGTTGCATCATCAGCTTAACTGTGCTACATATCTGATGCATCATGTATCTAACATGTGCGCTGCACATTGATCCGGCCCCAGCTCTTTGCGCTGCCGCAGGTTGATAGCCAAAAACGTCACGAAGCTGGTGCTCGACAACGAGGCAGACCTGAGGGACGAAGTCGACGGCAGCCTTGCAGCGCTGCTGAGGTGCGCGCCGCCAAGGCGACTGGTGTGCCGCTGCTGCCACTGACTCCACTGCCTATTCATCGTGATGACGGTGGCATTCGAATGCACTGGTGCACGGTCTGCTGCGCGGGTTCTGCATGCTACAGGACCTGTGGAGTCGTCGCGTGCCGGGTCAGTCTGTTAAGTTTCCGGCCTTGCAGATCCTTCAATCTTCTTGACGAGGCGCTGGACGCGGCGCTGGATGGCGACGAGTCGGCGACGGGCAAGGTCGAGGGCAGGATGCAGGCCACCAGAGACAACATGGACCGCTTCGACAGGAGCATCCGGCAATGCTTGCACATGGCGTGATGCAGCCATGCTTGCCGCCTCCAGGCATGCCGCAATTGTCGATTTGACATTCGATTGAGAGGCCGCATTGCGCCATGTTGATGGGTGCGCACGGCACCCAATTTTGTGGGAGATTGTGAGATGAGAGCAATTCGCTTTGCTTTTTGCGGCTCTGCAAGTTGTTGAATCTGAAATGTTTCGGCAGGCAACTGTGCAATCAGCGTCAGTGCTTGTGCCGCTTGTGCCTGTTGTCATCACGGTCCCGGTCCTCTTTGTGCGACCGGTGGCTCTTCTTCTCCCGCCGGTCCTTGTCCCTGTCATCGCGTCTGTCCTCCCGGCGGTCATCCTGTTTGCGGTCCTTGCGCCGCCCGTCCCTGCACCCAAGTGTCCGCATGCGTCAGCAGACCAGAAACATTATTGCCCCACATGACCCATGTGCAGAACGACCTCCTCTCGGCAAATTCGAACGCTCATTCAAACACTTATCCAGCTTCAGACTTGCCCACCCCCCTTCAATTTCATTTACAGCTCCCACCTGTCGCCGCCGCCTCTGCCGCGCTCCTTCTCCCTGTCCCTGCCCGTCGGCTCCCGCTCCTTCGCGTCGCGCCCCCGGTCCCTCGACCTGCCCTTCTCCCGCTGCCGGTCGTCCTCGTCGGACTCTGCGGATTGCTTCCTGATGCCGCGCTCCCGGCCGGCCGGCTCGGCGTCGCGGCCCGACGGCGCCGCGGCGTCGTCGGCTGCCAGCTCGCCCGCCTCCGCGGGCGGCCGTGCTGCCCCTGCGCCGCCTACATGACCATGGTCCTGTTGGCGACTTCCTCCGAGTTGCGCGGCAGTGTAGCCGCTTTGGACCATTATCACAGCCATCATGTGGCTGGCGCAGGCCTCCTGACACATAGCTGCGGGCAGCTTGCAAGACTGGCCTGACCAGACAGCTGCGTCGCAGCCGCTGAAGCAGATGACGGCAGTTGGCAAGAAGAACGCAATCAGAGCACAGTGTTTGCCAAGTGTCAAGTGCCAATTCACACCCTCGTCGACGTCCATGTCCCCATCGGCGTCGGTGGGCGGCAGCTGCGCCGCCGCCTCCTCGGGCAGCCCGTTCGGCGCCGCGCCCGCAGCCGTCCCCGCCCCCTCCTGCGGCTCCTCCACGGCAGACAGTATGTCCGAGGGCTGCGCGCCCATGGCGATGAGCAGCCGCTGCACCTTGGTCTTCTGCTTATCGTCCTCCGCCAGCTTGCCTGCAACCACACAGGAGCGCCGCTGGTTCAAGCCCGAGAGACTTGCGGCACAGCGGGCAGCAACTGGCTCGGCGCGCTGACGCTGTCCTTGGGACGCATTTCATTCCGTGCTCTCCTGCGATGCAGCAGCAGCTGCAAGCACCAGCGCATCCTCACCGGGCGTGGAGGCGAACACAACAGGCACACACCCTCGTCGCCGAGGCTGTCGTGGTGTTCCTTGAGCACGGCGCGTAGGTGGGCCAGCGTCTGGCTGCGCTGGTGCAGCAGCGTCAGCACGCGCTTGCGGATGCCCACGTCGCCCACCAGCCACAGGTTGCCGATGATGAGCGCGCACTGCGGCCGCCCAGACATGTGTCCTGGTCAGACGCCTTGCGCTTCACAGGATGACAGCAAGAGTCAGGACAAAGCAGTTGCAGCACGGTGCACAGATGCAGCCGAGGCCGCTGCACGTCCGTACAACATTTTGTTTGAGCAGCTGCCCAGCTGGCGGCCTGTGACATCCCCTCTGCTCTGCACTCTTGTTCGGGCTGCAGAGCAGCAAGCGGCAGAGACAAGCGTCCATCGTGGACCCAGCAGCCTCTCCCTGGAATTGTCCATGCTGCCGGCTCACCTATTGCAGGGTGTACAGCCCGACGTCGGGGCGCCCCAGGTTGAGGTCCTCCTCGGTGTACTAAGGCAGCTCAGTAGTCTATGTTCGATTTAGGATAATTCTTCAGGTACTTGGGCACCTGCTGCAGGGTGTACAGCCCAGCGTCGAGGCGCGCCAGGTTGAGGTCCTCCTCGGAGTACTCCTCCCCGCTCGTGGCCAGCCGCCGCTCCTCCGCCGCCACCCGCCCCTGGTACTCCTGCGCTCCATCATACATGCATGCTCAACTTTTGAATCGAGTTTTCCCCCTTGGTTGAAGTGGATATCAACGAAACGTGACGCTCAGTGGAAAGAGTGCATCACCGTATAGATCTCCATGAGGCGGTCAATCTTCTCGAACTCGGACTCCACAAACTTGGCCGCCACGCGGTCCCGCCGCGAGCCCCGCCCCAGGTTCTGCACAGGCAGCGCTGCACCTTGTCAATGTGCCGCATCACTGTTGCGGCCTGAGACGGCACAAAGCCTCATGATATTTGAGGCGTTGAATGCCAATGAGGCCTTGCGGCAGGGGCCACCTGCACTCTGCGTCAGCGCGCAGTCAACAGGCGCTGCCAGGTGTGCTGAGGCGTGCACCCAAAAAGGCGTGCGGCACAGCTCAGGAGGTGGCTTTTCAAAGGAGGGGCGCACCGTGAGCAGGTGGAGATACAAGAGAGGCGGCATCATGCAGCATGACTTGCGGTTGATGTTTCGAATTAGCTCCAGAAAGCGGCGCACCGTGAGCAGGTTGGAGATGACGGACACAACACGCTCCTCCTCTTCTTGCACCGTCATGCTCTCCGGTTTGCGGTGTTTCAGCTTGGAGCGCCCCATGAAGATGGCAAACAGGCTCTGCAAGACACCAAAGCGCAGCAGCATGAGAAGGCCCTTTTGCGACATCCTCACCCCGCGAGAACACCTCAACCCCACTTCAGTGGAACTCAGTTTTCAGTAGGGTTTGTGCGCAATGAGGGAGGCAATGTATTTGTGGGTGCGGCGGCGGCTTGCCAGGTGTTCCAGCAGGTGCAGCGGAGTCGGCAGCCTAGAAGGTGAGATCGGGGCCGCTACCATCTCGGCCTGAATGCGGCGAGCATGCAGCATCCAGGGAGACTTGCCTTCAGGCCGGCCATGTTGATGAGGCGCTCGCAGGCGGGCGTGAAGCGGGTGGTTGCAAAGTCCAGCGCCTTGAGCGCGCCCTGCCGCGACAGCCGCTTCTGCTTCAGGACGATCGCCATCAGCTCCACCCCTAGTGCACGAAGCGCGCGAGAGGCAGAGTCAGTCCAGGAGTGTGATTGCTACAAGCAGTAGTGTTGAGCAGGATTTAGCAGCATCAACACAAGGGAGCTGACGACGCGACACGGCTGGTGAGAAGCACCGCGGCCGTTCCAGTGCCAGAGATACGTGTCTCGGCGGACACCTCTGTCCCAGCCTTTCCACCACAGATTTTCACGACACTTTCCCACGCCGCACCTTCGGCCTCGAAGAAGAGCGCACGGGTGCTGGGTTGCATGAGGCAGGTGCACAGCGTGTCGAACAAGTTCTCCAGGTACTCCTCCTCCTCCGACGTCTTGGGGTCCCTGCCGTTGACACAACATATTTGAACTCATGTCGAGGTACTCCAGATGAATCCTCAATAGATCACAAGGTGACTGGCCGTGATGTCAAAAAGGCGCTCCAGGTACTCCTCCTTTGACGTCTTGTGGGGTCCCTGCATGGGAGGTGACCGCCGCTTGGTTTACATCGCACAGCAGATGTCAGTACTTCGGCATGCTGTCAGCACGCCCTGTCTCCAGAAGCACAGCTACTATGATCGAAGCACTGCATGACAGGGGTCGCATCACACCAGTGGCCCCGAATGCTGCACGATCAGAGACCGTCAGATCGTTGCCCACCCTGTCTGCGCGCACCTGTTCTTGTACTGCGCGATGGCCTGCAGGATGGTGTCGATGCCGCCCGTCTCGCCCAGCCGCGTCTGGTTCTTCTCCGAGTGCTGCATGAGGATGGCCAGCAGCTCGCTGGTGTACTGCTTGTTGCTGTCCACCTCGCCGCCGCGCTGCTTCACCTTGCCCAGGATCCACTTGAGCAGCTGCGCGTCAGAATGAACAAGGTCCACCTGAGCGGCTGCGCATTGCATCACGGCTTGTCAACGACATGCAACCCGGCATCACCTTGCCCAGGATCCACTTGAGCAGCTGCGCGTTGCAACAGACACGGCTTGTCAGCGACGTGCGCACGGCTGGCGGGGCAGACCTGCCCCGCCTTTTGGCAAGGGCAGGGACGTGCACGCAGCATCGCTGCATGGCCGCGAAGGTCGCTAGTTGCACATTTGCCTTCGTGGCGGTCAAACTAAGACGCAACGATCGCGGTCACAGGATCCGGGGACTTTGCGAACCAGCGCTGCCGTCTCCAATGCGGCTGCCTGGACAGCTCTGCATGCAGGCCAAGAACACAGCCTCTCACCTTCGTCTTCTCCACGGCCAGCTCGGCGACCTCGGGCTTGACCTCCACCATGTTTTCGAAGATGGACAGCACGTGGTGCACCGCCGCCGCCTCCTCGTCGTTGGCCTCGTTCAGCGACGTCAGCCGCTGCACCAGCAGCTCCAGCGCGTTGGCGTCCAGCATCGCCTCCACTAGCGCCGCCGCCTCCTCCTCCTGTGCAAAGGGAAATCCGCAAAGGAAGTCAAGACTATTGCTTGAAGTGCAAGTGTATCAGATATCTCATGTTGAAGAGCCCTCTGATGCGCTGCACCAGCAGCTCCAGCGTGTTAACGTCCAGTCCACCAGCGCCGCCGCCCCCTCCTCCTGCAACAACATTAGCTTGCGACATGAGGGTGCAAGCCGCAAGGTGTGGCATGTCAGCGCAGGCTTGTCAGTTGGGCTCCGACTCGATCGTCTGGCACACCTGTCGAATGTTTTGCAGCGGATGCACGCCCCGCAAACAACCCGGCGCATGCCGTGCTCGGCATGGCAGCCAGTGAGCGCTCTGTTGTGCAGGCAGAGGGAAGGCTGCGACTTTTGTATGTCGAGGCTGGTTCTATACAAATGGGTTCGCAGCAACCCACCGAGTCCTGCACGACGTCCTCCTCGGTGAGCTCCTTGAACAGCTCCAGCACGTCGGTCGCGATGTCTGCGTTCTCGTGGCTCAGCAGCCCCAGCATGTCTGCAAATGCCTGCGCCAAGGTGGCACAGGTTCGTGTCACGACAGGTTTTTCTCGGCTGCCTCTGAACCTTTCTTCTTGCCTCTGCATGACCTTGGAAGACCGCAAGCATGCTTCGACATCCTGCGTGAAATTCGTGACACAGCGCCCGCCAGGTGCAGAAACCGCAGCTCGGGCGCTGTCCTTATCCCACGATTACTGACAGGCAGGGCAGCGCGCCGCAGGCCGCCTGCTCAGCCTTCGCTGTGCACGCGACGCCAGTTCAGTGGCGTTGCTTGCACAGCTCCAGCCGCTTGAATGCCGCGTATGCATTTGGGAAAACATCGAACAAACCGATGAACAAACCGATGAACAAACCGATGAACACGTGAGCACCTGCGTCCGAGCAAAGTCGGGGTACAGCTCGGGGCTGCCGGCGACGACCATCATGCGCTTGACGGCATCGTCCAGGTCCACCTCGCTGTCCATGAACTTGCTCGGCTCGTCACTGTACTTCATGCGCATCTCCATGTTGTCCTTGAACTGCGGGGCGACGGTTTATGAACGAAAGTCAGCTGCAACGGGCGTTGCTGTGGCAGTCGGCTGCGTCCAGCGTGTCATCGTTGTTGATGCTGCATTTGTGCATGACATGACTGAGGACAGAAGGTGCTGCACAGTGAATGGGAGGCCGGCTCTCGCGCGTGCACGATCTCACCCGCCGCTCGAACAGGTTGATGAGCCGCCGCAGGCCCTTCAGGTCCAGCAACCCGATCTGCGGGGTGCACAATGCCTGATATCATACGGGTACCTTGTTCATTTCGCCGCACGCCGGCACAGCAGTACTCAGCAATGCCACCTCGTGCCAAGCCACCAGGCCTCCCAGCATTGAGCCGCACACCTCATCGAGGTTTTCCACGCCCTCCTCCGCCTCGCGCAGCAGCGCCTCGGGATCCAGCGGCGCCCGCTGCGGCTTTTCCAGAACCGCCTCCTCGGCAAGCTGCTCCAGCACCGGGGCCGGCTGCTTCGCATCCCGGTAGTACCTGTGGTTGCCGAGGTGACCGAGGTTGCTGCGACTTTCGCGCGCAATTTTGTTTACCCAATCGCCTGGCCCGCCATGCTGTTGTCAAACTGGTGCGCTCAAGGCAGTGCTAATATCGCAGAATGAGGGCAGTGAAGAAGAGCTGGAACTGACCCGACGCCTGATGATCCTGTAGCGAAGTAGTAGCCAGGCTTGACGCCCTGGAAAGTGGCAGCTTCAATGAACGGCGGGACCTCTGCCGCTGACTGAGGCACGACAGCTGCAGCCGTTTCATGGAAGCGGCTGAGCGCGGCCTGCAGCACTGCAGTTGGCGCCTCCCGGCCTGCCATGCTGCAGGGTCTGGCTACCTATTGCTGGGGCAGGCTAGGTGCGCTGCAAGGCGGCAGCGGCTTAAAAGGCTGACTGGGCCTTTCTCAGTGCCGAAGCTCAGTGCTGCTGGGCTACCGGGAAACGTGATTCAATAAAGGACAGAACACTCTGCGTCATTCACGGGGCTATCGTGGAGTTTGCTGTTCGATCAGCAGTGCATCTGCAGTTTCTGAATCGAGCCAATCGAGCGAGCTGGTCCAGCAAGCTTGCGCGACGCGTCGTGGTAGTGATTGCTCTATGACTGTTGGCCGCCATGCCGTGCAAACGGGCTTCTGACCTGTGAGCTCGCAATGGGATGCAGGTGAGCAGCACAGGAAGTAGCCTGTGATTGTTGGGACTTGGGAGTGAGCTCACCAGGCGGCAGCAATAAGTTTGGTGCCATTTATTTGGCTGCACATTACGCCGGAGAGGGCAGGCTTGAATGGGTAGGCACAATTGTTGACTATCGTCACAATGCCAAGATTCAAGCTTCGGATGCCGAGGCGCCGACAATTCATCACAGGTTGCTGCCCTGCTACTGAGGCTATCCTGCTGCGGCTGTTGGGCAATTCGAGTGTTCGACTAGTCTACAAACTTCCTGCTGCTATGATTCTACTCGATGCGCCTAGTTCTCGCTGAAATATGCCACCAGCTCCCGCTTGACGTTGTTGGCACTGCCATTGCTGTTGCCATTGAGCAAGGACGCCGCCAGGTCCTCGTTGTTGGCCCCCGACGTCACTATCGTGCCGATGGTGGCGTCCCCCAGCAGCGCCCGCTGAATATTGCCGGGCGTGTTGAGGTTAAAGACGCACACCGGGATCTCATTCTCCTTGCAGAGCGTGATCGCTGTGTCGTCCATGACCGCCAGGTTGTGCGTCCGCACATCCGAATACGACAGCGCCCGGTGCAACTTGGCATTCGGGTTCTTCATCGGATCGCAGTCGTACACGCCGTCCACCTGTTGTGGCAGCGAGAAGATGCATTGCAGGATCTTGCCATCATAGGCAGGCTGAACAAGCAGGAGTGCGCTGATGCATGTGGATCTCACAAGGCCGCAGGCTGATCCACCAGGAGTGTGCTGATGTCTGTGGCATCTCATGAGGCTGCAGAAGTTGCGGCGTCACGGAAAAGCACCTTGGTGGCTTTCAAGAAGACGTCTGCATCGATCTCTGCCGCCCGCAGCGCCGCCGCGGTGTCCGTGGTGAAGAAGGGGTTGCCAGTGCCGGCGCCAAAGATGACCACGCGGCCGCGCTCCAGGTGGCGGATGGCCCGCCTGCGGATGTAGGGCTCCGCCACCTTCTGCATGTCGATGGCCGTCTGCACCCGTGTCTCCACACCCATGCCATCCAGCGCTGACTGCGCCGGCAATCGACAGCACCTCAGACATACCTCAAGCGCCATTGCTTGACATGAACCTGACATGCACCTGTCGACGGTGCCCATTTCGCCGCCATGTGATGCGACCGGACACCATCAGCCAGCACGCAAGCTGGCTGGCGTGGCTAAGTGATCAGCCGTTGATTACCCCTGTTTTGGCCATCTATACGCCAACCCACCTGGAGGCAGATGGCGTTCATGCAGGTCGCCAGCATGCCCATGTTGTCCGCGGTGGCGCGGTCCAGCCCCTCCCATGCGTTTGCGCCACGGAAGTAATTGCCGCCGCCCACGACTATGGCCACCTCCACTCCCTGCCGTGATGCCGTCGCCACCTCGGCTGCCACCGACTGCAGCACCTGCGGCAGGAGGTGGCGATGCAGCTTTTCAGCATGGCAGATGGCGCAGCTATTATTCCACAATCAGCAACTGCAATGCTTGAGTCCAACACAAACAATCAGAACCCACCCTGGGATCGATGCCGAAGCCAGCGTCGCCCTGCAGCGCCTCGCCGCTCACCTTGAGCATCACCCGCCTGCGCCGCACAAATCTCAAAGAGAGTTGAGACCGTGCTTCCAGCATGAAGCACACCGCATTACAGCACATCACATACGCGGAGCAGGGCACGCATCTGCATGTTGCTGCACACAGATTCGAAACAGAATTTTTGAAAGCAACAACCGTTGCTGGCTGTCCTGCAAGTCGCAACCTAAACGACCACTAGGTCTAATGTCTCACCTGGGGCGCTCAGGTTCCGCGTTGCCATCCTGTGAGCTGCACATTGTCGCTCTCCGGAACCGCGGTTGCTGCACGTGTCGCGCGCTGGAACATGCCGCCGCACTGCGCCCCGCAGTGGCGGACTGCTGGCACGATGCACCGAGAGGGTCCAGCGTGCATGACGACTGCAGTGGCGATGCGAAGCGTGCAGACGCTGCGGCTGCCTTGTGCCGGCATGGAGCGCGATGCTGCTGCAGCGGCGCCGTCGACGGCAGGAGGCAAATCCGCAACATGCCGTGTCTGTGGCGATATCAATGAGTGAATCGACGATATTTATGAAACTCAGTTTGTCGACGAAGCATGATTTGCTTGCAAGTGGCGTCTCGTTCCGGCAAAGCACTGCAAAAAACGGGGGAGCGATTGCCCTTTACATCCACGCCTTCCTAAACTACATCCTTACTTTGCACTGGAGCACGAGTGCTGTGTGTGGGGCCTTCCTTTTACGTGCAGTTCCAAGGAGAGAACAACAGTTTAGACACATATCCTGACATCGAACGTAGCGTGAAGTCGAGCCGCGTCTCAAGCTGCCCCGGAGGCGTGGCACTGCCAAATTCTCTGCGTGCCATCCAGCAGGCGCATCACTGGGGCTCTTCAGTGGGCTGCGGGGCCGCCGCTGAGGAGGGCTCGCCGTCCCAGCAGGCATGGCGGGTGCCGAGCAGCCCCAGGACGAGCAGCGGGAGGAGCAGGGCGTGTCGCTCACTGGCATCGCTTACGACAAGGACCTCTACGACGGGGGCGCCGACCGCTTCGCCGGCTACACGCAGTCCATCGGCGTTGGCGAGGACGATGAGCAGGATGAGCGGGAGCAGGCGTTGGCGAGGTGCACGGCGCCGCGCAGCATCGTTCAGCAGTGCAGCTGCGGCCGTGGCGCATGTATCTGTTCATGCATGCGTGCAGACTTGGCAACAGCGTCAAGGAACTCATCTTGTCGTTGCTGGCGCAGGCGGATGCAGTACAACGCCCCGAAGAAGATCATGGCCGAGGTGCCTGTCGAGGGCGACGCGGCTGAGCAGGTGAGACTCTCGTGCTGTCGATGGAGTGCCATAGCCAAGCTCGGCCCCTTTTTTCGCCTGCAATGCAGCTTGGCTGAGAATGCATGTCGAGCAGCCAGTCTCCACGGCCATCCTTCACATGCGCAAACATCTACGAAATGAAAAACAGCCAACTGACAGTCATGTCTGCACCGCATCGCAGGACGGGTCGTACGGACGGGCGGCGCGCATCACGGACCGCGAGGACGACTACCGGAAGCGGCGGCTGGCGCGCATGATCTCGCCGGCGCGAAATGACGCCTTTGCGATGGGTGACCAGACGCCCGATGCGCGCGTCAGCACCTACGCCGACCGCATGCGGGAGGCGCAGCTCGCCCGGGAGCGTGACAACACCCTGCAGGTGCGTGTCGAGCACCTGGCTTCAGCCTGTGCTTGTGCTGTCTGTCTTTCACCCCCTCCATGGGACTGACAAGACAGTTCTGGCGCAGGTGGCATTTCCTGTGTTCACAGTTCAGGAAAAGGGCATAAGGGAGAGGGGCCTAACTGGGCTGTGCGTCAATCTTTCGCAGAACATCGTGAACCAGAAGAAGCAGGAGGAGGAGGATGCGCAGGCGGCGCTGGATGTGGGCAAGCCCACCAAGGCGTCTGGCGTCCCGCAGCCGGCCGCGCCCGCCGGCGAGAAGCGGCGCAACCGCTGGGACCAGAGCGCAGGAGCCGAGTGCGTCGCCTACCTTGGCCGCCTGCATAAATAAGAGCACATGTAATGACACATTGACCTACCTCGAGTTGCCATGAATCATGCGCAGTTGCTTGCTTGCTATTCTGCAGCAGCCTTCCTTCAATTGTCAGTGTGGGCACCATTCGCGCCGCGCCCCCATGCTTCTGCACAACACAGTCGTTGCAAATTCACACTGGCTGCCGCATCATGCTGCTGCAGGAAGAAGGCGAAGGTGTCGGACTGGGACGCGGTGGAGGCGACGCCCTCGGTCAGCCGGTGGGACGCGACGCCCGGGCCGGCGACGGAGGCCACCCCGGGGCGGTGGGACGCCACCCCGGGCGCCGGCAGCCGCTGGGACGCGACGCCCGGCCGCTCGGACGGCGCGACACCGTCGCGGCGAAACCGCTGGGACGAGACGCCCACGCCTGGCAGGGTGCGTGGGGGAAGGGCTGCAGGAAGCAACTGAAAGCAGTTGTTGTTGTCGCTGGGACTAGGTTATGTCACATGCGTGACCCTGCTGTGCACACAACAAGCATACACCAGTGATGACCTCGTCAGTATCTGACGGTGCCGACTCGCTGACTTGCATCGCTTGCACGGTTCTGTCGCAGGGAGATGGGGGAGCGACACCCGGCTGGGCCGCCGGCGAGACGCCTGCCGTGGGCGCGACGCCGGCCCTGAACCAGCGCTCGAGGTGGGACGAGACGCCCGCCGGCGCGGGCGTGGGCGGCGCGACACCAGCGGCCGGAGCCACGCCGGGTGCAACCCCGGGGTGGGGCGCCACGCCGGGCTTTGGCGTGACGCCGGTCGGCGGGCTCGGCATGGAGACGCCCGACCCCAGCCAGCTGAAGGTGCTGGACTTCGCCTGCTTGGGGTGGCTTATAGCATCACTCGAGGTTTCTGTGTGCCCTGGAGACTCTTGCTCCTGCTTTGCTCGGCATTGAGATCGCATTGCCTCGATCCTCGCGTTTTCAGGCTGCGGGCCGTGTTCGCTGCAGTTTTGCACTCGCTGGACGTGTCTTGTGCCCCGTTAATCCGATGTGCTGTCTGTGAAACATGCAGGTGCCAGTGACGGCGGAGCAATATCAGATGGCGCGGTGGGAGCGGGAGATAGAGGAGCGCAATCGGCCGCTGACGGACGAGGAGCTGGACGGCATCATCCCCGCAGAGGGCTACCGCATCATGCCCGAGCCGCCGGTGCGCACGTAAATTTGTGTCGTCAAACTGGGGCTGTGACTTGCTGGTCATCCTCTACTGCCTTGTTGCTATTGAGTCACTTGCAGCTTGTTGCCTCTGTCTCTTGTTTGTTTCCAGTCTGCACCTGGCAAAATTGCAATGCTGCCTGAACCGCGCCCCAACCCGTTTAACATCAGGCAAGGTTAGCATGGGCAGTGACATGATCTGACGCCCTGTGCTCTTTTTGTCGACCGCAGGGCTACGCGCCCATCCGCACGCCTGCGCGGAAGCTCATGGCAACGCCGACGCCCTTTGGCGGCACACCCATGTACAGCATCCCGCAGGAGGACCGGCAGCAGACGTTCGACGTCCCGCAGCAGATGGAGGGCCTGCCCGACATGAAGCCCGAGGACCAGCAGTACTTTGGCGCCCTCCTCAAGGTGCGCCCTTGAGATTGCTGAAGGTTTTAGGCAAAAGCACAAGGACAGTGAAGACATGGTGTGCAGCCACCATACTGCATGCCGCAACGTGCATGTAAATTCCAGTCTACTGCACACATGAGCCAGTGTGCAATATACTGCCCTTGTGTGTTGTCGGGACCGGTGTCCTTGGTTGCAGCACAGGCCGACGTCTGTCTCGTCTCGTCTCGTCTTGTCTTGTCTTGTCTTGTCTTGTCTTGTCTTGTCTTGTCTTGTCTTGTCTTGTCTTGTCTTGTCTTGTCTTGTCTTGTCTTGTCTTGTCTTGTCTT
>JAABUL010001508.1_pt1 | contig 43804 bp, 88 predicted proteins | sample 5559151 | NCBI WGS metagenome assembly JAABUL01 (sample SAMN10711876, study PRJNA513368) | rock metagenome | isolation source: Antarctica rocks | place: Antarctica: Victoria Land, Pudding Butte sud
GGGCCCCCCCATGCGGCAACACAGCATGCAGTGCCCCATGGCACCTGCGCATGTTGTCTTCGGATTGAGCGTGGCCGTCTTGGTGTGACCCGCAGGTGCCGGACGTGGGGGAGTTCATGCGGCAGCACAGCATGCAGTGCCCCATGGCGCTGCAGCGGCTGGTGGTGGTGGGCCTGCCCGCGACAGTGGAGCACGGCGGGCGCGGCGGCGCGACCAACAGCGCCGCGGTGGTGGCGGAAATCACCGCCGCCTTCATCACCTGCCTCGACAGCGTCCGCCTCAACATGCTGGCCGTCGACCAGGTGCCGCTGCCCAGAGAGCTCCCTCGCGATACTGACAGCTGTCTTGACACATGTGAAAAGCCATTTGGAATTCCGGCTGTGGCAATTTGTGCAGTGGTCACTGGTGTTTTACGAGTCTGCACCTTGCTGGCCATGATCACAAAGTGTGCCACACCCGGGTACCACATGAGTACTTGTCGTGTTTTGGTGATTTGCTGCGCCTGCTGCAGGTGCTGCCCAGCCTCAGCGACTGCATGTCAGCCATGAACAAGGTGCGCATTCCATCGAGCTGTGGAGGGCATGCCGCAGAGAGTGCCGGCGCATGCCTGGGATGGTGTCTGTGATGCAACTGTTGAACCTCCTCGGCCTGCCATCCAAGCTGCCATCCATATGTTTCTGCTGATGTGAGCTGAGGCGCCGCACAATGCTGAGATGCTCCTCGGCCGACGATTCCGCTGCAGATGGCGGAGCTGCCGGCAGACTTCTCCGCCAAGCGGCGGGTGATGGACTGGATCAGCAAGCTCAATAAGCAGTCAGCGGCGTACGAGCTGGACGCGGGGGAGGCGCGGCAGCTGGAGCACGACCTCACGTCGTCCTACACAGAATGGCAGCAGACGCTGAAGTAGATGTAGCCTGTTCAAGCCCGGCGTCTAGGTACATATGCGTCGCTGATGTACATTATAATACCGGGCCTGTTGGTGGGCGTCAGTTGCAGCATTCATTTCTGTGATTTGACTGTTGGCAGAACCTTCTTCGAAAACAACAGCAGCAACCGCAGCCAACGTTCAAATCAAAGACACGTATGCTGTCATCTCCGCCTGGTTGCCACAAGGCAGCCCATGAGGCCGAATGCTAGCTCATAGTGCACTGCGTGCTCGAAGCCAGCTGCAAGTGCCAGATCCTCCTGCTCCCGGCCTGTGTGCATCAATAAGAAGGGTTATGCAGGTCGGAGTGCATGTGCGCTGTGGAATCCGAACAACACCAGTCCGCATTGAAAAGGCAGTCCGTGATCACTGGGCACTGCACAGCTACACCATGCCTGGCCTCAGAGCATGCTTTTGTCCAACATCTACCAGGTCTGCAGTGGCGGCAGCACCTGTCTTGAACGCAGCTTTGTTTCATGTCGCCTTGCAGACACGAGCTACCAGCTGTGCTCCAGTCAGCACCTGTGGGGAAGCGCTGGATGGAGGGCCGCAGGTAGGCGTACTCCTCCTCCATGCCATACAGCCGCGCCGCCGGCACCACCACGTTGCCCAGCGCCCAGCCCTGGACACACAGAAGACGCATCGTTGACGAGGGAGATCATGGCTTTCTAGACCAAAGGATGATGTAAGAGCTGGAACTAACCCAGGCCTTAGGTGCCGCACAGCCGCGCCGCCGGCACCCACGTTTGCCCAGCTTTGGAAGCCGCAGCGTGACGAAAGTCTGCTCACGAATGCATTGTGCTTGTGTGCTGACTGCAGTGGCTTTCATTGCAGGATCCAGGTTTCCTGGAACGCGTCTGTGGCGGGCGCCGCGCTGTTGTTGAAGTCCAGGATGGCGACGGAGGCGCCCGGCCGCAGCACCCGCTGCAGCTCCCGCAGCGCCTTCGGAATGTCCGCCACGTTCCTGCGGCACAGCACCCCGACACACGCTATGCACTCATCGCCAAGAATTGCTCTTAAGAGCTGGCCGTCGGCAAGCTTACCCCTTCACCATTAGGTTGCAGAGTAAGCAGGGCAACAACAACGTGTTCAGCCCTGCTGGGAGGGTATATCAAATACATTCGACAGGCACCTGCCGCAAGCAGCGGCATCCTCGGCCTAATGATTGCTGCAAACCGCTGCGGATTGCGCCGCACCTGAGGCCGTAGCCCACGGTGGCGGCATCGAAGCTGGCGTCGTCAAAGGGCAGCTCCAGCGCGTCACCGCGCACCCAGTCGATGGGCGCCCGCTCCCAGTACGCCGGCAGCGCGTAGTCCCGCTTTTCGGCGTCGTCCAGCATCTCCTGCGCAAAGTCCAGGCCCACCACCTGCGCCACATGGCAAACGGCGCTGAGATTGCCAGGGCGCCCTTGTGGACATCGCAACACACTCGTGACACTCGTGACTGCATGCAATGTCCGTCCGCTATGACGCACGACGTCCTGTCCAAGGCGTGAAAGCATCCATACTCAGTTTCACCTTGCCGTCGATGCCAACGGCCTGGGCGAGGCGCATCGCAAGGTCACCGCTGCCGCAGCACACGTCCAGCGCTGTCTGCCCCCGCGACGCACCGCTCCACTTCACCGCCGCGCGCTTCCACACCCGGTGCAGCCCCAGGCTTAGCACGTCGTTCAGCTGCGTAGAGGCGCACGACGGCACCCGCTGAGCTGAAATCGCTTCAGCCGCGATTAAGAGCATGTCGGGAGGCTTGCCAGCAAGAATGCAGATGTTGAAGTGAATCCATTTGTTTGCACTGACTCGATCTTCAAGCATGAGTGCACCTGGTCGTATGCTGGCGCGATGCGGTTGAAAAGCTGCTGCCGGGTGGCGGACTCCCGGCCCTGTTCAAAAGCGCCTGGCGGCGGTGCCGCGGCTGTGCAGAATTGCCGAGCCCGCCTCCCGCAGCCTGCTGAACCATTTGATCATCATGCTGACATAGGGTTCAGTTGATTAGGCACATGGATGTGCTGCACGTCGAACAGTCTGCGATGCCGCAAACCGTACCGGCAGCTGAAGTGCGCCCTTGTTGATGCCGAAGCTCGGTGAATGCTGGTCTGAAGCTGGCTAGTTCTGTGCATTTGCAGCTGTGTACATGACACGCTGCCGGCTGCAGCAGTGTGTCTGCGCGTTGCATGATGTCGGAGGGACGCAGCGCCGCAAGCGCGGTGCGGACAGCAAGGCTGGGCTGTGGGGAGCGGGAACGCGTCTTCGTGAGGCTTTGTAAGCTGTTACTGTAAGTGCATGCACTGCAGGAAAACACAAGGTTGCTCTGCTTTCGTTCGCACGTGAAGTTACGGGGGAACATGCATTTGCGATGTTGCACCACCTCTGGTTTCACTATTACACACTGACTCAACGACTTTGCAGTTTTAGTGGTGCTGCACCCAACAGACGGCGAGAGCTATCGGGGTTCGCTGCCACATAGGCGTGGCGTTTGGGTGTGCTCGTCCTGTCGCATTCTTCGACTTCTGTACAGCGGTTCGTGTCGACACAGTAGCCTTGGCCAGCACACGATAATTTTAAAGACCAATGTCAAAGCTCGGCATGATCCTTATGTCGTAAAGTTGCCAGACTAGTGCTGTACTCGATCTCGCATCGACACAGATTGCAGCGTCCTCCTCCCCCTTCAGTGGCCACGATGAAGGCGCAGGCCTGGTCCCGCGAATTCGACAACCTCATCCGCGCCATCGGGGAGTGCAAGTCAAAGGCTGAAGAGGATGCTATCATAGCGCGGGAGGTGGAGGTGCTCAAGCCGCGGCTCAAGGACCCGCGCGTCGACGCCCGCCAGATGAAGGAGCTCATGGTCCGCCTCATCTACGTGGAGATGCTGGGCCACGACGCCAGCTGGGGGCACGTCAACGCGCTGCGCGCCTGCTCCGACAAGGCCATGCTCACCAAGAAGGCGAGTGCCGGCGTTGTGTGCGAGCTGCGCGTGCGCCTTAATGATGTTGCCGGATGCTGGCAGGAGAAGGAAAGCACACCACGCAGATGACTTGTTACCAGCACAGCCGAGAAAGCTCGCAGGGCGCGGGGACGTGCTCGCTGCTCTGGATGATCTGGGCAGCTGCCTCAGACACTGCATTTGTTTTTGGCTCCAACAAAGTGCTGATGGCGCCGTTGCGCCGCAGGTGGCATACCTGGCGTCAACGCTGTTCCTGGACAGCAGCAGCGACCTGATTGTGCTGATCGTCAACACCCTCACGCGCGACCTGGCCGATGACAACATGCTCATCGGTATGTGTCTGATTACTTGTTCATGCCTCCGATCTTCCTGCAGCTAATGCGGCTAATCGGTGTTCATGGCTGAATCGGATCGTGCACATGCGACTGCAGACATGTATGGGTCAAAGCATGGTCCCCCACAGGGGCTTCCACTGCGGCGATCGTTTCAAACGATCCGATCTCGAAACCTCCGCCGCTTTGCCCGCAGTGTGCACGGCGCTGACGGCGGTGTGCAAGCTGATCAACGCGGACCTGGTGACAGCGGTGCTGGGCCCGGTGGTCAAGCTGCTGGACCATCCTCGGGAGCTGGTGCGCAAGAAATGACATTGGGGATTTTAGGCAGGGTTTTTAGAGTCTGTGGACAACAACCACGTGATTGACGCCATGGATGAGCTGCGGCACGACCGCTGCAAGCAGATGGGCCAGAACATGTCATCCACGACTCTACAACGCCAGCGTGCCTGCAAATCATGCTAGGTGGCAGACGGCATCGCTCTATATACCACTCACAGCTACCTTGTACTTTGCACAGGTGCGCAAGAAGGCGGTCATGGCGCTGCACCGTTTTGAGCAGCTGGACCCGCGCCATGACGGCCCGCTGTCGGGCGCCGACATCGACGGCCACCTGCGCCGCATGCTGTGCGACAAGGTAGACTTGATTCTGTAACACATGAAATGCTAGAGGGTTGAAGGGTGTTTAATGCTGTCCGGCGCCGACATCGACGGCCTCCTCCGCCGCATGCTGTGCAACAAGGTCGTGTCGGAGTTGTTTCATACCTGGTCGCGCTATTCGCGTGGTTCCATCTGCGTCGCACGCCGTGCAGCAGGGTCGTGCAGACAGTGTCACCTGCTGGTGGCACTCTCCTCGTTCGACAGCTTATCTGCACTGCATGCTACACCGCAAGGTCAATCCGGCAGTGGGAATCATCGCCTCCTGAGCTGGAGTCAGATCCGAACCGTCACCAAACAAGCACTCGGACGAACTGCAATTGACTGAGATTAGAACCTGCAATTGACTGAGATTAGAACCTGTGTGCTGTGCAGGACCCCTTGGGTGCTGTTTGCATCGCTGTGCGCTCTGGGGGCCTTGTCGCTCGCCACTGGCAATCAGAATGCACGAGTGCCCTCATTGTCGTCTTACACCCTGTGTACCGCATGCAGGACCCGTCGGTGATGTGTGCGTCGCTGTGCGCCTTGGGGGAGCTGGTGGCGCGCGACGCGCGGCCGTACAAGAACCTCATCCCCTCCTTCGTCTCCATCCTAAAGCAGATCACCGACGGCAAGCTGCCCAAGGCGTTCGACTACCACAAGGTCCCCGCGCCCTTCATCCAGGTGCGAAGTGCGAATCCAAGTGCAACTTCAAGTGCGAACTGTGCACGCGCATCGAGAATTATATCCTGTGTCGATGTGCCAGGGGGACCGGCACATGCGTGTGTTATCTTGGCCGCACGCAGCCTGCAGTTCCATGCCATCGTCCTACTCTGATCCTTACAAAGAAGGCTGGCGGGAGCTGGGCCGGCAGGTCTGCCGACCGTTCATCCTTTGACTCCAGACATCTCGATGAAGCACGTATCTTGCGAGCCGCCGCAGATCAAGCTGCTGAAGCTGCTGGGGGGTCTGGGCGCGGGCGACCAGGCGGCGTCGGAGAATATATACGGCGTAGTGGGCGCCGCAATGCAGAAGGCGGCGCTGCACGGCAACACCATCGGCAACGCCATCGTGTACGAGGCCGCCCGCGCCATCACCACCCTCTACCCCAACGCCAACCTCCTGCAGTCGGGTTCGTTTCACTCCCCTCCAGATTGGCTGTCCCACGACACTGTCCACTTTTGATACTATGCAAAGCTTGCGCGATTCATCACCGCCCTCTACCTCAACGCCAATCTCCTGCAGTCAGGTGCCTGCTTTTGCTCTGTATCCACCCCGGGTGTCCGCAATCGTTTGACACAGGAAGCTGTATGTTGATCGTGACAGCATTGACTGCCGCGCGGTTTGGTCAGGCCCCACCAGATAATGCTTTGACAATGGCGTCTGACTGGAACTTCGCCAGGACGCACCGCACTGCACTGCGCCTCAGCAGATCCTTTTCAATCGCCTCTCCCGAAGCATTGTGCAAGCCGTTTTCGCTTGTGATCTGCCATGGATCGATATGCAATTCGGGAGGCAAGCGCTGACCCATTGCAATGTTGCACGGCCCCACAGCGGCGGAGATCATCGCCACCTTCCTGCGGGCGGCGAGTCATAACCTGCGGTACACGGGCATCGACGTGCTGGCGCGCATGGTGCGCCTCAGCCCGAAATACGCCGCGGAGCACCAGCTGGCCGTCATCGACTGCCTGGAGGTGCGGCTTTGTGCAATTTGGAAATGCCACATCGCGTGGTAAACAGGACTTTGTTGGAAGCTGGCTTGTCGTCAATACTCTCTGGCGACATGAGCAGGGCACACCACATGGAGGCGTTGTGCAGGCTACGTCGGCTTGCCTTCAACGTTCTTCATGTACTGCCTGCAGGACCCAGACGCAACTCTGAAGAAGAAGACGCTGGAGCTTTTGTTCAAGATGGCCAAGCCAAACAACGTGGAGGTGCTAGAATCCCCTTCCCCTTTGTCCGTAACACATACCCGGGCATGGCATGCCGGAGTGGCAGGCTGCTGTCGAGAGTGTTTGGCATCCTGCTGCGTGAGCCGAGTCTTCTACACGAGAGGACAGTGGGACTGGGCAGGCGCCATGGCACGAATGGTGTTTGTGCCATGGCGGAAGCGCGTGTCACCACTGTCCGCCCGCATCGGCGTCTGGTCCAGAAGGACATGCAGAGTAAACGGCAGCGGTTGCCTTCAATGCTCGTGCTTTGCACCGAGTAGGATTGGAATAGCGAGATGAATAAAACCAAGAGAGCTCAGACAGCGAGGCGTAGACGGCTGTGGCGCTGTGAGCTTGTGTGCTCTTTGAGCATGCTCAACTCTAAACACAATACGTGAAGCTGTGCAGGTGATAGTGGAGAAGATGGTGGAGTACCTGCGGAGCGTGACGGACGACGTGGCCAAGGCGGACGTGGTGCAGCGCATCGGCGACCTCGCCGAGCGCTACGCGCCCGACACCCAGTGGTTCATCGACACCATGAACCAGGTGGCACGATGCCTGGCGACAGGGTTCGCAGCTGCGGGTGTCGAAAATGCGCAGCTGCCGCCACCGGCGCAAGGCAGAAGGACAATTTTCTGAGGAGGCTCAGCTGCAGCGGACTGCGGGAAGTGCAGGAAACATTGGCCTCACTGATGTGTGTACAGGCAGGAGGGGACGCAGGCGGTCCGGTCGTAGCATGAGCTGCTGTATATGGATCGCGTCAAACATAACGTGGTTCCCCCCTGCAGGTGTTTGAGCTGGGCGGCGACGTGGTGCCGGCGGGCATGGCGGCCAACCTGACGCGCCTCATAGCGGAGGGCAGCGGCCAGCGCGATCCCGAGGCGGACACCGCGATGCGCGCCGAGGTCGTCGCCTCCTACCTGGCCCTGCTTCGCAAGCCCAAGCTGTCCGACGTGCTGCTCACGGTGAGATTCACTTGACCAATATATCGGATATAGAACTTGTGAACTTGGGCTAGGGAGCCGAGGTCTTCGCCTCCTACCTGGACCTGCTGTGCAAGCTCAAGCTATCCGGTGTGTTGCTTACGGTGGGTCTTGTTTGACGAACTTCGATACACAGACGAATGTGGGTTTATTTTGGGAGCGACAGGGTGCCTCCTACCTGGCCCTGCTCCGTAAGCCCAAGCTGTGCGATGTGCTGCTCACCATACGCGTCCGATGCTTGATGTGCTGTCGTGATGTCTGGAACGCTTCTGGACTTCAAGATGTGCCGTGGCCAACCAGGTCTGAAGGCCGCGGTATTTGAGATGTGCAGTGCTGGGAGGCATCGAGCCTCTGCCTCCGCGCGGATGCTCAACTCAGATGAAATTCCGAGGCTGTTGTCGTCGTTGCTTGTTGATGATCTTTGAACCCTCAATCATCTCCCGCGCAGGTCATATTGTGGGTGCTGGGCGAGTATGGCACGCTGGCGGACGTGGGTGCGGGCGGTGTGCTGCGCGCGCTGGGCAGCCTTGCGGAGGAGCACACCCTGGCGGACCCTGTGCGCGGCTACCTGCTCACCGCCATGGCCAAGCTGGCCACGCAGGTACGCGCTAGTGTGCCTGAGGCGCCGGTCGTCACAGAAGTCGTCAAGTTTCGGTTTTGCTGTGTGCACTTCAGATTTGGGGGTGCTGTGATTGACGCCACGAGTAGCAGGTCTTTCAACGAAGGCTGAGAATTGTTTCAGTCTGCAGCTGTCTCGAAGCAATGCGTTCCATGGCGCAGGGCAACATGGGGCTGCCACCGGCGGCGGAGCAGGCGGTGGATGACGCGGCGGCAAGTCGCAATACCGACCTGCAGCAGCGCGCCCTGGAGCTGCAGGCCCTGCTCAGGTGCACCTTGAGACGCACACATTCACGAAGAAGGAAGTGATACGATGACGGCATCCCTGCAGCATGCTCAGCAAGCGGGCGGATGGGCCCCGCTTTCTAAACGTTTGTCAACCAGCAGCGCGCCCTGGAGCTGCAGGCCCTGTCCAGGTGCAGTTGTCACAGAAACACTTGTCACGAAGCTGCGGAGTCGCAGGGCAGCGCAATCCATAGCCGCAGAGCAGCGCATATGCCCCCACCCAGCTCTCTGCAGCGTGCTTGGTTGGCAGTGAAACGTGCTGTGGCCTGGAAGTCGTTGAGGCTGGAGCCCCTGCTTTGAACACGCCTCCACCGGGCGTCTAGCTGGCCCATTCGTGCCGATCACCACAAGGCCCATCTCGGTGGTCACTGTGAGAAACACTGTATGCGAGGCCGGACGCTTCTGCAGGCCTACATGTCAGCTACAGCATGCCATGAGGCATGCATGCAGCAGGTATTGCGGCCAGTTGAAGCTGCTGTTGTCCTTGCATACAGCAGACATCGGTCCGATATTGATACTACTTCACAAATGCTGGGATTGGCTTGTCTGACCAGGCTTCTGTCCGGCTGTGGATGTCATGCAGGATATTGCCCTGCCCGACATGCAACGTCTTGCGTTCCATTTCTTGCTAGCATGGAACACAGCCTGGATGTGCTCTCGATGATCCTCTTGAACGATTGTGAGCTTAATTTGGGTTCGATATCGAGCCGCACATTTAAGTTCAACACAATGCTGCGCCATCAGCGACCTCCTATCCCTCCCGAAATATAGAGCTGTGACAACGTGCCTCCAAGATTTGAGCTCTTTGACGACGTGAAGGACAAAGCGCAGTCGCGAGCGCGGCAGGCAGTGCTGCCGCTCAGCTTCGTCAGTACCAGGTACACACTCCCTGGCTGAACAATGTGCTGCTGTGGCGATGCGCAGAGCGCAGCCGCGGGCGCGGCGGGCAGTGCCAAGTGGTGCTGTCGCCCAGCTACCTCATCACAGATTACGCACTTCTTAGCTAACAAATGTGCTGTGACGATGCGCAGAGCGCAGCCGCGGGCGCGGAAGGTGGTGCTGCCGCCGGACGCGTCGTGCGAGGACATCGAGATCGACCCCCACCTGCCCTTCCTCAACGCCTTTGTGCAAGCGGCGCTGCAGGACGGCGCCGCGCCCTACATCCCAGGCATGCACCGCCCCACTACTCATGATGCATGACACCAGGTACTGCTGCACGGCCAAGCTCTTGATACACAGTTGCATACTGAGTGCATTTCATGTGCATGAGTGGGAGAGCCAAGTCACCGCTTGAAATTGCAATGTGCACACGCATGCTGCGCTGAAGATATCTGTGTTTCCTGCTCGTTCAGCGGAAGAGCGGCGCAGCCTGGGCGTGGTTCGGGCCTCGGCGCTCGACGAGGCAGCCGTTGCCAAGCCCATCAACTTCAAGGCGTACGAGCGCCCGCAGCTGCCCGCCAGCCGCGCGCCTGCGCCGCCGGTGGCCGGCCCCGCCTCAGCATCAGGCTGGACCCCTCCTGGTACGAGTTGCTCGAGATTGTTCTGCTCTATGCTTTCAGCCGACAATCTGCTAATCTCTGCGCCCAGCCACCATTGGTTCCGCATCATCCGGGTGGGTCTCCCGATTTGCAGCTCCCGCCCTTGACACCGAGCGAGCTCACTCCGTGCAGGTAGCTCGGCCTCAGGCAGTGCAGCAGGCGCCGTGCCTGGGGCGCCCATGGCGGCGGGCCCAGCCGAGCCGGTGCTGCTGCGCAAGGCGGGCGGCGGGCGGTGGGGTCCCGCGCCCAGCGCTGCGCCGCAGCCGGCGCCGCCCCCGCCATCGGGCGTGCCCCCTCAGCCGACACATTGTAGGTTGCCCGACCTCGCTGATCGATGCCCTGACTTCTGTTCTGGTCCTCTCACAATACTGTGAGACGGCCGCAGTTGTGCCCGCATCCTATTCAGCTGCGCGCTGTGCATCCTCCTGTGCCATCCCTGTCCACAAGTTGAACTGCAACAGCTGCTGATCACACGCGGTCGTGGCATGTTCGCCTTCGCCAGTGATGGCCCGTGGTGCCGTTGGTCACCGTCTGCCTAACTGCATTGAAGTTCGGGAGCCTACTAATCGCTAATTTTGTCTGCTTGATGCAGCCCGCAGCGACAGCATGGGCAGCCAGGCGGCGCCGCCGCCGCCGCCGCCGTCGCGCCGCCAGCAGCAGGAGTCCGAGGAGGAGGCGGCCCAGCGCGCCGAGAAGGAGCGACGCGCCGCGGCGCTGTTTGGTGGCGGCGGCGGCGCACAGCACTCGCCAGCGCCGCCGCGACGGCCGCTGCACCGCGTCTCGCCCACAAAGTTGCCGGGGTGCGCTTTATATGGGGTTTGTCAGAGTACCCGCCGTTCGCATTCTGCTTGCGAATCCATGGCAAAAGCACCACAGAGCTCGCTTGGAGCTTAGTTTGGCAATTTCTGGTCAAGGTCTCCCGTTTGTTGACAGCGCGTTAGAAAGTGCGATAGTCCTGGGCCGCTGGCCGCACCCGTGACTTGAAGTTAGCCAAGCTACCTTCACCTAATCAGTAGGCGTTTTGACCTTCAGGGCGGGCTCCCCGGCGGTGCGGCCGCGCCAGCCGCCGCAGCAGGAGCCCGACGTGATGCTGCTGGACCTGGGGGGCGATGATGCACATCAGGCGTCAGCTGCCACGGCGCAGCCGGCCGCGACGCCACCCGCGACAGGTGCCGCCCCCGCCGCTGCGCTGGACCCCCTAACCTCCTTCTCGCTCCTCCGGCAGGCTGCCGCGCAGGCCGCAGGTGCCCCGCCTTACTCTGCTCCAGCTGCACACGCTGGGAATGACATAGCCTGTAGAGACATGGGACTCAAGAGGAAAATACGGTTCTTTGCATGGGGCCCAAACAAAGTAAGCACGAGTAAAGCGTGTCTCACATTTGCTGGGTGTCGATGCACATTGTTGTTGCCCAGCCTGGCGACACACGCACTGGTCACTACAATGACTGGTCAGATCATCTGAGCCCAGCCTGGCATGTTTGACGGTGCTGACATTCTGCCGAACTTGAAGGACTGTTTCTTGCGGTACGCCCAAATGGGAGATTTTGGCAGTACAGTCTAGTAGGCAGACAGACTGGCAGACAGGGGCCAGTCGGCAGCGAGAGACTGGCCTGCAGGATGTCAGATGCCTCGGAACATGTGCAGATGCATTTGCCAGCTGTATATAATATCCCGCCACTGCATGATCACAGGATGTTTTCGAGAGTTTGAGTTCGAAGCAGCAGGCATGGGACGGCAGGATTGGGGCGTCGCAACATTGTACAATGATAGATAGGCAATTACTGTTCCTGCCCTGCAGGCGACCTGCTGGCAGACCTGGAGGGCCTGTCATTGGGGGCGGAGGCGCCGCAGGCTGCGGGACCGCAGCCGCAGCAGCAGCAGCAGCAGGGCCGGTCGGCCATCGACCTGGATGACCTAATGGGTGGCGACGAGCAGAGCGCCGCAGCAGCGCCGCCGCAGGTGTGTCAGCGCAACCTCTTTCACCTTGGTCGACCAGCAGTGCACTTCGCTGCCCCGGTCACCCGGATCCAAGCATGACGCGCACATGCAGGTTTCCGTTGCACATGCATCGGTGCTTGATGGGCGATGAGCACCTTCCCAACGTGACAATGCTGGACAATCTCGGACTGCCAGACCATTCCGCTCCCCGCACAATGACGTGGGCATGTCGATGTGCATAAAGTTGTGTGTTGTCTGTGCCCAAGTACGATCTCTGGTAGTGGTGACACTGCAGGGTGGCATGGCAGACCTACTGGGCAACGGCTTTGGAGGCAACTCGCATGCAGAGGACCCGCTCGGCAGCCTCGGCGGCGGCTCTGGGCAGCAGCAGCAGCACCCGGCAGGGATGCAGCAGTATCCAGCGGGCAGCGAGCCGTTCGGCTGTGCGCCCGCCGCTGCGCAGGCGCAGGGCCAGCCGGCAGCGGCGGTGAGCGGCATGCGGTCGAACCCGCGCGGCCCGCCGACTGGCCGAGCCAAATCCGATCCGTTTGCCAACCTCTTCTAGACGGCTTCGGAGCATGCCTGTCGCATTGATCGCTGCCTCTGTGTGGGCTGTGCTTGCAGCTGCGCTGAATCCGCTGATGCGCAGCATGTCCGCTGCTTCCTGCAGCCAAGTGAGAAGAGTATGCATGGTAAAGCAGGAAGAGGCGATCGACTGCAAATAGATCGGCCTTACGCTGCGTCTCACGAGGAGCAATCTGCCGCTCATCCTCGCTTTCCGGCCAGTGCGAATGTTTGAACATTCTCAATTTCCATCATAGCTTGCGGGAACGATTCCTCAAGGCTCGAAAGAATAGCCTGGCAAATGCAGTTGCATGCGTTTGCAGCGCTGCGAAGGACACCGTTGCTGGCTTTGCTGGCCAGCTTTACGATGCTTCACGTCCTTGCACTGGGCCTGTTCGCCCGAGGTTTTCTTTTGACTCGCGTCGAAGTGGTGACCCGCAGTTCCTGCAGCGACGCTTCGGAGGCTTTTGCAGGATCCTGTAGTCAAGATCCGGCAGATCACACCTGCAGCGACGGCAGCGCGCCTGCAGCAGCGGCCGGCGCATCTGCGGGCGCCATTTCAGCACAGCACTACGGTGACCATGGTGTTTGCAACGGAGGCACCGAGGTGTGCTGGCAAGGGCGGCACTTCCAAAAGAGCGCTTGGGTCATCATTGATGCGCTGCGGTTCGATTTCGTGGCATGCGATGGGCGGCGAGCGCCTGACGGCAACTGCCGATCCCGCATGCCGCGGCTGCTGAAGCTGGCTCAATCATCGGTGGGTGACCTCCTTGAGCTGGCTTATGACGAGAATCGCTGCACAATCTCGGCTCTTCTGCCACCTCACATGCAGGGAATGTTGCCGGCCGATAGCGGTGCCGTGTAAACGTGCTTTGTGCTGGTCATGCAGGGCCCGGCGGCACAGCTTTTCAAATTCGTTGCGGACCCCCCGACAACCACCATGCAGCGCCTGCGGGGCATCGTGACGGTGTGGCTTCCGCGCTTTTGGTAGGGAAAAGGTGTCCAAATGCTGTTTTCACAGTGGCAGCACAATCACGGCGGCAACAAATGTGTCTCACATGCGCAGGGCGGCCTGCCCACATTTGTTGACATCGGCAGCAGCTTCTCGGCGGCCGCCGTGGCAGAGGACAATCTGATAGACCAGCTGGCGGACAGCGGCCGGCGCCTGGCCTTTGCCGGCGACGACACCTGGATGCAGCTGTTCCCGCGGCAGTTCCACGACGCCGCGCCATATCCATCCTTCAATGTGCAGGACCTGCACACCGTGGACGACGGCGTCTGGCAGGTGATGCAACAATGTGTGTCTTGACAAATGGTCGATCATAGACTGAACTGTCCGACACGTCTGCGGCGGCGCAGCGGCGGCACAGCGCAGAGGCGGGAGCTGCATGCTGTGCAGGGCGCTGCGTTCATTTGATCCCTGAACCAGCCTGCTGCTGGACACTCAGCTATGACGTATTCGGATTTGAAGCCATGCGAACAGCAGCAGCAGCAGCAGCACCTCACGCACACGGCTGGCTTCACGCTGCAGTACCTGCTGCCGGCGGTGTACCCCGCCAACGCCTCGCGGTGGGACCTGCTGGTGGGACACTACCTTGGGGTGGACCATGCGGGGCACACTGAGGACGTGGCGACGCCGTCTATGGCCGCCAAGCTCGCCCAGATGGACTCTCAAGTCGCTCAGGTGCTCCTGTCAACTCATTGCCACTTTGTGCATTCGTCAAACATTCCATAATACGGCCGCCCTGGCCGCCAAGTGTGCCAGGGTCAGGAGCAGCAGTGCGTCCTTTCTTTAGGGGCAGCGACTGTCAATGCTGCGCATGCAGAGCTGCAGTGTCGTTCGCCTGACGGGCTGGCAGGCTAGAAGGCCATCGCTGCGCCGCTGCCAAGCCTGTGCTGAAACGGTAACCCCTGCGCCGCAGATCGTGAAAACCATGGTGGCGGGGGCGGCGCCGGGCGAGCCGCATGCGGACACGCTGCTGCTGGTGTGGGGCGACCACGGGCAGACGGACGCGGGCGACCACGGCGGCGGCAGTCCACCAGAGGTGGGGTTCTCAGTAAGTTCGTTTAGCGCCGATGGTGAATTAGGGAATGAGGGCGGCACAAAGTGGCGACTGATCAGATGAAGCTGAATGCAGTGGCGCCTGCAATCCGCTGTGTGGACCGCCTGATTACCATTGCATTCCTTTCGTCCGTACTCAATCCGCAATGTGCACTTCACAGGTGGACTCTGTCCTTGTCGCCATTGACCTCGCAGCGCTGCACGCCTGGCAGCATGGCAGCGACAGCGGTGATTGCGGCGGCGGCGGCGGCGGCAGGGAGCATGCGCCGCTCGCACAGCACACCAGCAGAGCAGAGGCCGAGACGAACGTCGCCGGGACGGATCAATGCCTGCCGCCGCAGCAGCAGGAGCAGCCGCCGCCGCTGGCGGCGTGGCCGGTGCTGCCGCAGGTGGACTTTGCGCCGACGCTGGCGGCGCTGCTGGGGGTGCCTATACCCTACGCCAGCGTCGGTCGCATCTCGCACGACCTGTGGCACCTGCGTGGCTGCGCCGGCGCCCGTGGCGCGGCAGCGTGCGCCAGTCGTTATGCGGCAGCGCTGCAGGCGAACGCCTGGCAGGTGACTGTTCTGCCGCATAAGCCTTCTCATGGTGTCAAGTTCTGTTACGCTCCAACATTTACTGCACTGCTCATCTTGCATCGTCTGTAGCCTGTGTACTGTTGTGTGCAGTTATCATCGAGCAGTCCCATACTGAAAGTCTAGCCGATACCCTGATCCTGCTGGAGAAATTTTTTTTGCACAGGTTCAAAGGTACCTTCGCGAGTACGCCGCCGCTGATGGGGGCCACCTGCCAGCGGCGCAGCTGCGCCGCAGCCAGGTGCTGTACGAAGCTGCTGTGTCTGGCAACGCCAGCGCCACTCCAGCAGAGCAGCTCGCCAGGCAAGGGCTTTCACAAGATCAGCGATATTGCCCGCAATGCCGATTTTTGCATTACGGGTCCTGGGTCGTTTGTTACTCGCTTCTTGGTAACCGCGCATGCTGCTTTCCTATCTGCATGGTATGCCATACAGCCACATGCACGCTCGGCCTGTGCCGCATCACCGTCTCCCCATCCGGCCAGAGAAGCTGAAAGCTTCTCATTGCTGCCCAGGCTGGGCGATTACCTGGCAGCAGCGGCGGACCTGGCGCGCCGGCAGTGGACGCAGTTTGGCGCGGCGTCCATGGCGGCAGGCCTGGCGGTCTTTGCGGCGGCCGTCGCGCTGCAGCTGGCGGCCTGCTGGTCGCTGTTCCGCTCCAGCTTCCATCACCCAGCCGTTGATGCAGATGCTCTGCTGCACGGAAAGCTCACTCAGCCCGCCGCCGCCGCAGCGGCAGCAGTGGGGGCAGCTGTCGGCAGCGGCAGCGGGGCGGGCGCCGGCGCGCCAGGCGCTGGCGGCAGCAATGCCCGCATCTCTGTCCTCCCGGACGGCGAAAACGCAGGCCCCAGCAGATCCCCGCCGCACGTGCGGTTGTGGGAGTGGAGCGTGGAGGGTGCAGCGGCAGCTGCGGCGCTCGGCCATTCCGCAGCACTGTTCTCCAACAGCTTCGTCCTGGCGGAGGGCCACGTGCTGGCGTTCCTGCTGGCGGGCCTGACCGCGCTGCTGGGACGCTCCACGCTGGCGCTGCAGCTGCGGTGCCGGGAGGCGCGGGACGCCGCCGCCGCTGCCCCTGACGCCGGTGAGGCCCCAGAGGCAGTCTCCAGCGCCGGCTGTGTCGCTAGCGCAGTTGACACGGCCGCCGGCGGCTCGCTGTGGCTGTCAGATACCCGCACAGAGGCCCGGCAAGTGCCGGAGCAGCGCGGCGGACGGCCGCGGCAGCCGACCGGCAGCGGCAAAGGCGGCGGCGACGGAGCGGGCGAGGCGATCATGCTGGCACTGCTGCTGCTGGGCTGCAACTGGGGTCTGGCGGTGCGCGGCCTCGTGCGGCGGTCGGGCCACGACGCCATGTGGCGCACTGCAGCGGAGCACCACACGCTGCTGGTGCCGGACGCCGCCGCCGCGCCGGCCGCGGCGGCGGCGACGCGGCAGCCGGTGTCGGCGGCGGCGGCGGTGGCAAGCTCTGCGGGTGCAGCAGACTGGGAGGCGGGGGCGTGGCGCGCTGCGGTGTACACGAGGCGTCTGGCTTTTTCGGACACGGCCTGGGCTGCCGGAGTGCGGGAAGCTACGGCACACCTGCGGCGGCTGTGCCCCATGGACCTGGAGGCGTTGGCGGCGGCTGTAGCGCCGAAACCGGACGTCTGGGCGGCGGCGTGGCGGCAGGCCGTCACCTTCGGCCCGCTGCTGCTGCTGCCGGCATTGCTGCTGGCGCTGGGACGGCAGCTGCAGGCGCACACGCTGTCTGGTGGCGACAGCGCGGATGGTGGCGGTGCACGGGAGAGGCGCTCCCCGAAACAGGCCGCCGCTGCGGTTCGGCAGACGCCGCGCCGGCGGCAGCCGCTTGGCAACAGGCTGCTCAGGGCCATGCAGTGGACGTTGCTGTGGTCCGCGTATGCATTCGTGGCGCTGCACTGGCTGTGGGAGGACGCTCAGGCAGTGCAGCTGGGCACCGGCGGCAGCAGCAGCGACGGCAGCCCCAGCGGAGCAACCACGCTCGCCGACGCCTGGGCGCTGGCGGCGCGGTGGACGGCACACGCGACCTCAGGCCCGGCAGCCAGCAGCGTGTCGTCGGCGGCGCCGACGCTCGTGGGCGCTCTCCGCCTGGCCCTGACCTGGCTGGCGGTGCTTGTCCCCGCGCTGGGGCCGCTGCGCGCGGCCGGGTCGCTGCTGCGGCGGTGCCTGCGGGGTGCCGCCCGCGGCTGGCGTGGCGCGCGGGTGCTGCTGGGCACGGCGGCGGCCGGCGCTGGCTGCGCAAGGGCCCACCTGGCGCTGCCGCGCGCCGCGTACGCCTGCGCGGCTGCGGCGGCAGCCCTCGCGGTGCTGCGGGCGGTCTGCGGCAGCTTGGGCGGCAGCGATGGCAGCGGTGGCTGCACCGTCGCCGGCAGCAGCCAGGAGCTCAATCTGCAGGCAGCTGACGCAGAGGCGGCGCGCCGAACACTGCTGGAGCGGCAGCGGCGGGCGGCCGCGGCGGCGCAGGGCGCCGCGATCGAGCTGGCGGCGGCCGTCTGCGCGCCGCTGGCGCTGGTGCTCGGCCGCCGCGGGCCGGCGCCGCTGCTTCTGGCGGCGCTGCAGGCGGCAGCGCTGCTGCGGCTGCTACACCTCAGGTGGCGCATATCCACCCCCTCCTGAGCGAGTAGATGTTATGGGACTCAACTTCATCAGTGGGGTACAACCCTGTGATGTGGTGCACCAAGGATCTGGGCTTTGATAAGGACCCAGAGCGAAATTTGGACATCTTCTGTGTAATGCAGGCAGCAGGCGCAGCGGGAGCTGTGCGGGCGCGCAGGCAGCGCCGCGCCGGTGGGCGGCATCCTCTGGTCGTTGCACAGCCTGCAGCTGTTTTTCTGCACGGGCCACTTCTGCGAGTTTGCCGGCCTGCAGTATACGGCAGGTGGGCATTTTGCTTGTTTCACTGCACACTTTAGCCTTTCGTGCAGCTGTTACCTCGCTGCTTGCGTAAAGCCTTTCCTGACTGCGGCAGTGGCGATGGCTCTCTGCGACTGGTTTCATTTTGAGCCTCTACATTCTGAATGTCAAAACCCTGTGGTGGCTGCAGCATGCATGCAAAAGAGGTCACATGCAGTGATTTATCCCTACACTGCTGCCTTTGGCTGCAGGCTTTACCGGCGTTGAGGACTTTGGCTTTTGGCAGTCGGGCGCGCTGCTGGCGCTCAACACCTTTGGCGGCTTCGCGGCTCTCGGGCTGTCGCTGCCGCTCGTAGGTCTTCTGCCTGGGGTAGACGCCGGCGAGCTGCACACTGAGCAGGACACAGATGCTGTAGAGAGCATGCATGAAGGCGTGGCGCAATTGCAGCGGCGGCGGCGGCAAAAGGCAGGCCAGTCAAATTGGAACCTGCGGGTGGCGGCCGTGACGTTTCTAACGGCCAGGACGCTGAACGCCGCGGTGGCGACGGCCAGCGCCGCCATCCAACGGCGGCACCTGATGGTGTGGGCGCTGTTCGCCCCCAAGTTGCTATTTGACGCCTGCATCCTGCTTGTGTGCGACGTCGCAGTGTTGGCCGGCATCTCGGTGGCGCTTGGTGCACTCGGGACCTGATCCACTTTCGTGAGGACTGAGTGCTCAGCGACGGTTGAGCTCAGATGACATTGCTCGTGCACTGCGCATCGCATATGCAACAACACGAGCTTGTGTCTGGGCAATGGAAAGATATCGAGGTCTCTTGTCTGCCTGTTACACGAAAGAAACCTTCGCACAATCCACATTCTTTCCGGAGCTAAACATTTGTTTCGCTTCGGGTTCCAGACGATCTGCTCAGCTTGCACCCAATGAACAATGCCATCAACTCAAAGTACACACACCCCCACACGAATCACAGCCCTCGGATAGTTAGGCCTCGGCCGCGAGCGGTTCCTCAGATCGGCCCCGGATCATGTTCTTGAGGAAGAACTCGCCCGCCTTGTACGAGGACCGCACCAGCGGCCCTGCCGCCACGTACGCAAAGCCCATCTCCTCTGCTGCCTGTGCACGCAATGCAAAACACTCCTTGCAGCAGCCCGTCCTTGACGGTCCAATCGCTTGTAGGCATTCTGGCGCGTTGCAGCAAAGCGCCAGGAAGGATAGCGGCATGTGCGGCAGGCGTCCCACACACAATGGCCACACGGCAACTGGGCGAACCTCCGTGCTGCGCCAACAATATACAGCCACAACATCCAGCCAGACATGTCCAGCCGCACCTTTTGGAAGTCGGCAAAGGCGTCGGGGGTGACGTACTCGGCGACCGCCATGTGCCGCTTGGTCGGCCGCATGTACTGCCCCAGCGTCAGCACGTCCACGTCTGCGGTGCAGCAAGGGCAATATGTCGGCGCAAGTGTCGTGCAGTCGAGCGTGGTGCCATGCAGTGCTTCGGTGTAGGGCGTCTGGCGTCAAGCACTCGTCGAGCATGTGCGCAACCCCACCGCTGCGGACGCAGTGGGAGGCAGAGTAGCAAACCACATCAGGCCAATTATAACGTAGCGGAAAGTATTTGCAAAGCGACGGGGCGCGCACCGGCCTCGCGCAGCAGCTGCATGGCCTGCAGCACCTCGGCGGGCGCCTCGCCGCAGCCCAGCATGATGGAGGTCTTGGTGACGCGCGCGCCGGCCGCCTTGGCCGCGCGCAGCGCCGCAATGGACTGCGCCCAGTTGGCGCGCCTGTCCCGCACCACCCCTTGCAGCCGCGGCACCTGCGCATGGCGGTTGGCGGCAGCGGCTCAGACGCAGGCATGCTTGATACAGTCGCTCTGGTGCTGGACCGCGCGCGTGCGTGCGTGCAAACGGAGCAAATGCAGCTTGGTCTGGGACAACACGGTTCAATGCCCACCGCGCCACAATCAAGCGGCAACAAGCCTCCGAGGTCGTCAGTAGGCAACCACATTGCATGCTTCAATGGTGCAGGGCGTAGAGACCCTGGGGCAAAATGGCCACCGTTTCCACATTGTGGGCGTAGACGTCGAGGCCGGAGCGCGCCACGAGACGCACGGCGTCCAGGTCGCCGCCAAAATCCGGCACCAGCGCCTCCACCAGCAGCCTGCCCTGTGTCTGCTCCTTCAGGCCCTGGATGGTGGCCGCGATGTGCGCCGCGCCGCCGTCGGCCAGGTCGTCCCGGTCCACCGACGTCAGCACCACGTAGTCGATGCCCTGCAGCAAGGTTGTGCTACACTTGGAGATGTCGAAGTCACCCCCAAGTAACAGTGATGGCTTCGTACCCAAAGCGCACACGAGGGGCTTGACGGCAGAAAAGAGGGTTTTACGCTGCAGGGACGGAAGCGAGCAGATGTGTCGGCCGTGCATGCTGCCGCCCATCTGTTGCCTGACCATGGATCTGATGCCAAAACTCTCATGCAGGATCCGTACAAGGACTGAATCTGCGGTGCGGTTCTGGCGCTCACCCAGGCGGCGACCGCTTTTGCGGTGTTCTGCGGCTCGTCTGGGTCCAGCGGCGGCGGCGCACGCGACGTCTTCACCGCGCAGAAGCGGCAGCCCCTGCGATGACAGCAAGCGAATCGCCTCAAAATCAGGAAGATGAGTGGCAAGTACACAGCCACACCAATATTCTAGCAAGCGCAGCACCAGCAGGGCTGCCTAGGATGGCTGCCTGCCCCGGCAAGTCATGCCGTCAGCTGTGCACCTCTCGAAGACCTGTCGCGCTTGCCATGCTGACCAGACTCCTGCAGTGGGTTGCCATCTGCGCAGCGCGCACCGGGTGCGGGTCCGGCCCATGAGCATGACGATGACTGGTTTTGGTAGCGTGTTGTGGAACATACACATACAGAGTTTCCTGTCTGCAGCAGCTTGCACCGGGTGCAGGTGTCGCCCATGAGCATGATGGTGGCGGTGGCGGTCGCGTCCTCGCCGCCACCCCAGCACTCGCCGATGTTGGGGCAGCGCGCCTCCTCGCACACCGTGGCCAGCTTCAGCTCCCGCAGCTTGCCCTTGATACGCGTGTAGTTGTCCCCGCCCGGCAGCTCCCGCTTCAGCCAGTCAGGCTTGCGCGCTTTCTCCTGTCGTTGAACGAAGACGGGGGACTCGAGGGGCGGAATGATCAATCACGCATGGCGCACCCTTGCAACCCACGGCGGTGCATGTGTGTAGCCGCATAAGCGGTTGCTGTTGTTGATTTCGAGCAAACGCTCCTGGCAGCAGGCGCGATCATCTATTGCAGCCCAAGGGACGACCGCAGCGCACCACAACCGCATGTGCTGTTGGAAAGTGCGTCAGGGGCAATAAAGTATCTGCTGCACAGACTGAAGATACAGATCATCAGTGCATGTAAGCTGAAGCGAGGCACAGGTGCAGACTGGCCTTGAAGCCGGGGGCGTAGACCGAATATGGCGTCGTCGGCCGCTCGTCCGCTGCGTTGCCGGCCACAAAATCTCCCAGGTCTGGGCCGGCCGCTAGCCGCTCCTTCAGCCGGTCCAGGCCAGCTGCGCCGGCCGCCGCGGCCTGGGCGCTGCCGCTGCTGCCGTCGCCGGCCTTCTGCAGCGCGGCTGCCGCAACGCTCGCATAGGCGGATGCGAGCACCGCCGGCTGGCAGTCGCCGCGGCTCAGCAGCAGCCGGCTGATTGCGGAGCCGCGCCCCAGCATGATAGTGGCTTCACAAGAGACAGGAAGGACCGTGGTCGAGGCTCTTCTAGTCACGTGCTGAGCTAAGTGGGAGCAAAACAACCAAAATCAGCGATTCTGCGCGCCAGCGGTCTAGTGGTCGCCGTGACGCAGCTTGGTGCGGACATACACGGAGCTGCAAGCGAAAACTTGCCACACCAAAGCGGCAATTCTATCTTTGTGGTCGTGGCAAAAATCTCAACGAGGAAACATATCAGACCCCTTGTGATCACGTAACGCGAGGAAGCTGGGTGTGCAGAGTCTTGTGCTGCGCACATGCCCGAGAGTTCCGGCCGTTGCGCAGCTGCCTACAAGCCACTTACTGTATCAGTCGGCACCAAGGAAGCTACGTACGCTGTTCCGAAAATTTCCGAAACAACAGTCTAGAGTTGGGGTGGTGCAACGCTTCCTGACATCAGCTTGTCAGCGTGTTTGTGTTCCTCAGCAAAGACAACACTCAGCACCTCACAATCTGACCCAGATTTCCAGGGCTCGTGCTGAGGTTGACACCTGAGTAGGCACCGGCCGTTTTCACAGAGGCTGAGCTGCCACCCCGCGAAAGCTTACAGGCCACTGCAGCGTCCAGTTGCGGGTAGTCTCCCACACAGATGTGTTTAGGTTCGCAAGCGCGATCCTGCATGCGGACCGAACTCGCCATTTGATTCTTGCAGCATGAACTCACGACGCGCTTGCAACAAATCTGCAAGTGACGCTGGAATGTTGATGCAGCAGAGTACATATGGCGGCAAACCCTGCGCTCGTGCAGTCGCTGGACGGGCTGGCGCCGGCACCCTTTCCCGGCGAGACGCTGACGCTGGCCCGCCACGGCGTCGAGATCGCCATTGATGGTCTGCGCACTGCCACCGGCAAGTGAGTATCTCTTCTGACACCTCGGATATTCTCTCGCTCCACGACGCCTTTTGCTTCTTGGACAAGCTCGGCGGTGCATGCACAATGGCCGCCAAGGACTAGCGATCGACATAGCTGGCTGATAGGGCCAAGAATGAGGCCGATGCCCGTGACGCTCCCGTGTCTTGATGTGGGTTGCGGGTCAAACTGAACTGTATCATCTGCTGCAGGTGGACGGCGACGGGCACGCTGTGGCTGACGGACGTGCGCCTGGTATTCATTGCGCCGACGATAACCGATGACGGGCTGCATGCGTTTGACTTCCCGTTGGCATACATCACGCACGACAAGTTCAACCAGCCCATCTTCGGCTGCAACAACCTGGCAGGTGGGGTGTCTGATGCCACCCCACCTGCCACAGGCACCTGATGCCACAGGCACCTGATGCTGTGATCAATCGGCTGCGGGCTCTGCCAACAGCAAGCGTGCTGGACGGACCTTCGGGGAATTTCTGCTTTGCATAGGGCAAGCTCACAGCGAGTCAGCAGCGTGTCTCTTACTTGGCCGACGTCAGAGTCTCTTGAATCTGCACATGCAGGCCGCGTGTGGCCGGCAACAGAGGGTGGTGGGCCGGCTGGGACACTGCCGCCGCATGAGTACAAGCTGTACTTCAAGGTCAGTGCTGTCGCACATTTTCAGGCACAGGTTGATGGCATTGCTGGCAGAGCTGCGTTTGGCAGTCACTGCACCCCTAGTACGTACAATGACTGTCTCCCCTGACCATCTGCAGGAGGGCGGCGTAGGGACACTGCTCCCCCTGGTGAGCACGCCTTTTCGAACCTTCACCTTTGCAGCTGGCTCCTGATTCTGTGTGCGCCCTCCAGCGCCGCCGTGTGCTCGTGAGCCGCATCTGGAAAGCATCTCCATGTGCAGGTGCAGCGTGTCAAGCGCGGCGCCAGGCTCCCATTGTTGAACAGCGCCAGGGAGTGCGCCGCTTTGGGTCCTGCATCGTTGGCCCACATGTCGCCAACACGTTGCCCGAATGTGTGCAGTACTACCGCTTCGTGGGCGAGGCGCGCGTGGCGGCGCAGCGGCTGAGCGCGTCGCCGCCGCGGGACACGGCGGCGCCATCCGCGCCGCAGGCGCCGCCGCACGCGCTGCACAAGCTGGTCGCCACAGCGTACGTTCCGCTGTTGGCTTTGCCCCTGTCTCGAAAACAAATTCTGAAGCGCTGGCATGCACTGGCAAACCACGCTGGCTCGCAGGAAGCACGCGCGCCTCTCAAAAAGAAGATTGATGTGCCTCACACAGCCGCTGTCTGCTGAGGATTGGTGCTTCGGAATTGATTTTGCGGGAGCCTTCTCCCGCGACGCCTGCCCCCGTGCACGAAATGTCGTCTCACAATGAGGCGGGCAAAAGGCTTCAGATCACCATGCTTGAATGCATCATTTCGACCTCCTGATTGCGAGTCCAAGAGGTTACTGATTTTCCGGTGCAGGCTTGTGGACCCGAGCGACCCGTCGAAGATATTCCTGACGCACCCGGTGGGAGAGGAGGACCGGCTACCCGAAGCGCCGGTGTACGCCTCCAACTTCGGCCAGGATGAGGTGCGATTGTGTCTGGAAGTGTAGCGATCAAAGCCGTGACATAGGATGTGGGGAGCATTGCGGAGGTGCTGACTGCATTCAGGTCGTGTGTGTGCCGTTTGTGGGCTTCCAATTACGGCCAGGAGCGCAGTTGAGCTGCAGTGTTGACAATGCCAGATTGGGTGCGCCCGCCAGATATGGCCTGCTGCCTGCGGGCAGCAGCACATGAAGTTTGGTCGCTGTGTCGCTGCTTTGCGATGCTGACGCTCTCTGGCTTCAAGAGCTCTGATTCCGGCCAGAGATTCGACGTGGCAATTTGGCTGCAGGTGTACGAGTCGATGGAGCGGCGGCAGCCTGCGGCACAGGCACCCCTTATCTGACCGGCGGAAGGTTGTGGCTACCTGCTGTAACCGGGCAGGCACTGAGAACGGCATGGCAGGAGGTTATAGATGCTGCAGAGCAGCGTACAGCTGCCGGCAGACTGTTTTCGTTTGTGTAGTCCTTGTATCATATCAGTCGTCCATGTGTGACACTCATCACGCAGCAGGCATGCAGGCATATCTTCAACCCATGGCCGACATGCAGCACGACCATTTCTGGATGTTTTATGTTGTAGATGTTGGAATGGCGGTACCTTGCCGAGTGGCATTGGATCCCATGTCAAAATTGCAAGCAGGCATGAGCTCACACTACAGATGTTTCAAAAATGGGGTGGTGCGCAGGACGACCTGCCGATCTAAACCCTCCTAAACCCTGTGCCAGAGGGCGGCACACAACGCCCAATCAAGCATCCTTGTGCCGCCCTCTACGAAACCAGACGTCTCTCACAGGCAGCCGTGCCAATTTTTGCCACTGAAACACGGCAGCGCACTACTTGGCGCCGGGAACCGCGTCTGGCGCCTTCTCCGCAACGACCTCTCCGTACTTCTTGATCTCGTCGTACATGACGAGGACCAGGGCGCCGCCGGTGGACCGCAGGATGTTGGATGCGCCGCCCTTGAAGAAGGCCTGCCAGGAGCGAAGCGCGAGTGGTCAGCTTCCTAGGTCTTCGGCCAGGCAGGACAGGCTTGCCTGCTTGTTGTGCGCATGACTCTCACCATGCACACCATCTAGAGTGGCAGAGCATCACAGTGCAAGGACAGGCGCAGTGTGCAGTTTACCTTGCGGCCCTCGTCGCGGATTATCTTGCGCCACGCGTCGAGCGTGCTGTTGTAGTACTTCTCCTTGCCACCAGCCTGCAGGAAGGAGCACTCGGAGTCACGCGTGTGGTCCTAGCAAGGAATATCGTAGGAACACCAGTGAGCAGGGCCTGACGCATCGTGATGAGCTGAGCGATGCGCAAAACCTGCCCTTGGAGTGCGAGAAAGTGTCGCTGCACAGGTCACTTTGTGATAATGTCAACGCGCCTGCATCATGAGGCGCCGGCGGACGGTGTCGAAGGGATACGCGATCATGTTGGCGGCGGCGGTGGCGGTCTGCGCGACCGCCCACTTGGCCACGAAGTTGGCATTCTTCTCGTCCTCGAAGATGACGCCCTTGCCTGTGTCGTAGAAGCCGAAGTAGGCGCCCCGGTACACGATGATGCCCTACAGCAGTCGCCCTAGGGCTTAGCCCAGAGTCTTGACTACAAAAGTTACACCAATGCCATGCATCTGCCCCAGCTTGCATGGTGCAACGGCTGGGTGCGGCGCTGCCCTGTAGATGCTGCGGCTTGACCGGCCAGTGGTGCCATGTGCGGCGCAAGCCACCAACACAGCAAGTGTCAGCGCGGGCCTGCCACGACTGCAAAACCTGAAACCCAGAGCCGAAGCCTGACCTGCACGCTGACGCCGAAGCCCTGGTACAGCGCCGACATGCCGCCGCGGCCCCAGGTCTTCGACAGGCAGTCCCACAGCCCTGCCACACATGGAGCACGATCTGTCGCTGACGCTAATTGCTTGCAATTACCAAGACTGCCAAAACATATATGCGCAGATGCAGGGCAGCAAGCTGTGACCTTCAGTTTCCGCTGTAACTCCTACCAGGTACATGCACCAGGCATGTTCATGAAAGAAGTTGCAGTTGCGAACACGTGCAGTCGGAGCTGCAACACAAGCGCGCACCCTTGAACTCGCGGCTCTGCATGTCCTTGCCGATGTCAGCGGCGAGGCGCGTCCGCGCAAAGTCCAGCGGGTACACGAACAGCAGGGAGCCGGCGCCCGCGGCGCCGCCTGACGCCATGTTCACCGCAAAGAATTTCCAGAAGTCTGTCTGCGGGGCCCAGAGTCGAGAATGTTTCAGCAGAGAACGGTGATGAAAGACAGAGAAGCAGAAGTGTCCTGGGGGGCACAACGTGCCAGCAGGCGTTAAGCACACTGCATGTGCAGGCAGCGGCAGCAGTGCTGTTGATGAACTGGGGCGAATTTTGCTTTCTGAATCGCGGTTCTCGAAGGAAACCCACGCTGGAGTTGTACTTCGGGAAGGTCTCCTTGATGGTATCCTTGAACGCAAAGTTGAAGGCCTGCGTCGGGCTGCATAGTCGGGCTGCACGTGTCGGGGGGCTTGCGCTTTTGGTCACTGATCGGTTTGCATGCATGGTTCATGTACGCAAATGCACAGTTGATGTCTGCAATCAGGCAGCACTCAGGGGATGAGGGCGCACAAGTAGCGGATGCAGTTCGCCAAGTTTCCACGCCACAGTGAGACTGTGCCTGCAGGCGGAGCGGCGGCACAGTCAGTCATGATGCAGCCACGCCCCAAAGCCTCATTGGTTAGCAAATGGCCGATCAGTGATCGATCAGATGGGCAATCAGAGGTCGATCAACAACACATCATGAATCAAGGATATCGCCATGCAGCCGCCTGCAATGCCATGCGCAGTCATCAAGAGGGTTTGAACACTTAGATTTGCACGCACCCTGCTCAGCCGACACGCGCGTGAAGCAGTTGACGATGCCGGTGTAGGGCGGGATCTCGCCGCTCTTGATGCGCGGGTTGGAGTCCTGCACATGGAGGGCAAAATCGATGAAGGTTTCTCCGTCGCTATGGGGCGGGAGACGCTTACAGCGAAAAGTACACAGCAGCGACGGTGGTGCTGGTCGCATGCCCTGGAGGTCTTGCCCGCCAGACAGGGGCCGCAACCGCGACAGGCTGCAGCTGGGCAGGTTGTCAAAGAATCGATCAGGCATGCAGCGGCCGCCTCAGATCGAAGCGTACGCGATCCGCGTTCATCTGTGATCCGTGAACAGCAGGCGGTGCACGATGCCAGCTTCAGGGGTCCTTAGCAAACGACCCCGACATCAACCAGCAGAAGAAAAAGCACCTGCGTCTGCAGCAGCAGCTTGACGCGCTCGATGGGCGCGACGACGGTCTTGGACACCGCGCCGGCGGTGCCGCCCGCCAGGAAGTCCTTAAGCCACTTGTAGGGGTCCACCGCCTGCACGCCGCCTGGCTGCCCCGTCTGCTTCTCGCTGCCGCCCAGCGAGGGGCTCTCCACCGCAGCCGCGCTCTCCTTCGCAGCGGGAATGAAGATGGGCGCCCTTGATGCCTCCCTGCGCAGCATAAAGAGGATGCGTCATTGAAGGACGGTGACGAAGGAAGTGTACAAAAGAGCTTGATTGATTGCTCTCCTGTGATTTGACCAGATCTCCGAGACCAACCTCCTGCATTCCTGTGCTGTGCCGACTTTCTGACTTCGATTCTCATCAAAAAGATTGCTCGCAAGCCGCCTGGACTGCACACCCTCATCCTCTTAGGCAGGCTTTCAGCACTAGGACGATCCAGCACCCTCGCAGCGAGTTGTAGCAGATCATGCCCTGTATCGTGCGCCGGCGCAGTCTGAAACCCTTTATGGCCATGCCGCACAGCTTCTGGGACATGCTACCAGCTTTGCACGAAGGGGGCATCCGAGACGAGCGCCCACGCCCTAATGAGGCGTCTGTCACGTACGCGAGCGCAATCTGCAGTCCTCTCTGGCAAGGTGCGAAATTTGCCACAGACTGCACCGTGGGCTGGGAATGAACGGCGCCGCACTCGATCCGGCCGCAGGTCCTGTCGCGCTGTTCCTCATGAGGCCAGCGAGTCCGGCCTCCCTGTACAACTGGGAGGTCAGCATCTCGTCGAAATCTAGGCTGCACGCTGAGTAATATTGCGGGATCGCTTGACCCGTCCGATTCAGTGTCTTGGCACGAAGCCGTGAGCCGGTGCGCAGTTCGGCTGGGTGGTGGGTCCCGAGCACAACAGGGACGTGCGATCCTGCGCGCGTTCACAGCCAAGCCTAAATTTTTGATAGGCACCTCCAGCTTCGTTATGGCTGCTCCATCATGTGGCATCTGCCTCGTTTTCTTACTCCCCTGTTTCAGCAGCCACCGCCAGAAAATTGCATGTTTAATCCTTCGCCTACTCAATTGACATCGCTGCTGTCGAGCTGTACGTGCTCCACGTCCAGCGCCGGGGAAGTCACCAACTCGGGTGAGCAGCTGCCATCCTCAGAGAGCGTGCCGTCGTCATCTTCCGCAAGCGCATCCGCCACAGCAGCATATTCTGGCGGCTGCAGCATTGCATCCTCTGCAGCGTCTGAGGCACTGAGAGACACATCCTCCGGAGAATCGAGTTCTGAGTGCTGCAGCGTCTCTGCCACCGCCTCAATCTCTTCAACAGCGTCTGCCAGACCGTTGTGGATGTTTTGCAGCCGCTGCAACAGGCCGGCCGACTCATCGGCCAGCGCCGCCCAGCTTGGCGCGCAGGCGACCTCCTTCATGACTGCTTGCCATTCCCGCGATGCCTGCAATGCGGAGATGCTGTGTCAGACGTGTCTGCAGGTGTTCAGATCGACATCCACTCACTTCAGACATGAGCGTGGCTCCAAATGCATATACACATGGTGTAAAGAGCCGCGCTGTATGCGTACATGGCCACGGGAACGCAACGAGGCACGACACAGCACCTGTGCGACAGATGCTCTGGGAAGCAGGTGTCTGCCGGCATCTGCCGCCGAAACCGCCAGCACATTACGCTGCCACAGCGCCTGGCAGGACAGCAGCGTGTCAAGCAGCTCCTGCAGACTGCTCAGGAGAGCCGCCAGGCTGCTGAGCTGCGCCTCCAGCGCCGCCGCACTCGCCGACATATTGGCCTGCTGGAGCCACGCCATCTGCTCCTCCAGCAGGTCCTGCAAAGTCGGCAGACGAGCCATGGACATCTGGCATTGCAATGCACGTTGTATCTTATGCATTTGCTCTCTCCACCAAGTATATCGCGACGACAAAGTGCACCAAGCGCGAGCAGAGGGTAGCAGCCGCACCTGAACCTCAATGTAGCTCGAGAGGCAGGGCGTGCTGGTGTTGTTGAACAGGTCGGTTGCCGGCGCCGCCTGCGCCCACGCACCATGCGTGGCCGCCAGCCTGGCCTCCAGCGCGGCTTCTTCCTGACGAGACAGACTTGCAGAGTTGGCGCGAGCCCAACGTTGGTGCCTGATCTGGCCTGCAATGGCGACCGACACACAAGCATACACATGCATTCGTGGCGCTACAATGCCATGGGCTCAGTGCTGCACACACAGTGCTGCACACTCAGTGCTGCACATGCTGGAGGTCACAATTCGATGCGTTGCAGCGAGGTATGAAACAGGACGGCACCTGGGCGGCGGCGACGATGCCGGCCAGCTCGTCTTTGTGTTCAGGTGCGCCGCCATTGACCAGGTCGTCAACGGAGAAGGCATCCCAGATGCCCTCGTCATCCCGGCAGATGGCACCCTGATGCGTTCCACCATCACAGCGGTCATGACGACAAGCCCAATGCAGAGTGACATATCATGAGAGTCGAGTCCATTCTGATTGTTGAGCTGACGGCAGGCAATCGACAGACACGGCAGGGTGGTTGCCGAGCTGCGTGCAGGACGTCCCGCAGCCCCGCGGGAACTTCCAGCCTCTGTGGGCAGCGTATCCCAAGCGACTCACAAACAGCACAGCTGCGCCCGCACCTGATGTACCTTGCAGATAGATTCACTACTACTGAATTCCTCTATCGAGGACCACTATGCGCCTCTCTGAGCAAGGCAGCTCGCCTGATCCAGGCCCAGCAGCTCAAAGACGGTGGCCCAGTGGCGGTCCCGCAGCGCCGGCGACGCCAGCAGCCGCAGCAGCGGCAGCGAGGCGTCAAACTCCGACAGCGCCGCCTGCAGCTCGCCCACCACCGCGTCGTCCGGGCGCTGGCCCGCCAGCGCCTCCGCCTGCCGCTGGAAGTCCAGCATGTCCGCCGCCAGGCCGTCCACGTCCAGTTGCACCTGGCAGCAGAATCAAGCATCATTTAAAGAGCTGACCAGGCATCCGCCTGCCGGAAGCCGCCCTTCCGCTCCGCCAGCGCCTCCACGTTCGCTTGCACCTGCACGAATCTACAATACTGTTGCAATCAGGTGGGTAGGTCCGTCTGATGCTGGGAGTCGTGCGTCCCCGCCGCCAGCACCTCACGGTGCATCTGCAAGAGCTTGGCCCTCACTACACAACAGCCTTACCAGTGCACCAGTCACACACCCTGTTGTCGACGTGGCTGAGCACCGGCGACATGGTGGCTGCGGACAGCGCCTCCGTGACGGCCTGGTAGGCCGTCCACACACCGGCGCGCCAGCCTGCCTCCGCCTCCGCCTCGGCCAGCGCCTCGAAGGGCTCCACCGGCAGCCCGTTGGCCGCCAGGTGCGCCTGATACGTCTCGGCCGACGCCTGCAGAGCCATATGATAACTCAAAACACCTTCCGCACCAGCACAGGGCCTCAAATGGTGCGGTGGAACTGTTTGAAAATGAAACGGTCCTGCGTACATTCCATCTATTCCGTCATGAGACATACGCCGAAGTTCCGTCGACTGTCAGCTGATCAGGTTGATTGTATGGCTGGCTGCAAGGCGGCGAATACAGACAAACATGAATGGGTCTCGCAAGCAGCGATGCCCCATCACCTTGAGCTCCGAGATGTGGTCCATGAGCTGCTGCAGCTCGGCGACGGCCTCGGCGGGCGCCGCGCCCGCATCCACAAAGATGCCCTGCACCAGCAGCGCCTGCAGCCCCTCCGCCGCCTCCCGGCACTCCGCCACCTGCGTTCAGACGGGACTGTTGCGTTGATGCGCTACGTGTCGTTCCATCAGACGAGCACCCTGCAGCCTCGAACTAAAGTGCCCAGCCACTGAGGCTTGCAGCAGCGCGGTGGACATCCGCGAATTCGGACAGGACATCGAGCAGGAGAGGGAGCGGCGGCCTATTTCTCCAGGTGACTCTGTTTCTGCAATCCCCATATTTCTTTCGAAACATCAGGGCATGTGGCGCACCTCCGCCTGCAGTTGGGCGGCTCGCTCCGGCCAGGCTTTCTGCAGGAAGGCGCCCGCTGCGGCAAGGTCGTCTGCAAACCGCTGCGCCACTTCCAGCAGGTCATCATGCTTGATCTGCAAGAGCGCAGAAGGTTACACTGTCTTCAGATCTGAGGTGCTGGCGGCACCAGTATGCAGGTTCCCCACGGCCATGCTCCGACACATACCACGCTGCTGGCGATTCACACGTGTGGTCAATGCTGTTGAGATTCACACGTTGGAGAATTCAGGAAGCTTCACCGCACCTGGTCGTTGGCCGCCACGGCCTGACCGCCGTAGAACGCCAGCAGGTCGTACATTTCGTCCACTTCCGCCGCTGCCGCCAGCGTGGCGTCCATTGCAGCCTCCTGCTGCCGGCAGAACGCCTGCACAGCAAACATGATATGATATTTCGCGGTGCACATCCGGGATGGGGGCTCGCCCCGCTGTAGCCCCAGCAGCGCAAATTGCAGGAGAGCACAGTCCCACAAATCGCAGCGATACATCGACAGAGAGATCTCGTTGCACACGTTGGAAGTCTTTGAATCGAGACTGCAGAGGTTCGTCACACCTGGAACTCCATGAAGGCCTGCAGCGGCTCCGGTCGCTCCACCAGCGCAGTGATTGCCTCCAGCAGCATTGCGGTGGCGGCGGCGCACCGCTCCCGCGCCAGCACCAGCAGCATGCCCCGCACCTGCGCCGCCGCGTCGCGCACCAGCGGCAGCAGCCTGCCGCGCAGCGTGCGCGCCTCCACGTTCAGGCAGCCTGCATGGACGCGGCGTGAGCCTTCGTCTACCATGGTGTGATATTTGCAGTTCAATGCCTGGCCGTTTATCATGCGCATCCGAAGAGCTCCCACACATGGTCAACTCAAGTATTACGGGTGCATCACTAACACTGGATGGATGGGATCGACGAGAGAGATCGGCGCTTGACTCGGACAAAACGAAATGGGAGTGGTGAGGTGGTGCACCCGCGATGTGGGTGGTGCGCATGGCATCCAGCATCGCCTCCCACATCTCCAGCTCCTCCAGCCGGTCCCTGATATCTGCCACCTCCCTGGATGAGCGGTTAAAACAGATTCGGCACCTGTTCCACCTGCGGTTCTTGATGTTGCACAACTTGCCAAGATAGCAGGCCGTGTGCTGCACCAATATTTTGCATGTGAGTGGTGAACAGGCGAACTCAAGCTAGCCCGTGAAATGCCTGCCAAGTGGCGCACTACAGCCGCCAGCTTGCGCTGTCGTGGGCATTCTGCACATCGTTCTTGCAAGAGCCACCTGTGCTCGGCCTCGAAGGCGGCAAAGTTCCAGCTGGCACCGAAGGCCGCGATGCAGCGGTACTCCTCCAGACTGGCTGCAAACTCGGCCGCGGCCGCAAAGTCGCTCTTGACTGCCGCCGCCAGCTGCAGCCGCAGCGCCGCCAGCTGAGGGTTCATGATCAGGATGTCGCTGACGGAAACGGCATTGGGCGGCTCTGCGAACAGCCCCGCAAACGCCGGCAGCCACGCCAGCCGCGGGCAGGCGCCGGCCACGGCGGCGGCTTCGGCGACCGTCTGCTGCTGCAGCGCCGCCATCACAGCGTCCTCATCCGGTGCAAAGCTGAAGCCGCCGCTATCTTCCAAGTGGACAGTCGTTGAGAAAACACCCTGCAGGCAGCATGGTCCCGTGAATGAGGTTTGAATGCCCCCGAATCATACCCGAATTATCCTGCATCATCCAGTCATCAGCAGCGAAAACAGAGCCGACCTGATTGACGTCGTCAGTCCTGATCTGGCGCTGGATCGCGGCTGTCAGCTCAGCGGCCATGCTGACGATCCCGGCGCAAATTGCGGCGGTGAGCAGGCTGTCACTCAGGCGCAGCACCAGCGGCAGCATTGCCTCCTCTGCCATCGCCTTCTTGAATGCTCTGCATTGCAAAACAACAAACTTTGAGCACCACATTAGCTCTGAAGCAGATCACCCGAGACGATCAGCACTACCTCATTGGAAAACGGGTGGCTGCATGCGAAGACCGCAAGCTACAGACATCACTGGCGGAGGCATTACGAAGCCACTCAAGCACATGGAAGGGGGGTTGGGTGACTCGACGTCATGAATGCCGATGACGATCCCCTTCTCCGCTGCGCACAGGCTGCCCACCTGGCGCGCTCCAGCTTCTCGGCCTTGATGACCACCATCGCGCGCGGCGCCTTGCCGCACACGGGCAGCTCCACGCCGGAAGTGTCGTTCAGGTCCGCTGTGTCTCTGACGCTGGCGCGGCAGGCCGCCGCATGCGCTTGCACACTGCTGCACAGGTCGCGCAGGACCTGCGACGTGAGGAGTAGACTGTGGAATCGACTGCCAACGAGCGGCTAGAGGCCATCTCGTGAGATGTCAACATCATTGTGTCTGCCGCAGCACACAGCGTGCCGCAGCACACCGCAGGCTTGATGGACGGTCATGCCTTCAGGCGCACCTGCTGCGCTGCGGTCACCGTGGCAGCCAGATCCACCTTTGACTTCTGCTCGTGCACGGCGGCCTGTGGGCGGCGCCACAAGGGTCACGCGTTTTCAAACCATATCACGTGCAGCACTGGCGGCAGTGCTTGGCGAAATTTGCACACCACATTCAAGGGGTTATGATGCGCAACAAACAAGAGCAACAAACATGCAACACACTTGCAGGTCGATGTATTCTGCCAGCTCATAGGTGTGGCCCTCGCGCAGCGAGAACATGCGGATGTCGCCGACGCCCTCCGCCAGCCGGCGCACCACAAGCAGGGCCGCCCCGATCTGCGGCCGCGACAGCGGAAGCCGAGAGCGTACGGCGGTGCGGACTTGGCCAAAGAGCTCCGTGCGCACCCTCTACGTTCACGCAGCACCGCCATGCCTCAGGCACAAATCTGCATGCTTCGAGGACGCCCAAATGCAACCTTGTTCATCAGTGCACTTCACTTCCGTCAACGCCAGCCATGGTGTGCAGCAGGGCTCGTGCATGTAACCCAGCCTGCATGACATAGGTATGCCGCTGCTGCTTGCTTGCCTGGTGCCAGCTGCGGAAGCACTTGCGGCGGATGAAGTTGCCAAAGAAGTCCAGGCTGCGCAGCGTGTCGAACTGGCGGCTTTCCAGCGCCCACACTGCCAGCGGGGTGCAATCCGTCGCCTGGCCGGCTGCCATGCGCACCACGGCGTCCGCCGACATGACAAAGTGCTCCTTCGGGTCTGCGTCTTCAGCCCTGACGACCACGAGGTCATAAGGACGGAACAAGGCGCCCTGGATTGGCGTCCTGCACGTCAGACGAGGTGATCTATGATGTTCTGGCGGCAGCATGAAGGGTGCAGGTGAACATGCCGGAGAAATGTCGTTCTGAGCGAACTTGCAGTCTTGGTCGTCCGCACATGGCGCCTGGCAACTTCTCATGTCATCGACCGGGTGTGACGCACCGAGTGAGATGAAAGATCCTGCCGATGTTGCCATGGCAGGCGAAGAAACTGCACACATCGCCAGCGCTTTTCAGAGAGCTTATCCCGGCTGGCTTTGCGGCGCTTTCAAGCTTCGCGCGGTCAGGGCCGGCCGACTGTGGAGATGCCGTGCTCTCAGGGACGCCATTGCGTTTGGCGGTGGGTGAACGGGCTCTCTGCAACGCAATCAAAACGGGTGATCGATCCGTCGCATCGTGTCATGAAGCAGGCCCGTGTGACAGTAATCATGGCTGCATTGAACTGCGCTTGCTAGCGCACACCTGCCGCTGCGGGGTATAAAAGCCGCGCAGGGATGCGATATCAAAGAGCTGCATCCCGGAAAACTCGGGTCCACCGGAATCCTCTGACGCCATCTCAGATTTGTTTTACTTGCTTCATGCTGCTGCGATCTGGTGGGCCATCAGCATTTCACAAACTTTCGTGACTTTTATAGTAAAATGGCACTGCCTTTTGGTCAAGTGAGCATCTGGGTGCAAACGGTGTGTAACTTTGCAGAACTCCTCTGGATACCTCTAAATAGCGTCAAACGGACCTACGCATAGTTGCCGACAAGGCATCCGACACACCCAATGTGATTTGGGGCCGACCAGCGACGATGGGCATCGGCTCAGCAAACTTCGGCTGAGCCAGTGAATGATGATCTACAAAATTAGTATTGCAGTTGCATTCGCCGGGCTAAGCTGCTGCTGCAGGTCCCAGCATATTACTGCGATGGTGTCGGAGTTTTGGGGCGCGTCCACATATCAGGGTTTCCAAGCAGTTAAACAGGGGCTCGCACGGCAGCCTCTTGCAGTCTGTTGTTTGCGCGCTTGTTGCAGATAAGCTGCTTGTTCCGGTGCTTCAGTCCACCGGCAAGCACTCATCTGCCACACAGTCTGACTTCGAATTTCAAGAATTGACGAGGCGATCTCGCAAGATGTTCCACGACACCGGTAGCAATGGATCAGCTTGAGGTCACGCACTTGCTTCTGACAGCACCGCAGCTGATCTGAGGCATATAACACAGCCCACCCAGTGCAGCTGGCCACCATGGCGGACCCGCACGAGCTGACCATTAAGTGGCAGGGCAAGGAGATACCCATAGTCCTGGAGCAGGGCGACACGGTGGGCGAGCTCAAGCGCAAGATCGAGTCGCAGACGGAGGTGCAGCCGAAGCGGCAAAAGCTGCTGGGGCTGAAGGCCAAAGCCGGCGGCGGGCTGCCAGCGGATTCCGTCCCGGTCTCCGACCTGCTGCTGAAGCCCGGCATGAAGGTTATGATGATGGGGTGCGCTCCAAGCCTGCCGTCCGTTTCATATGTGCATGTCGTCAAATTGGGATGTGTTAAGTGTGCTTGGTGCATGAACATACAACATGTGCATCAAGTGTGTGCATGTCGCATGCCGTATGGACGGGGCCTGCACACACACACTTTCCGGCCTGCAAGAGCTGGCTGTGGTTCTTCAGCATGCAAATCTACTGCCAAGTAAAGCAACGTAACATCTTTCGACTGGCCGCAAGCACGCCGGCGGCAGTGACGGAGGCCGTCGACCGGATGGGAGAGGTGGCGCCGCAGATCCAGGACGACTTCGACCTGCAAGAGGGCGTCCTCGCGGAGCTGGAGCTGCAGGACCGGCCAGAGAATCAGGTGATCCTTCCACAAAGCGGCAGGGCGGACTGGCATGACTGCCGTCTGGACTGGAAGCCGCTGATGTCCGATCACAGGCGGGTATTTGGCGACCCCTGCTGCTGCTCGTCAACACCCATAACTGGGCATCGGATAGGTTTCGCATAACTCAGTTGAGACACGCTGCCTTTGCATCGCCGAAGCATACTTACCTGTCCGGCCGTTCGACCTGATCAGAAAGAGGTCGGCGGTAGGGTTGACTGCTCGCCTTGCACTCTGCTTGCATCGTAGCAAGTCTGCGCTTCGACGGAATAATTTATGGTAGGCTGAGACTTGTGCCTGCGCATCCTCGGCACCCCCCACCCTAACCCTTCCTATCCCAGCCCCACACCGACCCGCACGCCCTCTTCAAGGCGCGTCGTCATGACAAACCGTACAGGAGAGTTCGTTGCTGTACGGCGGAGGGATGTCCGAATCAATCAGCGGCGATTCGTACTGGCTATCGCTGCAACGCAACGCAGCATACGATCGAAATTGAAACCAGTCAACATCAGATATCCTGCAATACATATTGATGACAAACGCCATGCAGCGACACTCCATCCTGATCCGTCTCGCTGCCTGTGCAGGAGAAGCTGCGGCGGCGGCTGGCCAGCGTGGAGGTGAAGGTGCTCAACCCGCCGCGGCCTGGCAAGAAGGTCGTCGTCCTCGACATCGTGCGCTCTTTCAACCTCTCCTGTCAAGTGTTACGCTCATGTCCATGTGTTTCTCCTGGACAGCCTGCAGCCACTCGATGCCTGCCAGAAGCATGTCACATCCAGTGCCTTCAATCTGGAACCACAGCACAACGCTCAATGCACTGTCTGGTTGGCTTCCGTTGTGCTGCCCTTGCGGCCGCCTTCCTTGTACTCCGACATGTGCTGCGCCTGCTTCAGTCCCGTCAAGTAATGGATGAGAGCTCTGCTGTGCCCCGCCGCCCGCAGGACTACACAATCTTCGACCTGGGCAGCAGCGCAGAGCGGCCGCACGAGCTTGCGCGCCCCCACCTGCATGAATTTATGGCTGCCGTGTACCCGCACTATGTGCGCGCTTCCCACTACTTGCTGCCCTTGTGGACCGGAATGTCAGTCTGCACTCGCACCTACAAGACATCCGCGGCCTGCTGCACAGCCACACACTGCAGCCTCTGCTCCCTTTCTGCCATAAACACTACTGTACCCGCTGGCCTAGCTGTCACTATGATTTCATCCCACTGTACAGGACATCATCATCTGGTCAGCCACGTCAATGAAGTGGGTCGAGGTGCGCATTTCGACGATACAAACCTGCGCTGCTGCCGCATTGGCCGCCAAGTGTTGATGTGGCCGGCACCCCTGCCTGCCAGCATTGCAGTCTGATCCCAAAAGCAGCCAGTCGTCGCATATTGCCTTTGCAAGTCAAAGTCCATGTCAACAGCCTACACGCTGCTGCCAGACGCCCTTGCTGTAGTAAACCCCCCGGGCAGATCATGCATGCTGTGCTTTGCCTTGCATACAGGTGAAGATGCGGGAGCTGGGGGTGACGACGCACCCAGGTCAGCACGCTCCCCCGCAGCCCCATGTTTGCGCCCTTGCCCACACAGTCTCAGGGATTTTCGTGGGAGGTTTCTCCCCCGAGAGCTACTTGGCACCACCTCAGCACCACGTCAATGCTTGTATGCATCACGAGTTTGTCTTTGGCCTGTGCAGCTGGTTTTTCCCCCGTTAATTGCAGCTTCGTTTCAGCTTTGTTTCGTCTGCTTGTCAGCCTTTTTCATCTGCCGCATGGTGCTCCCGCCACAGGCCAGTTGGGCTATCCGAGCATGATGTCATTCCTGTTCACATTGCAGACTACAAAGTCACCCTCATGTTGGACCACCGCGCAATGATCACCGTGCAGGCCGAGAAGTATGGTGCGCTCATTGCTGTGCCCTGCCTGCCAATTTCGTGCCTATTTCCAGAGCTGCCTGCTGAGCACATGATGACACCAGCGCAATGAGCACGGGCTGGCAGCTGCGACCTCATCCTATACAACTGCCAACAGCTCGTCTGCAGCCGTGGGATGCGCTGTGTTTCTGTGGCTGCTGACTGCTAAACGGGTGCGACTTATAACGCCGCAGGCGTCTTTGACTGCAAGCCGCTGGGCTTCCTGTGGGGCAAGTTCCCGGAGGTGTACAGCAAGGACAACACCATCATGTTGGACGACCTGCGGCGCAACTACGTCATGAACAAGCAGAACGGGTTAGCCCCTGCACCTCGCATGCTGCAGCAGCACTTGCCCTTGCAGCACACGAGCGCTGGCGGAGTCCCATGTTTCTGCCTGCCTGAACGCGTATACCCACATTCTCCAGGAGAAGCGTTTCCCAAGGCCTCTGCCGTCAATTTCATTCCCATTTGCATCGAGAACTCGAACTTGTCATTGCATGGCGCAGGCTGGTCATCCGGCCGTTCCGCAAGGCGCACGTGACGCGGGACACAGACACGGAGCTGGAGAGGCTCAAGCTGTACCTGCTGAAGATCGCGCCGCTGCCGTCGCTGGCGGGGCTGCGCCACTCGCGGTGGGAGCGCCACATCGCCGACGAGCTGCGGTCGCTGCGGGATCAATAGTGATGACGCCGGGCCGGGCAGCGCCGTATAGTTGCCGCTGTGGTGCGACTGTCAAAGCAGGAGTGCGTTGTTTTTTATGCATTGACTGCTTGGGTGGGTGCCAAATCGGAGAAACTAGGGAGCGGTTCCTAGTCTACATAGATGGTCGTTTGGCTGTTCCATGTTCCTCGAGTGCAAGGCCGTGCTGGAAAGTGAGTGCAGCATTGGTATGCATCACTGGTCAGAAGTACTGTTGTTCAGGCACTGGGCTGGCACTGGGGTGGAGGTGGCACACAAAGTCTCACATCATTGCCCACACATTACAAGACTTGCCGGCATCTCTAGCTACCTAGGTATGTCGGCGGCGGCAGGATTTATGTCCTGAAACTGCAGTTCCTGGGGGGACATCAGTACCCGATTGGGCAGCCCCAATTCTCGTCAGCCTCGGAATGCCAGACACTGTGTTTCGCCGCCCTCCCTGCCACTGCACACCAGCCCGCCTCCCAGCGCCCGGGTCCCGGCGCGGCGACCAAAACCCTCAGTCCAGGGTCTTCTGCGTGGCATGGTGCGCCTCCAGCTTTTCCGCCATGAGCTTGTTCCACAGGCCATGGCACCGCCCGAAGGAGTTTGCCGGCACATGTTGGTCCACGGAGGATGCCGCCTCGCAGTCGCAGTTGTTGCGCTTGACCGCGGGGCAGTTGGTGTAGCTGTTGTGCCGGTACCCGATGTCGCTAAAGTGGTGCACCTGTGCACAAAGCCAGGAAGCCCACGGTCAGAATACTTCCGTTTTCGTTGTCAGCCAGCCAAGCGCCAGACAGCAGCAGGCGTGTAGCAGCCCAATCATGGGGTGGCAGGCACGGGACTGGTACTGCAGGAGCGGGTGCAGCATGGTCAAGACAAGGGGCAGGCAGCTGCAGCGGCGCACCTCGGTGGCGTTGAGGAACATGGCGGCGGCCAGGGAGTGCACCGGCGCGTCGCCCCACCGCTCGTAGAAGAAGCCGCCCACCCGGTCCAGGTGCTCGAAGTACGCCTGCCCAGTGTCGCAGGCATGAGTGACAAGAATGTGTGTCCATGCGCAATACTGGGAGCAGCAGCTTGCCGCCACACCCCTGGTTGCTGACGCCAGTATGTCTCGGCTCGGCCAGCAGCCAGCCCAGTGCTGCTCGGCAGCCCTGTGGCTGGTGACATGCCAGGCGGCATCCATGGGGCGATGCAAGTGCATGCGCGGCAATCACTACCACACCACCATCCTCAGGTACCGACTACCACAACGGTAGTCTTGACTGGTACAAAAAGCCAAGCGCGCACCTGGTACTGCACGGAGCGGAACCAGCGCAGGTCGCCCAGCTCGAAATTTGACCAGAAGTGGCACATATTGTATTCAAAAGATGCGTCCGTCACGAAGTCCAGCAGGTTGGCTTCGGGCAGCAGCTCCGGGCGCGCGTCCATGAAGTCGCGCGTCACGTCCCACAGCGTGGGAATGGTCCTCGGCCCCTCCAGCACCGCCAGCGTGAAGCCGTACTTCACGCCGCTGCAGCAACAATGTAACAACCCGCTGTTGGCTGCAGTACATCATCATACCATTCTGTAATGCTGCAGAGGCCTCTGCACGGCCGCTGCTGTGACGCATGCGCAGCCATGCACCACACAGAAGAAACACTGGCGCCAGGCGGCGCACGTTCCCCTGCCTCGGCCGTCGCAGACCTTGGACCTTGGCAAGCAGCACAGGAAAGATGCAGCAGGCATGCAGTGCTCGGGACTGCACAGCTGGGGGTTGAAGAGGCGGTGCCAACAAGTGCCTGAAATGACGCACTGCTGGCGCATGTAGCGGAAGGGGTCGTAGGCCAGGTCGCAGTAGAAATGCACGTCCGGCTCCACCCGCCAGTAGTAGTCCACGTCCGCCAGCAGCGGGTGGTGCTGGAAGAAGCCGCTGAAGTAGCGACACATGTGGTGGTACGACTCCCGCCCCCCGTACAGCACCCCATTGGCCACCTGCGCCGCCAAGTATGTCACTGTCTCGCGGGCTTCCCACGGGTCTGCGCACATACATTGTGTTCAGATCGACTGACGTTCGCAGCTGCAGCCACCACATCGACCTGCCTCCAGAACCTGCCGCTGGTGCACCAGCCGCGAGCCTGAAGCCTAGGCCATGGCAGCAGCGCCCCTATGTCATTCCCCCCAAGGGGAGCAAGAACTGCAGCCGGAAGCCGAGACAAGACCAGCCCACCTGCCGCTTGCGCGCCTTTGCTGCTGCCCACTCCGGCACCCAGGACGGGTAGCTCCAGTGCTCCGTCGGGATGCGGCCGTAGCGCGTCGGTCCCCCTGCCGCCGCTGTCGTCGTAGCGTTGCGGAAGTCCTCGTTGAATTCCCCATCGTCCAGGAACACCCAAGGATACCTGAGAGGCCAATGTTTTCTCAGCAAGTAAGATCAGCTCTCAGAATGTCCGCATGACGTCCGCATGCCAGCCGAGCGTGTGCGCCACACAGCACACAAGCTCGCACGATGCAACTTGCAAACCTGTGTCCACGTCCAGGTAGCGGCTATTGCATGTGTGCTGTCGGAAGGTCCGCACATGCGCCGCACGCTGCCAGACTGACCTGCTGTCTGTGTTGTCGAAGCGCCGCAGCAGCCGCTGCATGGACTTCACAACGCCGTCTGCATCCTGGTTGCGAGCGAGCACCACGAACGCTGCCCGCGGCGGTGTCTCCCCTGGCTGAGGCGGCTGCACATTGTAAATCGCCGCGATGTCATCGCCCTCACGCACTGAGATGACCGCTCCTGCAGGCATGGAAAATGCAGTCAGCAGCGGCAGCGCTGTCATAACAATGGCACGATCGGGGCGATGCAGTTGGCGACTGTGTGTATCTGGCTGGGGGAGCATGTGCATCGCATCACATTTCAGTCGCAGTCGTGCCCACAGAAACTAGCAGGAGCGGTGGCGGTGGGACAACCAGCGCTTATGAAGTGGGGGCACCTGTGCGCGAGTGTCTGAGATGGTTGAACGCCGCATCCAACAGGTGTATGTTGACGCGCTGCAGCGTGAAGCTGGCGCAGGCCCACACGACCAGCAGCACGCCCACCACCGCCCAGCGGCCGCGGGTGTGCGGGCACCGCCGCTGCTCATGCTCCGCCGACTGGCCGGCGCTGGCCCGCCAGCGCCACATCTGGCAGGCGGGCCGACGCACGGCCGCGGCCGGCGCAACTGCTGCCGCCGATGTTGCTGTAGCTGCTGCTGCTGCAGGTGCCGCTGCTGCTGCTGTAGCTGCTGCTACAGCCGCCTGATGCCTACACGCTGCCCGCGGCGGAGGGTCAGTCAGCAGCGACGTGCCTGACAGTGAGCTGCCGCCGGTCCTGCCGCCCTAGGAGCCTGTGTCCTCGCGGCCTGGATATGCTCGCGACTGGCGGTCGCTGCCCTCAAGCGGCCGCTGCCCGGTAAGCCCCTTGCTGCAGCTGTGCTGGCTGACGGTGCTGCTGCAGATCGCCTGAGCAGCCTGTGTTCTGGGGTGCAGCTGCCGCGCTGTGCGGGCTGTGAGTCGTCGTGACCGCTGACTGACTGTAGCTCACAGAACCTGTAAGCAGCAAGTCAATGGCCATAAACTGTTGTACGTACAGTCAAAACTCAAAGCGACAGCCTCGCGGAATATGCTTGTTTTGCCGGGTGCGCGCACAGAATACCCGGCCGTGTTCCCACAGAACGGGACCAATGCATGCACCACCTGGCCGGCGGCGCGTCCGTCAAATCTCGGGCCGGCAAGCGGGGTCAGCCAGCGTTGTCGTGCAAATTCTGAGAATATGGCCTCCCTGCGTGTCCAGGGTGCTGCGGAAGACAAAGTCGACTGTTGACAGGATCCGAGCACGACACACAAGAGTGGGCGCCAGGGCAGCCAACACAAACACTGCACGCGAGTGGCGACGCCTTCTGGTCGGACAAGAACGAGAACGCGTCGATGCTCGATGTCTGGCAAACCGCCGGTGATGCCCCTACTTCAGGTGAGAGATGATGCGCCGGAGTTCAACGCATGACTGTGTGCTGTCTGCAGACCACGTTATGGCGGCCAAATGCCTTTGCACCGCCGTGTGGCTGACAAATATCAGAAATGACGCACAGTTCTGAGACCCACGAGCGCGTGGACAGAGGGAGCATAGGCTTGCCTGCGTTCGGGGGGCAACCAGAAGAACCGATTTGCCGAAAGGATCAACGGCCACGGTCGCTGGAGGCGCTGGCTCACGTCAGCCGCTGAAGTTCAACACAGCTGCACGTGTCTGGCGCTCACACAGGCAATCAATCCTCGCCGCAGAGTTCCACAGAGCTCACTTGTGTGATGTGACGGCACAGGGAAAAGCTCTGAACCTGTTGGAAGCCGTAAATTTTCGCGGGGTTCGCAGGCACGCACATGAAGCTACGGCTAGCTTGCCACCAAGGTGCACGTGAAGGTGCACGTGGCAGAACTCGGTATGCCCC